>Ga0114996_10010340_pt1 | contig 10139 bp, 6 predicted proteins | sample ArcticOcean_MG_C_4_FD_87039 | JGI IMG/M metagenome (GOLD analysis project Ga0114996, IMG submission 87039) | Marine microbial communities from western Arctic Ocean - ArcticOcean_MG_CB4_134 | ecosystem: Environmental > Aquatic > Marine > Oceanic | place: Arctic Ocean: Canada Basin | collected...
GCATACCGCGCGCCGTAATATCGACCTCACGTATCTGGTGATGAATAATCAGATTTATGGCCTGACCACGGGCCAGATCTCCCCCACCAGCCGCCCCGACATGAAGACCAAGAGCACACCCTTCGGGAATCTCGAGTATCCCATCAATCCCATCACGTCCACCATCATGAACGGCGCCACGTACGTCGCTCGCGGCTACAGCGCAGACCCCAAGCACCTTACGGAACTCATAAAGGGGGGGATCGAGCACAAGGGCTTTTCCCTCATCGACGTCTTCAGCCCCTGTGTCACCTTCAACCACGACAACGACTTCGCGTTCTTCAAGCCGCGGATAAGGAAGCTGGAAGACGAAGGGCATGACCCCAGCGACTGGAAGGAGGCCTGCGAGAAGGCGATGGCGTGGGGAGACGAAATCTACATCGGGCTGTTCCACGAGAACGACCGGCCCTCTCTCGACTCACTCGAAATGGTCCTCGACGACGGGGTTCCGCTCGCACGCCGCCCCCTTGGACTCAGTAGTGAGCAGGGCGGGAAGCTGATCAGCCGGATGATGTAGGGCTCGGCCAGAGTTCAGACACAAATGGTCAGAGTCCTACGCCCTCGCTAGCGCGCTCACCATGTTCTCGAGGGCCCGTTCCACGAGCATGCGGGTGGTCGCGAGATTCATGCGCATATGCCCCGCACCCCCGGTGCCGTAGGACGATCCGGCATTCAGATAGACCCTCGCGTTCTCGGCGAACCACTGCTGAACGATCCTCTCAGCCGTCACCTCTGTCTCCGAGATCGCACTTTCCTCGGCGGCCGTTGATTCGGCACCGATCTTCTCAACGACCTCACTGACGTCCAGCCAGGCCAGGTAAGTTCCTTGGGCCTTCGTGTACTTCACGAGCGGCATCCGCTCCCTGATATAGGCCTCGGCGAACTCGTGGTTCTCGTCGACGTACACGAGCAGCTCGTCCAGCCAATCATCCCCTTCGGTCAGGGCGGCCTGAGTCGCGACCAAGCCGAGTGTGTTCAAGTCCGCTCTGGTGTTTGCCCTCACTCTCTCGAGATAGTCACTGTTGGTCGAGAAGTACCAGGCTGCCTTCATGCCTGACAGACTGAACGATTTAGTCGCCGACTTGAACGTGATGCTGTTGTTCACGATCTCCCTATTCGGCAGACTCGCGAACGGTATGTACCGCTCCTCACTTCTGACGAAATCGCAATGAATCTCGTCGACGAGCATGACGACGCGGTGTTCGAGGCAGATCTCCCCCATCCGTGTCATGTCCTCCGCGGACCACAAGTTGCCCGTCGGGTTCTGTGGATTGCAGAGGATGAACACGTTGGTGCGACGGGCCCGCCGTTCGAAGTCCTCGAAGTCTATCGAGTAACGTCCGTCGACAAGCCTCATGGGGCTATCCTCGGGTACCGTCCTGGTGAAGCGGAGATCGCCGTAGAACCCATTGTAGACCGGCGTAGTCAGAAGTACCCGGGATCCGGGAGGCGCGAACGTTTGCAGTCCGGCGATGAGTCCCGCGTGGACGCCGCTGGTCAGAACGACTGTGCTGGGATCGACGTCCAGGTCGTAGCGTCGCTGGTTCCAGTCCACGATCGATTGGACGTACGACTGGGGCCTCCTCAGATAGCCCCAATTTTCGTGCGCGCAGCGCTCGGCAAGGGCTCTGGTGACGCACGGTGCGACTCGGAAATCCATGTCGGCGATCCCCATCGCGACCTCGATATCCTCTCCGAACGTCGCGATCGGGTTGTCCCACTTACTACAGTCGGTGCCGACACGGTCGAAGACCTCATCAAAATCGTACGTCGGATAGAGTGGCGCGGACTGTAGAGCGCTCGCCTGGGTCGCCGACGCGGATTTCACACCGACCGCGCCAAGGACCGCCGTCACTCCCGCACCCTTCAGGAACGTTCTGCGATTTAGCTCATGGGTCTGAGACATCGATTCGGCCTCCTATAGCTGACGGACGGCGGGGTGCCCGGCGTGGGAGGATCGGGACCCGCCTCATCATATGGAAGCGGGATCGGAACCAGCAAGCAGCCGTGGACAAGCTGACCGGCGAGCGGACCGGCGAGACCCCCTGCTAAGTGCTTCGTGCCAGCGATTCGCCGGGGATGCGACCCCCGGGTCGCTTGCGGCGTGGCGGTTGCCGCAACCATCTTCAGCGGCAATTGCGTTGGAATCAGACGTTATGTTCCGTGGTCCCGGCAACGTCCAGTTCAGCGTGAACCGTGGAATGGGAGTAGCAACCGATGATCGTGCGATCCCTTGTCGCCGTTTCCCTCGCGGTATTGCTGGGGAGCCCCTGCCTCATGGCCCAGGTGACCGACTTCCGTCCGGTTACCGAGGAGACGCTGCGCAACCCTGCTCCAGGCGACTGGCTCAACTTCCGGCGCACGGACGACGCCTGGGGGTACAGCCCACTCGATGAGATCGACCGGGACAACGTCGGTCAGCTCCAGCTCGTGTGGTCGTGGGCCATGGACGAGTCGGGAGCGCAAGAAGCGACACCGCTCGTGTACGACGGGATCATGTACCTGCCGAACCCCCAGGACGTCATTCAGGCACTCGACGCCGCAACGGGAGATCTGCTCTGGGAATACCGTCCGGAACTCGATGAGGATGTGCGGCGCGGGGGAATCGGGGCCCAGAAGAACATTGCCATTTACGATGACAAGATCTTCGGGACCACCCACCAGGCGCACATCGTTGCCCTGGACGCACGGACCGGCGAGGTCGTGTGGGATACGCAGACGGCCGATCCGAGCCTGGGGTACGAGTATTCGGCCGGCCCAATCGTAGTGCACGGTACGGTCATCGCCGGAATCACGGGCTGTGAGCGTTATAAAGAGGACATCTGCTTCCTCACGGGGCTCGACGCGGATACGGGCGAGGAAAAGTGGCGAACATCGAGCATCGCCCTCCCCGGCGGGCCCGGCGGCGACACCTGGGGAGACCTGCCGCTGGAGTTCAGGGCCGGCAGCGACATGTGGATGACCGGTAGCTACGACCCGGACACCAATTTGGTCTACTGGGGCACGTCTCAGGCCAAGCCGTGGGCCCGGTCGGTCCGTGGTACCGATGGTGATGCCCTCTACACCAACTCGACGCTCGCGGTTAATCCCGATACCGGAGAGCTGGTCTGGTATTACCAGCACCTTCCCGGCGAGACGAACGACATGGATGAAGGGTTCGAGAACATCCTGATCGACGTCGCGGGGCAACCTTCGCTGTTCAAGATGGGCAAGTTGGCCATTCTCTGGCAGCTCGATCGAGAAACCGGTGCGTTCATCCACGCCACCGACCTCGGATATCAGAACATCGTGGACGTAGATCCAGAGACCGGAGAAGTCACCTATCGACCCAACATGATCCCGGAAATCGGCGTCGAGATGACGATGTGCCCGAGCACTTCCGGGTTCAAGAGTTGGCGCGCGATGGCGTTCAGCCCGGAAACCAACGCCCTATACATCCCCATGACGCTCAACTGCGAGCGGGCCACCTTTGGCCCTACCGAACGGGTCATCGGGGGAGGCGGGACCGGCCCGGTGCGGCGCGCCGACTACAGGCATCCCGATGCCGGAAGTGACCTGGGTGAATTCCATGCCTTGGACATCACGTCCGGAGAAACCCTCTGGCGCCACCGCACGCCGACGCCGATCAACACGGCCGCGCTCACCACGGCCGGGGGCGTCGTGTTCGTAGGCGATTTCGATCGGTATGTGTACGCCTTCGATGAAGCGACCGGCGACATCCTCTGGCAGACGCGCCTGGGGACCTCGGCTCAGGGATTTCCCGTGACGTACCTGGCGAACGGAAGACAATACCTGGCCGTGCCTGCTGGAACTGGCGGTGGGAGTTGGGCCGGATTGATTCCGAGGGAGTTGATCCCGGAGATTCGCCGGCCGGACCACGGCAACGCGATCTACGTCTTCGCGTTGCCGGTGCGCTCCGCGACTACCAGCGGTGGGCCCCCACAGGCAACGGCCGACGTTCAGAGCACGGTGTGGGACGGGGTCTATACCGAGGCGCAAGCCGACCGTGGAAGGGTCCAGTACACGGAGTCATGCGCGGGTTGCCACGCACTAGACTTGCGCGGCAACCGCACCTCTCCGAGCCTGGTCGGGCTGAGCTTCAACTTTCTTTGGCTTGAGCGCACTCTGGGTGAGTTATTCGGACGGATCCAACAGCTGATGCCGACCGACCGCCCCAACTCCTTGTCCGCCCAGACCTATCGAGACATTCTAGCGTTTATACTGAGAGCCAATAGCTATCCCCTAGGTGAGGAAGAACTTGAGGCAGATCGTCTCGATCAGATTCTCATAACTGCAAATCCTGATCCGTAGCGGTAGCGGAGCATTATTCCTCGGGCAAAGCGAACACAAACAGGGTGTGGCCCACGTTTCTCTGGCCGATCGGTACCCGGAGGCCCAATTGGGCCACGTGTGCTCCCGATCCGAGTGTGCCGCCGGGCGAGATCACCGCGATGTATTGCCGGCCATCCACGGCGTAGGTGATGGGCGCCATGTCACTCACACCATTAAGGATGGTCTCCCAAACGACTTCTCCAGTCCACTGGTCGATCGCATAGAAGCGCCGGTTCGTGTCGGCGGCGAAGAGGAGACCACCGCCCGTGGTGAGCATGCCGTACAGGGGTGCCTCGCGGTCCAGGCGCCAGAGCGTCTGACCCGTGGCGACGTCAATCGCCTCGGGCTGCCCAAGGTGGGGTATGGGGCTGGGGACGGAACGCAGCGTCGTCGTGTTGTAGCCCGTCTCCAATGTGGGTGAGAGCGACCTGACCCGTATAACCGAGCAGCGACCGTTGAACGCCGGAACGTAGTAGGCGTTGGTGAGCGGACTGTAGGCCCCCTGGGGAATCTGTCTGTTCTCTCTGCAGATCGTGGCTTCACGATCCTGGTCGGCGCGCATGACCACGTCGGGATTGGTGATGAAGGCGCCCGTTCGGCCGTCGTAACCCTGGATGACGTTCTGGTAGGCGGTGGGCCTCGCGTACAGAAACGTGCCGTCGCTCCGGTCGTAGGCGTAGAAGATGGCGTCCTTCGAGAAGGAGCCGATCACGAGCTCCCGCACCTCGCCTGATGTGATGTCCGGATTCACGCCCAAGGCGTCGGGGGGATCGGGCGCGACCGGAGAATCGACCAGAATCCTGTCGTATGTGGCGTCGTCGTTCCACATATCCGTATGGTGCTGGGCCCACCACACGAGCTCACCCGTTCGGGCATCGAGCGCCACGGTCGATCCGTGGTAGAGTCGATCAGGCCATTCGCCGTTGGTTCCGGCCAACTCGGGTTGCTGTGGCGCGCTGGAACCGATCCCAAAGATGAAGAGCCCACGTTCGGTATCGACGGCGGGTGTCTGCCACGGGGACATGTTCCGCCTCGACGCAAGCGGGTACACCTGGGGGTCGTCGCCCCAGGTATCGTGCATCGGGTCCTCAGGCGTGGGACTCGTATACCAGCGCCACAACATCTCGCCCGACTCGACATCGTAGGCGGACATGTGACACGGATCCGGCGCGGACCAGGCCGTGCAGTTGTAAGGGACCGCAATGGCTCCGTTGAAGGCCACGGGCGCACCGCTGGGCTGCTGGCCGCGATGGTAATCCACCATCTCTGTCTCCCACACGAGCGTGCCCGTCCGCGGGTCCAAGGCGAAGAGCATTCCGTCCGTCGAATGAGCGATGAGCCTGTCTTCGAAAAGGAACACGCCCCTTCCCCGATGTATGGTGAACACGGCGTCCCCACTCGTGATCTCCTCGGGCAACTCACGGGAATACTCCCAAATGACGTCCCCGGTAGTCGCGTCATGCGCCGAATACCGCTCGTTCGCGTGGCGAACGTACATGACCCCGTCGTACACAATAGGCTCGACCTGCATTCCGGTGGATCCACGACCGGCCGGTGCGAAGGCCCACGACCAAGCCAACCGAAGCTCGTTCACGTTGTCGGGCGTGATCTGATCGAGCGGGCTGTACCCCCAGTTGGCGTACCCGCCGCGCCACATGAGCCAATCGGCCGGGTCGGGGTCGTTCAGCATCGCTTGGGTTAAAGGACGGAAGGCATCCTGGCCGCCATCTTGTGCGCTCACTTCCGAGGGGGCAAACGCGGCCATGGCAAAGACGACGAACACCCAGAGTCTGTCGTTGCCCGGGCGCCGCCTACCTGAGTCCGCACCCCATTCCATCCGCAGGCTCATTTCAAGTTTCATTTAGATAACTCGGGTCGGGTTGCCCAATACGCCCAAGCAATAAAAAAAGCTTGAAACGGCAGCCGCGCATAGAGTGCGAACGCAGTAATATCAGGAAACAGTTCGGGAGAAAGGGCCATATGGATGTTCGCCGGAAAGATGGCCAGCAGTAAGGCAACGAGGCCCCAGCCTGCCAGCGCGCGGACCCGGGGAACCAAGACCAAGACGCCCTCCAGAATCTCGAGGACGCCGCTTAGGTACACGAGCTCGAGATGCGCCGGTAGGTAGGGTGGCATCATCGGCACGTAGAAGTCTGGGGTCACGAAATGGTTGGCACCCGCCCCAACGAAAAAGACGCTGAGGCCAAGGAGAGCGAACCTTCTACCGCGACGCTTGGGAAGCTGGAGCATCTCAGAGATTGCCTGCTCTTCGCCCACGGCGCAATATGGTGCCTCTGGCATCCCTGAGTCGTCTCTCTAGACCATCCTCAGCCCACAGACCATGGCCACCGATCCGAGCGGCTCCCCCGAGACCCTTCCCGACACAGACGACGCGTTCTCCGACTTGGAGACGCCCGACATGACCCTCAAGGGTCTGATGAGCCACTTCGGTCCCGGCGTCCTTCTGATGATGACCGGGATCGGAACGAGTCACCTGGTCACCGCCCCCGCCGCGGGGGGGCGCTTCGCTTACGCGCTGCTGTGGTGTATCCCGGTCGCCTACGTGTTCAAGTACTACGGCTTCGAGATGGCCTTCCGGTTCACCAACGCAACCGGGAAGAGCATGATCGAAGCGTACAGCACGGCTTGGAAGAAGTGGCCGCTCTGGTACGTGCTGATCACGACGCTGATCCAGTGCGCTCTGGGGCAAGCAGGTCGCCTCATTGCCGCTGCGGCGGTTCTGTACTACGTGGGCACCGAAGTGATGGGACTGCCGCTCTCGCTCACGATGTATGGCCTGATCCTGGCCGTGGTTTCCGTGGCAATCATTCTGCGCGGCCGCTACAAGGTGGTGGAACTCTTTGCCAAAGTCCTCGCCGCGATTCTCGTGTTTTCGACGCTGGCTGTGTACTTGAGGGCACCTGCCCCCATCTCCGAGATGGGCCACTTCTTCATGGTAGAGATTCCGGACGGGTCCTGGCTGATCATCGCGGCGTTCCTCGGACTGTTGCCCACCGGAATCGACGTGTCGCTTCAGGCCTCGGAATGGGGAAAAGCCAAGAAGAAGGGCATGAGCAAGATTCGCGATCGTATGGAGGACCTGGGGCTTGCCAACCGGTTCGATCCCTTCAATCCGAACCGGGACGATCTCTCGGTTGATACGTCCAAGCTCCCAACGAATGCCCAGGCGTATTGCCAAAAATGGTTCAAGATCGGGATCTGGGATTTCCGCGCGGGTCACGTTGTCTCCTTCGTGCTCGCGTGCGTTTTCCTTCTGCTGGCGGCCGTGTGGCTTTATCCGAGCCCGGTCGAGGGCCGAGCAGTCATGGGCGAGATCGCCGGCATCGTTACGGAGAGCCTCGGCCCCGCATGGATGTCGGTGTTCATGCTGGGTGCGTTCGCCGCGACGTTCTCGACGGCCTTCAACTACTTCGACGGCTGGCCACGGATCGTGGGTGCTTGCTCGCGAAATCTGTTCCGTGGTACCGCCCGGCTCAGCGGGATCGACCCCGAGGGCCTCACTGCGGCTCACCGAGGGACATGGTACTCGGAGTACAACATCTACCGCATGACGATGTTGTACTCCCTCGTGGCGTCCACACTCATCGTGTGGGGCCTGGAACGCCCCGTCTTCCTGGTGCTGGTGGCCTCCGCGCTGGCGGCCTTCGTTGCGCCGGTGATCTTCTTCCTGAACTTCTACTACTGCCTGGTCATCATCCCTCGCCGAGACCGGGCGTTTTATCCGTCGACATTTGCGCGGTGGTTTGGCTGGACCAGCCTCGTGGTGTTCACCGGGATGACCCTGGTGCTGATCTACTGGACGCTCTGGGTCCGGATTTTCGGCGAGTAGGGTTTCTCCTTCGTTCTCCTCCTTCCCGTGGAGGAGTCGGAGGCCTAGTAGCGGATGTCCTAACGCTCGGAAGGATACTCGTAGACCCCAGCCTCGTGCGCGCGCTGTTGGACCAAGGCCAGCACCACGTCGATCGTAGGTGTCGACACGCCGACCAGACGGCCCATTTCCTGGACCGCTGTGACCAGCGCGTCGATCTCCATGGGCCGCCCGCGCTCAAGGTCCTGCAGCATCGAGGTTCGATGGGCTCCGACGGCAGCGGCCCCATCGATCCTCTTTTCAATGTCGACCGAGAAACGTACGCCCAGCTTTTCACCGATCGCCTGGGCTTCCAACATCATTGCCCTGGAGACACCTCGGGTGCCCGCTTGGGTGGCGACCACGTCGAGGGTCTCTAGGGTGAGCGCACTGATGGGATTGAAGCAGAGGTTCCCCCAAAGCTTCAACCAGATCTCGTCTCGGATGCGGCGTATCGGAGCCCGAAATCCGGCTGAGATGAGTGCGCCGGCGAGAGCCTGGATCCGCTCGGTTTTGTCGCCCGAGGGCTCGCCGAGCGTGAAGCGGTCGCCCGAGATGTGCCGGATCACGCCGGGTTCGACCACCTCGGTGGCCGGATAAACGACACATCCGATCGCTCGCCCGGGCCCGATCCCGTCCCACTGAACTCCACCGGGGTCGACACTCTCGATTCTGTGGTCACTCCACGCTCCTTCCAGCCGGTAGAAGTACCACCAGGGTACACCGTTTACGGCGGTCACCACGGCGGTCTCGGGGCCGAGCAGAGCCTGCATGGGTTCGACGACATCAGGCGCTGAATGTGCCTTGAGTGTGACGATCACGTAGTCCTGGGGACCTGCCTCGGATGGATCATCCGTGCAAGCGGGGCGGGCCACGCGCTCCTCACCGCCGATGAGGAGCCTCAAACCGTCTTGCTGCATGGCCTCCAGATGGGGCCCCCGTGCGATCAGCGTGACGTCCTCCCCCGCCAGGGCGAGCTGCACCCCTAGGTAGCCTCCGATTGCGCCCGCGCCGTAGATACAGATCCTCATCGGCCCACGCTCATCAGGCGATTCCCAGTTGCTCGGCGAGCCCAATGCGCCTCAGCTTTCCGGTCGGGCCCTTCGGAATCTCGTCAATCACCAGTACCGTGCGCGGGACCTTGAAGGCGGCCAGCCGTTCAGCCGCGAATTCGCGAAGCTCACTGGTAGTGGCTTCGACACCCTCACGAAGTACGACAGCCGCTGCGACCTCCTCGCCGAGCTTGTCGTGAGGAACGGCAAAGGTCACGACCTGCTGCACCGCCGGATGATCCATGAGGACCTCGTCGACCTCCTTCGGTGAAACCTTCTCACCTCCGCGGTTGATGATCTCCTTCAGGCGGCCGGTGAGCGTGACGTACCCGTCCTCGTCCATGACGCCCTGATCGCCGGTCCGAAACCACCCCTTGGTGAAGGCTGTGGCGTTGGCCTCGGGGTTGTTCTCGTAGCCGGGTGTAACATTCGGGCCACGAATGACGATCTCACCCACAGCACCGGTCTCGAGCAGGTTGCCCGTGTCGTCCATCACTGAGACCTCGGGACCCGCTGCGGGCCCCACCGTCCCCGCCTTGCGCACCCCGGGGGGGAGCTGGTTGCAGGTCATCTGATGCGCCGCCTCGGTCATGGCATAGGCTTCGACCACCGGGACCCCGAACGTCTCCTCGAGCTCGCCAAGGACCTGGGGCGGCAGAGACGCCGACGATGAGCGGATGAATCGCAGCCGCGCACGCGCGACGGCATCTGTGTTGCGCCCCGCGCGAGCAAGGATGGTCTGATGCATCGTCGGGACAGCGGAGTACCAGGTGGGCTCTACCTCGTCGAGCCACGCGAAGAACTTGAGTGCGTTGAACCCAGGGGTACACGCGACCGATGCGCCCGCC
>Ga0114996_10010344_pt1 | contig 10138 bp, 8 predicted proteins | sample ArcticOcean_MG_C_4_FD_87039 | JGI IMG/M metagenome (GOLD analysis project Ga0114996, IMG submission 87039) | Marine microbial communities from western Arctic Ocean - ArcticOcean_MG_CB4_134 | ecosystem: Environmental > Aquatic > Marine > Oceanic | place: Arctic Ocean: Canada Basin | collected...
AGAAAAATTTCTCAATTGTAATTTTTTTATTGGTAGGTGTTCCTGCAGGGTCGTCCACTATCAGAAGGATATCATCCTTACTGACAGTGGTCATTGCAGTAAGACCCGAGATACGTTTATCTGCCATAGTCCTACTTATTTAAGGTTATTATGCTGGTAATGTACTCGTGGCCGCTAACCAATACTCAGTACCATTAATTTTAACTCTAATTGATGTATCAACAGCGCCGAGCGTAGCAGGGCCGGCTGTTCCAGTCGTAACCAATACATTATTATTACCGGTGGCATGAGCGCCGTCTGCAACATTTGCTCTAGCAGCCGCAGCCACAAAACCATCACTCACAGACCCTAATTCAAATAAATATCTTACTGGAAATGATTTTGGTTCATGATCAGAACTCGCCCCACCAGTATCATCTAAACAAATAAATGCGTCCGGACTCGCCAATCGGGAATCTGCGGAATCATCTATGAGTACTTTTATACCATATGCTCTTGCAGTCCCTGCTGTTCTTGATGTCGCAAGTGACTGTTCACTGAGGTTTGTAATATCAACAGTAACTAATGTTCCCGCTACCACACCAGTAACGTTAGCATCCGCTCCATTGACATCTGCTTGGAATTTCGCACCATACAAATTATTAATCGTTCTTGTGGTTCCTGTTGCATTTGTATGATTTGTGTATGTGCTTAAAGCAACTGTATCACCAGTTGTTGCATCATTACCTACTGTTAAAGCTGATGAAGTGAATGCTCTACCTGAAGCATCGCCAGCATTTGATGTATGTTTTAGATTTCCGAATAAATTAAATACGGAAACACTTTTATTTATAGGACTACCTGTAGGGTCATCAACCACATGCAAAATATCAGCAGAATCTATTGCAGTTGATAAATCCGTCAAAGCGGTCATTTTTTTATCAGCCATTGTTACTCCTAAGAATGTTGGGACTCAACCAAGACTGTTCATTATATAAAGGACCAATAAGAGGGATGTCTTATTGTTCCTCATTTTTTTGTTCGGTCTCGACCTGGTTTTCGTTTATTAATTGGTCTAGAACTACTCTAGCACCATGTAAACCACTTAATTCATATTGTATAGTTTCTTCTCTTTTATTTAGTTCTTCTTTTTGACGAACAACACTATCCAAGTCTTTAGATTGTTTAGCAAACAGTTCATCAATTTCAACTTTTTTCAATAAAAGTCTATCTACAAATCCTTTCTCGGTGTAAGTCAATTCATCATCACTTAACAATGATATATTACCTTCATTCAAATCCATAATATCTCCATTAAATATAATATATTAAAAAATTAACTTTTTATAGGTCACGCTCCGAGCCTGCCGACCAGCGTTGAAACGTCTAGAGGATTCGTTCCCGCCGTGCCCACTCCCCGCTCTCCTTCGTTGCTTCGATGACCGCGTCTAGTAATCTGTTATCCTCTTCAGTTAGATTAGTAATATCCTTTATTTTTCCTGCTTCTCCGAGACGGCGCAATAATGATTCTTTTATGCCCTCTACCGCTTGTTCTTCTGCCATTTTATCTTCTCCCAAATCCTATAGTTATTAATTGTTTAACTGAATCTTTAGCATTAAAAGGCATATGTAATACACCTATTCCTCCACTGTCTTTCCATTCACCAATATTTTTAGGATGGTCATCGATTAATATATTAGGTCGACCATCTCTTCCATCTTTAGCAAAATGTTTTTTATCTTGTCTATGGACTGTATAAACTCTTGATTCATCTAGTTTTAGATATTTTTTACACCATTTCTTCTTATCTATAGATGCCTTATCAAAACTAGAACTAGGAGCTGCCGTTAATATAAAAGGGTCATATTTACGAATGAAATTCCATAATATTTTCCAGTCTAGCATAGGGGGCAAATTAAAGAAAAAATCAGGATGTGCATCTAACAATTTCCATCTAGTATCTCTATTTGCTTCCCTAAAATCCATTCCTAAAACATCAGCCGCACCTCCTAAAAAATCAACCAATACTTGGTCCATATCGCAATATATTTGAGGAAGTTCTAATTCTTCTGATAACATTAAATCCTTTTTGCAACCTCTTCTATATTTTTCCTCATTTGTTCCATTGCAGAATTTATACCATATTTCTTAGCATATTCATCAGCATATTCTTGAGGGGTTTGTCTTTTTACAGATTCGTTATAGGCACTACCAATTTTTTTCACAATCTGGTCATCAGGCCCTTGGTCTCCAACTACATGAGATTGTTCAGGAGTTGTAATGTTTAATCCCCAACCTCTAGCCAAATCAATAAACATTTCCATATCTACATTTGGTCCCATAAAATTTCTCACATCTGTTTCAGTAATTGTTGCAATAGGCCCATGCTCATGTTCTATTCTATAATTTAAAGTATCTTCAATTTGAAATATTTGAAAATTTTCAGGGTATTTCACAGAAACTCCCATCAAATATTCAACCATATGTTCAAATTTCCTAAAATCATCGTCACTATCTATTGTCACGGCACCTTCTTTAATCATTTCATTAGGCTCACCAGGAGTATCTTTTTTATATTTATTTACCAATTCAGCCGTACCCTGTTCTCCTGCACCACTTTGGCCATCCTCAATAAGATTCTCCTCTTTCATAAGGTCTATAAGCGTATCAAGATTTCGAAAATTATATCTGTAAGTGCCAGACCTAGTTTTCATTTCTACATCATATCTCCTTGCTTTCTTATTCCATTCCCCTTCGCCTTCTAGCATCTCATCTGTTACAGTCAGTTTTTTATCAGAAACAATTTGGCCATTGCCTCTTGGAAATACCTCTAAAGTTTTTCCTTCTAATTCAACAAAAACATACTCCAGACGACCATCTTCACGTTTTACTCTAACATTAGGCAATCCTGATTTCTTAACTTGACTTATAATGTCTTCAATTAGTTGTTGCGTTTTTGCTTCATCTATATGCCGTTGCTTCAACTTATCAATTTTAGAAGTATACTTATCTACATATTCTTCAGAAGCATCTACAGAAGAAGAACCTCTTTTTTCCATTTCCTTTTCAATACGTTTATGAAAATGCTTATTCGCTGGTGAAGATAGGTCCATTGAGGAGAATTTTGTATGTAATGTTTTCAATTGTGCATCTGACTGTCTTCCCATTTTAGCATCTTCATTAAATTGAATATCTTCCTTTACCCTTCTATCAAGGGCAACTCTATGAAACTTAACACTTTGGTCAGTCCTTTTACGTGCTTCTTTACCGCCGACATCAATAAAATTTTTATTGACTGAAGCATCATCTGCTTTTTTTCCTGCCACTTTAGATGCTCTCATTAAAAATTTTGAAGTAAGTTCATTTACCCATCCAATTTGTGTGGTACCTTCAATATTTTCTGTTCGAGCAGATATGCCATGCATTCTATTGGTATAAGTTTTAGAAATCTTATATCGTTTTTGACCATCTTCATGAGATAAATGTCCACGTTCATCATGTCGTTTATTAATGTCCTTCAACTCTTTTCCATGACTAACTTCTTTAGGATTATTTCTATCATGATATTTTTTCCAAGCATATACTGCGGCTTTACCATGTTGGTTTTGACCTTCATACCGTCTATACTGCTTAGATGATCTGGCCGCAGGCATGTCAGATTCTTCTATATCAACTTCTTCTTTGTAATTTCTTCTTTGACTAAATGTAACACCATATTTTTGTTCTACAAATTTCCATCCGAATGTCTTGGCCATAAGGTCATGCACAAACTCTCTTGGGTCTGTATCTTGAGGAATTTGTTTTTCTCTTGGGAGTTTTCCTTTTAACAGTATATCTGCCGTTGCGAGGAAATCATCTTTATCTATACTACCACTCTTGTGTGCATAATCCCTTAACTGTTTACCTACACTCTTAATAACTGATGCAGTTGGCTCTGGGCCTTTATCCATCAAATCCCAGCGTATCTCATCAAGTTCAATCTCTTCTGTTTGATTATGTTTGGCATGCATTCTATCGGTATAAGTTTTGGAAATATTATATCGTTTTTGACCATCTTCATGAGATAAATGCCCACGTTCAGCATGTCGTGTATTAATGGAGTCTAAATCTTTACCATGTGAAACTTCTTTAGGATTATTTCTATCATGATATTTTTTCCAAGCATATACTGCGGCTTTACCATGTTCGTTTTGACCTTCATACCGTTTATACTGCTTATCTCGTGTGTCAGTAGGTCTCTCCCTTGCTTCCGCCAAATCAATATCTGTTCCTCCACATTTAGGACACCGAGTGCTTGATGTTGGTTTTGCTTTCGAGAATTTTTTACTACATTCTTGACATTCAAGTTTTACTTTTTCTGCCAATTCAACTTCATTCAATTGTTCTTCTTTATCAATCTCTTTACCACTATAAGGATCAACTTCATTATAATTTGCTACCATATTAGCATAAACATCTTTCAATGGGTCATTATTTGTAAATGCCCCATCATTAAAAGTTTTGAGTGCATTTTCCATTTTAATTTTCTCCTCTGGGTTTACTTCTTCAATATACATATTGAGTTCGTATTGTCTATTATCTAGGTTTGCAACTTGAACATGCAATTTTTTCTTCGTGTCCGTACCTAAAATATAACGATTGGTTTTGCCGCTAGAAGGTTTTTTTGGACCTGTTGCAACTTTATTGTCAATTTCATTAGGGTCGACTGTAGACCCTCTTTGCTTTGCAACATCATACGCATGTTGCATTGCGCCTGAAAATGTCTTATGATATAGTTGATACTTACTTTTTGCATTTTCTTCAATCTCAACTTCTTCATTCATTCTCACATAAAACACTCTACCAGGTTTAATTACTTCACCACCAACCTTTTCAGCATGTTTTTGTGCTTGAGTTCGATTAGTAAACTTATATGCTTGCATATTCTCATCACCTTTGAAACTATATCCTTTCCCCATTTTAGCGGACACAACATCGCCTGTATTGAGTTTGACTGTTCCTAATTTTCCTTCATCAATCTCAACTTCTTCTTTCAATCCTTTTGGTATCTCATTATTTGAAGTCATTTCCCATCCCCGCACTGTTTCATCTGCTGTATTATTTTTTGGTTTCTTTTGTTTCCCACCAACCTCATCTACAGACATCCCTTTCCATCTTTTATTTTTTTGTAAAACATCGGCTCTAAAATATGTTCTTTCACCACCTCCATAATCCTGATGATAAACTGTACCCGCTTCCCATGCTTCATCAATCTCAAATTCTTCATCAATCTCAACTTTAATGTTATCATAATCTCCTTTTTGTATAAGCCGCTTGTGGTGTCTTTGAGCCGCCGCTCCAGATTTGAACGTACCAAGTACTTTACCTGTTTCGCCATCTTTCATTGTATAAGTGCCCTTTTTCCATTTTTCATCAATCTTAACATCTTCCATATATGATTCGTAGGCAGGTTCAATGGCAAGTGTATGATGTTTAGATTTAGGTATTTTGAAATGATTAATGGCTAACTGTTTAGCACCATATATACCATCTGCTTCATGTTTTTTAATCTCTAATTTTTTACGATTATGAACAGCAATCCAACCCGCTAATTGTTCTTCATCAATCTCAACTTCTTCAGGAAGTGGATTAAGGCCTTTAATTGATGTTAGCGTTGCTGCCATATCTCCTACTGCAAATGATACATTATCATTTCTGTTATAAAAGAAATACTTCATGCCTTTAGGGTTGTCAACATGTGTTAAAGATATTTTCCGCACTCCTTTAACTGAAGTTTTCTTACCGATTTTAAGTTCTTCATTATCTCTACTTGACCCCATAGAACTTTTATATGATACCTTAATAGTATTCCCCGTTAAATCCTCCAGCTTGTCCCATACCCTACTCAAATCTATGCCTGAACTGTTCCTGGCCGATGGTGACTTCTGGCCACCACTTACACCACGAATCAATGATTTTCTAATGGCCACTTCATCAATCTTAACATCTTTCAGCTTTGGTTTTGTATTAACTTTGTCTTTTTTATTACTTAATTTCTGTTCAGATTCTTTTTTTTCTTTAGTCTTTTTGAGAATTAATCTAATTCTTTTTACTTCATCTTTAGAAAATTTAGGCATTTGATTTCCTGAATCTTCTGGAGGAGGTGGACCTTCCTCTTGTGGAGGCGCAGAAGCAGTCCCACCATTACCATTTCCATTACCGTTCTTCTCAGCTTCTTTAGCCTCTTTTTCTTTTTTCTTTTTATCGTCAGGGGCTTCCCCTTTTGGATAATGGTGAACATGAACATCACCCTGCTCTTTTATTTTTTGATATGCGTCTGCAAGTGGGTCATGTTGTGTAAATGCCCCGTCATGAAGTGTATTAAATTTTAACATAGTTTTTTTCCTATAAACTAGTATACATTCCAGTTACCTCGGTGAATACATTTTGTAGTGCTTCAGCATATACACCCTTAACCGTTCTTATAACTTTATAATTTAAATTTCTAATTCTGCCAAAATATAGTGTATAAGTATCATCTGGTTCTAATGTAATTTTAAGATGATTTACTCCAGCAGAATTCTTCCCTATTTTCATACTCAATGAAGATTCTTCTTTGTTAAATGTCAGGTTTTTAGCACCTGTCATTGCCATAAATTTTCTACCTCCAAGTTGTTGTAATACAACTTGATGGTCAAATGACGATTCTTCTAAAGATATTCGTTTTAATGTTTTTGAAGAAAGTTCCTTGACCCATTCAACATTTTCTTTTTTATCTGGTAATCCATGTTTATTATGTTGTGCCCAAGCAAATGCGTATGCTTTCTTTTCTCCAACTTTCTTTTTCAATGATTTTACTTGATGCTCTCTACCAGGAGGCGCATCTTCAGAACGAATATCCTGCTCTCTATCAAGATATCTCTGTTCTCTACCAGTTGCTCTACGAACTGTCACAGAGCCTCTATCTTGTGCAGACCTAAATTTCTGTTTTTCCTTATTTTTTGTCTGAGCCACACTAGATGTTTTTGTAGTATATCTCCCTGTTGGAGTACTTACAACAACATCAGTTGATTCATCCATTTCCATCCAAAGTTTAAAATCTTCATTTATATCATTAGTCGCATTATTGGCCAATAAATGTTGATTAATTTGTTGAATTGCATATTGTTCTTTTATTTGCCCTATTTCATGTCCAAGTTTAAATTTCTTTATTGATTTTTCATAGATAGATTTTAATATAGAATATGCAATACCAGAAACTTCTGATTTTCTTCGTAATACCGATTCAATATTTACTGGTATTTTTTCTGTTTTAAACGTATCCGAAAATTTAAGTTCACTTATTGTAACTTTTTCAGAAGCAACTTCTGATTTAATCTTTAATTTTTCTCTTATTGCTTGCAATTTAAGTCCTTTCCTAATCTCATTAAACAAAGATTTGGCATCCTTTTCAGACAATCCTAGTAGACCTTGTTGAAATTGTTCAAACTGGCCTTTTACTGCAAAATTTCTCAATTTTGAAGCAGACATTCCTGAAACCCCTTCTGCATCAGGGTCTCGTTCTCCTGCTGATACTACTTTTATACTATCAAATTTATAAAAACCATGAGCTTTATCCTGACCATTATACTGATTTAATAAAGTATCAAAATTCGATACTCTATCAGAACCAACAACCATTATTATTTTTTTGTACCCTTTATCGTGTATTGCCGCAGCAGCATGTAATGCAGTAGTTTCTTGTGGAAATGTATGTTCATTTACCTCTTTACCAAACATTTTTTTAACATAATATATTTTACGCTCAAAAGAAAGTGGATTTTTCTTAGAGTCATGAGTAGAACTAAGATACACAAACCAATCAGCAGAATTTTTATTTGCTACTTCTTTTAATTTATTTAAAAGTTTTTCATGTCCAACAGTAGGAGGATTCATTCGACCAAAAGTAAAAACTGCGGTCTTTTCTCTACTTATACGTTCATGTAATTCTTTTAATCTCATAATTATATTTATTATCCTCTAACTGCTACTACAGCCGTTGGTGTTCTAATACTTGATTGTTGCATACGTGAAGCAATTTGTGAAACAGTAGAAAGTTTTTTCTTGGATTTTAAAGGACCAAGACCTTCGGAACGGGCTGCCAAATTATCTTCTATTTCAGAATTATAAGGTATTAATTGTTCATTTTCATCAATATAATATCGTTTACCTCCATGGTCTACAATAGTATGAGAGGCATCAAATGCTTCTTTTTGAGACTTTTTCTTTTTCTTGACGGATGCTAATACACGTTGATAAACTTCCTTATTATCCATAATAAGTTTAAGCAATTTATCAAAAATTCTCATAATCATGAGTCTTTGTGTTATTGTAGGTTTTTTTTCTGCTTCAAGGTCTTTCATCAATTTAACAAACAAAGCAAGCTCATCTTTGGCTATAAGACCATTTGTAGCTAATCTTCGCAATCTACTATCAACATCTTCAGTAAGTGCAATATCTATCATTTTTCCTTCAAGTGTTGTTAGCAGTTCTTGTTCTTGTTCTAGCATTTATGCTCCCTTTGACCAGTTTTTGGCGGCATTAAAATTTTGTCTTGAAAATTCAAGGCGGTCTACCAGTTTCACATACTGGTCTGATTTTAATTTATCAACTGCAACAAATCCCTCAGGATTTGTCACTTTAAACCCCTCATTATCCTGTATAAAAGTTTTAGTCAATGTATTAACCTGTTCTAATTTTCTTAATATCATTATCTTACATGCAATTAATAAATTTTGCATTTCAAAAATTAATGCAAGTTGTCTATGGTTATATTGAAAAAACTTTAAAAATTCTTTATGTAAATGTTGTTTTTTTAATCGTGCTTTTTCAGTCTTGAGTTTCAACTCTTCTTTATTTAATTTATCTTTTAAATATTTAATCAATCCTGTAACATGACTCATAGGATTATCTATCGGACGTCCTTCTCGTATTTTTGTATTTGTGTATGCTTTAATTTGTATATTAATATTTTTATCATTTTGAATATGTCGTAATACATCAGGATTTAATTGTTTAAATACTCGTCCAGCACCCGATAGAATTTCTGTAATCTGTGCCGTTTCCTTATCCGTCATTAACGCAGAACCACTTACATCTTCATATTTTGCATCTCTGAACCAAACATTTGGCGTTTTAGTCATAGTTGAAACATCAACATCAAAATTTGCATTCATTTCAGGTAAACTATCACCTGTATATCTAGTATGAAATACAATGCCTAACTTTGATGTTGATATTTGTTCAGCTAACTCACTGTTTTTTGGGACTGCATAAACAATCGTATTCGGTTTAAAAATTATGTAATCAACACCATCTATAGTTTCATCTTCAAGTTGTTCGGGTATATACATCAAATCACCTTGTATAACACCTTCAATATTCAACTCAGGCAAATATTGTAAACAAAGTTTAAGTTTGTAATTTAAACTCGCATAACCATCCCCAGGATGATTTATATCAATATCTTCTACTGTATAATTAAGTTTCGCAGTTTTTGCAAAAACACCTTTTGTTCCTACAAAAAACTTACCATTTTCGGGATTAGTTCCTGCAAAAATAGCAGGCGCACCATCCCATTTTACGGTGATGCGGACCTGCTTTCCACTTTTTGTAGAACCAGCCAACATATCTCTCAATCCTCTAAGAAAATGTATTGATTGCCTGGTGCCATCAACTCCATTATTAAGAATCTCATCTTCAATATGCTCAAGATGTAAATTCTTATCTTCTTTTAAATATTGTTTGAAACTCTGCATAATTTCCACATAACTCGTTTCAAACTATTTATGCTTATTAAAGATTCAGGATGGTTGAATTAGAACAGCTTTTGAGAGGGTCGGAAAAGGAAAAACAGGCAGGGTTGCCGGTACAGACATTCAACTCCTGGGCATAATAACTCGCATTCATTTTACCCATAAATAAATTTTCTATTGAAATTGGGTCACCATGTCGACAGGTCTTAAATATTTTCCAGCAAATCCAAGCTGGATGTCCAGTGTCTCTTAAAAACAAATGAGATGAAAGATAACCATATTCTTTTTTATTTTCAGTCATCTCCATCATTTTTTGTTGATTTCTTATGTCTGTTTTAAATTCTGAAAAATCTGTATTTTGAACGACTTCAACTGTTTCTTCTCT
>Ga0114996_10010345_pt1 | contig 10138 bp, 6 predicted proteins | sample ArcticOcean_MG_C_4_FD_87039 | JGI IMG/M metagenome (GOLD analysis project Ga0114996, IMG submission 87039) | Marine microbial communities from western Arctic Ocean - ArcticOcean_MG_CB4_134 | ecosystem: Environmental > Aquatic > Marine > Oceanic | place: Arctic Ocean: Canada Basin | collected...
AGGACCATCTGGTCACGTCGTTCGGTTGATTTCGCCCAATCCATAGTATTTAATCTCCTTGCGACGGAATCTACCAAATTTACCGTCGCCATTCGAGGTGATTAAATCAACACGCCGTAACGCTTCGGGCTATGACTTGCGCGCTCACTCGATAAACCGGTCGAGGATGATCGCACGGTGGACGTTGTACTTTCGTCCGCGCTGAAACGCGACGGGGATGGAACGATCGACCACGTAGAATCCACGATGACGGTGAATCTCGCCGGTGTCGATGCCTAGCTCTCTTACCAGATGGTATCCGTCTGGGTGGTCGGCGTCGGCGTCCGCTTCTTCGACCTCAAAGAATCCGACCGTGATCCAGATCGCGTAGACGTTCGAGTGGGTCGTCGTCAGATTAGCCAATCGCTGAATACCCCGATGATAGAAGTACGGATTGCGCTGTGGGTCAAGGTGCGCTTCGGTGGCTGCCGAGCCGAATAACGGTCGTGGCGTCGTCGCCGTCGGATGCTTCCGGAGCAATGTCGCTTCGACCCCGTTCATCTGTAGCGCCGCAATCGGTGCCTGATCCGAAGAGGAGGCTGATCGGAATGGCGCGGCAATCGCGGTCGGCAGGTTCGCGGAGGAATCGCCGTTACGGCTTTTCTGAAAATCAGCCCACGTGACCTCAACGCCCGGATCGCTTGAGCGGCCGTTCATCCAGGCGGCAAACGCATCTTCGCTAACGATCGTGTTGGGATTCATCTGGCCGGGCTGGCGATAGGTATAAACGCGATTAAACGGCGGGTGAAAATACGCGGTTCCTTCCCCGGTGCCGGCGAACTGCGACGGGTTGAGCCAGACCGAAGTGCCGGAGAACGGCGAGGGCGTCTGCACAAAATCAAGAATCCGAACCATCTGCGGCGACTCGCCCGCGGTGGCCGAAGAGAAAAAGAAGTTCGGCAGATGGCCAAAGATCGACTTCTCCTGTGCGTACGGGTTTGTCACAGCACTGACCGTGCTGTGATATTCCAGCAACTCGCGAGCACTCAGTGGCGGTACGGAGAGCAACTCATAAGCGCTGAAGAACGGGCGATTGTTCCAGACAAGCCACGGAAACGGCGTGTCTTTGGGATCGCCTTTGTACTCGCCTGTTGTGACTGGCGGATCGAATTCCTCGTTCAGATAGCCAAGGGACTGTGTCGGCAGTGGCGAATCGAGGGATCCCGACGCGGGCTCATCGCTCGACTGACGCCAGATGTTGCCGGCCGCGCTGCCGGAAGACGACTGACCATCACGGCGTCGCGTGTCGAGCTTGGTAGCGGTACTCGACGGTTCTTCACCGCTATAGGCGGTCAGGTCGACCGGCATGCTGTCGACGATCATGTACGGGTTGTTGGTCGCGTGGAACTCGATCGTCGGATCGGCAAGTCGCTGTAGATAGACGGTCCGATAGGCGATGGTCGTGTTGTCGCCGGTGAGCGACGATGCGGTGTCATAGGGTTCCTCATAGTCGGTCTTCTCAAAAAACTTGTCTTCGTCTGTGGCTGGATTGGACGAGTCGAAGGTGTAGCCGCTGGCAGGTTCCGAAGCGCTAAAGCGAACCTTGTGCGTTGCCTCTGATTCCGAGACCGTTACCGTACCGCCCATCAACATGACCGACTTCATCTCGATGGCAACGCCAGGGCGAATTTCGCCTACGGCACGACCTTCTCGACTGTCCGAATCGTCCAGCACGTCAACCTGGTTTGATGTACCGGACGCGCTGGCGGCAAGCTCGACGTGTTGCGGGTAGGTGTTCACTTTTGTGTCGGCCGTATCGCCGTCCGCGGTCGCGTCCCGCATGCCGAGATACATCGTGGCCGACGAACCGACGACGGTGTAATGATTCGGCTTGAGCACGGCCGGCTGCTTCGCTGCGAAGTGGATTCGCTCGCCCTCGTCCACCGTGTTGTCGTCGTTCGTGGTGAAATAGGCGACCCGATCGATGTCGGCCGAGTCGAGTGAATCTTCGTCGAATGCCAGATCGGATTGTTTCTTGTTTGAAATCACGATCCGCCAGACCGGCGACCCCGCGTTGTTGGTGCCGCTGTGCGTCTTGTCGAGCACGAGTCCTAGGGTTGCTCCTGTGCCTGTTTCGATTTCGCCATGCCGGGGATGCGACTCGTTGCTGGGATGAAACAGTTCAATCGCAATGCTGCCGCTCGGCCGGCGCACCTGTTTTGACGTGCCGTCGGGATCAGGTTCCCCGTCCGTGTCGACAAGCGCCACACGCCGGTCATGCACGCTAACCGTCTCGGTGATCAGCAATTCGGGCCGCTCGCAGCCGAACACGACTTTCGAGGCACTCCATCCGTCAAACGGTTCCGGGTCATAGGCGAACTGCGTCATGATCGTGTCGCGATCCATGAAGTCGACCACGTTCACCGCCCACTGAGCAAAATAGCGAGCCGTCTCTTCCGCGTCGTCGGCATCCGAGTCGCGATCGACAAGGAAGTCATCGTCTTTGAGCAACATCGCCAAACAATAGAGGTGCCGGGCGAATTGGGCCCGCGCATATCGATCCGCATCGTCGATCGTCCCGTTATTGTCCAGGTCGAAGGCAACTCCCCCGCCGCTCGACGGAAAAACACCGTCCCAACCGCTTTCGCTTTCGCCTTTTTCCGTTCCTCCCGCGGTGCCCGGCTCGTCGACGACACCAGATCCAACCCCTGTGGCACCACTGTCATCTTTGCCGTTGCCCAGCGGTCGATTCAAATTCATGGGAACGCCGGCGATGATCTCTGGTGCAAGGTTGGCCTTCATCCATGCCGCTGCACCGCTGCTGACCTTGCGCTCGACCAGATCGACCAGACTTTTCGCCGGCGACGCGCTATCGCGAAGATCAAACGGCAACGCAACCGGCAGCCTCGGAACATTGAAACTCGCCACCGTCATCGACTGGCGAGGAGAGTTCATGCTGGCGGCGAACTGCCAAAGTCGGTCGGGCAGTTGAGGACCATCGATGTCGTGACGACGCATGACGCCCTCGAATTCGACGATGCTGAACGGACGGTCCGTGGCTTGGTTGCCCAACCATCCGCGCGGTGACAACTCCGAGAGTCGCATCTCGTACGGATCCTCTGCAAGCTCACCGGCGAACGAGCCAGCGGCCTGATAAACCACCTGACCCCGCATATCGACGCCCACAGGCATGCGACCATAGTAGTCAGGCGGACTGCCGTAGCGGGTTGCCTGATCGCGGTACGCCGCGAACGTGTCGGGCACACCGACCTGACGGATCTGGCTCAACTTGTCGTCGCCGCTTTCGCCCGGCACGTTATCACTGCCGTAGCGTTCTTTCACGAGACTGGCATATTTTGAAAGGTCGTCACTTTCAAAAAGATAACGCAGGTTAATCTCCGCCGGCCCAACGCCAGGACTCCGCGGCACGTCGACGGTGGTGCTCGTTCCCGAGTTGCCGGCGTACTCGCCGGTCGCTTGGTTGTAATACGCATCTACTGTCTGCTTGAGATTCCCATGAGGGTTGACGTTCATGCGGCCGGCCTGATCGACACAGTGGATCGCGAACATCGGCTTGTAGCGCTGCCCACTAGGCCCGCTGAGCACGGGAAATCCCAGGTCGACCCACACGGAGTCGAGCACCCCGTCACCATCGGTGTCGACGTCCCAGGGGCCGTTGATCGGGTCAAAGATCTTTCCGGTGAAGTCGGGCTTCGTCACGTCATCGGGCAGCGGTCGAAGCATGATCTTGCGGAGCATGTCTCTCGACAGATCAGTCCAAGCGCCGTTGCCGGCGAAATACTTGATCAACGATGCCCGATGCAACGACGGAATAATCTCGCTGCCGGTCGCGTCGGGCGGCACCATGGCGAGCAACATGTTCTGATAGTCGGGGGCGTCGTAGTCCTCGTTAAGGCCGCCGCTGAAGTACGTCACGGCGCCTTCATAGGTAAGCAGATTGCCATCACCGTCGCCGTCTGAGTAGTGCTCACGGATGAGCGTCGAGATATTTGGCAGCAGCGCCACGGGGTGGCCGCCGAGCATCGCGTCAACTCGTCCGGACGAGTCGTTGTAGCCGAATCCGGTCCCGGAAAACGCGGCGCCGTTAATCACGAGTCGGTCGCCGTCTTCAGGAATTGCCGGAGCGCCGGAGGAAATTCGCTTCTTGAACGCCATGACATAGACCGTCGTGTTATTGCTATAGACGATCCGCGTGCTCTGCATCGCGGCGGGCCCTTCGAGCATCGTCAGTACGCGCCCGTTGAGTTCCCCTTCGACAGTGCCGGTCGCGGTCAAGGTGATCTTGATGAACTGGCCGCCAGTCGACCCCAGCGAACTGGCGCTGTTGACGGACCCCAAATACGGCGGACCGTACATGTCTGGGAGCAAACCGTGACCGGCCATTACGGAGTTGGGGCTGTTGGTGCCGACCACGAGTTGATCGCGCGCATTGCTCAGCAAGGAACGACCATCGGGACGCCACTGTTCGGCATTTCGGGCGCTTCTGGCCCCGCTTTCGGCCTGTTGGCTAATGGCGACATAGGTGATCGCGATCAGCGTAAAGAGCACCAATAGGCTCAGCACGACCAGGATCAGCACCCCGCGGCGATCTTTTCGCGTTGCTCGACCTTTTCGCTTTACTCGACCTTTTCGCATTGCTCGACGATTCATCCCGTTCTCTCCCTAATTGCCATGGTGCCCCTGTGGCGTGGGCCTTCGTGATTTACTCTGTCCAAAGAGTCGCATCTTCCAGTCGCATTGCGTATTCATAGATTCCCACGACCGAACCAAACACGCTGGCATGAGACCAGACGGTACTGCTGCCCGGCCCGGCGACCGAAATTCTCCCGATGCCCGTCGACTCGCTCGTCCCGGTTACGCGATACCACTGGCAAGTGCGGGGATTGTCTTGTTGGCTGGTCAGCAGAACCCACTGGCCCTTTTTCATACCGCGGGTGTGGTTGGTGTCGGAGGAAAACAACAACACTTCGCCTGATGCGTTAATTGCGGAACTGAGCAGATTGATACGCCGCTCGCCGGAAGTATCGCGGTTATGAAACACGACAACCGCCACGCGGTATAGCAGGTCCTCGGGGTTGGTGTTGTCGTCGCCGTCTTCGCCAAGGCCATGCTGCCCACGCGGCGGAAAGACCGTCACGCACCACGAAAAACGCGAATTGGCCGAACGCTTCTTTCGCGACCCGTCGGAGGGGATAAACATTTGCTCTGCCGGATCGTCGCCGTCCTCGGGCAGCACAAAATTCAAGTCGTCGCGGGAACTGAAAATCTGTTTCGCCACCGCGGCACTCATATTGCTGTCGGCGCCCGGATAGGCACGAAGCGTGATTCGCGGAATCGCCCCCGCAAAATCACCTGTGCCGCCGAGCGGGTCAATCACAAAAGGTTTGCCGGCGTCGACGTTCGTTGCCCAGTGCTCCCGCCTGAGCATTCCGCTTGTTTTGACTTGGTTCAGCGCCGCCCGTCCGACCGATGCTGAGCGATCGAAACGCGCCGCATCGGCCGCCTGAAAACCGGCGACCGGCAGCAACGAGATCAATCCCAATAACCCCATCGAGAGGACAAAGATCGAGATCAACACCTCCATCAAACTGATCCCCCTGGGATCTTTGCGTTGTGTCGGTCGGTGATTCATGATTGGCTCCACGTTTATCCTCCTCCGGCTGTTCGGCGCGCATGGGCAAACTTGCGTGCGTCGCTCAACGAGCCTCCGGCTGAAACAATTTCTGACGTTACGAGACCCGACTGATGGCCAACCGACACCCATCGATTGACGTTTGCGTTTTCTTGTTTTTTCCAGTTATCTGCGCCGAGTTGATCGATTTTTCCGACCAACAGGTGCACCGACTCCGTCGGCAAGTCGAGCAGATACGAAGCGGTGTTGCCGCTTGACGAGGCACCGATAATCGGACCAAGCGAGCCGCTGGGCATGAACATCAAAATCAGCGAGCTGTCATCGGCGAGCGAGAACGTGCCTTCCTCTCCCAGCCCCGACTGGCCAAGATCGACCGCGGTTGTTTTGGGCAATCGAACCGGCGGCAGCGCCGATTTAATCGGACGACGATAGATCGTATAGGGCAGCAGATCCGATTGCCCCGTGCTCGGAAAGGGAAGATCGGCCAGAGCGACGTCTGAGTCGAGAGTCAGTACCACCGGATTGGCCCCGACGCTACCGATCCGGTAGAGCGGTCCTTGGTGATTGATCTGAATCACGTCGCCGTCACTGATCAGTGTCGCCGGCAGAGACGTTGTGTTGGTGGCGTCGCGATAGAAAGTCGCATTCAGGGCTCCGCCTGATTTCTGCAGCTTCACCCCCGAGGTATTAAAGTCCCCGGCGAATGGTGGCGGCGTCTCGGCATGAAACATCATGATGCAGGCGCCGGCGACGTTTGGCAGTTGCTCGAAGATAATGCCGGCCGAACGTCGATTCTCGATCGCCCGATTGCGCGCGGCATCGAGTGCGGATCGCACGATCCGCGAACCCTCACGCGTCTTGCGCTGCTCCATCGCGGGAATCATCATCGGGATGGTCGCGCCAGCCAAAATGGTCAGCACGGCCATGACCACCAACAGCTCGATCATCGTCATGCCACGTCGGACGCGCGAAGGGGTCGGTAAGTCGCCATCACATACCGCGCGATGGGGATTACCGTGGGGCAGGTTTGCAACCTGCCGGCTTTCACGGTGGCTTGGCAGGTTACCAACCTGCCCCACGCCCGTTTTTTCACGACACCGGTGCGTGAGTTCTGCTATCGAGGTTAAAGCGCCGCTAAGCATCATCGTAAACCTGTCTCGGTTCGGTGACTGTGGATGTTGTCTTCCCAACCATCATTGCTACTGTTCGTGTTGCCTGTCTGACCACTCGTTGGCTCGCCGCCGTCCTCAGGAGGTGCGCCTGAAACCTCCTGATACGGGTCGATCGTGCCGCCCTGTACCGAGATCGCCGACTGATACCCATTGTGCAAACTGTACCGTTTGTCTGGCCCCGCCGAGTAGACCAGGGGGTAAATAGCATAGGCGTCTTCCTCGACCAGCCGGGTATCAAACATGTCGTGGTTTTCCGGTTTGTGGCTGCCGGTGATTTCCTGCTGAAGCGGCGACTTGAATCCAGCGGGCCAACGGAGAAACTTAATTGGGCGGCCCCAGCCATCGATGAACTCTTTCATGCCGTCGTTATCTTCATCGCCAATGTCGCTACCCGAAAAATGTTCCATCACTCCGTTTTCACTCAACGCGGCAACGATCAAGTAAAGACACTCGGCTTCTTCAAAGTCTTCGGATCGGTCGCCCAACAACGCACCCTTGTACGCCTTTGAGAGCGCCGTGCGCGGGACCAGCACCGGATTGGCCGTGATATCGAGATACCGGTCGGGAAGTTCGTACTTGATCAACTCGCGTAGCGCTTGAAGCCGCGCACTGGCCGCCTCCTTGGGGCTCATGTCGGTGGTGTCCACCGGCACACGACGGGTCATGTAAGTTTGATACTGCGCCATGATCACGTTGTCGATCTTGCTGATCAGACTGCGCGTCCGCGCTTCGCGAGCTGTTTCCGCAACGCCAGCGAGCGCAAAGAGCAACACGCCCGCAAGAATCATGAGGATCGCGATCACGACCAACAATTCGATCAGAGTGAACCCGACGCGCGACTGCGGCGCAGAGGATCTTTTTCTGGTCCGTGTGGCCATCACTGACTCTCCCGCTCGTCACCGAGCGTTTTGTCAACAAAGTTCGTCATGTTGTCGTCACCTCCCGGGTCATACGGCCCGTCGGGGAACACGCCGGCCGGCCCGTACTGGTCATCGAGCCCCGCCGAGATAATCTGAAACGATCCATCTTTAACCCACTCGTCTCCCGCCATCTTATAGGGAGTCAGATCGTCGTAGGTGCTGTCGGTGTACGACGACGCACCGTCGCCATCGGTGTGAGAACCGTCGAAATAGACATACGGCTTCTTGAGTCCTTCGGGGAAGTACATCGTTAGCGCGTCGTCTTCGACGTCTGGCCCACATGTCAGATCTTTCCCTTCGTTCTCGATGATACACAGCCGTTGTTGATCAAATTCAAACCGAGGCGAACCCTTGTCTCGGTCGCGGACCGGATATTCAGGGTTAGCGCCGAAACCGCTTAGCCAAAAAACGAGCGACTCAGCCGGGTTCCCCTCGGGCGGAGCGGTATCGTCCGAGGCCCGTTCGGGAAACCGAAGCCGGAGATGACGTGACACGGCGTCGGTGTCGCTCAACAGCGGCGGATAGGATCCGTAGACTGTTTTGTACGACATCACCGCTTTGGTGAGTTCGGAAAGTTCGATTCGCACCGCCGCCTCTCTGGCATCGCGAATCACATCAAACACGGCACCGGCGGTCATGGCCATGAGGATGCCAATAATGGCGATCACGACCAGCATCTCCGCCAAGGTGAAACCAGTCCGTCGATTGTGTGGTTTGCAGCTCATCGTAATTCTCTCCTGGCCGATTGTGGCCGTTGGTTGTTGCTCTCCCTGCGCCGCGAACCCCTATTTGCCCGCGACGTGGCGCCCCCTCTACTTTTTCTTTACTTGGACAGACCCTCGATCAGCTTGACCAGCGGCATGAACAGCGCAATGACGATGAACCCGACGGCCACGCCCAAAACGATGATCAAAAGCGGCTCCATCAAACTCATCAAACTGTCGGTCAGCACCGAAACTTCGTCGTCGTACGTATCGGCAATTTTGTAGAGCATGGTGTCGAGTTCACCTGTCTCCTCGCCCACATCAATCATATTGATCACCAAGTCATCGACAACCCGCTGATTCGCCTTCATGATATAGATCAAGATCCCGATCGGACCAGCGATAAACAGAAACCAAAACATCGCGGTGATGGGATTAAACGTCGGCCGCGCGGCGGATCGCATCGGTTTGGCGATTGCGTCACCTTCTCGGATCGCCTCAGAGACCTTGCCGTACATCTTTTCAAACATCGCGTTGCCGGCCGTTTCTCGTGTAATGTTCAGTGCCTCGAGAATCGGCACGCCGCTTGAAATCAGCGTACCGAGTGTGCGCGTCGTTCGGGCGAGAATCGTTTTTTCGACCAACTGCCCGAAGATCGGCACCTTGATGATAAACAGATCCCAACCCATCCGTCCCGACTCGAACTTGCGTATCAATTTGACGAAGAGCCAGAAACCAACGGGAATGCCCGGGATCAACCAAAACCAAGTGACCACCCATGCCGAAATCGCCATGAGGAACAAAGTCATGGCGGGCATTTCGACGTCGAAACCTTTGAAAATTTCGACGAACTTTGGCACGATCCAGAGCATGATAAACGTCAGGATACCGACCGCCACGGTGACCACCACCGCCGGATAGATCAGCGCGCCTTTGACTTTGCGTTTCAGCGCCAGCGAGCGCTCCTTGAACTCGGCCAGACGACGGAGGATGACCTCGAGCGCACCACCGGCCTCACCCGCCTTGATCATGTTGACATAGAGTCGATCAAACGCCTTGGGGCTCTTGGCCATCGCTTCGGAAAGCGTCGATCCGGCCTCGATTTCTTCGCAGACGTCCATCAAGCAGTTCTTCAGCACGCCGGGCTTACACTGACCCTCGAGCACTTTTAGGCTTCGCAAGATCGGCAAGCCGGCGTCCTGCAAAATCGAAAGCTGCCGTGTGAAGGCGGTCAACTGCTTGCCGTTGACGCCGCCGATCGAAAAGGTCCGGCCCTTTTTGTTTTTTGACGACGACTTGGAAGCGGCCGCCGCAGAGCTGCCCCCTCCCTTGCGGCTCTTCTTGGTCGAGATCTTCGTAACAAAATAGCCCGCCTGCCGGATCATGTCTTGGGCTTCTTGCTCGTTGGCCGCCTCGACGACGTCCTTGATCTCTTGCCCGGTGGCATCCATCGCTTCGTATTGAAATACCGGCATGATTTCTCACCCTTTTTCCCGACACCGGGCGCGTGCCAGATCGTGGCACACGCGATGGCCGTGTGTAATCAAACATCGACGCTCTACGCTTCGAGGATCGTTTCTCTTACCACTTCTTCGATCGTGGTAAGTCCCTCGTAAATTTTTGTCAGCCCCGCTTCACGCAAGGAGACGAGCCCATAACTCCGCGCGTTATCTCGCAATTCGTCGGTCGACGCATTTCTCATGATCAGAT
>Ga0114996_10010348_pt1 | contig 10136 bp, 7 predicted proteins | sample ArcticOcean_MG_C_4_FD_87039 | JGI IMG/M metagenome (GOLD analysis project Ga0114996, IMG submission 87039) | Marine microbial communities from western Arctic Ocean - ArcticOcean_MG_CB4_134 | ecosystem: Environmental > Aquatic > Marine > Oceanic | place: Arctic Ocean: Canada Basin | collected...
TCAATTAGTTAAAAATGGTATTGATGTTATTTCAGAAGAAAATGAATTTGTTCATGTATCGGGTCACCCAAATAGAGAAGATTTAAAAGACATGTATAACTTAGTTAAACCTAAGTCTGTTATACCTGTTCATGGAGAACATAGACATATGATTGAACATATAAGTTTTGCAAGAGAAATGCAGGTTGCTTACCCAGTTCAAGTAGAAAATGGAGATATAGTACAATTATACCCAGGTGAAAAACCTAAAGTTGTAGATAAAGCACCCGTTGGAAGAATGTATGTAGATGGAAAAATAAGTGTAGGTGAAGATTCACAATCAGTCAAAGAAAGAATTCATATATCATATAATGGCTTTCTTGAAATCACTATTATTATTAATGAATTAGGATCAATAATCAAAAGACCAATTATCTCTTTAAGAGGAATCCCCATTAATGGAGATAGTGGAAATTTTGTTTTTGATTTGGAAGACAAAATTAAAAATATATGTAAAAATTATTCTTTAAAAAACTCTAAACAAGAACATAATTTTATTGAGACTATAAAAATTAATTGTAGAAAAACTATAAAAGAAAAGACTGGAAAAAGACCTTATACAAACGTAAATTTAGTTAGAATTTAGAAAACAAAAATTATGTATTTGTCAAAACTTTTCATACCATTATTAAAAGATAACCCTTCCGAAGCTAAAATTAAATCCCACCAACTTATGCTTCGAACCGGCATGATAAAACAATCATCTACAGGTATTTATTCTTGGCTTCCATTAGGTTTCAAAATAATGAAAAAAATAGAACAAATTGTAAGAAAAGAACAAAATAGTATAGGAGCGCAAGAATTATTAATGCCGACCATTCAGTCAGCTGAAATTTGGAAAGAAAGTGGAAGATATAATGATTATGGTGAAGAAATGCTTAGAATAAAAGATCGACAAGGCAAAGAAATGCTTTATGGACCAACAAACGAAGAATTAATAACTGAAATTTTTAGATCAAGTATAAAATCATATAAATCATTACCTCAAATATTATATCATATTCAATGGAAGTTCAGAGACGAGTTAAGACCCAGATTTGGAGTAATGAGGTGTAAGGAATTTTATATGAAAGATGCTTACTCTTTTGATTTGAATGATGAGGAAGCTGGAAAATCATACAATAAAATGTTTTTTGCATATTTAAAAACTTTTAAAAAACTGGGTCTTACAGCTATACCAATGACAGCGGATACCGGTCCTATTGGTGGGGATTTGTCACATGAATTTATAATTTTAGCTGAGACTGGTGAAAGCAAAATTTATGCTGATAAAAGAATCTTTGAAATAGATATTGCTAAATATAATGAAGCAGACAATTCTGTTAAGGAATTAAGAAAAAAATATGATGAATTTTATGCTGTTACTGATGAAAAATTTAATAAAGAAGATTTTGAAAATAAAGTTAAAAAGGAAAATCAATTAATAACTAAAGGAGTAGAGGTAGGGCATATTTTTTATTTTGGTGACAAATATTCAAAACCTTTAAAATGTTCTGTTGATTTAAAAGGTGGAAAAAAAGTTGATGTCAAAATGGGGTCATATGGAATTGGAGTTTCAAGATTATTAGGTGCAATTATTGAAGCAAAATTTAATAATAATGTTATGAAATGGCCTAATACAATTTCACCATTTGATGTTGTTATAATACCTAGTCTTCAAAAAAAAGATAAATTGAACAATTTAAAAGCAGAAAAAATATATAATTTTTTGTTAAAGAATAAAATTGATGCTTTATTGGATGATACTGACGAACATTTGTCAGCAAAATTTAAAAAATTTGATTTAATTGGGATTCCTTATCAAATAATTATAGGCTCCAAATCTCCTGAAGATCAAATTGAATTTAAGGAAATTAATGGAAAAACAGAATCTTTATCTTTAGAAGAAATTAAAAATAGATTACTTAACAAAAGAAATTTAAATTGATTTCAAAATTAGAAAGAGTTGTAGCATTTAGATACTTAAGACCAAAAAGAAAAGAAGGTTTTTTAAAAGTAATTTCTATCTTTTCCTTTACTGGTATTGCCCTTGGTGTAGCTATACTAATTATAGTAATGTCTGTGATGAATGGTTTTAGAACAGAATTAATTAATAAGATTTTAGGATTTAATCCTCATGTAATAGTTAAACCTTATGATAAAAAAATCAATGAGAAGGAAATTAATAATCTCGACACAAAGCTAAAAGAAAAAATATCAAGAACTGCTTTAACTTTTAATGGTCAAGGAATTTTAATAAACAAAAACAACACTACAGGTATACTAGTTCGTTCTTACCTTAAAAATGAAATCGAGAAAGTAAGTTTACTTAAAAATAGTATTATAGACGGCTCATTAGATCAATTTTTTAAAGATACAATTTCTATAGGAAAAGAATTGGCAATTTCATTAGATTTGATTGTAGGAGATGAAATTACTTTAATGTCTACATCAAGTTTGCAAACACCATTTGGTAATTTACCTTTACAAGATAAATTTATAATTTCTTCAGTATTTGATACAGGGTTAGCTGAATTTGATCGGAATGTTATTTTTGTACCTATTGAAAATGCAAATTCTTTATTTGAAATATCAGATATAGATATAAATTTAGAAATATTTTTAAAAAATCCTGACAAAGTACAATTTGTTAAAGGCGAAATTCAAGAAATTTTTAATAATCACTTTGTTTATTCATGGGCAGATTTGAATAAATCTTTCTTTGGTGCCCTTAAAGTTGAACGAAATGTAATGTTTATAATTCTTACGTTAATAATAATTGTTGCAGCGTTTAATATAATTTCTGGTTTAACTATTCTGGTGAAAAATAAAACAAAAGAAATAGCTATATTAAGAACGATAGGTGTAAATAAAAAATCTATTGCTAAAATTTTCTTTTTAACTGGATTTACTATAGGTTTTCTTGCAACAGTTACAGGTGTAATAATAGGTATATTGTTTTCATATTATATAGAAGAAATTCGAATAATATTAACATCTGTTTTTGATATTAGATTATTTCCTGAGGAAATATATTTTTTAAGCAAAATGCCTTCAGAAATAAATCTAAATTATATATTTATCGTTTCTATTTTTTCACTATTAATAACATTTTTTGCTACAATTTTTCCATCTTTGTCCGCAGCAAAACTTGATCCAATAAAGGCTTTAAAATATGAATAGTGAAATAATTAGGCTTACAAAAATATCAAAAAAGTTTTTTGGAAAAAATAACGATATCAGTGTTTTAAAAAATATTGATTTAAAGATTAATAAAGGTGATTTAATTTCACTTACAGGACCGTCTGGATCAGGCAAATCAACTTTATTACACATTATAGCTTTGCTAGACAAACCAACAAAAGGTGAAGTTCATTTTAAAAGAAAAAATATGTCGAAATCAAGCGACAAAGAGCAAGACTTGGTAAGAAGAGATGGTATATCAATAATATATCAACAACATAACTTACTTAGTGATTTTACTGCCTTAGAGAATGTCATGATACCATTACTTAATCTAGGTTTTTCATGGAATGAATCACAAAAAAAAGGAAAAAAAATATTATCATCAGTTAACTTATCAAAAAGATTTGACCATTTTTCTAGTGAATTATCTGGGGGAGAACAACAAAGAGTTGCAATAGCACGAGCTTTAATAACAGAGCCAGACTTAATTTTAGCTGATGAGCCTACGGGAAGTTTAGACACCAATACAGCAAATGAAATATTTTCATTATTTTTAAAGTTCAAATCAAAAAAAAGAGCAATACTTTATGCAACTCATAATAGAGAATTATCAAATAGAGCAGACTATAAGTTAAATATTTTAGATGGTAATATAAGAAAAAAAAATGAATCAACTTTCGGTAAAATCATTTAATCATTTAAAAATTCATACACAATATTCTATTTGTGAAGGTGCTTTAAAAACAACTGATTTAGCTAAATACTGTAAAGAAGAAAAAATTCGCTCTATAGGTTTATGTGATTCAAATAATTTATGTGGTGCCTTAGAATTTTCAGAGACCATTGCAAAAGCAAAAACACAACCAATTATTGGTATGCAAATTAGTATTAAACATAAAAATATAACTGGAAAAATACCATTGTTTGCTAAAAATTTAGAAGGTTACCAAAACTTAATAAAATTATCTTCTAAATCATATCTGGAAATTGAAGAAAATGAAGAACCTCATTGTACAATAAAAGATATTTTAGATAACCACAAAGGACTTATTCTGTTAACAGGATCTTTTGATGGCTTGATTGGAAAATTGTTTGTTAAAAATCTTTCGGATATCGCTGTAGATATATTAAAAAATTTAAAAAAAACTTTTGTTGATAACCTATTTCTTGAAATTCAAAGACATAACGATGATGGTGAAAAAAATTTTGAAAAATTTTTGATTAATATTTCTCAAAAACTAGAATTACCACTCATCGCTACACATGAAGTTTTTTATTTAGAAAAGGACATGCATGAAGCACATGATGCTTATCTTTGTGTTGGAGAAAAAACATATGTAAATGTAAAGGACAGAAGAAAGTACTCTGATCAACATTACTTAAAATCCTCTGAAGAGATGCATGAAATTTTTAATGACCTTCCTGACGCTTTAGAAAATAATAAAAATTTTCCTTACAAAGTATCTTATAGACCCAAAAACTCTTTACCTATTTTACCAAACATACAAACAGCTAAATCTGATAATGTAGACAATCTATTAAAAGTGGAATCTGTGAAAGGATTAAAAAAAAAATTAGATAAATATATATTTCCCTTTTTGGAAAAAAATAAAATTGAAGATATTTCTATCAAATACCAAAAAAGATTAGAACATGAAATATCAATTATTTCTAGCATGAAATATTCTAGCTATTTTTTAATTGTTTCTGATTACATTAAATGGGCAAAAAGCAATGATATTCCTGTAGGACCTGGAAGAGGATCTGGCGCAGGATCATTAGTGGCGTGGGTATTATCTATAACTGACATTGATCCAATAAAATTTGATTTAATCTTTGAAAGATTTTTAAATCCTGATCGTATTTCAATGCCAGACTTTGATATAGATTTTTGTGAAGAAAAAAGAGATCAAGTTTTTGAATATTTAAAAAAAAAATACGGCAAAGGTGTTGCTCATATTATTACTTTTGGAAAATTAAAAGCTAGAATGGCTTTTAGAGATATAGGACGTGTCTTAGGAATACCATACGGATATGTAGATGTTTTATGTAAAATGATACCGTTTGATCCTTCTAGACCACTTTCCTTAAAAGAATCTATTGCAAGAGAGCCAAGATTACAAATTGAAGAAAAAAAAGACCCAAGGGTAAAAAAATTAATTGAACTATCTCTTAAACTTGAAGGTTTAAATAGAAACATGGCAACTCATGCCGCTGGCGTAGTGATTCCAGCAGAAAATTTAGCTAAATTTGTTCCGTTATATAAAGACCCTTCATCTAATTCTCTTTTACCATCAACACAATTTGATATGTATACTTCAGAAAATGCTGGTTTGGTTAAATTTGACTTACTAGGTTTAAAAACTTTAACAGTAATTAGCAAAACAATAACTCTTCTTAAGCAAAAAAAGATAAATTTAGATATAAAAAAAATAAAACTGGATGATACAAAAATTTTTGAGATGCTAAGCAATGGACATACAGTTGGCTTATTCCAATTGGAGAGCACAGGTATGAAGGATTCTTTAGTTAATATGAAACCTAATAAATTTGAGGATATTATTGCTTTAGTCGCATTGTATAGACCTGGACCAATGCAAAATATACCTATGTATAATCAATGTAAACACGGTGAAAAAGAACCAGATTATTTACACCCTAAACTTAAAAAAATATTAGAACCAACATATGGCGTAATTATTTATCAAGAACAAGTGATGCAAATATCTCAAACTTTGTCAGGTTTTACCGCAGGTGAAGCAGATATATTGAGAAAAGCTATGGGTAAAAAAAAAAGAGCTGAACTAGAAAAACAAAAAGAAAAGTTTGTTAATGGAGCGATAAAAAATGGAATAACAAAAGAAACAGCAAATTTTATATTTAAAAAAATAGAACCATTTGCTGAATATGGTTTTAATAAAAGTCATGCCGCTGCTTATGCTATGATTGCGTATCAAACCGCATACTTAAAAGCTTATTATCCAAATGAATTTATTGCAGCATCAATGTCCAATGAACTATCAAACAGTGAAAAGTTAAGTGAATTTAATGAAGAATTAAAAAGATTACAAATAAAAGTGCAACGACCTTGTATAAACGAATGTTTTTCAGAATTTATTCCAAAAGATAATTTATTATATTACGCTTTAGGAGCAATTAAAAATGTAGGATTTGAAGCTATTTCACAAGTTGTAAAAGAACGCAAAAAAAATGGAAAATTTAAATCTATTGCCGATTTTATTAATAGAGTTAATCCAAAAAGTATTAACAAACTTCAACTAGAAGGATTAGTTAAGGCTGGCGCATTTGATAAAATTTTTAATAATAGAAAAACACTTTATGAAAATATTCCAAATATTATACAAAATTCTAAAAACATATATGAGAATAAAGTTCAGAATCAATCTAGTTTATTTTCAGACGAAAGTCAGAAAGTATCATATTTAGTAAAAGATAAAAATCTGCCTGATTGGAAAAATAATGAAGCCTTGTCTAAAGAGTTTGAATCTGTTGGTTTTTATTTATCAAACCATCCCATAGCTGATTTTAAAGACATTCTTGAACAGTATAACGTTAAATCATTTAAAGATTTCGAAAATGGAAGTGAAAATGAATCTTTTGTTGCTGGCACAATTATGACCATCAAAGAAAAAAAAACTGCTAAAGGAACCCCTTTTGCGATAGTCAAATTTAGTGATGAAAGTAAAGTATTTGAACTCTTTTTATTTTCTGAAATCTTGGAAAGTAATAGAAAAAATCTTATTGAAGGAAAATCTGTTCTACTGACAATTATTAAAGATAAAGAAAATAAAGAAAACAGATTTAGAAGAATAAATGTTAGAAAAATTGTAAGTTTAGATGAAATTATTAAACTAAATTATAGCAATGTTTATATCGAGATTGATACACCTGATAGTTTAAAAAAGTTATATGAAAGCATTAAAGAAAAGGGTAATTCAACAATAAAAATATCTATCGCTGAAGATAATAAAAATTATCTATTTGAGTTAAAAAATAAAAGGAAATTTGACTATGAAACTTTGAAATACTTGAATCAGGAGCCTTATATAAAGAAAATAAGTATTTAATTAAGATTGAATTTAACTTACTAAAACTGTAGAACATCAAAATTAATTACGCACACAATTTTTGGTTTAGAAACCTCCGGTCCTTAAATGGAAAAAAGTTGTGGTGGAATAACCGGTTAAAAATATGAAACTACCAAGTGTTACAGTAAAACAGTTACTTGAAGCGGGAGTTCATCTAGGACACAAAACTTTTAGATGGAATCCAAAAATGAGTAAATTTATTTTTGGATCAAAAAATTCTATCCATATTATTGATCTTGTTCAAACACTTGAATTAACTAACGCCGCATTAGGCGAAGTACATAAGTGCATTTCTTCTGGTGGAAAAATACTATTTGTATCAACAAAAAAGCAAGCGTCAGATACAATAGCTATGTTAGCAAAAGACACTTCGCAATTTTATGTAAACCATAGATGGTTAGGTGGAATGCTTACAAACTGGAAAACGATTTCTAATTCAATTAAGCGTTTAAAAAAACTTACAGCAGACTTAAAAGAAGAAAACACAGGATTTACGAAAAAAGAGAATTTAAAAATGGGAATTCAAAGAGATAAATTAGAAAAATCACTAGGAGGTATTGCGGATATGAAAAAAATACCTGATATGATTTTTATACTTGATACAAATGTTGAGGAATTGGCTGTAAAAGAATCTATAAGATTAAATATTCCAATAATAGCTGTATTAGATACCAATTCTGATCCAACAGGAATAAACTTTCCAATACCTGGCAATGATGATGCTAGAAGAGCAATAAATTTATATTCTGATTTGATCAAAGAAACTATCTTGGATGCACAAAAAAATACTTCCAAGTCTAATTTTGAGAATGAAAGTGATACATTAAAAAGTAAAGTTAAAAAAGTTGATGAAAATGAAAAAAAACAAGTAGAAGATAAAAAATTAGAACCAAAAGTAGAGAAAAGTAAAATAGTTTCAAAATTATCAAAATCTTTGATGTCTAAAGTAAAATCACTAACTGGCATAAAAGAAAAATAATACCTTTTTCATGCCATCCGAGAACATATTAGATCAAGTAAAAAAACTAAGAGAGATCACAGGTGTAGGTTTTAAAGATTGTAAAAATGCCTTAGATAAAAACAATGGAGATATTGAAAAATCAATTGAATTCTTAAGAAAAAATGGAATTGCAAAAGCCAACAAGAAAATGGAACGTGTTGCAGCAGATGGATTGGTGAGTATTTCAGAAAATGATAATAGATTTTCAATAATAGAGGTTAACAGCGAAACAGATTTTGTTGCTAAAAATGAGGAATTTATAAAATTTGTTGAAGAAATTTCTAAGTTGGCGTTATCTAATATAGGAAAAATGGATGATATTTTAAAAGCTAAAATGTCGAATGGAAAAATTGTTAACGAAAACTTAGTCTCATTAATTTCTAAAATAGGTGAAAAAATTACTATAAGAAGAAGTGATTATTTAGATTCCGAAAAATGTTTGAATTTTTCTTATGTTCATTCTGAAATAAAAAAAAATATGGGTAAAATAGGTGTATTAGTTAGCTTAAAAACCTCTAAAGAAAAAAATGAATTATCAGTTTTTGGAAAACAACTTTGTATGCATATTGCTGCTTTATCACCTTTAGCAATTGATAAAGATGGTTTAGATAAAAAATTATTAGATAAAGAAAAGGAAATAATAACTGAAGAATTGAAAAATAGTGGAAAGGACAGTAAAATTGCTGAAAAAATTACTTTTGGAAAATTAAATAAGTTTGTTAGTGATAATACGCTTTTAAATCAAGAGTGGATAATAGAACCTAAAAAGAAAATAAATGAAGTCTTACAAGAAATGGGTCTTCAAGACAAAATTGAAATTATAAAATTTATTAGGTTTAAAGTTGGAGAAGGAGTTTAGTTTTTATATGACACCTGAAGAAACATTAAATAGCTGTAAAATTAAAATGAAAAAAGCATTTGAAATTTTCAATGCAGATTTAGCTTCATTAAGAACAGGAAGAGCTAATGCAGCAATGTTAGATATTATTAAAGTCGATGTTTATGGACAAAAAATGTCAGTAAACCAATTAGCTACAATATCTACACCTGAACCAAGGTTAATTACTGTTCAAGTTTGGGATCAAAGCAATGTTACATTAATAGATTCTGCAATCAAGAAGTCTAATTTGGGCATCAATCCACAGATCGATGGCCAATTGATGAGAATACCAATTCCAAGTTTAAATGAAGAAAGAAGAACAGAACTTAAAAAAATTATGGGAAGTTTGGCTGAGAAAGCAAAAATATCTATTAGAAATATAAGAAGAGAAGCTAATGATAAATTAAAACAAGAAGTCAAAGACAAAAGCATCAGTGAAGATGAATGTAAAAATTCTGAAAAAAAGATTCAAAGTCTAACTGATGAACAAATTCTAGAATTAGAAAAAAAACTTAAAGATAAAGAAAAAGAGATAATGACCATATGAATAGATTAAACCATGTCGCTATAATAATGGACGGTAATGGGCGATGGGGTTTAAAAAAGAAACGATCAAGAAATTATGGACATTTGAAAGGACTTGAATCTGTTGAGTTAGTTATTAAAGAATCCATAAAAAAAAAAATTCCATACTTAACACTCTATACTTTTTCAACAGAAAACTGGAAAAGACCTAAGGCAGAAATTAATTTTCTCTTTGATTTAATTAGAAAGTCATTAAAAAAAAATTTAGCAAAAATAATTAAAAAAGGCATTAAAGTTAATATTATTGGGAAAAGACAAGGATTGCCAAAAGATATAAATAAAATGGTAAAAATTATTCAAGAAAAAACATACAACAATAAAACGATAAATCTAAATCTTGCTTTAAATTATGGCTCAA
>Ga0114996_10010349_pt1 | contig 10135 bp, 8 predicted proteins | sample ArcticOcean_MG_C_4_FD_87039 | JGI IMG/M metagenome (GOLD analysis project Ga0114996, IMG submission 87039) | Marine microbial communities from western Arctic Ocean - ArcticOcean_MG_CB4_134 | ecosystem: Environmental > Aquatic > Marine > Oceanic | place: Arctic Ocean: Canada Basin | collected...
ATTTTTCGAGTGGAGAACCGTGGACAGTACGCCTGACTGCTCATGTCAATAGCGGCCCAGCGATAACTGATTCAAATGCCGGCGCCAACATCGAGATGACGACCTCCGGGTACACGGTTTCAGCCGAGAATTGAGTCATCATTTGAGCACTCCTTTGAATTTTCATTCCAATCGACAGGTTGAGTTTTCTCTTCCGTTTAGTTTCCTCTCCCTAAGTATCAAAGTTGTGATATTTCCAGCATCATCTGGATTAGGTCTGAGTGAGTTTTCTCGAGATTCCGTCGCTTGACAGGGCACTCTATCTCGTGCATCATCAGTTTAGGTTTCTAGTTCGTTTCAACAGGTTATTCTTCGACTACTAGTTCTTCGACAGCAGCGGAAACATCAGCATCGGTCGACTGCTCAGGACTAGGCTCATTATATCGCACCTCGCCTTCGATTGAACGACCTCGGTCGAGACGGTCTAGGATTCGCCACCGTGGTGCATAGGATAGATGGATGTAAATTGGACCTGGCGACATTAGAAGTAGCCAAGCGAGTGTGCCCGATATCGCAAATTCGGGCGCGAGTGGACCAGCGCTGAGGAGTATTAAACCGATAAACGGGACTGGGAATAACCACTTTCGTTTATTTTCGAGTGAAATAGGAGGGCGTTTGGTAATCGCTGCGATGATGGCTGAAATGCCGCCTAACAATCCGGTGATCAAAACCATTTGGAGGCCTAGATAGAGCCAGTCTCGGAGTATGTCAGCGAGTGTCATTGAATGTATTTCGATGCCGATGTATAATGTCGGAAGTAGAGTCGCAACAGCGATGAGAAGCCCGTAGAAAGCACCGACGAATGTAGGATGGGCAAACATCATCGGTAGCCGCAAAAATAACTGACTAAGAGAGCCACCCTCGAACATCAGCCGCTGCTCTGGTTGAAGAGTCTCGACCCGGTCGCGCCACTCTGCCATCTCATTTCTCGCGTCTCGTGACGCCTATGACCCTTGCCGAATGATTACGCCCTGTCAAATCGGTTATCTCACCCTATCCTTCCCCCCGATGGCCAGGTTTTGTTGCCTCGGGGCTATGTTGTGCTTATGGTAGCCTATCGTTTTAGAGTGTTTTAGCCGCTGGTTTCGCCGATATTTTTCGCCGGTCTGCCTCGGTGTTTTTCGTGCAGATTCATGCAGCGCTTTTCGCATGACGGCACGGCGCGGTTTTCACGCCCTCGGTGGTTTTCGTTTGAAGAGATGGACATTAAGGAATCTATTCTTCTTCAGCCGAAGATGTGTTAGCCATTTTGAGGTTGTATTCCTCATCTTTTCTCCGCTGCTTTGTGAGGATTTGTGTTGCGTTTCTCAGCTGTCCCAATTCGATTTGATATTGCCCTGGTGTCGTATCCATCCATTCACGGTCGAGCAGTCCTTCAGCGGTATCTTCTCGCTCACGGCCTCGCTCAAAGGAGTCTTCGTCGTTGTTGTTCTGTTGTGAATCGCCTAGGATTAGAGCCATGTTGACCAGTTCGAGCCAACGGCGAACGAGTTCCGGCGGCCAGTCTTGTTCGAGAGTGCCGAGCCTTTTGACATCGTTTCCGGCTGGCTGAATGATGGTCGTGCCGAGGAACGGGTCCTTCTGTGAGATGAGTCGGTCCGAGAGTGCTGGAGATTTCCAGGTGTCATCTGCGAGAAGGACGTGGACATTCGAGGAATCTCCTCGCATTTTGGTTAGCCAAGGATGTCCAGGTTCGACAGCGATAGATTGAATCATCATCCAATGATTGTTTGTTCTTATTTTGAATCTCTTGATGTAATAGATGATAGTTGCCGCGACTAGAGGGATGAAAGTAGCCAAAAAAATAATACTTTGACCATCAAATATTGATGAGATCGATCGGCCGATAAAGTAAGATATTGGTAGGGATATTAGAAATTGAAAGATGTCGCTGTGAATTAGGCTCGGGCGCTGACCCCACTCTGCCGCGATATCATCGATACCAGATAACGGCTGGGCTCCATTCGGTGGGATTTTCATGGCGGCACCTCTCTACTTCACTCACTCTCCGTTAGTCATTGACTTTGAGGATATCTTCGCGGGTTAGGAACTAGGGGTAGAGTATTTCGCTGGCTGGTCGGGGTGGTTCGTGGTAGTTCGGGCTTTGCAGCGTTGGACCAATGCATGTACGACCGACTCTGAAAACACTCAAGGTCATCCAAATCCCTTATTCGGCCCTCTTAGGCAGTTATAGCGCCCCGACATGTTATCGATTATATGATTTCGGAGTTTTTTGAATGGGGCAAAAAACGGCAGTCAACGGTATTCGGGAACGGCGGTATTGAAGAGGGGTGAGAGTGGGTCTCGCGCGGGGATGAGGTAATGGTCGAGTTACCGACCGGCGATGTCGACGAGCGGCGCAGAGGCGGCGCTGGCGTTCTCGGCACCCTATTTTTGGACGCTTCAACCCTGTCGAAGACCGGGTATATTCGTATTGAAAGAGCGTCGGATGACGGCTTCGTCGGACAGATAGGTTTGCGGGAAGGGCTGCCTATATTTTGTATTGCAGAGAGCCAGAGTGGCACTCTGCTGACGGGAATCGATGCTTATACTTCGTGTGAAAACATATCGAGAGAGGATGATGCTCGGCTCTCAATCCATTCAAATGTAGACATCGATTTAATCGCTGAATTACACCCGTATGCTCGTCTTTTAGAGAGCGATGTCGGCCTTGGCGATACGCCGCCTTGGTGGGGCCAAGGTTTGCATGCTGGATTGAATGAACCACCTGAAAGAATCGGTGGTTGGGCGAGAATTCGTACCGAGTTTGAACTCACCAATGAATTGGATGTTGAGCAAGAAAAATCAGAGAATCTCGATTTAGGTGGTTCCATGAATCGTACTAATCATCTTGATTCTTCAGTTCATGACGGTACTGGTGATGAAGAATCGGTTCCTCACGCTTACGCTGACGGTCCAATCGTTTCGGAGAGGGAGGCAGGTGAACGGGGTATAATTGAGGCAGGGGTTAGCAATTCTGAGATTTCTTTTCAGCGACGGTTGACATCACAAAGATTCGACTTCGGAACAGCATGGTGTATCGATGGCAGAGATGCGACGACGGCGCTCGCGATTGGCCGCAGTCTCGGAGTGAGGGGTTCGCCGCTTTTGGTAATCAGCCGAATTCCTCCAGAACGATTGCGAAGTGATCACGGCTTGCACGAATCTGGGGTTCGCTGGCTTTCTGAAACACCGGGCGACCCAGCAGGAATCGAGCCTCACCTCGAGGTTATTTTGCGTGAAGTAGAGGACTTTCTCTTCGCAAATCCGAGAGCTGTATGCGTTTTGGATGGCCTGGAATTTTTGGCAGCCTTGCACGGTTTTGACCGGATGATTGGGTTCGTTCGGGATCTCGTCGATATGGTTGCTTCGACCGATGATTTGTTGATCGCACCCGTAGATTTACTCGCCTGGTCTAGCCGAGAGAGAGCGCTGCTAACTGCTGATTTGGTGCCGTTGGATGCGGTTAATGCTGAGGTTTGGGCTAATCGTCCCGAATTGATGGAAGGTCATCCGTTTATGGAAGAAGATATTCCACCCCCAACTTCCGCTGCTGCCGCTAACTCTCGCCCCAGCGCAAGTCTGGCTTCACTGCCAAATGCTGGAGCAATTTCTGACAGCGGATTGCAGCCTCCCTTTGGCACAACTTCTGTTGGCGTCGATGCGCAGGCTGGCGGCTCACATGGCATGAGTTCGGTTCCAGTCCAGGGGGATTCGACTTCATTTTCGATGGCTGGGCTCATCTCATCTTGGAAGGAAGAGGCCGCTCGGGGCGATAGTTCGGATACTCGGGATGCACCGGTTTCTTCAGAGGCTGCTGCTGCGGCTGCTGCCGACCCAAATTCTGGTGAGTCGACGGAGAAGGACGGAGCGGTTCGGTCCGAACTGGCTGATGGCGAGTCGGATGAGCGGGGAAATGTGGATTCGCCATCGTTCGACGTTCTGCCCGAAAGACCCACAGATTCACTGCCCGATTGGGCTACTGCCCCTTCGCCGAACATGGCAGAAAAATCTGATTCTGTTGTTCAAGTCGCGACGGTCGGTCCTGATTCCACGGCGGTCGAGATGGTAGAATCACGGGCCGATGGAACTGGCGTTGTCGAGGATTATCCTAACGAAGAATCTGAGCCCGAACCAGAGAATATTGGCGGAGACGATTCTGGTGCCGAAGCGTCTGATGAGTTAGGTTCCGATTCAACGGATGAAGTGGTCGAGGAGATAGTAACTGAACCAACATCGCTGATGCTTCCACCTACTGTCGACTACAAACCCAAAGGGCGCGGTAGCCGGCAACCTGAGATTCGTAGCGAAACCGAATTAGGTGGCTCCGGCTTGTTTATTGCGGCACAACTGGCCGGTGAATCTGCCGATTTCAAACCAGACTCTCCTTCGCTTTCACGAGGTGGACTCGCCGTCGCAGGAGCCATCGCCCCCGAGGTCGCCGAATTCTCAACCGAAGTTGCAACGCCGTTGCCTGCTACGGCTACGACTTGGGCGGCGAAAAATGCTCGTGAACTCAGTGATGTGCTTCCCGGCGCGACGCACGACGACCATCGGCGCGTGTTGAGCCGTCATTCGGCACCCGTCGTGAGTGCTGTTGAGATTGCACCTCATTTAACCGGCAATCCAAATGCTGGACAAAAATCTGCTGTGGCCCAACGTCAGACCTCCTCGATTCGCGCCTTTGGCAGAATCGAGAGTAGTGAGGATGAAGAGGGAGAGAACATCTACGAACGGATAGGGGCTTTAGTTGAAGAGGGAATCGATGTTGGTGATTTGATGTCACTGTTACAGATTGATAGTGTTGCTGCTAGCCTTATGTTAGAGCAGATGGAGGCTGAATTGTGAGCAATTCAACTCTTGCCCGTGCGATTGCTAACGGCAGAAGTCGGCTTAGTCGAAAACCAGCGGAAGCGACTCATGATTCCTCGAGTGGTGATGATAGAGGTGGTCGGGTTGAGCGAAAGCCAACACTGAACGCTTACATCCGGCGTCGCGCTAGAGCCCATCATTCAGCCTCCGTCGACGATTTACTCGGTAAATCGGACCCTAATGCGGCCCTCAATCGAATGCACGGTGATGAAGGAGCGACGCCTGATGTTGTCGCCGCGGGTCTTTCTCGAATGCGTTTACGTACTCTCGACGATGCTGCCTCATCGCCCGAATCATTTCTCTCACGTCCACTTTGGTTGAGTGCCCTCGAGGACCAGAGGGAACTGGATATGATTCGGTTGGGGCGACCTGAGCATTGGCGCGCCACCGGTGAACGGGGTGAGGTGGTAGAATTTGACCCGGCAGAAGTATCTGCATGGCCGAGTGCAGCGTCTTCAAAGCCGCTGATGGATTGGTCGAGTTGGCATACTTGCCCTGAAAATCAGCAGGCGTCTGAGTCGGCGAATGTGATTCTGGATGAGCCAGCGTCGCGGTTGAATCCCTTGGTGGTAGTCGGCTCATTTGGCAGTGGTAAAACCCACTTAATTTCCGCCCTCTCCTCCTCCTTCCTCGCTCAAGCTCCACCTGGGCATCCAGTGCTTGAAATCGATGCATCTCAAGTGCCAGTCACGCTGCCAGATGGTTGGATGGCACGCATCGGTCGTTCACACGCAATTCTAATCGATGACATCGATGCGGCATTTGCCTCTGGGTCCGATGACCGCCTTGGCAATGCGCTGGCCCACGGCCGCGACCTCGGTGCTCAAATCGTCATCGCAATCTCAGATACGACTAACCTCGAACAGTATAGAGCGTCCGCTCTGGCGGTGCTGATGAGAAACGGTGCGAAGGTGAGATTGACGAAGCCCTCTCCAGAGAGTATCGCAGCGATGTTGCGCCGACTTAGTCTCTCAAGAGGTATATCTTTGGATGAAGAAATACTATTCTTACTGGCTGCGGAGTCAAGAGATTGGAGCGGTGCTAGAAATGGATTTGAACAGGTTGCGATGGCAATCGAGGCAGGTAAGCCACCGATGGAAGGCAGTGATATTCGTGCTATTCTCGAAGGTCGTTGGTTCGGAACGGAATTGGAAGGGACAAGAATCTGGGATGTCGAAGAAGTCGGCCGTAGAATTGTCTCTGATGTCCTCGATGAAGTTCTTCCCACAGCGACGAAGACGACGGTTGTTGCTGATCCGATAGAGGCTCACCTCTCCAGTGATTGGACTCCAGATGTTCCGAAATCAGCCAGAGGCAACCTCTCATTAGTACCTCCACCCGAACCGAGCAAAACGCCGTTGCTCGACCATATTCATCTCGTACCTCAAGAAGATTCACGGCTCGATGAGTTGGTCGATAGCGCATTCAATAGGGTCGAAGAGGATCTGCACCGTCGTCGATTCTCACTTCGGGAAATCGAAGGAGAATTGCACAGGATCAGAGCGCGTATTCCACTCGCAGACCGGGGCGAGTCGATTTCACTCACCGACCGTCTGCTCGCGTTAGAAGGACATCTTGACAAACTCGCCGAAACTCCTCTCGGTGTAAATGAACCAGCGATTGAGGATTTCAAACCGCCGAGTTTGATTCAACGGCATCCTTTCCCTGTGCTCGAACCTAATCCGGGTGAGAGTCCGTTCGATGTGAAGAAGCGTGCACCCGATGGTGTAACAAGAATCAGGCGCCGCTTCATCCTGCTGCCAGATGGCGGAATGAGTTCGGTTCGGACTCGACTTGTCCGTGCTTGAACAAATATCTTAGGATTAGGCTGAGTGAATGCCTTGAATTGGCGTAACAGTTTCGTTCCAAGTTATTATATTTCTTAATTTATTTTTTTTGTATTTTTTTAATGTTATTATTAAATCAATTTAAACTTTTTTTTAAAAATTACCAATCGATGAAACTTTGCTCGGAATGAGCATCTGCTTCGAGGTGCAGTTTGATAGTTTCCCCATCTATCAGAATCGCTTCGTGATGGTCTAGCCCGGGGCATAATTGTTTGGTTTTTTGCCATGACTGGTCATTTTTCATGTTCTCACCCCAGAATGGATAGGCTCGACATTGGGCGGGTTTTGCTTTGTGAACATCACAACGTTTGTCGCCGCGGATGTATATGCATGTTCGGTCTTCTTTCGAATTCAACACCCATCTTCCATCGTGAACTTTGCGACAATCAGACTCCAACCACTGCTCCACTTCCTTCCCGTGGTATTCTGCCAATCTTTGCACATCGTCCCGTGAAAGATAGACGAGCCCGTCTGGCTCGTCGCAGCAGCGGCCGCAATCTGGTAAACAGGTAAACATCACGCCTTCAGTCCACCAAGCCGGTTGCTTATCGCCGCGTGATTTGCGCCCTGATTTCTGCCGCGGTTTAGGCCACTTCCTGCCGAATCCAAATTTCTTCGTCGATTCAGACTCGTCGGAGGGGCGGGTCATGAGGTCGCCACCGGGAGGGGGTGATTGAGTCTTTTTGAGGAGCGCTGCCAGCCGGAGCATTGATGGGCAATGGTCGAGGTTTGCGTTTTACACCGGGTGAGCGAATATGACCGAAGACGACCCAGTTATCTTCAATGTCCAAGAAAGTCATCTCGATACGGGACTTCGTGGTATTCCAGTCGGCACCTGTCGTACATCGTTCGTCGATGCTATCGACGGCGTACATTATGTCGGTTATCCGATATCTGACCTAGCCGAATGTGAGCCAGAAGATATCGTCTTCTTATTGTTTGAGAAGCGTATGCCAAATGCTGAAGAATCTGCTACCTTCAGATATGAATTGGCCCACCGAGCAGAAATTCCAACCGGAGCTCTCCGTGTCCTCGAATCACTCGACGCAGGCTGTGGCCATCCAATGGATTGGCTCTCGATAGGAATCATGGCTTTAGGTGCTGCAGAGACTACGGGCGATGTACGTCAAGATGGATTGAACCTAATTGCTAGAATGCCTGAGTTGATGGCTCGAATTTTCCTTCAGCGAGGGGCTAAAGGTCGACCTGAAAAACCATCAGATCCATCGCTCGGAATGGTCGAAAATTTCGTCAATCTTCTCGGAATTGTAGGTGCTGAAGCGGAACGGATGGCCCGTGTTCTCCGTGTATTTTTGGTGTTGCATATGGACCATGGCGGCGGGAATCTCTCAACATTTTCAGGAAAGTCGGTGGCGAGTGGTCGCGCTTCTCTTTACTCTTCAATCTCTAGCGCGATGAATGCTCTTTCCGGTCCTCTGCATGGTAGAGCGAACCAATCTTGCCTAGAATTTGTCAAACGTGTTGGGACATCCGTTGAGGGTGAAGTCGAAAAATTTGTTCGGGCTGAGTTAGCAGCAGGCCGTCCGATTTACGGATTTGGGCACGCGGTCTTGCGGGCCGAAGACCCTCGAGCGCGAGTTCAGATAGAGTTGGGTGCTGAGGTCTGTCCGGATGATGAATTATATCACATCGTTAAGGTCTTGAGGAAGGTTGTACCTCGGATTTTATCAGAAAATCCTCGGATTAGTAATCCTAACGCAAATGTGGATTTGGCTTCAGGCACCCTATTACATTCGGTCGGATTCCGTAAACCAGATTATTACACTACATTTTTCGGCTGGGCGAGAGTTGTAGGGATTAGCGCCCAGATTCTCGATGAACGGGTCAGTCGAGGTGGCCGTGGTGTACCAATTTACCGGCCGAAATACATCGGTCGGGACCAGCCATTGCGTCGGCTAGATTAATTCTCATCACGGCTTTTACCAGCCCCTCGATGGGCAATTGAGCGTGCTAGCCGCCACGGTACGCCTCGATCATCAAGGTTTGCCAGAGGTTCCGTCCACTCGCTATTCCAACCACAGGCTTGGGCTCGTTCAGTGTAAATCCTCCCTTTTTCTTTGGCAGTGAGTTCACTCCAAGGAGCCACGCTTTTCTGCGCTTCATTGAGTAGATCGGTGACCTCTCCCTTGTTCTTCAGCCGCGCATCCTCAAATCTCGCTCTCCAATCAGAGTCGAGTGGTTGAGTGGCTGGCCTCGTCCAACGAGGTAAGCCATCTGGCAGCCTTTCGACTCTTGGGTTGACTTCGTCGGTGATCCGCCAAACACCAACCGAGTCTAGCACGGATTCAGCCGACAAAGGTGTCGGCCACGACGCCATAGTTTTGATTTGATTAGCGGCTCTCAAAACATTTAGTCCACGACCAGAAAGTCCCGCCGGCCGACCAGCGTGCAATAAACGGGTGAATCCGGAGATGTGGTCAAAAGCAAGGGGTAGGATTGGAGAATTTATTTTTTTATGTGACCGAGCGAGTCTCGTGACAGAACGACGAATGAATGAGGGCGTAGCGATGATACGTTTGGTTAACGGCGTTCCGAATGTAGGTAAATATGGACTGATTGGGGCAATTGGCGTCTTAGTACCCATTCTCAATCCGGCTCGATGCAATGATTGGTAGAACGAGATTATCGCAGCCTGACCCAAACCATGGTCGTGCCGTTCAAGGGTTCTGTCAACCGACTCCAACATGCGTTGCATATGATCGTCGAGCAGCCGACGATTCAGAACACCATTCGGGCGGCTGCTACGGTGTGGCCGTTTCAATTCGATGAGCAGGGTCGCACCGCGGTTGAGCCAAGCATCGTTCGTCGCGCTGTCATTGAGCAAATCATCAAAGGATTCGAAACCGAGTCGACGAATCGTATCAGCATCATTTTCCTCAAAAAACGACTTACCCCCGATGTTCTCAATTTCAGATGTGTCACACTCAAGCAACGAATTGTGGTGCAGAAATAATTCACCATCCGAGGTCATCCTCAGGTCGAATTCAATTCCATCCATCATCTCGATTCCGTGCCGGAGAGCAGCAATTGTGTTCTGCGGTGGCTGAAGCCAATCACCAGTCGCGGCCACGCCACCTCCTATCTGCGCATCCATGATACTCTAACCGAGTCAGCAGGTCATCATCAATCGTACGGCTTGGATTTTCTAATCAACGCAGAAAAAAACCAGACATTCCTTCAATAGAACTACATTTGTCTGGACATTTTTTTTAGTTTTCGTTACAATTGATAATCATTGGAAAGTTATTGGCAGGCGTCGATAGTTTTTGGTTAATTTTGGTTAATTTATTGTTAAGCATTGGCAAGTTGTGAGTATTTTTGGTAATTTCGTTTCACATTTGGCCATTCTTGATGAA
>Ga0114996_10010351_pt1 | contig 10131 bp, 5 predicted proteins | sample ArcticOcean_MG_C_4_FD_87039 | JGI IMG/M metagenome (GOLD analysis project Ga0114996, IMG submission 87039) | Marine microbial communities from western Arctic Ocean - ArcticOcean_MG_CB4_134 | ecosystem: Environmental > Aquatic > Marine > Oceanic | place: Arctic Ocean: Canada Basin | collected...
CACCTGGGCTCCCACGGGGTTGAGTCCTGCGACCTGGTCCTCTCCGGGAGATGTCGCTGTGGATGCGTCTGGACGCATCTGGATCGCCGACACGGGCAACGGGCGTCTGGTGAGCCTGGACAGCGTCGGAAACGTGGAGAGCGCGATCGACCTCGCTCTCGCTTCGGGGGGGGCTGCAGTCTCTCCAGTGGGTCTCGATGCCCCCAGCGACCTCGTCGTGGCGGATGGCGCGGGGAAACAGCTGGTGGTTGTTGGGATGGATGGCAGCTGGGGAGGCGCTCTCGGCGGACCTGGAGACGGTGATGGACTCTTTGGAGACCATGGGCCGGGCGACGTCCGTGTTCAGCTCCTGGTCGTCGGCGATGACGTGATCGGCGCGACCCTGCTTGTCACGGTTCCCGAGGAAGGGCGCGTCGACATATTTTCCGCATTTGGCGCTTCGACTCCCTTGTGGTCTGCCGATTGGCAGGTGAGCGTGGACGGCGGCGAGACGCCGCTGGCGAAGCCGATGGGAATCACGTCGTCTTCTCTGACGGAGATCTGGGTCGCGGATCCGGACGCTGGGGTCGTACGGGGATGGGCAGATGCGGCCGACGGGTCGGGAGGGACGGAGATGACGTTTCTCGGAGGCCCGACTCTGGCGGAGGGGGGCCTTGAGGCTCCCACTGGAGTGGTCGTTGACGCCGAGGGTCGTGTGCATGTCGCCGACCCGGTCGCAGGCCATGTCGCGGTCTTCGATGCTTCTGGGAAACACCTGTGGTGGATGGAGCTTCCAGGAGGGGAGTTTGCACCGAAAAGCCTGGCCGTGCTCGACGATCAGCTCGTCATCGTGGATGCGGACAATGACGCAGTGCATCTCTTTACGCCCACGATGGGTTCCGTGTGCATGGCTCCCACGGGGTCGGGGGACGCGTGCGGCCCGGGAATGGCGCCGTGTGCAGCCGGCCTGAGCTGTCTTCCCACATATCCGGGCTCTCCTCACTCGATCTGCAAGAGCATCCAAGGGGAGAACGCCCCATGCGGTGATGTCGCGACCCCATGTGGAGAGGGGCTCGCCTGCGTCACGGGGGACGCAGCCTCCGGATTTACGCCGATTTGTCTCGTCCAGGGGGACGTGGGGACGTCTTGCGGCCCCGGAATCGGCGGCTGCGCGGAGGGCGCGGGGTGCAATTGGGACGGTCCCGCGCATGCGATTCGGCAATGCTATCCGGACCTCGAGCTGGGAGATGCATGCAATGGATACGCTACTGGTGACTGTCCCGAGGCGTCCAGTTGCGTCCAGGAGATCCCGGGCTCAACGATCCTGGTCTGTCGGGCCTGGTTGAGCGCGGGAGACCCATGCAACGCAGCGGGGACGTGTTCGCCCTGGCTATCATGCAGCTATGACGCATCGCCCGTGGATACGCGTTGTCTTCCCTTCCAGCAGGAGGGGGAGTCGTGTGGGCTGGAAGTGGGCGACTGTGAGGCGGGAACCGCTTGCATGTATGCGGATGCCACCCAGGCGTTCGCCGCCTGTCTTGGTCCGGAGGCGCTCGGGGACTCGTGTGGGGCTGCGGGCGAAGGGCTCTGCGATGAGACGATGGCGACCTGCCAGGCCCTACAGAGCGGCGGACCCTATCAGTGCATGGAGAACAACGGGGAGGCGGGAGATGTCTGCGGGGCGGGCTTCGCTCCTTGCAGCTCGGGGACGACCTGCATCTACGACGACCCCCCTCCAAACAACAGTTCGCTGACCTGTTATGCCCACGGAGCGGAGAACGGGGCGCCCTGCGGCATCGCTCATGGCCCCTGTGACGCAGAGCTGGGTCTCGGATGTGGCGAGGTCGATGAGAACTACCTCGGCCAGTGTCTGCCGCGTCAGCCGGATTTTGCGCCCTGCGGTGCGGCGACTGGGGGCGTCGGAGCTTGTTCGCTCCTCGACAGCGAGTGTGTCTGCTCGGATCCGACCATCGGTGCGGCCGAATGTGACGACGCGAATCTGGTCTGTGTGCCGGTGGTGGACACCTACTCCATGTGCGCCGTGTTGGCGTCACAGCTCTCGGAGAACGCGACCACTGGATGGGTCGGCTTGTGTCCGAGCAAACACGTCTGCGTGGCGGGCGCGGGTGTCGCCGGCGATCATTTCTTCTATTACTGCAAACCCATCGCGAATCTGGGGGAGTCCTGCGGGATGTTCGATGGGTGTGCGTCGGGGCTGTCGTGCATTTGTCCGTCCGGCCAGGTCTGCACGGTCGAGGAGATTCAGGGCGGGAATGTCGGTACGTGTACGTTGAATTGAGCCTCATTGAGATGGGCGTGGACGGGGGTGTCCCGCACGCGGCTTGAACTGCTCGGATGCTCTCTGCTATCGTCCGGGATTCGCGGGTCGCCGAGCGACGCGATCCGATGTGGGAGGTCTCGCGAATGTCTGTCTTGAAGCAAGCCATCGCTGTTGTCTGTGTGGGCGCCATGATGTCGACTCTGGGGTGTTACACGACCTATGTCGTGCCTCAGGCAGAGTTCGAGAAGCTCCAAGTCTCTCTGGAGGATCGCCGAAGCGTGGTCCAGGCCGAGGATGGCAGCGGAGTGGAGGTCACGGAAGAGACGCTCATCTATGTGCGCTCCGAGGGAGGCCGGCGCTATGCGGTCACTCCGTTCAACTTCAAGATGACATCGAGCCAGCTGGTGGCGTCCGATCGGGACACGCTGCTCGCGCTCAGCGATATCGGCTCCTTTGAGGTCGACCACCTCTCGGTGGCGCTTACCGCGACCGTGATCGCGACAGGCGTCGCCGCAGTGGCCGGGCTGATCGCATACACGATCCTGTCGACGGGCGAAAAGTCCTTCTCCCAGTAGTCTGGGACGGGGCGGCGCCCAGGACACCGCATGAAACGAACCACGATCGCGCTGCTGGTCGTCGCGGGTCTTCTGATCGGCGCCGGTGCGGGGATTGGGTTGGCGCTGCCCCACGTCGTGGAGCGGGTGACGACCTGGGCCGCGGATCACGTGGGCGAGTCCTTCGACCGGGAGATCTCCTGGAAGAGCCTTCAGCATGACAGCTCGGGTCATCTCCAGTTCGATCACGTGGCGGTTCACGAACGCGGCGCGACCGAAGGGCCTCCGATGCTCTTGTTCGAACGGGTCGATGTGCATTTCATCCCCGAGTCGGTCTTCACGGGCAAGCTGCGTCTGGAAGGCGTCACGCTCCACGGAGCGCACGCCCATTTGCTCCGCCGCGCAGACGGGACCGACAATTTCCAGGATTTTATCGAGAGCTTGAAGCGACTGTTGACCGGCGGGGGGCCGGGCGACGGGGAGAGCAACTCGCCCCTTCGCTTTCTCGCTCGCGTGCTCCCTCGTCTCGACGTCACCGAGGCGTCGTTGACCTATGAGGATCTGCGTCCCAACGGCGGCGCTCTCGGTTTTCGGACGATTCATCTGGATCAGGGGCATTTCTCGGCAGTCGACACGAGCTTCGTTCAGGAGCGCCTCGCCTTCGAGTTCACGGGCAAAGTCCGCATTCGGGAGCTGCCCAACACCCTCCAATTCAAAGGAAAGGCAGCGTGGCCGGAGAAGACGTATGAGTTCGCGATGGAGATGGCGGAGAAGCTCGTCTATCCCCTCGGAAAGCGTCAGGTCACGGTCGGTGGGCTGGGCTGGGCGGTCGACGGAGATCTGACGCTCACGGACGTGGCGATCAGCGCTCCGGAAGATCGGGCCGCCTCTGCCGAGGCGAGGCCCGAAGTCTCCATCGGGAAGGTGGTGCTGACGCTCCGGGACGGGGAGGCGGAGCAGCGTCCCTTCGCGGACGCCGCTGATGGCGGGGAGATGGAGTCGTTGATCCAGCGGGCTCTCGCCCGGGTGCGTCAGGTGACGCTGGTCGAGCCACAGCTGGTGATCGCTCGCTATTCCGATCGCTCCACGAGCCTCTCGGATCTGACGGAGGATTTTATCAGGCGCATGCCCGTTCCTGCTGATGAGGAGCCGCCCGAGCGTGCGCGGTTTCGAAGGGGTCGAAGCGTTGAGAAGACGGATGGAACCCGCGTGCGCCACTCCCTCGTGGAGGTGTTTACGGGGTTCCAGGATGCCGTCGAGAGCCTGGCGAAGCTCGCTCATCGTGCGGGAACTCTCCTGCCGACGGAGGAAATCGCGATTGATCACGGAGCCGTGATCTACGGGGATGAGCTGCTCTTTGAGCGCGGCTTTCAGACGCGATTGAGCAACTTCAATCTGCGGGTGAAGCGCAACCCCGCAGCGAATGTCGTGAGCTGGGAGTTGGATTTTGAGACCGGAAATCAGCGCCGCAGTCTCAATTATCTCAAGGGTCGGGTTCAGTTGGACACTCGGGACATGCAGGTGTCGATGGGTGCGCAGGCGTTTGAGCTGGGGCCCTACCGTGCCCTCCTCCCGGCGTCCATGCCGCCGGGCGACGACACGATCATTCACGACACGAACCTCAATCTCGTCTACAGCCATGAGAATCGAGACGCTCGCATGGAGGGCCGCTTCGCGATTCAAGGCTTCACGCTGCATGACACCCGCATCGCGCCGGATCCCATGAAGGACATGTCCATCGCGCTGACAGGCGCGTTGTCGATGGGCATGGAGCGCTCACAGCTCGTGCTGGAGGATGGAGCTTTTCGCCTCGGCAAGGTGACAGCGGCCGTGCACGGGACGGTGGATTCCTATGACGAGGCGCCGAACATCGCGCTTCAAGTGACAGTGGACGAGACGCCCTGCCAATCCCTGGTCGAATCGCTCCCCGACGCGTTGATTCCCCGATTGAATGGTCTGCTGCTGGCGGGGACCTTCGGATGGGATTTCAGCGGGAGCCTCGACACGGCGGACATGAAGACTCTGACGTACTCGATGAAGCCCACCCTCAACGACTTCAAGGCTTTGCGTCTCGGGAAACACGTGTCGTTCCAGCTGGTCCAAGGGCAGTTCCTGCAGACCGTGCTGGAGCCGGACGGGACGGTGAAGGAGTTTGTTACGGGTCCGGGCGCGCCGGGATGGGTCGCCTTCGACCGAATCTCTCCCTGGATGAAATCGGTGGTGACCGCCACGGAGGATGGGCGTTTCTTCCGCCACGACGGCTTCAGCCCCTTCGCGATCAAGGAGTCGATCATCACGAATCTCCAGAAGGGGGGATTTCATCGGGGGGCTTCGACCATCAGCCAACAGCTGGTCAAGAACCTGTTTCTCACGCGGGAGAAGACGGTCTCTCGCAAGGTGCAGGAGTTCTTCATCACGTGGCAGATGGAGCGGGTGTTCACCAAGCCAGAGATCATGGCGCTGTATTTCAACGTCATCGAATTCGGCCCGGGGATTTATGGCATCGCGGGCGCCTCTGAGCACTATTTCGGCAAGCATCCATCGGAGCTCACGCTGCTCGATTCGCTCTTCCTGTGCAGTCTCATTCCGAACCCCAAGAAGTACTACTATCAATTCCAGCGAGGGGGCGTGACGGAGAACTGGGAGAAGCGGTTGGAGTTCTTCGCTCGCTCCATGGTGAATCGAAACAAGCTCAGCCAGGCCGAGTACGACAAGACGAGCCCCTTTCGTCCGCGTTTTCGTGGAGCGTCTCGAGATGGGTCACAGGTCGAGCTTGCACCGGATGAGGAGTTGCTCGACAATCAACTCATCTTTGACGAGGACCTGCTGATTCCAGCGCATGAGCTCGATGATTCGGAGCTGGAGTCCGACGACCATCTCGCGTTTGACCCCGAGGTGGCGCCCTAGCGGCGATGTGGGTCGAATGCACCCAAGGGATGTGCCCAATGCCCCGGGATTATCGTCCAACAGAACGACCGCAGCCCACGGCCAATCGTCGTCGCCCCGCCATGATCGCAGCCCTGCTGCTGCTGACCTTTCTGTTGGGGACCGTCTTCGCCTTGCGTTCGATCTTGTTCCCCTTTCTCGTGGCTGCGCTCATCGCGTACGTGCTGGAACCCTCCGTGGCTCGGATCGAGCGCGTCGGCATACCGCGGCTGGGGAGCGTGCTCCTCGTCATCGTGATTTTCTTCACGGCGATCTGGGGATTTGGCTATTCGCTCCTCCCCAAGCTCGCGGTCGAAGGCCAAAAGGGCATGGTTCGCATCCAGGAGTTCCTCGCGGACGTACCGGAGAAGTATCAGTCCATTGAGGAGGACATTGATGCGTTCTTCCTGGCGCCGACAGCCGAGGAGACCGATCCTGCAAGCGCGATGCGATCGGTCTCCGAACTGGGCCCTCCTTCCTCCGAAGGGGCGCGCTCTGCGGCGGCCGTGCAGGCGCTTCCCTCTGTCCAGATGCCCGCGCATTCACGGGAGCTCTGGGAGGACGAATCGCTGGGGAAGGCGAACTCCCGCGGGGGCGCCCTCCGAAGGACCCGTGCGGAGATGGAGGCGATCCTGGAGCGCTCCCATTTGGTGGTGGAGGAGATCCGTCCCGGCGCGTACGGCGTTCGGCTGCGCGAATCGAGCTTTGAACTCGGGGGAGGCGGCTCAGGGCGCTTGAACATCACGCCGCGTGCCGAGCTTGCGCCCGACGATCGCTTCGCGAATGTCCGAGCGGATCTCGCGACTTCAGTGGTGCAGGGCATTGAAGGTACCGCCAGCGCGCTCGTCAGCGGGGTCGTGCAGATGGCGAGGACGCTCTTCTCCAGCCTCTTTGACGCGATGATCGCGGGGACGCTGATGTTCATCGTCACGGCGTTCTTTCTGACGGGCATGCCGCATATTCGCTCCGTCTTCGAGGGTCTCGCCCCGCCGCGTTTTCGAGAGGACTACCGGGAGCTGGTCGAGACGCTCGACCGGGGGTTGAGCGGTGTCGTTCGGGGTCAGTTGATGATCTGTCTCGTCAACGGCGTCCTCTCCGGGATCGGATTTGTCTTCTTCATCCCCGAATACGCCTTTGCCATGGCGTTTTTGGCGGGCGTGATGTCCCTGATTCCGCTCTTCGGCACGATCATCAGCTCGGTTCCTGTCGTTCTCATCGCGCTGACGGACTCCTCGGCGACCGCGATCGGTGTATTGTCCTGGATCCTCGGCGTTCATTTCCTCGAAGCGAACGTGCTCAACCCCAAGATCATCGGGAACTCGGCTTCGATTCATCCGATCCTCGTGATCTTCGCCCTGATGGCCGGGCAATACCTTCATGGCATGCCCGGCCTGCTCCTCGCCGTGCCGGCTTTCAGCATCTTGCAGAGCCTGGTTCAATTCATCTGGCGTCGCGTGAAGCCGGTCCTGGAGGAAGAGACCGTCTAGCCCAGGACGTCTTCGTACACGCCAAGAATCTGATGGAACGTCTCGTCACCTGCTTCTCGGATGGCGGCAGAGGGCGGAGGGGTATCTGCGTCCAGCGCACGTCGGGTCGTGTCTACCAGCGAGCGCAAGTCCCGATATTCGAAGGCATGCACACCCTCGGGCCGGGAAACCACGTCCGACGCCACGACAGGGACGCCGGCGGTCAGCGCCTCTCGAATGCTCACCGCGTCCCCATCCGTCGAGGTCGGACGGACGAGGAGGGAGGAGCGTACCATCGCAGGTCCGAATGGGCGGGACCCGGACACGACGTGGTAATGCTCCGTCATGGCTGCGTCCGCGAGGACTTGTCGTAGGTCGGCGACCGTGGGGTGGTCTTCCTCACAGGACACGTAGAGGAGGACTCCCGCTTGTGGATGGCTGGATCGCAGCTCCAGGAGCAGCTCGAGGAGCAGGTCTGTCCCGTAGAGCGGCACGTCGCCATCCAATCCCAGATGAAACGCGTTCGCGGAGATCACCGGCGAGTGTGTCTGGAGGAAAGACTCGATGGCGGGGGGGACGGGTGTCTCTTGGAGCGTCTCCTTGTCGGGAGGGAGGAACGCCGGGATCACGTGCACAGCGCCCTCATCGAAGCCCAATGTGTCGATGGCAAATCGAGCGATGGCGGAGTTGACCGCGATGATGGCGTCCACCCCCCGGATCGCGGGTCGCATCCAGGCTCTGCGCAGTGGACTCGCGGCTTGCAGCTGGCGTGCGAGGCCCTCGCCATGAAGGGTCAGAACCACCGGATGTCCGAGCCGGGCGCGCATTCCGAAGAAAGACGCGTCGAAGATGCTCCGCAGATGGATGTGCGCGAGGTCGCCCACGCACGCCTTTCGGTATCGGCTCCAGGTGGAGAAGAGGTGCTCTCCCGGCCGCTGGGGATTGTGGTGCACGGGCTCGTGGCCGCACGCCAACAGGCGCGCGGAGAGGCGCGTCAAATGCACGCTGACGCCTCCCAGCGGAGGGGGCGTCGGGCCAACGAGGTCCACCTTCATCGTGGAGCAGCGTAGCGGACTTGGGTCCTGTGGCGCAATTTGCGATGGCGAGTTCGATCAATCGAGGGGTCCCGGGCAACGAAGAGAGTGGATGGACACGGCTGAAGGAGCCTGTCAGGATCGGCGCTCGAGGGCGAAATGCAGTCGAGAACTCATATCATCGCGTTTCTGCTGGCGTTGCTGGTGGCGGCCGCGCTGACTCCGCTCGTTCGGCGTCTGGCGGAGCATTTCAAGCTCTATGACGAGCCGGATGTCGAACGGAAGGTCCACCAAACACCCATTCCTCGATTGGGCGGGATCGCCATGGCGATCGCGTTCTTGACCCCGTTGGTGGGCCTGCTGATCCATGACAACGACATCTCTCGGCTCCTGACCAGCGATCCGGACCAGCTCCTGGCTCTCTTTGGCGGAGGAATCGCGATTCTCCTCGTCGGGATCGTCGATGACGTGTGGGGAGTTCGCGCCCGCAACAAGCTCGTGGTTCAAATCGTGATCGCGTTCGGCATGGTCATGAGCGGCGTGGTCATTGAGCGATTCTCACTTCCATTCTTTGGGATCGTGGAGCTTGGACCCTGGGTGGCCACGGGAGTCACGGTCTTTTGGTTTGTGGCCATCATCAACGCGGTGAACTTGATCGATGGGCTGGATGGACTGGCCGGGGGAGTGGCGCTCTTCGCGGTGGTCACCATGTACGTCGTGGCCAGTCTGGATCCCGTCTCGAACCTCCTGACCACGCTTCTCGCGGCTGCGTTGGCGGGGAGCATCATTGGATTCCTGTTTTACAACTTCAACCCCGCGACGATCTTCATGGGGGATTGCGGGTCCATGTTTCTAGGGTTCGTGATCGCCTCTGCTGCCGTGCAGACGCAGGCGAAGAGCAGCACTGCCGTGGCGTTGACGGTGTGCGTGTTGGCGCTCGGTCTGCCGGTGCTCGACACGGCGATGAGCATCGTTCGGCGGATTCGGAAGGGAAGGCCGGTGTTCGATGCCGACAGGGAGCACATTCATCATCGGCTGCTCGCGCTGGGATTCACGCAGCGCCAGGCCATGGTGATCCTCTATGGCGTGTGTGGGCTGCTCGCGGTCTTCGCGCTCGCGGTGAAAATGGAAGCGGGTCATGGGGCGATGCAGCTCGCTATTCTCGTCGGTCTTGGCGTGGTCTTGTTTGGGCTGGGGCGCTTGTTTCAGCTTCGAGAGCGGCTGCATCAGCGTCGCATTGAGCACTTGCTCGCAGACTCCATCGCGCTTCCTCACGATGCCCGCCTCCAGATCCGGGAGTTGAGTCGCAAGATTCGGATGGAAGCGGACACCCGTCTTGCCTGGGATGAAGTGCGCAAAGCCGCCGATGTTCTGCGGGTTCGCGACGTGCGTCTCCGCTTGCATCTCCGCCCGCGTCAGGGGGAGAAGATTGCCTTGGAATACAGTCTGCATCGGGACGATGCTCATTTCTCCCAGCTTCCCCACGAAGAGATGGAGCTGCCGTTGATGGGGCGGGTCCTCGTCTACGGGGATCTCCAGATCGCGTTTCGAACGGTAGGTGGGGCCGAGGACGAGGAGCGCCGTGTGCTTCTTCACCTGCTCGCCGAGGCCCTCGCGGATCACATCGAGGAGCACCTCGTGTCCGGTCGTGAAGATCGGTTCGTGGTGCGGCGCATCCCCGTGTCGGATGAATCCGCCGAGAGCGGCGCAGGGGGGTGATTCGTGGAAACGCAGCGGTTGGCCCGGGCTCTGGAGGGACTTCTTCGCTCCTCCGGCGCGTCTCGCGAGAGTCTCGAGGTGCTCGTCGATCTCTCCTCCACGGAGAGAACCGAGTTTCTTCGAATCGTGCGCATTCACGGGCTCTCCGGTCTGACCCTGGAACGTCTCCGGAG
>Ga0114996_10010352_pt1 | contig 10131 bp, 8 predicted proteins | sample ArcticOcean_MG_C_4_FD_87039 | JGI IMG/M metagenome (GOLD analysis project Ga0114996, IMG submission 87039) | Marine microbial communities from western Arctic Ocean - ArcticOcean_MG_CB4_134 | ecosystem: Environmental > Aquatic > Marine > Oceanic | place: Arctic Ocean: Canada Basin | collected...
GAGCGTCTCTCGATCCGCAAGCTGCGATTCGAGGCTTCGTTGCGCCTCCACGAGTTCGATGTTGCGCCGTTGAACGGTTCGATAGAGCTCCGAGTTCTGAAGGCTGATCGCCGCCTGGGCGCCGAGCGCCGCCAGGAGCTCTTCGTCCTCGACCGTGAAGTAGCCGTCTTTGCGATTGAGGACCTGAATCACGCCGATCGTGCGGCCCCGGGAGTTGCGTAGGGGTTGGCAGAGCACGGATCGCGTTCGGAATCCGGTCTCTGCGTCCATGCTGGAGTCGAAGCGCGGATCCTGATGCGCGTCCTTGATGTTCAGGCTCCGGCCATGGTGCGCGACCCAACCGGCGAGTCCGGTTCCGAGAGGGATTCGAATGGTGGTGGACTCCTGGCCGAGCCCCTGGGCGATCTTGGACCAGAGCTCTCCCGATGCCTCATCGCGAACAAAGAGGGTGCTCCTCTCGGCGTTCATGAGGTCCGTGACCTTGTTCATGATCAAGCTCAGGAGGCGGTCGATGTTGAGGGTCGAGCCGAGGGCTCGGCCGATCTCCTGCACCGCCGCGAGCCGGCGGCGGACCCGTTCGATGTCCTCCGCCAGCGGGGTGGATGGGCTCGACGCGGAGGGCGATTTGACGGCTTTACGGGGCATGCTCCGGTTTCCTTGACGTCTCCACTCTATCTGGGCGCCTTGGAAAAGGCCACCCGGCCCGCACCTCCACATTTCCAAGTGCTTGGGATTGCTCTCCTTTTTTCCCCCTCTCGTGCGGGCGCGCCTTCTTGACAATGGGAAGTGCTTTGTATAGGATACCGCATCCCTATCCAAGTAGCTGAAATTCTTAGGGAAAAGGCGGGGTTCATGAGGCGGCTTTCGAGATTCTGGGCAGTCGCGGTCGCCGCGCTGGGCGCGCTCGCCTGCGCGGGGTGCGCCGGGGACGAGGCATGGCTCGCTGAACCGGAAGGGCCGCTCGCGGTGGTGGTCGCGCCGCTGCAGGGAGTGACGCTGGAGGGTATCGAGAGCTTTCGTATCTGCGGGGAGGCGTCCGTGCCGACCTCGGATGGGAGCGGCCAGGTCGTTGGGCTCTTCGACCGGACGGTGAGCGCCGGCGAATCCGTGACCTTGAAAGACATCCCTGAAAACACGGATTACACCGTGACGGTGGTTGGACTCATCAACGGCGAGGCGGAGGTCTTCGCACGGGCCCATGACGTCGGCGTCCTCGCGGACCAGACCCGAGTCCTGGACATGAAGCTCGCGCCCTTCAACGAGGTGCTCCCGATTTCGGTGGAGACGGCGGCGCTCGGCGGGAAGCCCTCTCCCCGACTGTTCTCGGCGAGCGTGCTCCTCCCCGATGGACGCGTGTTCGTGAGCGGGGGGTTCGCTGGCTACGAGGGGGGCGATGATCCCCGGCTCACGGCGGCGAGCGAACGAACGTTCTTCTTCGACCCGTCGACCGGCGCGTTCATCGAGGGGCCCCTCCTGGAAGCAGCACGCGGCGGCCACGCGATGGTCTATGTGCCGGCGCTTCAGCACGTGGTGGTCATCGGTGGCGCGGCTGCCCTGGACTGGAGCCCCGAGACAGGGAAGCTCGCGCTCGGGTTCGCCCAGGGCGTCAGCCTCGGGAGCTCGGGGATTGAGGTCGTCGACCTCTCGGGAGAGAACCCCACCGTCATCTCTGGGGTGGCTTCCTTGAGCCCGCCGCGGGTGTTTCCGAAGGCGGTCCTGCTGGGCTCGGAGGAGGTCGTCATCACGGGGGGCGGCAACTGGCATGAACTGGACCCAGGATTCGATTACAAGAAGGGTCTGATCTTCAACGCCAAAACCCGGACCTTCGACAATGGATTCCCGCCGGAAGACAATGTGGTCCGTGTCGCTCATTCACTGAATTCGGTCGGGACCTTTCTCCCGAGCAGTCAAGACAGCAGCGTCGTCGCGATCGATGTCCATCTTCTCTGGGGTGGGACCCGAACCGCGACGGCGGCGTCGATGCTCAAGCACACCCGAAAGACGAACGGAACGGCGAATACGGATTTCGCTTCGATCGCGCTGGAGGGGGACACGCCAGAGCGGACCTTCTTCCACGCGGTGGCTCCGCTCAGCGATGAGCGCTTCCTGATCACCGGGGGCATCGCGGCGGATGAAGCGGACGAGCTCTCGCGCATGGATCCCTTCGCGTATCTCGTGCAATACCTCAACGACGCCGACGGCGAGCGCCTCGTCGTACAGGCGCAGCCGGGCCTCGGCGGAGGGCGGGTGTTCCACTCGGCCATCAGCCCAGACGGCGTGCGCGCTGCGGTGATCGGCGGCTTCGCGGACCCCGTCGGGGCCACGAGCGCGGAATTGATCGTCGGGTTTGAGGTGGGCGAGACGGGCGGCAGCTTCCTCACCACGATCGCTCAGCCCGAGGGGGGATTCGCGCCTCGAGCAGGGACTTCCGTGGCCATCATGGCCAACGATGCGCTGCACCTCTTCGGGGGCGTCTCGGATGTGACCGCTCAGCTCGTGGGGACCGGGCAGTTCGTGTTCAATGACGTACTGGTCCCATCGACGACGCATTATTGCGAGGCACCCAAGGCGGGCAAGTGATGTACACGGCGAAGACTGCTTCGGCAGCTGTTCGGATCCTGGTTGCGTTTCTGGTCGGCTTGATGGCCGGTCTTCCCGTCCACGGATTCGGTCCGTCGGTCGCGTTCGCTCAGGAGGTCTCTCCCGAGGAGCCGACTCCCGTCGAGATGCCCACCGAGGGAGCACCCGCCGATCCGGCTCCGATCGCCGAGGTGTCCGCCGAACCGGCCCCCGTCCGCGAGCGCAGGGTCGCCGTGTTCACGTTCAGCGGGAAGCGCGGGATGGACCCGATGGCGGTCGCCGTGGGGACCCTCGCACGTCAGGCGGTGGAGAACTTGGATGGCATCGTCCTGGCTTCGTCGACCGGCGTCGTGGATGGCGGCAAGCTGGCCCAGGCAGGCAGCCTCTTTGGGTCGATTGAGGCGGGATTGAACGAGGATGTGGAGATGCATCCGGAGGCGCTCTCGCTCGCACTCGCTGAGAGTCAGGAGGCGATCGCGCTCCTGAAGCAGACGGCGGGCGCAGCCGATGTGCGGACCTGGGCGCTCGCGTGGAAGAACCTCGCCGTGGCGCAGGCGCTCTCGCTTCAGCCGGGGCCGGCGTCCGTGGCGATGCGCGCGTCTCTGCTCCTGCGACCGGATCAGCAGATCGTGGAGTATGGCTATTCGATCGGGGTCGAGAACCTCTTCCTGCGCGTTCAGGGCGACATGGCGACGGAGTCCAATGGAAGCCTCCGCGTGAACTCACGACCCTCGGGCGCGGAAGTGCGCGTGGATGGGAAATCCCAGGGCGTCATTTCGTCGGATGGCCCCATCGAGGTCTCCGGACTGGTCCCCGGGCTACACCGCGTGGAGGTGAGTCTCGATGGGCAGATGATGTCCGAGGCGTTCGTCGAGGTCCGAGAAGGACAGGTCTCGGATCATGCGGTCTTTTTGACTCCCGCGCCCTTTGCAAGGGAGATGGCGAGCTCGTTGAAGGGAATTCAACGCAAGTTCCATCCGCGCAAGGCGACGATGTTCATGCAGCAGCTGCGCACTGCGCTCGGTGCGGACGAGCTGCTCGTCGTGCGCGTGAAGCCAGGGAGGCGCAACTCGGTGGCCCTCGACGTGCTGCACCAGGGATTCGGGGACGCCGTCCAGCAGGTGTCTCAGGAGATCCCGCGGGATGCGACGTTCTTCGAGCAGGTGCGGTCATTGCTCGCGAATCGATTGGGTTCGGTCTCGGAGCCTGAGGTTGGAGAGGGGCCGCTCTCGATGCCGAACAGAGGAGTGGAGGCGGCCGTGATGGGCGCTGACGGACTGGTGATTGATCCGGATTCCCCGCTCTTCAAGGACATCGAGGGAGGATCCGGGGATGCGCTGACCGACCAATGGTGGTTCTGGACCGCGATCGGAGTCGGAGTCGCGGGGGCGGTCGCAGCCATCGTGGTGCCGCTGGTCTTGAGCGCCGAAGAAGCCGACGTGGGTCCGACGGGAGCGATTCAATTCAACTTCTCGGATCTCCAGGAATGAAGCCCCCTTTCAATCGGGGGGTCGTGGTGAGAGGCTGTGACGCGCAGGGCGGCAGAGTCCCATGTGCAGGAAGGATGAGAATGCGAAATCTGTGGATGAAACAATGCGTTCGTGTGGTTGGAGTGGTCCTGCTGGGACTGATGGCTCTCGCGTGTTCGGACTCGGGTTCTTCGGGTCCCACCGCCTGTGGCGACGAGGCCCCCTGCGCGGAGGGGTTCGATTGCAAGGACGGGATCTGCACGGTGCCAGACGGCGTATGCGGCTGCGCGGCCGAAGAGGCGTGCACGGCGACTGCGCCCGAGTGCCAAGGTGGATCCGAGACGGGACTCGAACCCCAGTGCTCGTTTGGGTTTGATTGTGATGACGGCAACATCTGCACTCAGGATCTGTGCGGGGACGATCAGCAATGCACGAACACCCCGACGCCGGAGGCGTTTGGGTGTTGCGCGCAGGACAGCCATTGCGAAGATGAGAACCCCTGCACCACCGATCTCTGCAACGAGGAGACTCCCTTTCATTGCTCGAATGAGGTGACGGATACGGGTTGCTGCACGGACGACCCGTCCTGTGACGACCTGAACGGCTGCACGATCGACAGCTGCGTCGACAACAGCTGCGCCTACGTCCCTGTCGAAGGGTTCTGCTGTGACGAGGACGCGGAGTGCGAGGATGGAGACATCTGCACCTTGGACCTCTGCCTCGGCGATCGCTGCGTCCACCCGATCGACAGCATTGCGGATGCGACCTGCCAATGCATCTCATCGTCCGATTGCGATGACGGCAACGAGTGCACGAAGGAGGCCTGCCTGACCCTCAGTTGCAAGTACCAGGTCGAGGTCGGTCCCGACGTCCCCGAGTATTGCTGTCAGACGGACTTCAGCTGCAATGACAACAACGCGGGCACGATCGACACGTGCATCGCCCACATCTGCAAGTATCAGGAGCTGCAGTCTTGTACCAACAGCTCGCATTGCGATGACAACAACGCGTGTACTTCGGACTCGTGCATCAACGGCTATTGCATCGTGAGCGACATCGATGATGCCCTCTGCTGCAACTTCGAGAGCGACTGTGACGACGGAAACGCCTGCACGGTCGCGGTGTGTGAGGAGAGCCAATGTTCGTTTTCGGTGAGCACGGAAGCAGGATGTTGCTTGAAGGACGAGGACTGTGATGACGGCGCGAACTGTACCATCGATTTCTGTTCCGAGTTCAACTGCAAGTATCAGCCGACAGGGGCGGGTTGTTGCGGAGCGGACGCGGACTGCGACGATGGACAGGCCTGCACCGACGACGGATGCAACGATGGGACCTGCTCCAACGTTCCTTCGCTCGAACCGTGCTGTGATGTGGACCCTGAATGCGATGATGGCAACGTCTGTACGGACGATAAATGCCTCGGGGGATACTGCGCCTACTTCAACCTCGACTCGAGCTGCTGCCACCTCGATGATGAATGCGCGGACGAGAACCCGTGCACCCTCGACGAGTGCGCGAACAACGTGTGCGAGAACACCATTCAAACGGGCTGCTGTACCTTCAGCGGGCAATGCAACGACGGGGACATCTGCACGGTGGACCAGTGCTTCCAGGCGAGCCCGGCGGAGGGCGGCGTCTGCGACTTCTCGGCGGTCCCTGGCTGCTGCGTAGCCGACGAAGAGTTCAACGACGTGAACGGGATCTGCGAGGAGGCGAAGCCCTGTGAAGATGCCAAGTGCGTGGCAGGGCTCTGCCAGTACGTACAGGTCGATGACTCCTGCTGCGATAGCGCCGAGGAGTGTGACGACAGTGATATCTGCACGGCGGATTCCTGTGTGAACTCCGGATGCGCGCACGATACCGCCGCGGCGATCCCGGGATGCTGTAGCCCGACGAACCCTTGTCAGACATCGGATCCCTGCCTGATCCCGCACTGCGTGAACACCGCGTGCACCTTCTCCGAGAAATCAAACTGTCCCTGAGTCGCTCGCGCTCTCCAGCGGGCGCCGCGTCCCGGGCGCTGGATGCAGCGGGGCGAGACCGTTCTCGCCCCCCAATGGCATCTCGATGTGATGGTGACGATCGGGGGGAGTGCCCTGAGATCAGCGCCAGTCGTAGAAGCCTTCTCCGGTCTTCTTGCCGAGTTTTCCGGCGCGCACGAGCTGCCGCAGGATCTGAGGAGGGCGGAACTGCTCACCGATCTCGCGATGGAGATGCTCCGCGATGGCCAGCCTGACGTCGAGACCTACGTGGTCCGTGAGCTTGAGTGGCCCCATGGGATGCCGATAGCCGAGGGTCATGGCCGCGTCGATGTCTTCCACGGTCGCCACCCCGGCCTGCACCATCCGCATCGCCTCGAGCCCGAGGATGAGCCCCAGTCGACTCGTCGCGAAGCCGGGGGAGTCGTGGACGATGATCATGTCGCGTTCCATCCGCTCCCCTGCAGCATGTACCGCGGCGACGGTTTCTTCGCTGGTCTGCCACGCCCGCACGAGTTCGAGGAGCGTGAGGATGTGCGGGGGGTTGAAGAAGTGCATCCCCACCACCCGATCTGGATGGGGCGCCGCGCTCGCGAGCTCCGTCACGCTCAACGAGCTGGTGTTTGTCGCGAGGATGGCATCGTCTCTCATCATCGTCGAGAGATCCTGGAAGAGCATCTTCTTGAGCTCCATGTTCTCTGGGATCGCTTCGATGACGAGATCGGCGTCGGCCACCGCTTCGAGCGTCTCCGTGACCCCTTGGATGCGGGCGAGGGTCTCGTTGGCGTGCGTCTCCGTGACCTTGTCGAGTGCGATGCCCTTCGCGAGGGTCTTGGAGACGTGGGCGATCCCAGCGTCCACGGCGCCGCGATCGATGTCGAGCAGGCGCACGCTGAATCCAGAATAAGCGGCGACATGCGCGATCCCTGCGCCCATGGTGCCCGCGCCGATCACGGTGATTTTCTCGATCGGGTTCACGCGGAGCCTCCCTTTGATTTGCGGTTCTTTCGTTTCTCGAGGAAGGCGGTCATTCGCTCCACCTTGTCCTCGGTCTCAAACAGCACCGCCTGCGCGGTGGACTCGAGGAGCATTCCGGCGTCGCTCGACAGCTCGTGTGTCGCGTTCAAGGAGAGCTTCGAGAACCGTACGGCGAGCACGCTGTTCTTTCCGATCTCCGTCGCCAGCTCTGTCGCGGCCTCCAGGACGGCGTCATCCGGGACGATCCGGTTCACGAGCTGGATGGCGTAGGCCTCCTCGGCGTCGATGATGCGGCCCGTGTAGACGAGCTCGCGCGCCCTGCCAAGTCCGACGAGGCGGACGAGGCGGTAGGTGCCGCCGGCACCCGGGAGGATCCCCAGACCCACCTCTGGTTGTCCAAAGCGCGCCCCTTCTCCTGCGATTCGGAGATCGCAGGCCATGGCGAGCTCACATCCGCCGCCGAGCGCGAAGCCGCGAATCGCCGCGATCGTCGGCGCTGGGAAGGTCTCTATGCGTCGAAAGAGGCCGGTGTTGATCCGTCGAAGGGCGTCTTCGCGCTTGCGGTCGCGGAGCTCCGAGATGTCGGCACCGCTCACGAAGGAGCGATCACTGCCCGTGAAGATCAGGCATCTCAACTGGTCGTCGCCGGCGAGCGCGTCGATGGCCTCGCCGATCTCCGAGGCCATCGTGCCGTTCAACGCGTTGCGGACCTCCGGGCGGTCGAACGTGATTCGTGCAATGTGGGGCCCGGGGTGATCCAGTTTGATGGTGGTGTACTCTCCCATGTCGTGTCCTTTTCAGCGCCCCTTGAAGACGGGTTTGCGCTTCTCGCTGAAGGCGGCGAGTCCCTCGGCCGCGTCCTCGCTCATGAAGAGCTGCTGCTGGAGTTCCCGCTCGAGGGCGAGTCCCGCGCCGAGCTCCAGCTCCAACCCCGTCTGGACGGCTCGCTTGATTCGTCCCACCGCCATGGAGGCCTTCTGTGGTGGACAGAAGGTCTGGGCATGGGTCTGCACTGCGGCGCGGAAGTCCCCGTCCGGGAGCAGGGTGTTGATGAGGCCTGCCTCGAGGGCTTCCTGGACGGAGAGGTTGCGACCGGTGGCCATCATCTCGATCGCAGCGCTTCGTCCGAGGGCTCGTGCAAGCCGCTGGGTTCCTCCCGTCCCCGGGAGTACACCGAGGTGGACCTCTGGCAGGCCGAGCTTGTGCTCGCCAGCACGGGACACCCGAAGATCCGCGGCGAGGGCGATCTCGAGTCCTCCTCCGACGCAATGCCCGTTGATCGCCGCGATCACGAGCTTGGGGGTCTCCTCGAGCCGCCGAAGGGTCTCGTTGGCGTGCAGGCAGAACTGATACTTGAAGGTCGGCGTGACGTCCTGGAGCATCTGGATGTCCGCACCAGCGCAGAAGAATTTCTCTCCCGCTCCTGTCAACACGATCACGTGCACGTCGTCGTCGAATCGCGCAGCAAGGATTGCATCGTCCAGCGCCCGCATCAGCGCGTGGGAATAGCAGTTTGCGGGGGGCTCGTTCAGCGTGAGCCACGCGACGCCGCCTTCCACCGCGTACAGGACTTGTGAGTCTCCGTGCATGTGCTCCTCGCGAGGTCTTGCGCGCCCGTCGTATCGGCTGCAGGCTCCCATTTGTTGCATCGATCGTGGCAGGCTGTCAACCGATCCCAGAACCCGGTTGTTGGGGCAACCGTGGGGTTTCAAACGCCTACTGGGCGCCTTTGCCCGGTCCCTGTTTCATGCTATTCTAAACACGTTCCAAGGGGTGCTCCCGGGCGCAAAAGATGTACTCCCTGAAGACAGAACGGGATCTGTCTCTGACTGTGGTGTGCAAGCCTGCCTGTCGTTTACGGCGGACGTGGGAAGCCTAAAGCAGTTTACGTGGACCCCACCTTTACAGGTTGGGGGGTCGTCTAGCCCGAGCCTTTGGAATTTGCCGCAAGACGGCACTGGATGGACCCACGGGATGGTACGCTGCAGCGAACATGCCGTGGGCCTTCCTTTATCAGGACCTCCGATGCGTCTCCATCTCCTCCTTCTTTTGATCCTCACGCTCTGCTCCGGTTGCCGCAGCACGGGAACCAGCGATCCCCTGAGAGGGACGGTCCCGAACGACGAGGTGCGTTCAAAGGACGCGCCGGCTGAACCCGAACAGGTCCTCGGGATCCCCGTCCTCCCCCATGCGCACCGGGTGGACTCCCTGACGCGCCTTGAGGAGGGGACCGCTGTATACGAAACCGATGAAGCCGAAGCGCAGATTCTAGCGTGGTACGGGGCAGCGCTGGGTAGTGGTCCTGTCGTTCGGCGGCTCTCGGATCGCCTGGAGCATCTCTGGGAGGGGGAAGACGAGCGCGGGAGATGGGTACTTCGGGTTCGGGACGTGCCGCCTGGCATGACGGGCCGTCCATTTCAACGTGCTCGCACCCTGGTCTTCTTCCGTCCCCCGGATCTGGCGCCGTCTGGGGAGGGACGCGATCGCTGATCAGTTGATCGTCGCGATCTCGTGAGTCAGGCGACCCTGTGCCTCTTTCGTGAACGCATCCAACGCCTTTTTGAGCGCCGGCGATGCGGTCTCGACGCGCTCCCGGAAATGGGCGCGGTCCCGCTCGTCGAGCTGGGACCAAAGCTCCTTCTGCTCTTTTCGATACGTGAGAATGGCCTCGGGGTCCGCCTGACGAATTTCGCCGAAGCGGCGGACGACCGCCTCTTCGGCGCCCGGGTTCTCCTCCAGGATGCGTATGATGGCCTCGCTACGGTCGATCGCTTTGACGACCAGATCGTATGCGCGTTGTTCGACGTTGGAGCGACAGCTGTGCAGGGGAGCCGCGAGGAGGATGAGGAGGAGGAGGAGCGGGGGGAATCCTGGCCGCGAGGGAACGCCCCGCGGCCAGATCGGTGCGAAAGGGGGGAGTCGAACCCCCACAGGCTTGCGCCCACTAGAACCTGAATCTAGCGCGTCTACCAATTCCGCCACTTTCGCAATGAACCATTGAACCGAGCCGGATAATGGTCCCGTCCCGAGTCGAAGTCAACCCCCACATAGGGGTCGGATCCGGGAGCGTAATCCCTTCTCCCGTGATTTCCTCCCGTGATTCCCCTGTGCTATGCTCCGCCGGA
>Ga0114996_10010354_pt1 | contig 10129 bp, 5 predicted proteins | sample ArcticOcean_MG_C_4_FD_87039 | JGI IMG/M metagenome (GOLD analysis project Ga0114996, IMG submission 87039) | Marine microbial communities from western Arctic Ocean - ArcticOcean_MG_CB4_134 | ecosystem: Environmental > Aquatic > Marine > Oceanic | place: Arctic Ocean: Canada Basin | collected...
ATCCAGACGGAATTCCGGGCAAAATCAAAAAACAGCTTGAATACGAATTGAAGCTGATCAGCGAGCTGAATTATGCGCCCTATTTCTTGACCGTCTGGGACATTGTTCAATATGCCAGACAGAACAACATTCTTTGCCAGGGGCGCGGCTCAGCGGCCAATTCGGCTGTCTGCTATGTGCTTGGCATCACTGCAGTTGATCCGGCACGATTAAATCTCCTTTTTGAGCGGTTCATCTCGTCGGAGAGAGACGAACCGCCCGATATCGATGTCGACTTCGAGCATGAAAAGCGCGAAGAGATTATTCAATACATCTACAAGAAATATGGCCGGGAGCGCGCAAGCTTAGCTGCAACCGTCATTACCTATCGCAGCAAGAGTGCGATCCGTGAGGTTGGCAAGGCGCTTGGTCTTTCGCTCGATGTGGTGGGCGCACTCTCAAAAAACCTTTGGGGCTGGGGAAAGGAAAGCTTTTGCGAAGATCATTTGGCTGAAATAGGTCTCGACCCTGCCGATCCTACCCTTGCCCTCGCCATCCAGCTCGCCCGTGAAATACATGGCTTTCCACGCCATCTCTCGCAGCATGTTGGCGGCTTTGTCATCACCAACACAAAGCTCGAAGAAATGATTCCCATCGGCAATGCGGCGATGGACGATCGGACCTTCGTTGAATGGGACAAGAGCGATCTCGAGGCGCTCGGGATTCTTAAAATCGATGTGCTTGCGCTTGGCATGCTGACTTGCATCGCAAAATGTTTTGCGCTGATCGAGGACCATTATGGACGAAAACTCACCATCGACTCGGTCCCGCCGGAAGACCCGGAAATCTACGACATGCTGTGCCTGGGCGACTCCGTCGGCGTCTTTCAAGTCGAGAGCCGGGCACAGATGTCGATGCTGCCGCGGCTTAAACCGAGGGTGTTCAACGATCTTGTCATCGAAGTCGCGATTGTCCGACCCGGCCCGATTCAAGGCGACATGGTGCATCCCTATTTGCGCCGGCGCGAAGGCTCAGAGACCGTCAGCTACCCCACAAAAGAATTAGAAGATGTTTTGGAGCTGACGCTTGGCGTGCCCCTATTCCAAGAGCAGGCGATGCAAATTGCCATTGCGGCCGCGGGCTTCACGCCGGCCGAAGCCGACAAGCTTCGCCGTGCCATGGCAACTTTTCGCCGTTCGGGCACCATTCCGCAATTCCGTGAAAAGTTTATCGCCGGAATGTTGGCCAATCATTACGAGCAAGAATTCGCCGAGCGCTGCTTCCGCCAGATCGAAGGCTTTGCTGATTATGGCTTCCCGATGAGCCATGCGGCCTCTTTCGCACTTCTTGTCTATGTCTCCTCCTGGCTGAAACACCATTATCCGGAAGTCTTCTGCGCAGGACTTTTGAACGCTCAGCCCATGGGGTTCTACCAGCCGGCCCAGCTGGTAAGCGACGCCCGAAACCATGATGTGATTGTGCTTGCCCCCGACATCAACAAAAGCGAGTGGGACAATATTTTGGAAAAAGCAGAACCGCGCGGGGGCAGATGCGCACTCCGTCTTGGTTTCAGGCAAATCGACGGGTTTAGGCCGGAAGATGCCGAGAACCTTATTGCCGCGCGCGGGCGCGGGTTTGAAGGCGTGCACCACCTTAAGCGAGCAAGCGGTCTTTCGGGTGCTGCGCTGTCGCGCCTTGCCCATGCTGACGCCTTTCGCTCTCTTGGCCTCGATCGCCGTCAAGGGCTTTGGGCGGTCAAAGGATTGGATGGCGGGAAAGAAACTTCACGCGCCCTAGTGCCGGAACTTCCGCTTTTCACGAAAGCCGATCCCGAATTGTTGCACCAAGAGGCCGACGTACAATTGCCTGAGATGCAACTTGGCGAACACATCGTTCACGACTATGCGACGCTGCGCCTTTCCTTGAAATCACACCCGCTAGCGCTTTTACGAAAACGCCTGACGAGGCACGGCGCCATACCCAATGCGAAACTGGCCGAGAAGAATGACGGCGCGCGCGTTACCGTCTGCGGCCTTGTATTGGTGCGTCAGCGCCCGGGCACAGCAAAAGAAGTGATCTTTGTGACATTGGAAGATGAAACCGGAATCGCCAATGCGATTATCTGGCCCAGCGTCTTCGAAAAATTTCGTCGAGCACTTCTTGGGTCGCGATTGCTTTCAATACAGGGTAAGTTGCAGCGCCAAGGCCTTGTTATGCATGTCATTGCCGAGAGGCTGGAAGATCTCTCTGACGAGCTCGATATTCTCCTATTGGATGAGAAAACCCCGGATCCCAAAAAGATGCCCGATAGCGCCAATATCCCTGGGGCCTATGCCAAAACCAGAAAACGAAGAGGCACGCAGATCGCACCGCGCAGCCGAAATTTCCATTAAGGTTTTTAGATTGACCTCATGCTGAGCCTGTCGAAGCATGAGGAAGAGGAGACGCCTCAGCCTTTCGCGCGCTCCAGATAGGCGCCATCTTCGGTCTGCACCACAACGCGCGTTCCTGCTGAAATATGCGGTGGCACTCCAGTGCGGACCCCATTGGAGAGCACGGCCGGTTTAAACGACGAAGATGCCGTTTGCCCCTTCACCACCGGTTCGGTTTCAACGACCTCCAGAGTAACGCGCGCAGGCAGTTCGATGGAAATAGGAAGGCCATTATACTGGCGAAGCGATACCTCCATATTCTCCTGGAGGTAGACTGCGCCATCGCCGATAATTTCTGCGGGCACGGATAATTGCTCAAAAGTCGTAGGCTCCATGAAGACGTAGCTGTCTCCATCCTGATAGAGATAATTATAAGTACCTGAATCGATGAAGGCTTTCTCAACCGATGCGGTCGTCTTAAAGCGGTCATTCACTTTCACGCCGTCCGAAATGCGCCGCATTTCGAGATGGGTGACTGGCGTACCCTTTCCAGGGTGAATGTTATCTGCTTTCAGGACAACATATAGTTTGCCCTCGCGCTCAACCACGTTGCCCTTACGAATGCTGCTAGCAATGACCGAAACCACGCAATTCCTCTCAAACTGTGCCCTAGACCGCGATGGGTTTAGCAGGCGGATTTGTTTCGGCCAAGGTCGCCAAGGGCAAGAATGAGCCAAACGCCCCCTCCCTGGTGGGCATCACATGTCCATGAAGACCGGCGCACCATCCTTTTGGCGCGCAATCGCATTCGCGATGCTTTCCGTCACTATTTTACCGCCCAAGGATTTACTGAGGTCGATTGCGGAGCGTTGCAGATTTCACCGGGCAACGAGGTGCACCTCCACGCTTTTGAAACAGAGAGCCACTCGCCCGACGGAACGAAAAACAAGCTCTATCTTCACACTTCGCCGGAATTCGCCTGCAAAAAACTCCTTGCAGCAGGAGAGAAAAGAATTTTTTCTCTCTCGCATGCTTACCGAAATCGCGAACAAGGCGCCCTTCACGCCCCTGAATTCACCATGCTCGAATGGTATCGCGCGGACGAGCCCTATTCTGCGGTGATGGAGGATTGCATTGCCCTCACCCGCCTCGCCGCCGAAGAGGTGCAAACCAAGCGCTTGTGCTTTCGTGGCCAAAGCGTGGACCCATGGGCGGAGCCCGTCCGAATGAGCGTCTCAAGCGCCTTTAAGAATTTCGCAAATATTGATCTTCTCGCCACGCTAAATGCAGACGGCGAGCCGAAGCGTCAGGCCTTAGCTGAGGCTGCAAGAGAAGCCGGGATAAAAATCACCGATGATGACAGCTGGTCCGACATCTTCAGCCATATTCTCGTGGAACGGGTTGAGCCCAAGCTTGGGAGCGGAGCCCTGACAATTCTTGACGCATATCCGCGCTCGGAGGCCGCATTGGCGCGCGTCTCCCGCCAAGACCCACGTGTCGCAGAGCGTTTCGAACTTTTCATTTGTGGTGTGGAGATTGCAAACGGCTTTGGGGAGCTCACCGATCCGGTTGAGCAGCGCGCACGTTTCGCACATGAGATGGCCGAGAAGGAACGCATATATAAAGAGCGCCATCCGATCGACGAGGATTTTCTTGCCGCGCTTGAAACTATGCCGGAGGCCTCCGGCGTCGCGCTCGGTTTCGATCGATTGGTGATGCTGGCAACTGGCGCGGAGCATATCGACCAGGTGATATGGACTCCAATCGGCGCGAGGAAATCCTAAAGGAAATCATATGTTAAATCGGCGACGGGCGCTGACCACGCCAGACCAACTAATCGAAGCAAATCTTGTTTCAGAGAGTAAGGCGAGAGAATTAAAGGCTGTTTCCGCACGCTACGCGGTAGCGATCACGCCCGCGCTTATCGATTTGATCGATCCGGCGGACCCCGATGATCCCATCGCGCGGCAATTTGTTCCGAGCATCAAAGAACTTACTACAACGCCTGAAGAAACTTCAGACCCAATTGGCGATGAGCGTCACAGCCCCGTGCGCGGGATTGTTCACCGCTATTCCGACCGCGCTCTTTTGAAGCTCACACATGTTTGTCCGGTCTATTGTCGTTTTTGTTTTCGCCGCGAAATGGTTGGTAGCCCAAATGGACCTGGCCTTTCCAAATCGGATTTAGATGCGGCGCTAAACTATATCGAGAACCGCCCTGAGATTTGGGAGGTCATACTCACGGGCGGCGATCCGTTGATTCTGTCGCCGCACAAACTGCGCGAGGTCACACAGCGCCTTGATGCAATCGAACATGTGAAAATTATTCGCTGGCATACGCGCATGCCGATCGCAAAACCGGAGGCAATAAATGAGCAGCTCGTTGCAGCGATAGCGAGCACGGAGAAGACAACCTACCTCGTCCTACACGCCAATCATCCGCGCGAACTGACAAGCGAGGTGCGTGCTGCCTGCGCAGAGCTGCTCAAAGCAGGGATCATTGTGCTGAGCCAGAGCGTTTTACTGAAGGGCGTGAACAATAATATCGATACACTGATCGCCCTCATGCGGGCGCTCGTCGAATCCGGGGTAAAACCTTACTACCTCCATCACGCCGACCTTGCGCCTGGAACCTCACATTTCCGAACCACCATTGCGGAAGGTCAAAAATTGATGCGCGAATTACATGCGCGAGTTTCGGGCCTTTGCTTGCCGAGCTATGTTCTCGACATCCCTGGCGGCTACGCCAAAGCAAATTTGGAGCTATGTGACGCGGACCTACAGGGCGGTGAGCTCCAGGAAGGCACTCAAAGCTATCTTGTCCGGGACGGCGCAGACGCGCTTCACCCTTATCCGGGCTCGAAAATATCCGCGCCTGTGTGAGGGTCGCCTTTAGAGAATCACGGCGGGCCATTTTCGAGATCGGAGCTGGTGACCGCGCAAAACGGCTTGCTCATGGCCCGGCTGCGGGCGCAGGCGCTGGCTTCAGTGGTGCATAACTACCGCAACCCAAATGATATTTTCGGGAGAAGCGCTGGTCAGGGGGTAGGATCTCCGCCCTTGGAATCTGCATTATTTTTATATAAATCAAATGCTTAATGGGTTGGCTCGATCCCAGGACCCTATCCAGTAGCTTTGATCACGGTTGTTTCCTGCTGGTTTTCGCCGCCGAAAACTCAAGATAGTATCCCAGCAATTCAATGCGAGGCGGGTTGCGCCTCATAATCGGTTACCGGCGGGCAGTTAGTGGCTCCACGAGAACTACGCCAAGAGAATTCGGCAGCAATGTTGTTTTGCGTCTTTTCCTGGCGTATGCGGGGGCAGGGTTACACCTAACCGAACATGCATTGTATTCATCGGAATTACGGTCGAAGACATGAGTGGTAAGTCAACTAACGGGCATGCCGTCGCTGAGGCACGTCCGCCCATCGGAATGCCGCCCACCGATATCAGCGATCCGGAATATTTTCATAAAGTCGTCGACTGCCAATATGCATGTCCCGCGCATACGCCGGTTCCCGAATATATTCGGCTGATCGCTGCCGGGCGCTACACCGACGCCTATATGGTCAATTGGGTTTCGAACGTGTTTCCTGGAATCCTAGGGCGGACTTGTGATCGTCCCTGCGAGCCGGCCTGCCGGCGCGTGCGCGTGGAGGAGATCAGCGAGACACCTCAGCCTGTCGCAATTTGCCGGCTAAAGCGGGTTGCCGCGGACAACAAAGGTGACATTGCTGAGCGCCTGCCTGTTGCGGCAACAAAGAAAAATGGCAAACGCATCGCCTGCATCGGGGCTGGACCGGCTTCGCTTACGGTAGCGCGCGATCTGCTCCCGCTGGGATATGACGTCGTTCTCTATGATGGCGATCCTCATGCTGGCGGAATGATGCGGACTCAAATTCCAAAATTCCGCCTTCCTGAATCGGTCCTCGACGAAGAGGTCAAATATATTTTGGATTTGGAGCCGGAAACGCGCTTCGGCCAATCCGTCGACAGTTTAAAAGCGCTATTGGCTGAGGATTACGATGCGATCTTTGTCGGCACTGGGGCGCCGCGTGGTCGCGAATTGGATATTCCAGGCCGGAGCGAAGCCACAGAGCATGTCCATGTTGGTATCGATTGGCTTTCAAGCGTTTCGTTTGGTCACACAACCAAAATCGGCCGCCGCGTCATCGTACTCGGAGGCGGCAATACCGCAATGGATTGCTGCCGCACCTCGCGCCGCCTTGGCGGTGAAGAAGTTCAAGTTGTCGTTCGCAGTGGTTTTGAAGAAATGAAAGCGTCGCCTTGGGAAAAGGATGACGCGATGGGCGAGGGAATCCCCATCCACAATTTTCTCGTACCCCTGGAATTCACTCACGAGAATGGCAAGTTGACCGGGGTGCGCTTCGAGAAAGTTGAAGCAAAATTTGATGAGACTGGACGACGCAGCCTCATCCCCACCGGCGAGCCGAGCGTGCTGATACCCTGCGACGACGTCTTGATCGCGGTTGGTCAAGAAAATTCCTTCCCATGGATCGAGCGTGATGTCGGAATTGAGTTCGACCGCTGGAATATGCCGAAGGTCGACGAAACAACCATGCAAGCGACAAACCCGCGTGTATTTTTCGGTGGCGATTCAGCGTTTGGACCAAAAAATATCATCTGGGCGGTAGCCCATGGCCATGAAGCGGCAGTCTCAATCGACCTTTTTTGCAACGGCGAGGACGTTAATGTGCGCCCGCCGCCGGATGTGAATGTTGCCAGCCAAAAAATGGGCATTCATGAGTGGAGCTATGCCAACGATATCTCCGACGATATCCGTTACAAAGTTCCCCACGCGCCGGCCGAAGTCACACTCAAAAACGTCAATATCGAAGTTGAGCTTGGCTTTGACAGACACCAAGCTTTTTTGGAGTCTCAACGCTGTCTTAACTGCGACGTCCAGACTGTTTTCGACACGCCGAAATGCATCGAATGCGATGCCTGCGTGGACATCTGCCCGATGGACTGCATTACTTTCACCGTGAATGGCGAGGAGGCTGATCTTCGAGAGCGCCTTTTGGCGCCCAGCCTGCACCCGCAGACGCAAGACCTCTATATTTCTGACCCTCTCCCAACTGCACGCGTAATGGCCAAAGACGAAGACCTTTGCCTTCATTGCGGTCTCTGTGCAGAGCGCTGCCCCACCGGCGCATGGGACATGAAAAAGTTCCTCTTCAATACCGCAAAAGCCGAAAAGACATGTCAAATCCGATAGTCGCCGAAAACGACTTTGTCGTTAAGTTCGCCAATGTAAACGGGTCAGGTTCGGCGAGCGCCAATGAGCTCTTTGCCAGATCGATTTTGCGCATGGGCGTCCCGATTGCCTCGCGCAATATTTTCCCATCCAACATTCAAGGCCTACCAACTTGGTATGAAGTCCGCATTTCCGGGGGCGGCTGGCTCGGCCGGCGCGGCGGCGTCGATCTCATGGTAGCGATGAACCCACAGACTTGGGACAAAGACGTCGCCTCGATCGATCCTGGCGGATACCTCTTCTATGATTCGTCGCGACCGATTCCGGCGTCGAAGTTTTGCGATGGCGTCACAACCATCGGCATGCCACTGACCGAGATATGCAACGCGACCTATAAAGACCCGCGCCAAAGACAGCTATTTAAGAATATTATCTATGTCGGCGCGCTTACCTCACTTCTCGATTTGGATATCGCGGTGCTGGAACAATTGATTGGCGAGCAGTTTAGCAAAAAAGAAAAACTGATTCCGCCCAACCTCCAGGCACTTCGCATGGGCTACGACTATGCCCGCGAACAGCTTTCGGGAATTTGCGGGTTAAGCGTGAAACGTTCCGACGCAGTCGGCGATCGCATCTTTATTAATGGAAACGACGCCGCCGGCTTGGGCTGCGTTTATGGTGGCGCGACAGTCGCGGCTTGGTACCCGATCACACCTTCGACATCCCTCGCCGAAGCGTTCGGTGCTCATTGCCAGAAGCACCGCATTGACACTGAATCGAAAACCAACAAATTCGCGATCATTCAGGCGGAAGATGAAATCGCCGCCATCGGCGTTGTGATAGGCGCCGGGTGGAATGGCGCGCGCGCGTTCACTGCAACGTCCGGACCAGGAATATCCTTGATGCAGGAATTTCTCGGACTGGCATATTTCGCGGAAATACCAGCCATTATCTTCGACGTGCAACGTGGCGGGCCCTCCACCGGCATGCCCACTCGTACCCAGCAATCGGATATTTTGATTTGCGCTTATGCGAGCCATGGCGACACCAAGCACATTGTTCTTTTTCCGGAAGACCCACGCGAGCTTTTCGAGTTTGCCGCGATCTCCTTCGATCTCGCCGAGCGCCTTCAAACACCCATATTTGTTCTGGAAGATTTAGATATCGGGATGAACGATTGGCTGTGTGAGCCTTTGAGCTGGGACGATTCGACTAGCTACGACCGTGGGAAGGTGATGAGCCACGAGGATTTGGAGGATGGAAAGCTCTTCGGGCGTTATCTTGACGTCGACGGCGATGCAATCCCCTACCGCACGCTTCCTGGAACTCACCCGACGAAAGGCGCCTATTTTACACGGGGCACGTCCCGCGACCGCTACGCCAAATACAGTGAAGACGGCTCAGTCTATGGCGACAACATGCAGCGCCTCCTTCGCAAATTGGACACTGCCAAGAGGCTGGTGCCAGCTCCAATCAGAAGAGATGCAAAGCAGGCCACGCGCCATGGCGTGATCTATTTTGGCTCGACCGCGCCGGCGATGAACGAGGCGTTAGACTCGCTCGAAAAACAGGGGCGTCATTTAAATACGTTGCGCTTGCGGGCTTTTCCGTTCTCAGACGAAGTAATCGAATTTATCAATGCGCATGATCAGGTCTTCGTCGTCGAGCAAAATCGGGATGCCCAGATGCGCTCGCTGCTGGTCAACGAATGCGCAATTGATCCGGCACGTTTCATATCAATCCTTCACTATGACGGCACGCCGATCACCGCGCGATTTATAATCTCGGCGATCGACGAGCGCCTTGCCGCCCACACGCCCATGATCGAGGCCGCGAAATGACCTACATCGCCAAACCCAAGATGCGGCACCCTGGTCTTAAGACCAACAAGCTGGGCTTTACGCACCGCGATTATGAAGGCTCGATTTCCACTCTCTGCGCGGGCTGCGGGCACGATTCGATTTCAAGCGCGATCATTCAAGCGTGCTTCGAACTCGACATAGAACCGCACCGGGTCGCAAAGCTCTCAGGCATTGGGTGCTCTTCGAAAACGCCCGATTATTTCCTTGGTCAAAGCCATGGTTTCAACTCCGTGCATGGCCGCATGCCCTCGGTGCTCACAGGCGCCAATCTCGCGAACCGCGATCTCATCTATATGGGTGTTTCCGGCGATGGCGACTCCGCATCCATCGGCTTCGGGCAGTTTGTGCATTGCATTCGGCGCGACGTGAACATGGTTTATATTACCGAGAACAATGGTGTTTACGGCCTTACAAAAGGCCAGTTCTCGGCCACCGCGGATAAGGGCTCAAAGAGCAAGGCAGGCGGGCTCAACAGCGATTCCCCGATTGATCTAGTGGGCGTGGCGCTTCTTGCTGGCGCGAGCTTTGTTGGGCGCAGCTTCTCCGGCGACAAAGAACAGCTGGTCCCGCTGATCATGGCCGCTATACGTCACCCGGGGCCTGCTTTTCTTGATATTATTAGCCCATGCGTCGCGTTTAATAATCATAACGGTTCCACAAAGGCATATGACTTTGTCCGTGCCCATAACGAGGCGGTC
>Ga0114996_10010355_pt1 | contig 10129 bp, 8 predicted proteins | sample ArcticOcean_MG_C_4_FD_87039 | JGI IMG/M metagenome (GOLD analysis project Ga0114996, IMG submission 87039) | Marine microbial communities from western Arctic Ocean - ArcticOcean_MG_CB4_134 | ecosystem: Environmental > Aquatic > Marine > Oceanic | place: Arctic Ocean: Canada Basin | collected...
AGGTACCTGGCAATCCGGGAAGAGGTGACCAGTGAAATTGAAGAGCAGATAATTAACCGGAAAAAATTGCTAAGCCCCGAAGAGGAAGAAGTCCTTTGGCGCGAGTACCAGCATATGAAGGATTTGACCCGATGATTTCTGTGCACACCATGGAGATACAAAGAGCCATGACTCTCACTCATTTAAAGAGCCTCATTCGGGCATTGGTTTACCTGGAAATTGCAATCCTTGTTATGGCGGCGACCTTGGAAACAAGCGCTAGCGTAAACCTGGCAATTGAAGACAAGGAACAACTTGAGGTAATGATTGAAGATACCACAAGCGAACTGGCTCGAAATCACGCCAGCCTGGATGAAGCCAAATCTATTTACCTAGGCTTGGGCGACGCCACGCAACGCGACCGGGATCTCCGAATCAAGGTAGCAGAGCACATCCAATACTATGAAGACTTGGTTGGCAGCCAAACTCGCTACCTGGGTCAACTCCGAGACCAAAGAAGTGACCTTGAAAATGAAGAGTTGAAACGGCTGAGGGACTTAAAGAACTTCAGCAACCCCTACGCAGACTCGAAACGATTAGCATACCTCGACCTTTTGCTTAAGCCTCGCTCTTCAAATGCCCGCTTTGGAGAGTCAGGAAAAACCAGGATGGAAGACCTCGATTCAGAACTTTTCGCAGCCATTGGCGGCCTGCAGGGGCGACTCAACGAAGAAACTCAAAACAGGCAGGAAGCTATTACTATTCTTCTCGATAGGGAGGCAAACGTGAATACCATTCTCAAAATGCAGGGTATCAGCCAGGGCTATTACGATGAGCGCTTCGTGCTCTACGACAAAATGAATCAGACTTACGAACAGATTCTAAGATGGCGACCTGACCTGGCCCTTTTCTTTAAACCACCTCCCGAACCAAAACCACCTGAAACTTATAAGCGTGCCTTGGAACGCATGCAGACCACCGAATAATGTATTCTGGTATTAAAGATCTACCGAAACAGAATATGCTAACACTATTTCATCTGGATCGGTTGCTTCCTTGCAGCATGGCGATGTCAGGTCTTGTTTTTTTCATGATCGGTTGTGCAACTCCAAAAACGGCGGTCGACTACATCGATGGAACGGAGGTCATGTATGCTCCCGTGATGGCAGCAACAGCAGATGATGCTCACCATGAAAAATTCAATGTGGCAGTCCAGCTGTTCCTCCCCGGGGCAGATCTCGACAAACTGGAAGTAGAAGGTGCCGGAGTTATAACAACTGACGAATCCGGTACTCCGAATATCAATCACAAAGCTGTTGACCCAAAAATCCGCCGCCTTGAAACCCACTTTTTCCCCATAGCTCTGAAAAACTCATTGGATAAAAGCAGCCAATGGGGCCAGACCTTCGTCAGCCCAGGTGAGGTCCAATCCGCCGACGTTTATGTTCGGGCAAATATTCTGGCTTCCGATGGCCACTCGATCGCGCTCCTAATCTACGCCGTGGATTCAACAGGACGGGTCTGGTTTAACGAAACAATAGAATACAAGACGCAGGAGTTGGACTATCAATCGGCCAATTGGCCGGAGAGAGATCCTTACGACGCGGTTTTTAATCACATAAACAACAAACTGGTTGAAGTTCGCAATTCACTGACCGCCGATGAACAGCGGAAAATTCGACTCGTAAGCGAAATGCGATTCGCATCCGATCTCGCCCCGGATGCCTTTGAAAACTACCTGGCACGCGATGCAAAAAACAGGCTCTACGTGCAACGATTCCCAGCCGAGAGCGATCCGAACTACCAGATCATCCAGCAATTACAAGGGACCGAACTGGATATGCTTTCGCATATTGAGGAATACTATAACGACCTGTATCAAGGGGTATACGATCCCTACAGCACTTGGCGGGAACAGTTTCGCCAACTCTCGATTGAAATGGAGCAATACCGGGTCGATGCACAAAACCAGAAAACGTCGAGTATATTAGCCGGCGTATTATTTGTTGCGGTGGCAGGTGGATCGGATTCGTATCAAAGTGGGAATAGTTACGGAGTCGCTCAATCAGCTGCGTTATTGGTGGGAGGAATTCAACTAAGCGCCGCCATGTACGAAGCAGCCAAAGAAAAGATCGAAATCGCCAATCTGAAAGCCAAAGAACTAAGTGAAATCAGCGTTGCCGCTGGAGAAGGTATGCAACCCAAAGTAATCGAGCTGGAAGGCCGAACGTATCAACTTACCGGGGACGTCGAAGATCGCTTCCGCCAGATTCGGGATATTATCCGCAAACGCTACCTCTTGGAAACCGGACAGGAGGATCTGGTGCCGGATGATTCTGCCGGTGCGCTTTAGCCCGTTTACTAATTCCGGTCTAGGCCGACTGCTAAATGAATTCAGATAGCGAATCACCAGAAGGAGGTCCAAAGCCTCAAAAAATTTCTCTTCCGACAAGTAGTGAACATGGAAGTCCACCAACTCCGACGCCCGAAAAGGTGAAATCAGCCTGGCTGTTGCCGACCGGTCTAGTACTATTTCTTCTACTGGGATTCGTCCTCATTTTCCAACTACGTCCGGGAGACGATAAGCCGGTCGAGCAAAAACTTGAAGCGGAAGGGGCGAACGAAACAACGGATACCACAGACACTATTTCACAGACCAAAAGTCCACCTACTTTCACTGCACTTTCCTCGGAAGAACTGGAGACTCTGAAAAAACAAGCCACGGATGCCGTGGAAGCACAGGCAAGCATAGATCGCCCTCATGGCTTCCAGAGAATCTTATTCGGTAAAGCGGCCTCACACTTGGAAAATGCCGACAAAGCGATGGATCAAGGTGATCTTAAGGAGGCGCAAGTCGCATACCAGGAAGTGCTCGATACCGTAAATTCGCTGATGGAATCCTACCAGCTTGCGGATGAAATTTCGGATACTCAGGAACGAATTCAAGAGTTACAGGATATTCTGAGAGAAAAAGCTGCCAGCTTAATGGAATCACCCGAATACAAAACAGTCAGTTCCGACATACTCAAGGCGGACGAATGGTTGAAAGAGGGTGAGTTTCAATCTGCTTTGGAAAATCTGAGAAAAAGCGAACAAGCGCTGCAGGCATTGATTGAAGAAGGAGAACGCCAATTTCAAGCCGCACTTCAGGAAGGATTAAAAGCACTCAATTCTGGCGACGGGGAAACAGCAACCCTCCATCTGACAGTCGCACAAGCCCTACGGCCTAATGACACTTTTATAGCCCATCAATTGAAACGAGCTTCTGTTATAAATAAAGTTTACGAACACTTTAACCAGGGACAAGAATACGAGCAACAGGGCATGCTATCTTTAGCGCGAGCTGAGTACCAGAAGGCGCTGGATCTTGACGCTGATTCCGTAAATATAAATACGCGGCTTCAGGCCATAAACCAAACTCTGAATGTTGATTTGTTTGAAAAGGCTTTGGCAGCTGGACTCGCGGAACTATCGTCCGGCAATGGAGATGCGGCAGTTGAGCAACTGGAAAAAGCTACTTCCTTCATGCCGACAGATACGAACGCTCGATCCGCTCTGGTTGATGCGCGTGAACTTCAGAGACGCCAGAAGGTCGGACGGCTCATAGATCAAGGCAACCAAGCCCTCGGAGAAACTGAATGGGAAAGCGCAAGGGATTCATTCGAAAAGGCTCTCGATTTTGAGCCGAGTTCGGATGAGGCGCAAAAAGGCCTGGCCATAGCAGAAGAAAATATAGCAAGGGAAGAACAGCTTAAACAGTTGCTACTTGAGGCCGAAACTTTTGAGAAAAATGGTGAATACGAAAAAGCGCTTATCGTACTACGCGAAGGTCGAAAAATCATAGACCCATCGGGAGTTGTAACTGAAATGATCCAACACTTGGAAGGCATTCTGGAAGAACTGTCCAAGCCCCAAAGTGTTAAAATCATTTCAGACAATCAAACAGACATCCAAATTTACAAAGTGGGAAAGTACGATCCTTCACCGGAACTAAACCTCGAACTAAAACCAGGAGAATACACCGTAATCGGCTCTCGGCTAATGTACCGGGATGTTCGGTACACTATAAAAGTCGAAGTCGGAGAAGCCCCTGAACCCCTGGAAGTGGTTTGTAAGGAGAAGTTGTAATCACGAACCAATGTCAACCACACCCACAGGCAGTCAGATAATAGTTCCACCGGAAAATAGTCCAGGCGGAGCAATAAAGCCGAAGGGGAATGGTAAGTCAGGAATCATCATTGTCGGGGTCCTGGTATTGCTCCTGGCGGCGGGATTCTTTTGGTATTGGAATCAAACAGTTAACCTACGCCTTACTTTAAATCCGGCAGACGCTACCGTCGTGCTGGACGGTAAAACTGTCGTACCAGAATCCGACGGAAACCTTCAAGTCAAGCGCGGCAAACACCGTCTGGAAGTAGTGAGTCCGGGTTATACATCCTACGAGGAAACCTTTAGCATCGGCCTTAGCGGATCGCAGAATTTCGACGTAACCCTCCAAGTGCAACCGGGGCTTCTATCTGTAATCACGGATCCGGAGGAGGCCACTGTTAGCATTTCGGGTGAGATCAAGGGCACCACTCCTTTAAACGGGTTGGAATTACCTCCGGGCGGATATGAAATAGCGATTAACAAGGAAAACTATCTCCCCTACTCCGAGCATGTCACGATAGAAGGAAGAAGGCAGCGATCGCGGATTGAAACAACTCTGACTCCCGCATGGAGTCGCGTTTCATTAAATACTTCACCGGAAGGAGCAAATCTGCTCGTGAACAATCAAGAGGTCGGCAATACTCCGGTTGCGATGGATTTGCTCCTGGGAAGTTACGACTTGCGGTTGGAAATGCCGGATCGGGAACCCCAGGAATTTACCATTCGTGTTCCGGCCAACCAAACTATCGATCTCCCCACCCGTGCCATGGCCTGGAAACACGGAAGTTTGTTCCTGGGGACCACACCACCAGGTGCCTGGGTGACAGTTGACGGAGAGATTCAAGGACAAACTCCCGGAACATTTTCAATTCCTTCGAAAAAAGAAGTCGGAATCAAGGTCGCATTATTCGACCATGAGGAAGTGGTGTTCGATCTTGATTTACAACCAGGCGAAGCAACTGAACAACGGCTAGATTTAAAACCGCTAACCGGCACAATCCGAATCGAAACTGTTCCGACCAAGGCTGAAGTGTTTCTCGATGGACGGATCAAAGGCCTAACCCCGCTCGCCTTGGAACTCACAATCCAAGACCATGCATTTGAAATTCGCAAAGCGGGTTACCTGGCCCAATCACACAAGTTACGTCCATTGGCCAATAAAACAGCTCGCCACTCTTTCACACTGATTGGCGAGCAACAAGGGAACCGACTGACAGACGATCAAATCGTACGAGCTCTCATCGCTCAAAAGGACAACATACAAAAAGAAGTGTCCACACCCTCAGGTAACAAACTGAAGTTAATACAACCAGACAGTTACACCATGGGCCTTCCTGAAAATTCGCCAGACAAAGAGTTTAACGAAATAGCTGTGAGAATGCGCATTCGTCAGCCCTTCTACTTCGGACTGTATGAGGTCAGCAACCGCGAGTTTAAGGTGTTCAAAGCCGATCACGATAGCGGCATTATTAACGGAGTATCCCTTCAATCAGGGGATCGACCGGTGACGGGGGTCACTTGGAGGGACGCAGTCGAGTACTGCAACTGGTTGAGTGATATTCAGGGCTTGAAACCTGCCTACCTTGAGATCGAAGGAAATTTCGTGTTAATCGAACCCCGTACCGACGGATATCGCTTACCAACTGAGGCCGAATGGGAATATGTGGCCCGCCATCAGGCCGGTAGTACCAGTATGATTTATCCCTGGGGGATGGATACCCAGCCTCTGGACAAAAGCGGGAACTACGCCGGCGAAGAGGCCAAAGTGATAAACGGTCAATTTATAAAGGGTTACCGCGACGGTTACCGGGCAACTGCTCCAGTCGGCTCCTATAATCCAAACTCGGAAGGCATATTTGATATGGGCGGAAACGTTGCTGAATGGTGCACGGATTATTATTCATACACCTATCCATCCTCGCCTAGGCCCCTGGTGGATTACGCTGGACCGGAACAAGGAGACCAGCGTGTAATAAGGGGATCGGGCTGGAGATCCGCTCTCGCCAAGGAATTACGATCCACAGCAAAACGCTACGGACTGGACGCCGCTGACGATGTTGGATTCAGGCTCGTAAGATCCTACCCTATCATTATTGAATAAGAGACAAGCAAGATGAGTAATAAGCAAAAAAAACTGATGATGCTAATGGCGATGTGGATCGTCGTGTCCCCGTTTACTTTGGCCCAGGAAAAAAAAGAAGATCCACTCGACAATTTTGACGGAAGTAAAGAAAAGCTCATCGAAATCGATCCGGACCAAAAAGAAAACGAAACCGAGGAAGATTCAGGCACTGGAAAAATTTCCCTCGGCGAACTGTCCAAAGATAAAATTAAACAGGAAAAACTTGAGGATTCCCTGGAAAACTCCCTTGAAACAGAAAATGCCAAAGGGAATGAAGTGGACGAGCTCATCAAATCATCTCTTGAAAAAATGCAGCCCGCCCTATCCGCTTCAGGTTTGGCATTGAACCAAGCGGAAGTTTTTCCTTCGGATATCTGAAAGCCAGCTCAAGTGAAAACAATCGTCCTGATCACGGGTCTGCTGCTTGCTCTCCTTTCAAGTAATCTGTTTGGTAAGTCACTGATTTTTCCTCCAGCAGCGTTGCCCGATTTAACGAAACTTGGTCCCGCCCGAATCGAAACTCGTTGGAAACCACGCACAATACCCGACGGTTATTTCCCAACAGTTGAAGGTTATTACGTAATTTATAATCACGAGAATTTGTCCTTGTATTTCGGACCGGTCGATAACGAGCAGGAAGCCATCCAGATTCAAAAGGAAATGGACGAAACGAGGAATCTGCTTGTCTCCAAAAATTCCTCTTTGTCCACGAGCACTGTTGGCCGGGTTAAAATTGATTTCGGCGGAGAACCACCAACGAATCAATCGGGAGCGCCTCCTCCAGGTGGATTCCAACCTGTTCGCATTCTTTCCGGAAACAATACCTTGGAGCTCGGAAAGGAAGAAGCTCTAACTGAGAATTCAACCGGCTCACCCAGTGAAGAGCCTGTCCCATCCGACTTCGGCCTAGGTGGTGGGAGTGCTGAAAAAGGCGATCCGATCGGCGACTCTGAAACGGGTGGTGAAGATGAAACAAGCACCTCCGCTGGATCCGGGTCGGCAGGAACCGAACCAAACTCACCCGACGATCCACCCGGAAATGGAATTCTAAACGTGTTAACTCCTGAAGCTACACCTGGATCACCATCAACAGGCCAAGGCACGCCATCCGCATCGCCAGCTGAACTCGCTTCAAATTCAGGACAGGGTTCAGAAGTAGACGCAAATCAAGGAAACTCAGCCGGACAAGAGTCTGAATCTTCTTCAGAGACTCCCGGAGATCCTCCGACAACACCTGGCGAACTGGCAGCAACTGATCGATCTGCAACGGGATCCGACCAGAGCGGAAAAGGAGAAGGCAGTGAAAACAATTCCAGCCCGACAGACTCGCCAACCGGACCTCAAGGATCGGGTTCAAGTCAATCGCCCCCTGCTCCACCTGAAAAAGTTGCCCCAGCTCTACCCGAGGTGAGCCTTTCAGATTTATTGTCTGGAACACCCGGAAACAAATCAGGCACAGAGAATGGATCACCACCTTCCGGCCAACAATCTGATCCTGCAACTCCACCCACAGATAAAAACGGAGAATCGGGTGAAGCATCGGCTGAAGAAGAAGCCGACACGGAAATTCAATCATCGCCTGGTAACCAAACAGCCGCAGCCGAATCCACGGAAAAAACAGAATCTGCAGAAAGCCCTTCATCCGAGCCGAGATCAGAACTGGCAACTGACGCTCCTGCTGCCAATTCCGATAGCTCAGAATCATCCGCAGCTTCAGAATCGGAAACAAAGGAAGCATCAAGTGAACAACCGGCCGAAGCATCCAAAGAAACTAAACCAGTCGAACAGCCACCGGAAACAACTACAACAAAAGCAGAACCTCCTCCAACTCCGCCTTCACTGGTAAGTCTTGAGATGGAAAATAACGAAGAATCCGCTACATCCGCTCCCACCACTATTTCCATCAATCAACTTCTCAAAGGAAACTGGGGATCCACTCCTCCACTAGTCCCCCCTGACGATCCAAACCAACAAGAGTAACCAGGATGAAAAAGTTCACCCAACCTCGAATATTCGCAGTTTTGCTAAGCTTGATCTTTCTAACGAGCTCCGTCGCATCCGCCCAAACGGAATCTGCCTCCGGCGAAAAAACAAAAATGCTTTACCGACGCGGACTCGCGGCGTACAAAGCAAAGGACTTTTCATCAGCTGAAAACTTTTTTGAACAAGCATTAGAGGTCAGCTATTCACCAGATGCAGCAGTCTACTTGACCTATATTCGAAAAGAAACAGGCGATTTCCAAGGAGCCTTGAAAAGTCTGCAAAGCTATCTGGATAATACCGGCGAAAATGATCCTGAACTACAAAGCTACATCTCGTTGAAATTATTTCTGGAAGCTCGACTTGCGGACCAGGTCACGGAGTCAAAACTAGCGACCTCCCGAACTATCGCCTTTGCTTCGATCGTGATTGCCGTAATTGCACTGGCCGTATCGGTGTTAGCACTGAAAAAAAAAGGGTGATGTAGGAGCAAACGGATTCCTACTAAAACAATGTTCGGTAGGCCTCTACTAGTTCATCGGGACTCAAACCTTGCCCTCGTAATCGACCGGTTGAATCTACCAATAAAATAAGAGGCGATGATTGGATACCCAACACTTGCATCAGACGATTCTGTTCTTCCACTTGTTCGTCGTAATTAAAAATATGCGGCCACGTACTCAGGTCCTCGTTGAGTTTACTCAGAGCATCTGTTTTTGATTGATCGATATTCAATCCCACAAATTGCACGTTCCCATTTTCCAAATCAACGAGCCTTTGATAATTGATATCCTGGGACCAGGAAAGGAGCTCTTCATTCCAGGATCCCCATACGAAAATCACCGTGTTCTTACCGATAAGGTCCTGATCGGAAAACGTATCGCCCCAGGAATCGACAGAATCAACAAGATACAATCCAGCAAAGGCGGGAACAGGATCTCCGGGTGAAACCGATAGATGAACATCCTCTGCAAAAACACCTTGGTAATGCTCTACATCCGTAAAGTCCGAAGATTTCATTAACGCCCAAGCAAAGAGCGCCAAAGCCACGACCACCAACAGTAACCCACCGGTCTTAATCAAAAGTCGTCTATGATTTGCCTTTGACCTTGCAGCAGCCGGAATTCGAGAAACAGAGCTAAGTGGTTCAGCTTGGCCCGCCGCGGTGGCAAAGCCAGTACCGACAATCCGTGGGAGAACGGTCAACTTTCGGCCAGCTAGAAGAGTTTCATTACCCGGTTTGATCGAGCTATCCTTTAACGAATTCTGAGGCTCAGGCGAACGTGGAAGTCTTTCAATCAACTGAACAAGCTGGTTAAGATCATAATCAGGGTTAAGCCCAGAAAAACGGCCCTTATTCTGTCCACGATCTGAAGATTTATCCACCATTATTGAGAATCGGTTATTCCGACGAAAGCGCCGCCGTTTCGAACTGAAAGGATACGCATGAGGTCCGCAAAGTTTTTACCGCTTTGTCCGGTCGAAAAATCGGTTTGAAACCCGATGCCGTGAATCCGGATTAAGTAGTCACCATTCGGGAGGCGCGGATTGTTGCGTTCTACGATCGATAAAAACTGAGTGGGGTTTCCGGAATCCATTTCATCACCGAACACAAAAATACTAATCTTGTCCTCCCCATCATTGAAATCCGTTATGGCAGTTAAAATGCCTGGAGCAGGATTACTCCCGCTGTCTTGATTCCAGCTCAGATAACGATCAAGGATTCGGCGGCGCTCACTTTGAGAATCCCTCAACCAGGTGCCCTTAGTACCCGAGAAGAGATAAGTACCGTCCGCATCCATAATCTGGATACCTTTCAAATTCGGAAATGCAAATAGTGTTTCCTCCAGTTTCCTCGCAACCAGGCGTTCAAACTGATCCATAGAACCTGAGGTATCG
>Ga0114996_10010357_pt1 | contig 10128 bp, 9 predicted proteins | sample ArcticOcean_MG_C_4_FD_87039 | JGI IMG/M metagenome (GOLD analysis project Ga0114996, IMG submission 87039) | Marine microbial communities from western Arctic Ocean - ArcticOcean_MG_CB4_134 | ecosystem: Environmental > Aquatic > Marine > Oceanic | place: Arctic Ocean: Canada Basin | collected...
GTTTTTGGTCTATAAACAACTGCATTTTCTAAGACTTCATAGTTAAATGTCTGATCTGAAATTATTAGAAATCCCCTTGAGTTAGAATTTTTTAATTTTTCAAAATTTTCATATTTTGAAACATTATCTGGAAGTTCTTTTTTCCACCAATCTCTTTCACCTGCATCTTGAAAAACTCCAATTTTTTCCTTATTTACCATGAACGCGCTTATTTTAGTTACCACAGCATCATCATCTATTGTCCACCCAAACTCCTTTCCAACCAAATCAACTGGAATTGTTTTGTTAACATCAGCTGCAGTTGTAATTACTGGAGTCGCATTAATTTTTTTTGCAATATGATTTGATAATTCATTTGCTCCACCCAAATGACCAGATAAGACGCTGATTACAAATTGTGCTTTGTCATCAATTACAATTACAGCTGGATCTGTTTTTTTATCCTTTATGTGTGCTGCAATTAATCTAATTACTGCACCAAGTGAGAATAGACAAATCAACCCATCATTTGATTGGAACAAATCTACAATTTTTACCGAAGTTGAGTCATTATACCAATTAATCATCTCATTATTATCAGAAAATTTTGATGGAGCAAAGATCTGCCAATCTGGAAATAATTTCTTTAATGATAAACTCATCTTAATACCATTTTTTGTTATGGCAAGCACAGAAATTTTTTCCATATGAAAAAATTCGCCTAGTTTAATTAAATTCCTTACGTTTGCTTATATTTGGATAATATAGTGCCGTCAAAATCAAAGAGAATAACTTCCACGGGTATATTTTGTTCAGAATGATTTCGCATCTGTAGGCACACATCTTTTGTAATTTCATCAAAAAATCCATCTATGTTATCTTCTAGTATAATTTCCTGTACATTCCTTGCCGTATTTGCATTTTTAATTTTTTCAACAGTTTTATCATTGGCATTACATCTTCTTGCAATTTCTGAAAGAAATTTCATATTTACTTTGGAGCCTTTAACATGAGTTTGTTTTACACCAGCTGCCATCTTTGCTAGTTTTCCAATAAATCCAGCAACATATGCTTTTTTTAGCCCTTTTTTTGCACATTGCTGAATTGCGTATCCTGAAAAATCCCCCATTTGAATAAATGAATGATCCGGCAATTCGATAATTTTTCTTGCAAAATCTTCACTACGTCCACCAGTTGTTAAGACAACATTATTATCATTCATGGATCGTACAACATCAATTTGCTGTCTTATTGCTGCAGCAAATGATGCGGTTGAATAAGGAATAACAATTCCACTAGTACCAAGTATTGAAATTCCACCCATAATTCCTAGACGAGGATTGTCAGTTTTTGTAGCAAGTTCTTTTCCTTTGGGAACTGAAACAACAACCTTAATTCCATTTTGTTTTAAAATATTTTCAGCAACTTGTTGTATATTCTCTAAAATCATTTTTTTTGGTACAGGGTTAATTGCAGCACTATCAATTTCCAAACCCAATCCTGGTTTTGTTACTCTTCCAACTCCATCACCACCATCTATTTCAATAGAACCAATATTGGTTGTCAATGTAAGATCAACAACAATTTCAGCACCATGTGTAACATCAGGATCATCTCCACCGTCCTTTATTACAGAACACTGTGCACTATTTTTTGAAAATTTGCAACTATTGATTTTGATATTAACTATATTCCGTTTTGGTAAAAGTACGTCAACATTACTAATACTATTTTGATTAATAATTGCTAAAACACCTGCTTTTGATGACGCTGTTACACAAGTTCCAGTAGTAAAACCTGTACGAAGCTTTCCCTTAGATTTTTTTGATACATCCACATTGAAATTTTTCTCTTTAATGTAATAACTTTTGTTAGGGGTACAAGATTTCAAATACTATAATCCAAATTGCTACTAAAGCCAGTCCTCCATAAAGAATGAAATGAGTTGATTTTTGTGATATTGGTTTTTCTCTATTATGCGTTTCCTCATTAAAGTGTCCACCAAAATCATGACTAGTTTTACTAAAAGTTTCAAAATTAAATCTCATATCATCATTCATCTTCTGGCCTTGATATTTCCAGAAATCAGAATGTGCTTGTTCTGCAGTCCTCTCTTGCTTCTTGAAAGCCTTTTTACGATTAGATTTTAGAAATTGATATGCTTTAGAAATTTCTTTGAATTTTGCCCCATCATCAAATTCCTGATTCCTATCTGGATGATATTTTAATGATAATTTTCTATATGCCTGTTTAATTGCTTTAGGCGTTGAGTTACTATCAACGCCTAAGATCTGATAACATTCATTCACCTTCAATATATTCACGTCAAACTAAATTTGATATATTTAAAATTAAATGTTCTAGTAAACATACATGGGCAAATCTTCAAAAAAATCTATTGCTATTTCTGGTACTGCTGGATTTGTTGGAAAAAACTTGATCAGATTCCTCAATCACAATGATGTAGAATATGTAATACTCTCACGAACAACATTTCAAAGAACAAGATTACCAAAATTATCTAAATGTTTTTGTTTTGTGCATCTGGTTGGCACAGGTATTGAAAATGTTGAAAAAAGTTTTCAAGAAGTAAATGTGGAACTGACCAAAAAAGCTATTGACATGTGTAAAAAATCCAAGATCAAAAAAATTATTTATTTTAGCGGTCTTGGTGTTTCAAAAAATTCAACTTCTCGTTATTTTATATCAAAATTTAAGGCCGAACAAATAATTATCAACTCAGGATTGAATTATACTATATTTAGACCATCATACATTATTGGAAAAGATGATTATCTTACTAAGAATGTTCAAAAGCAAATTAGAAAAAATAAAATAGTAATTCCAGGTTCTGGAAAATATACTATACAACCTATTTCTATTTATGACGTTTGCAAAATTGTTTATATCGCAATAAAATCAAAAAAATTTTCAAAAAAAATCATTGACCTTGTAGGACCAGAAAAAATCTCTTTCAAGCAGTTTTTAATAAATTCAATTCCTAAATCTAGTATTAAAATAAAAAAAATATCTTTAGCTGAGGCATATGTTAAAGCATTGACTGACAGCAAATTTGCATATGGGATTGAAGATCTGAATATCTTGTTAGGAGACTTTCAAGGAAACCATGAAAAATTAAGAAAGATGTCTGGAATAAAGTTTAAAAAAATAAGAAATATCTAGATGCCCGACTCTTTTCTTAACAAATCAGCTTTGTCTGTATTTTCCCATCTGAATTCAGGCTCATTTCTTCCAAAATGACCATATGCAGCTGTTTTTTGGTATATTGGTTTTTTCAAGTCAAGTTGTTTGATAATTGCTCCAGGCCTCATGTCAAAGTGTTTGTTGACCAAGTTTTCAATCTCATTTTCTGATATTTTGTTTGTGCCAAATGTGTCAACCATTAATGAAACTGGTTTTGCAACACCTATTGCATATGCAACATGTATCTCACATCTGTCAGCCAATCCTGCTGCAACAATATTTTTTGCAACATATCTGCACATGTAACATGCTGATCTATCTACTTTTGATGGATCCTTTCCAGAAAGTGCACCACCACCATGTTTACCCATTCCACCATAAGTATCGACAATTATCTTTCTTCCAGTTAGACCAGCATCACCGTGAGGCCCTCCTATCTCAAATTTTCCTGTAGGATTAACATGTATTTTTATGTCATCATTCCAAAGTTTACCACAAATTGGTTTTATGACATGTTCAGTGATTTGTTTAGTTATTTCTTCATGTGAAATATCAGGTGAGTGTTGTGTTGAAATAACAATTGCCTCTAGTTGCTTAGGTTTATCATCTTCATACCTTACTGAAACTTGTGATTTACCATCTGGTCTAACCCATGATAATTCTCCACTTTTTCTTACATCAGCCAATTTTTTTGTTAATTTATGAGCCAAAAGTATCGGTAATGGCATTAGTTCCTCCGTCTCATTTGTCGCATATCCAAACATCATACCTTGGTCACCAGCACCTTGTTCTTTATTTTCATTAGCTGTTACACCCTGAGAGATATCTGCGCTCTGTGTATCTAGTTTTATCATAATATCACATGAGTCAGAATCAAATTTTAAATTAGGATCATTATATCCAATTCCAGCAATTGTTTTTCTAATTAGCTGTTCAATATCAAAACTTACTTTAGATGTGACCTCTCCTACAATTCCAACAAAATCAGTTGTTGTTATAGTCTCAACTGCCACTCTGGAGTCAGGATCACCTCTTAAAAATTCATCTAAAATTGCGTCAGAAACCTGATCACAGACTTTATCCGGGTGTCCCTCTGTAACTGATTCAGAAGTAAAAAGATACCTTTTGACCATATCTATTCAAAAAATTATATTTCATCTTCTAATTTTATGAAGAGTACATTGTTTCCCCTAAGAATAACTCTGGCAAATTTTCCTACGATTTTTCCATCATTTAGCTCTTCAGCATCCGTCATAATCAAATTCATATAGGAATCAACGTTTTTCATTTTTCCTTTATACTCTACTTCATTTTTTAACCTAACAATTACTGTTTTCTTGACGTTCTTTTGTAAAATTGTTAATGGTCGTTTCGCTGTTGTTTGTGACACTAATTATTCACTAGTCATGCATCGACTTTTTTGAGAATATAAAGTCTTGCTTGTTTTATGTATGATCATTTAACTTTTGATTTATCGCTAATAATTCACATGGTGACCACTAAATTCACAAAATTAGACAGTATACTTATTGGTGAAATTAAAGGTGGAACAATCACAGACATTTTCGGTCATCGAGGAACTGGGAAAACACAAATGGCTTTACAAATTTCATTAAATTATCTGAAAAATGGGAAAAATGTTTTATTTAATGACACTACAAGTGAATTTAGACCTGAAAGATTTCTTGAAATTGTAAAAAATAGAAATCTTGATGAATCTATCTTAGATAGATTACAAATTGCACGAGTCACCAACACTAAAGAACAGATTGACTTGGTACAGAAAATACAAGATTTTGAAAACATCTCACTACTTATTGTTGATAATGTGGCTGATTTGTTTTCATTTGAATATTCAAAAAAGTTGCAGTTTAATCTAAAACAACAGAATTTTATGAATTACATATATGCTCTGGCACAATTATCCATAGGAAAAAACATTCCTATTATTATTACAAACCAAGTGATGAAAATTGATAGTACAGAATACGAAAAAATGAATTACTCATTAATTAATTACACTCATCAAAAGATTAAACTTGAAAAATATAAGGATCATTATAAAGGAACTATTTCATCGGCATTTTTGAATAAAATTCAGTTTTTTTATAATATTGAAAAAATAGGCTTGATTGAAAGATCTTAATCTATTTAATATCTAGATTTCAATCTCTATTATGGCTGAAATTTTTGAATCCATTCCAATTATCACTGTAGTATTAATTGCATTAGGTCTTGTAGGTGTAATGGTTTATGAGCGAACTAGAATTAGACAAGAAAAAGAATCAGCTGATTAATGCGTTATTAATCAAAAAGTTTACTTCATTAGGTTTTAACAAACTTACTGACATACAACAACAAGCCATACCAAAAATTCTTGAAAAGAAAAATTCGTTAATACTCGCTCCAACTGGTTCTGGCAAAACAGAATGCGCCGTAATTCCTATTTTCTTGCACATCAAGAAATCAAAGTGTCCAGGTAAGATCAAAACATTATACATTACACCATTACGTGCATTAAATCGAGATGTCTTTAGACGAATTGTCAAGTACAGTGAAATTGAAGGTCTTGATATTAAAATTAGGCATGGAGATACATCACAAGCAAATAGAAAAAAAATTAGCGATTCACCTCCAGATGTACTAATTACAACTCCTGAAACATTAGTAATTCTGCTATCTCAAAGAAAATATCTGTCTGCATTATCTGAATTGGAGTGGATTGTGATAGATGAGATTCACGAACTTTTAGCAAGTGAGAGAGGTTCACAATTATCAATTAGTTTGGAACGATTGCAATTAAACTCTAATCAAGAAATACATCGAGTTGGTCTATCAGCAACTGTAGGTAATATTTCTGAAGCAGGTAAATTTCTTGTTGGAAACAATAGAAAATGTGAGATTATACAGGATAAATCAATTCGTAAGTATGATGTTGATATAAAATTTGTAGATGGTGGTATCTATGAAGTTGCCGATGGGATTATTGACTATGTTAAAGAAATGAAGATTCATTCACCAGTACTTTTATTCACTAACTCTCGTGGTGAATCAGAAACACTGGCTTCAGTATTAAAAGAAAGAACTAAAATGAAGATTGACCTACATCATGGTTCACTTTCCAGACAGGTAAGAGAAGAGACTGAAACTATTCTTCGTAATGGCATACCAGGTATTGTAGTGTGTACTTCTTCACTTGAACTTGGATTAGATATTGGTTCCATTGATTTAGTCATCCATTATGGTTCACCAAGACAAGTTTCCAAATTCATGCAGAGAATTGGTAGAAGCAAACACAATAGGGATTCATCCGCAAAAGGATTAATCATTACAAATCATGCAGATGATGAATTTGAGACAAATGCAATCATACAAAGAATTGAAGAATCCTCAATTGAAGAACAAAAAATTCATAACATTCCATTTGATGTTCTTGCTCATCATTTAGTGGGATTGACCAAACAATTGGGTGATGTATCTGTGGATACAGCATTTAGGGTGATAAAACAATCTTATCCATTTAGAAATTTAACGATAGAAGAATTTTCAAATGTTTTAGAGACACTGGATTCACAGTATCTCATATTTTTTGATAGAGAAAAAATGTATTTTTGGGACACAAAAGGAAGGTCATTTAGATATCATTTTGAAAATCTTTCAACCATTCCAGATATTTTAAAATATAAAGTAATTGACATAACTAGCAAAAAATTTGTTGGAACTCTTGATCAACGATTTGTTGGTAGTTATGGTGAATCGGGAAATATTTTTGTTTTACGTGGTTCACAATGGAGCATTCTAAATGTTGATAAGAAATCATTAAAGGTAAATGTTGAACCATTTGTGGGAAAGAGTAGAGTTCCATATTGGGAGGGTGAAAATATACCAGTTGATTATATAACAGCAAATAAGGTTGGAAAACTTAGAACAAAAGTAAAGGAAGGTTCAGTGAAATTCTCAAATAAACTAATTTCAGAGTTAAATTTTGATATAATACCAGATGAAAAAACAATTGTTGTTGAATCAGTGCATACTGAAGATGAGATTGTATTGCATGCTTGTTTCGGCACAAAAATAAATTCAACAATAGCAACACTGCTATCATCATTATTGTCATCCACGTTGGCATATCGTGTTGATGCACGTTCTGATGCCTATCGTATTTGTTTATCATCCAAAAAAAGAATTTCAGAAAAACATCTGATTGATGAATTAACAAGTCAATTTGACATCTACAATATAATGACAACAGCATTGAAGAATACTAATAATATGAATTGGAAAACATGGTGTGTTGCAAAACAATTTAGTGTTGTTGAACGTGGGGCAGCATTTACGACAAGGGAGGCTAACATCATCTATAAAGAATTTGAAGATGGACCAATAGTGAAAGAAGCCCTTAGAGAACTATTTCACGATAAATTTGATCTGTCTAACACAGAAAACATCTTAACAAAAATAAAGAATAAAGAAATTGCCGTTGTATGGTTAGACACTAAAAAATTTTCATCACTTGCTGATCCAATTTTAGATAATACCACCAAAAGTTTTCCATCACCTGCAAATATTGATAAAAGTATCTTAGATTTGGTAAGAAAACGATTAGCCAAAACTCAGCACAGACTTGTTTGTGCTAGGTGTGGAATCTGGCAAAAAGTTGTAAGTTCTGAAGATACGCCTAGTCTACTTAGATGTAAATACTGTAAGGGCAGACAGATCACGGCTACATATTTTTCAGATTTAGATTTACAAAAAATTATTCAAAAAAATCATAGTGGAAAAAAACTTTCTCAAGAGGAGATGCACAAATACAAGAGGGCTTGGAAAATTTCTTCCTTATTAGAAAATTTTGGAAAAACCGCATTAATCGTTTTATCTGGATATGGCATAGGTGCAGATACTGCAGCAAGAATTTTACGGAATATGACAGATGATGAAAATTTATGTAAGCAGATCATGACTGCTGAGAAACAATACGCACTTACCAGGGGATTTTGGGACGATTAGTTTTTCTTAATAATTTTTGAATATGATGTCAACATAAGATCAATTCTTCCTTCTAGACCTGGTTTTGCATTAACACCAATGACTGTAATAATGTCACCCAATGTGAAATTATTTAACAAATCTGCTTGCTGTCTCCATCCCTTAATCCAAATTTGTCCACTATCATCTTCAACAAACATTTCTGCTAATGCAATTATCTCTCCTTTTTTAGTTTGTATTTCTCGTCTTTCAGGTGATTTTAGAATTATTGCCTCAACACAATAATTATTTTCTTCTTTAACTTCTGAAATCTTCGTTCTAAGATCAGATACAGTAGGAACTTGCTCATCATCAATTTTTCTCACAAAAGAATCTTGATCAAGTCTAATTATACTTCCAAATATTTTTGAAGGCATGCATTCTAATATTGTATCAGAGTCAAATGTCTCAATTACTCCAGAAACATCTGTAATTTGAATTAATTTTTTTGATTTGTCAATTCCTAAACCCTTAGTTGTACTAGAATCTAATTTTTCAACAGATAAGAGTCTAATAACAATCGGTTCTATTTCCTGATTTCCTTGAACTTCAATAACAGTTGCATCATTTCCATGTAATTCTAATCCTTGATTACCTATTTTTGTTCTTACGCCAAACAGTTTGATAGTTGCATTGGATGAAATCATTTTTGGTAAAATTGATTCATCTTTACCCCATAGAACCACACTCAACGAATTTCCATCAGTTCCTTTCAATCTGAATTTTAATGCAGTTGATGGCTGACCTTTTGAATTTGTAAATTCTAGTAAATTGATCATCCCATTAATCCTACCTGTAACTACAAGATCTTTCTGATTTTCTTTTAGTTCACTAACATCAACAATTATTGTATCAATTAATGGAATATCACTTGTTGATTTTGTTGGTTCAATTGTCGCACCAGAACCTACGTTCAATGTTGGTGCACCCATAAGATCAGATTTTACATAGGCTTTGATAATTTTTATAAGATCCCCTGGTTTCAGATTTTCAATCTCAGGTAACATAGCTTTTTCATCCCATAATTTCACGCTCACTCTAGAATTAGAATCATAAACAGTCATTGTTCTGAGGAAAAATGGCGTTCCATCTTTTTTGATAAATTGCTTTGCAGGTGAGAGATTTAATACTCTACTTTGTAAAGTAACTTCTTTTGCTCCAACAAAAATATCCTTTAGCTGTATCTCTGTTTTCTGTGATTCTTCTAATGATAGACCTAGATCGGATGCAACTAAGAATAACGCACCTTGATCTGTTAAATAACCAGAACCAATTTTTTCTTTTTTTTCATTAATTCTATCTTCAATTACAGAACGTGATAATTCAGGAGCTTTTTCTAATAATTTTGATAATAAATCTTCAAATTCCGGCATTTATTATATGAAAACAAGACAACTAATAAAATTATCATTAGATACATTAGTAGACAAAAAAAATTCTAAATATGTCATGTATTGAAACTAAATCACTTTTTAAAAATTATAACTCATTAATTGCAGTTAATGGAATTGACTTGAATATTGAATCTGGACAAGTTTTTGGATTCTTAGGTCCTAACGGAGCAGGAAAATCAACTGTTATTAAACTTCTAACTACATTGATTCAACCAACAAAAGGCAAAGTCTCAGTTCTTGGGATGGATTCACGTGAAAGTCCTTTAGAAATCAGAAAAAAAATCGGTGTAGTTTTACAGCAACCAAGCTATGAACCTACACTCTCAGTAGAAAAATCTCTGGAAAAATACGGAATGATGTGGGACCTTGACAAAAAAACTAGAATGGGTAGAGCAGAAGAACTTCTTACCGCCTTTAATCTAGTTGAAATTAGAAAGAAAAGAAATGAGGATCTTTCCATTGGTCAAAGAAGGCGAGTCCAGGTTGCACGTGAATTTATGCATGATATGGATTTATTGTTCTTAGA
>Ga0114996_10010359_pt1 | contig 10127 bp, 8 predicted proteins | sample ArcticOcean_MG_C_4_FD_87039 | JGI IMG/M metagenome (GOLD analysis project Ga0114996, IMG submission 87039) | Marine microbial communities from western Arctic Ocean - ArcticOcean_MG_CB4_134 | ecosystem: Environmental > Aquatic > Marine > Oceanic | place: Arctic Ocean: Canada Basin | collected...
CGAGGTGCTGGCCCCGTCGGAGAGCCTTGCCCAACTCGACCTGGGTCCTCAAAGTCTTCAGGAGCCGCTCATTGTCCCACGGCTTCTCGACGTAGTCGCGAGCCCCCCGCCGCATTGCCTCCACCGCCCCATCCACGCTTCCCCACGCCGTCATGACCAACACCGGGAGGGTGGAATCGAGGCTCCGAATCTGAGTGAGGAGGTCCATCCCCTCTACGCCGGAGGTCGTATCGCGAGCATAGTTGAGGTCCATCAGGACCGCGTCAAAATCCGCCTGCTCGATGCTGGAAAGGATGTGCGGCGGCGAGTTCGCAGTCGCGATCTCGAAGCCCTCGGCCTTGAGGAGAATCCGAAGCGCTTCCAGGACATCCGCCTGGTCGTCCGCGACCAGGACACGCCCAGTGTCCATCGTGCTCATCGCCTACCGCCTCTCATTGAACAGCCTTCGCCCTCGCCGGCTACTCGTCAACGACCCAGCCGTCCTTGAGCTGAATGATACGCGTCCCGTAAGCCGCGTATTCCTCGTTGTGTGTGACCTGAATGATCGTGGTCCCCTCACGATTCAGCTGGCGGAGTAGATCCATGATCATGCGGCCCTGGCTCGAATGCAGGCTGCCGGTCGGCTCGTCCGCCAGAATGACCTCGGGCTCAACGATGACCGCCCGGGCCACAGCGACGAGCTGCTGTTGGCCCCCGGAGAGCTGTGATGGATAAAGATCCTTCTTGCCGACGATCTGAAACCGGTCGAGGGAGTCGGCGACGATGGCCTGGCGCTCTTTCCGCTTCACGTTCCGGTACGAGAGAGGAATTTCCAGGTTTTCATAGACCGTGAGATCGTCGAGTAGATGGTATTGCTGGAAGACGAACCCGACATAACGTTTGTTGAGTTCGATACGTGCTCGAGGCTTCATGGCGTGAGCCGGCTGACCTGCGAGCCAATACTCGCCCCGCCAATCCCCGTCCAGCATGCCCAGGATGGACAGCAGCGTCGATTTGCCGGCACCGGAGGGCCCCATGATCGTGATAAAATCACCGGCTTCGATCTCGAGATCGATCCGCCGGAGCACGAAGATCTCCCCCGCGCCGCTCTTGTAGGACTTCTCCATGCTCTTCGTCTGGATCAGCGCCATGGTCTCAAAGGGTTGGGTGCGGCTCTCGATTGGCGGTCGAACGCTTCAGGTGACACACAATGGCCGATCCAAGATAACACATGTATATCATTGCAATTACATATCTTAGATGACTTAATATACTAGATTACTTTATATAAAAATGTTTTCTCACGGAGACACGTGTCCCACAATCGGACACTCAGCGACTCCCGTCAACGGACCACGGATCTCACCGAACACGAAGGGGGCGGCCCAAAAGCCGCCCCCTCGATACCGCTCCGCCTGCGGCACGCCGACGCTTCAGACGTCGAAGCCGCTCTCCTCCAACTCCTGCGCATGTTCGGCTTGGTGGGCGTCCTCCTCGTCCACCACCTGGCCGTCGAAGAGGTGCACGGAACGGCCGGCCACTGTCGCATAACGTGGGTCGTGCGTCACCATGCAGATCGTCGCCCCCTCGTCGTGTAATTCCCCCATGAGGTCTATGACCGCATTCCCGTTCTTAGAGTCGAGGTTTCCCGTCGGCTCGTCCGCCAGCAGGATGAGTGGCTTGCCAACCATCGCCCTCGCCACCGCCACACGCTGTTGCTGACCACCCGACAACTGACTTGGATAGTGGTTCATGCGGTGCGCCATGCCCACCCTGTCGAGAGAGGTGTGCACGAGCTCCTTACGTTCGCTTCCGTGCATCCCGCGGTACGTGAGCGGAAGCTCCACATTTTCGTAGACCGTGAGGTCTCCGATCAGGTTGAACGCTTGGAAGATGAATCCGATCGCCTGGTTGCGGATTTTCGCCCGCTGCGAAGCTGTGAGGTCGGCCACAGGCTCGCCATCGAGCAGATAGTCCCCACCCGTTGGAGAGTCCAGCAATCCGAGGATCGACAGCAGCGTCGTCTTGCCGCAACCCGACGGGCCCGCGATCGACACGAACCCACCCGCTTTGATGTCCAAGTGGATGTCGGACAATGCGTGGGTTTCTACCTCTTCGGTGTAAAACACCTTGCTGAGGCTCTTAAGATCGATCAGCGTGGACGTATTGTCTTGCTCTGGCGTGTTTTCCATCATCCCTCCCCCCACAAATGCTACGTTGAATGGGAATGGCCGGTACGCCGGCCAGCCTTCTAGTTCCTCAGGCGGACCCGATCGAATCCGTCCCAATTGGACATGTCGGACAGGATCACGACATCCCCCTCCTTTAGTCCCTCGATCACTTGGATCTCGCCGACCGAGCTGGCCCCCAGCATCACGTTGACGCGTTCAGCGTACTGACCGTCCTCGACCAACTTGAACATACCCACCCGCTGATTTGCCTGGCCGTATGCGGGACGTCCCACATACGTGACGTCGTCCAGCCGCTGGATCACCACGTTGCCGTCGATACTCAGGTCCGGACGAGCGCTCCGGGGAAGGTCGAGGGGAAGCGCCACGTCGATCGTCACGGTGCCGTTCTGCACCGAAGGATCGATACGCACAACCTGTCCTATGATCGTGTCGTTTCGTGTATCGACGTACGCGACCTGGCCCGGAGTGATGTCCTGGGCTTGTGTCTGCGGAATCCGGACTTCGGCCTTCAGACGTCCCGGCTGCACCACCCGGGCAAGCGTCTCGCCGGACTGGACCCATTGGCCCTCGTCGAGCGGTAGCTCCGCCAAGACACCGGAGACCCCTGCCGTGACCTCCATCGAAGTCACTCGATTACGGTTGAAGTCGACGATCTCGTTGAGACTATTGATATTAATCCGCTGAGCATTCACCTGGTCGACGGCCGAGACCACGAGCAACTCCGACTGCTCCTCTTCGAGCCCCACCCGCTCCTGGAAATCGTCCACCGCGTCCCTGGTTCTGGCCAGCTCGGTCGCTGCGACCAACTCGGGATTCGTGTCGTAGAGACGCTGGTTGGTGGCCTGGTCCCGTTGCGCATTCCGCAATTGGTTGCGCAACTGGGCCAGGAGCGCCAACTGGGTGAGGCGCTGCGTCTCCAGGTTCGAGCGTGTTTGAATAAGGGTCGCTTCGGCCGTGTTGAGCGCCTGTTGGGCTTGGAGCAGTTGGATGTCTATGTCCGGATTGCTCATCCGGATGATCACTGTATTTTCCTCGATCTCGGTCCCGGGCAAAACGATGATTTGCTCCACACGCCCAGCCGTTAGAGCGGTGATCCAGCGCATTTGCTCCGGCACGAGTGTACCCGGCCCACGCACCTGTCGCACCATGGTGCCATACATGACCGTGTCCATCCATACGGTCGCTACATCCACGGCCGGCGCGGCGGGTTCAAGATTTCTCAATCCCACTGTAACCAGAATCAGGGCCACCGCCACGACCGACCACTGAATGATTCTTTTTCTTGTTCTTGGCTTCGGATCGCGGGCAATGTCCACGATAACCTCACTCTCTAGAATTCTAGGCTGGAACGACTATAGCCGCCTGGCATCCGATTCGCTTCCCTACTGTTCGGGGCGGAGTTGCTGGCCCACGGCGTTTTCAAGGTTCGCCAGCTCGACATGGAACGCGTATAGACCATCCAGGTAAGCGCGCTCCCCATCCGCCATCGTACGTTCCGCGTCGAGCAAGACAAGGAAATTGTCCGCGCCCAAAGTGTACCGCGTGCGGGACAACTCTAGTTGTTCGGCGGCCACCTCCCGGTTCCGCTCCTCTACCTGCACGACATCGAACGCCGTCGTCAGCGCATCGTACGCGGCCGTCACGGCCGTCCGGAGACGCAACGCTTCCGCCCGGCGGGAATACTCGGCATCCTCGAGCGCATTGGCGGCCTGAGACACCTGCCGCTCCCTGCTGAACCCGTTGAAAATCGGAATATTCACACTCAACGTTGCCCGGAAAGGCTGGCGCGTGAAGTTGAAAGGAAAGGACTGGTTCGCGCCTAAAATCGATTGGCGGGCCTCGTCGCTGAGTGATAGCGCGCCGCAGTCCACGGGAAATCCCGCCAACGGCGAAGTCAGCCCCGCTGATATGCTGTTGAACGTATTGCAATTATCGATGGATCGGGCAACGCCCGCCTCGGCACTCAAGACGTTGAATTCCCCGTTCTGGATCTCTTGTGTAAAGCCGTCCCAGGAGCCCGAAAGGGTAACACTCGGAAAATATTGCCCGCGGACCTGCCGGAGGTTCGCGCGCCGAGCCCCTTCGCTGGCCACGAACGCGTTGAGCCCAGGGTGTGACTCCAGGGCGATCGAGATCAACTCCGTACTCGTCCACGAGGGGCGGAACACTTCGAACTGGCTCACCAGCTCCACCTCGGCGCCGAGATCAAGGCCGACGGTCTCCAAGAGCCCGAGGGTCCCTACCCGTTGAGCCGACTCCGCCCGTAGCAGGTCAACGGAGTCCCGTCCCAACTGGACTTGCGCCTGCTTGGCATCCGTGATGATAGCCGCCTGGGCATCCACACGCGCTTGCGCAATCTCGAGATTCTCGATCGACCGCTCCACCTGTCGGTGGGCTACCTCGACTTGGTCACGTGCACGCAACACCGTCATGTACTGGAGTGTGATGACGGACTCCATCGTAAATTCCGCCGCGTCCGTAAGCGCGCGCGCGGCGTTTCGATCCGCTTTGGCGCTGCTGAGACCGAATAGAGTGTTCCCGTTCAGCGTGTACGTCGCTCGGAGTTGATAAAAGGATGTGTATTGTGCCCCCTGCGCGACTCCACCCGTGTTGATCGTCCCGATCCGCGACAAGCCCGGAGATCGGTACTGCGCCGACCCCGCGGCCGTAACCGACGGGAGGAAAAGGTTACTCGCGGCTTCTCTCACGCCCCAATCGGCCGCCGCCTCATTGTTCTGAGTCGTGAGAAACGTGGGGTTGTTCTCACGAGCGAGCTCGATCGCTTCGTCCAAGGTCAATCGAACCGGTTCCTGTCCCAGTGCCATCGCCGCAGTAGCCAAAAGGGCAGCCGCCGTCAGGGTCAAAACTCTCTTTGCGTGCCCACCGTCACGATCCTCCATTTGCGTCGCCCTCGATCTAGTTCGCATCACCCTCGATCTCCGCGGAACGTTCATATGCCCATCCATGTGAAGCGAGGTCCGGCCGGAGCCAGCCCAAGGGCCAACCCATCCACCACCACCGTGCACCGCACCCTCTGATCGGGCCCCGCAGCGTGTTCGTGCTCTGTGTTCATGCCCACTTTCTAGGAAAGGTTCGTGCCATATATGAGATATCTACATAACCCCTTATCCCTATTGTGGTTACACTGCTTGTCATCCTGTCTCTCACCCCTCACCGAATGCCCACCTGCGGGACCTTGATTCCCAGTATCGGACACCCACCGTAGGCCCTCGCCGCCGAACGGTGATCTCTACGTGCGCGCTTGGACGCCGGTTTCGACTGGGGCACGCTTCCTGCAATCCCTTGAGGCTTCTATCTTGGCGCGGCCTACCACCCCAACCGGAGCGAATCCAGGACGATGGTCACAGAGGAAACCCTTCTCGAGCTCGATCAACGCCTCGGATCAGCCCGGATGGAAGTCGATGTGCCACTCGCGCCGCTGACTACGTTTCGCATCGGAGGCCCGGCGGACAGACTCTTTCACGCCCGCACCGCGGACGATCTGGCAGAGTCAATCCTGACGGCCCGGGACCTGGGCATCACACACTTTCTGCTCGGTAAGGGCGCTAACGTGCTCGTAGGGGACCGGGGCTTTCGCGGCCTGGTGATCCGCTGCGAGGTGGGCGGCACGGATTTTCTTGACGACGACCGCATCCGAGCAGGGGCAGGCGTGGAGACCTATCCCGATCTCATCGAGGCAACCGTATCCCGCGGACTCGGTGGACTACATCACTTTGTCGGGATTCCGAGCACCGTGGGTGGGGCCATGTGGCAGAACCTGCACTTTCTCTCACCCGCGCCTGAGAGAGCCCGCACGGTCTTCATCGAAGAGGTGGTCCAATCCGCGGAGATCCTCTCGGAAGAAGGGGAGCGACGCACGGTGAATCGGGAATACTTCCAGTTCGGCTATGACTACAGCATCCTGCACGATAGGGCCGACGTCATCCTCTCCGTGGATTTTCAGTTGACCCCTGCTCCCCCGGAGGAACTTCGCCGGGTGATGGCAGAAAACCTCGTCTGGCGGAGGGGGCGGCATCCAGACCTGAACGTCCTAGCAAGCGCGGGCTCGATCTTCCAGAAAATCGAGGGAATTGGCGCCGGACGGCTCATCGACCAGTGCGGGCTCAAGGGGCACACCCAGGGAGGAGCTCAGATCTTCACGAAGCACGCCAACATCATCGTAAACCGGGGGGGTGCGACGGCCGCCGACGTCCGCGCCCTTATCGACCTCGCTCAGACGCGAGTCGCCGACGACCTCGGATACGAATTGGTGCCGGAAATCACATTCGTCGGAGAATTCTAATCGGCCACGCCCGCGATCTCCCGAAGCAGGGCCGGATCAAGTTCATGGCCCCCGGCATGTGTGATCGTCCTGAAGGGGATCCCTAGCTCTTCGAGCCTCGCCTCCTGGGAGGCGTGGGCCTCTTCTGAGATGAAGTGATCGAGAAGTCCCCGGACCAGAATAAGCTGGGCTGATCCCAACCGGGCGGGCCCCCGGTCCAGATCGAAATCGTCGGGAAGATACGCTCCCCAAAGGATGAGCCGTGCGACGGCAGCGTCTCCCGCCGCCACCCATCGACACACCGTGTGGGCACCCTGCGAGAACCCCAACACCGTGAGGGGCGCGATCTCTTCGCCTGACTCTTCGGACACCTCGTCGATAACCTCGTCCAGCACCCCATCGAGAAACCCCACATAGTCCGTGATCTCGTGCTCGCGGTCTTCTCGAGTCATCCATGTCGCACCGACCGGAACTTCCTTTCCGTGGCCGGACGCAGAGTCATGGAGGTAAAAGCGCGAGAGGCCCTCCGGCGCCACGATCAGCCGCGTGCCGTCATCCAGCCCCGCGAACCGACGCAAGAAGCGGCGTGCAAGCTGCCGGTATCCATGGCATACGAGCCAGACTTCACGGAGGTGCCGGCCGGCCGACCCGAGGGTGTAGTAGCGCGCCGCTCGGGCAACCCGAATATGCCGCTCCTTCACTGCCCGTATTGGAACGGGCTGGTCGCCGATTCGAGGCCCGGTAACGAGAGGTCCCTCTCAGACAGAGTAGGATTCTCCAAGGGCCATGGAATCCCGATCACCGGATCATCCCAAACCACCCCGCCATCGAGTGCAGCGTCGAACTCGTTCGAGACCTTGTAAACCAAGTCGGCCTGCTCGCTGAGGCACACGTACCCGTGAGCAAAACCCTCGGGAATGTAAAGGATGTCCCCGTCTTCCCCGGAGAGAGTCCCGCCCGCCCACTGACCAAACGTGGGAGAGCCAACACGGAGGTCCACCGCGACGTCGAAGACCTCTCCCTGGACGACTCGAACGAGTTTCGCCTGTGGCCGGGGAGGCGCTTGGTAGTGCAACCCGCGCAGTACACCACGGGTTGAGCGAGCATGATTGTCCTGAAGAAAGACGTCCCGGATCCCCGCATCTTCGAACGCAGAGGCACGGTAGGTCTCCGAGAAGAAGCCCCGATGATCGCCGTGCCGGGCCGGCGTGATTCGGATGACGTCTGGGATTAAGAGAGGCTCGAAATTAAAGGACATGAAAATGCTGGGTACGGTCGTCATATTAGTGTGTGAGCCTCACGTCACTCGGACGAGCGGGCGAACTGCGCCGAAAGTTGAGCGTGGGCCGCTTGGCCGGCAACCGTTGGGGCAACCGCTGGGTGGACGGCGGTGGCAACTCGCGGTCGGTTTGGAGAGAGTACCATGACCTACATCGTTCCCGGGATCCGGTCCAGCGTTCTTCAGTTGCTGGCTATCTTCGGGCTGATCCTCTTCGGGTCGGTCGTACCACAGGGCGGCTGGTCACAGACACCGGACTCGCAGGCCCCTCCCCCAGGTGAAGCCAGGGCCAATCCCTTCGCCGGATTCGAAACCCACTTCCTGTCGAACGGGCTGAGGGTTTGGTTCAAGCGACTGCCGGACGCTCCTGAGGTCTCCATCAGCGTCGGCGTGCCGTACGGGTGGGATGCCGATCCCGAGGGGAAGGAGGAGCTCGCACACCTAACGGAGCACATCCTCTTCTCCGATCACGACGGACAGACGGAGCAGGAGATCAAGGAGGCGATCGACGGCATCGGCGGCCGCCGCAACGGATTCACGACCCCGGACCATACGTGGTATTACGTGACCGTCGCGAAGCAGCACGGCGGATTCGCCATCGAATGGCTGGCCCGGCTGATGTCTCCGCACTCGATGGACGCCGACGTCGTCGAGCGTAACCGCGGGCCGGTCGCCCTGGAGATCAACGCACAGCCACGCGAGTTCTTCGAACAAGCGTGGGCCCTGCTCAACCCCTCCGGGCTCCTGCCACCCGATTTCTGGGAGCGTGAGTTCGGAATGGAAACCCGAAATGCGCGTCACTATGACCGTTGGGCCAGCCTCCAAGCCATCACCCGGCAGGACGTCGCCGATTTCTATGACCGCTATTACGTGCCGGGAGCGATGACGCTCACCGTGATCGGCGACCTGAACCGAAGCGAGGTCTTGCAGATCTCGGAGCGCACGTTCGGGTCCCTCCCCCAGAGGCCGGTGCCCGAAGGGGACGTGGTCATCGAAGACCCCGCCCGACGGTGGGCCACCTCGTACTGGGGCTTTGGCCCCAATGTGCGCTACTCGGCCCGGTATAAATTCTTCAACAGCAGCGCCGAAGATGACCTGATGGTGCTGTTCCTCCGGAACCTGCTGAGCCGCCGTCTGAATCAACGCCTGCGGTACGGAGAGCAAAAAGCGGTCTACGGACTACGGGTCGGCACGACGCAGCGCGGGCCGGGCGGATTCCTACAGATTCAGGGCTCCATCGATGAGAACGAATACGATTTCGCCCAGGCGATCATCCAGGAGGAGGTCGGGGCCCTCCGGAGGGGAACGGTGCCCCGCGACGAATTCGAGGTGGACCGAACCGCCCTGGTGGAAAGCCTTCGTGGGGAGAACCTGACGGCGCAGGCCCTGAACTTCTGGGTGTACAACAACTTCTACGACTCGTCCAAGCATAGGGATTTTCCGGATCTACTTTCCTTCTTCGAGGGCGTGACCCAAGAGGAAGTGGCGTCGTTCGTCACCCGTAGCCTCGTGCGGGAACGTGAGGTGGTCACACTCGTCCGGGTCCAGCCGGTGAGTCAAGGAATCCTCGCCGCCGTCGGGTTGGTGCTCGTGTTTGTCACCGTTCGCTTAGTCGCCTTGATGCTCACGCGCAAGGTGACGATGCGGGATATACGGTATGTGGCCCGGTTTCGCGTGCCCATCGTCTTGCAGATCGCCGCGGTCGTTCTCTATGGCGGAGCCGGATTGATCCTGGCCCGGCTGATCGTGTTCGCTGTTCAGTCCGTGGGAGTCGACTTCCTCCTGACGGTTGACGACTACACAAGCCAGATGACGGCGTTTGCACTCATGCTCGTCACTGCAGTGGCACTGTTCATCCTGTACCTCTCTCGAATTCCACGTAAGGTCCTGGTATTTTCCGATCATCTCCTCATCAAGTCACTCGCGTTTCGCTCTCGTTTCCTCGAGCCCGCCGACCTAGCGGAAATTTCGACACACCGATTTCCTCAGGTTTGGCTCACGATGGGGCTGTTTCGGTGCATCCCGCTCACGTTTGGGCTAGTCGGCCCCGGTATATACCTGCGTCCATGGAGCGGAAGGACCTACTTTTTCCGAACCCGCAACAACGAAGAGCTGATCGCACTTCTCAGCGGGTGGAGCGTAGGCTCCCAGAGCTCGGTCTCGGTCGAGCACGCCACCCCCGGATTGGAAGAAGGGGAGATGAAAGAGTTACTCCGAGACCTCTATGTGCCTGATCCAGGCGGCCCTGGCGGTTAAGAGGGTGATCGGAAGGAGGGCGGGCACAGGAACTCCCTGCAGATCACCCTCCTAAAGCGGGATGCGCGTCAGATCTCTCCCGAATCGGATGCGCACACGCATGAGCAGGAAGAGCGCCACCGCGGCCAACCCCGCCGCC
>Ga0114996_10010360_pt1 | contig 10126 bp, 21 predicted proteins | sample ArcticOcean_MG_C_4_FD_87039 | JGI IMG/M metagenome (GOLD analysis project Ga0114996, IMG submission 87039) | Marine microbial communities from western Arctic Ocean - ArcticOcean_MG_CB4_134 | ecosystem: Environmental > Aquatic > Marine > Oceanic | place: Arctic Ocean: Canada Basin | collected...
AGTCTATGCCGTAGTCAGCATCCACTAGCTCCTTCAATTCCAGCTTGAGCATTTCATCGTCCCACCCGGCATTCAGTGCCAGCTTATTCTCTGCGATGCGAAAGGCTTTGATCTGCGATTCGTTGAGGTGTGAGCCGTCTATGGTGGGAACCTTGTCCATGCCCAGCTTCTGAGCCGCCATCACCCGGCCATGTCCTGCGATGAGGACATTCTCAGCATCCACTACGACGGGAACGAGCCAGCCAAATTCCTTTATTGATGCGGCGATCTGGCTGACCTGATGTTCTGAGTGGGTGCGCGGATTCCTGGCGTAAGGGATCAGCTTGGCGGTTGGGATCATGGTGATGTCGGGTGTTGCCATTATTCAGCCGCCTCGCCAAAGTAATTAGCTAATGTATTTTGATGATCTCGGACATCGAGCTTTCCGCCTTCCAAATCAAGGAATAACTTTCTTGGTTCCCACCCAATAGGTTCCACAGCAGATAGAAGATCGGTGTGGGTGAATTCCCTGCCAGGAACTAAGTAGACATCATCTCGGACTTCAACGCCCCGAAGGAAACCACCATTTTCGGCGGCAAACTTCTTTGCCTGGGCCTCGGTGGGATTCTTTAGGACGGGGATATCTCCAAGTTTCCTAAACCTACTCTTGGCTGGAATATTGAAAGGTTTACCGTCTGCGGGGATTAGTGAGAAAGGAACCCGGCCATCAATCAGCCCTTGGCCCTTCTTACCGCCAAGCGCCGCCATGATCCCCCTGAACAGGCCCATGCCTTTACCACTACCACCGGGGATATTCTCCGGCCCGAGTCCTAAAGCCTGATCAGCAGCCTCACGAGCGATCTGGTTGTCGCTTTTCATCGAAGGCAAACCTGAATCCATCGAGGTGTCTAGCGGCCCACTAATAAGTCCACTGAAACGGTCTGTGGGGGCTGAACGAATAGTGCCTTGAGGGTACTCGAAGAGGCCAGGTGGGGGTGGAAGGAGTCCAACTGAAAGATCATCTCCACCATATCTTTTTGTCAGTTCTTTTATCTTCCGATCAACACCGATCCCACCCAACAGGCCGGAGTTCGTTGAGTTTAGTGGCATGAGTTGAATCTCCTTTCACCAGTGCCGCGCTTCGCCATTATTGGGTAGCCTCTGCGTTGCCGCCTCCGAGAAGGCCAGCACCTGCGCCACCGGCCATGAGTCCAGCTATGCCGTATTTCTTGATGATCTTAATTGTTTTATCGTCAAATACCACAAAATTGGATGCGCCAACCCCTCTCTTGCCTTGAGCGAGGGATCGTATTTTGTTCCCATCAAAGTATTTGACGCCAGGGATCCCCGCATCTTTTAGCGCCTTGGTTGCAGCCTCTGCGGAACCTAACATGGAGGACAAACGAGAATAGATATCCTCCCCGTTCAAATTCCTCAACATTCGGAGCCTTGTGTCCTTATTGTTGACTGGATTATCATTGTATCTACCGAAAGCGGGCTTCTTCTGGTGATATTCAACGGGATATATCCCTAGCTTTTTTTCCGCATTAGCGTATGCGGCATATATCGAGTCCTGAACTTCTTTAGTTTGGTGAATAAAATTTTTGTCGTGATCCAAGAAAGCATTTTTGTTACCTTTGATCTTGACCTTGTAGAGTGACCCTTTTTCTGAATTACCAGAAAGAACCTTTTTGTAATATTTCGCTATCGCCGGATCCTGTGCAAAATAAAGCCCTTCCCCGTAAGCCTGCCTCCCCTCACCCGTTCCCAACTTACTCATAGAAAACTCATCAAAATCATGCGGGGAACCGTGGAATGCTTTGAACCTACGATTGCTCGGAAGTAAGCCTGTCAAACCCTTCTTAACGGCTTCGCTGGTCCTGCGGAGATTGCCTCCTGTTATCCCACCCAACAATAGGCCAGCTTTGCCGAAGTTGGCGGTTGTTTCGTCAGATGAAAATGAATCTCTCAGGTCAAGGATTGAACCCACCGGCTCAGTGAATCCTCCCACAACCTCACCAGCAGTACCGAACAGGCCTCGCATGGCCTTCTGTTGTTCCTCCATTTTCGGATTCGCAGCCATCCCGCGCTGCAATTTCCTTCGGGGGCTGTTGGCTAACATTCTGAGGCGTAGCTCTTCTCGCGATGGAAGGAGTCCAACTGAAAGATCATCTCCACCATATCTTTTCGTAAGTTCTTGTATTTTTCCATCAACACCGATCCCACCCAACAGGCCGGGGTTCATTGAATTCATCGGCATGAGTTGAATCTCCTTTCACCAGTGCCTCGCCTGGGTGGGGCCAGCGTTTTAGTCCGGCCCGTGAAATTGAAGAAATCTGGTGGGTGGTGTGCGGGGGTGTTTGCGGATTTAGGCCGCAGGCGAGGCCAGATGTGATTGAGTGGCACAGCGCACTCCATTCGGGCGGTCTCGAAAATTATAATAATTTTTCGCGTGGAGTGCAAATGCGTTTCATCCGACTGCCAGCCTTTCCATCTCAGACATGACCGCAGACTCACATTCCGCCTCAAAAGCCTTCCTGAATCGGGCCAGCCAGTTGCCAGTCTCGGATTCATTCAGGGATTCTGCGGTGCGAAGACCTCCAAGGCTTTTTATGGCGGCACGAGCCAAGCCGTGAATTTCAATTCCTTCCCACCGGCCCCGGCGGATGCCCTTGATCGCCATCTCTGCTTGATCGTTTGCGCTGGGCAAATTCAGGCTCGCAAGAGCCGCATACCTCAAAATCGTCGTGACTTTTGGAGTGAATGTCTCGTGAATAATTGCCTTGGCGACGGAGTGTCGAAGAAGCTCGTGAGGCAGGTTCTTCAGCGCATCCGAAAAGGCAAGGATGGTCGCCTCAGATGCTCGATTTTCTGGAAACGAGTCAAACATCTGCCCCACGGTTTTGACCATTATTTCCGCCGCCATTTGAGGCCCGAATGGACTCAAGGACTCGCTGTGCGGCCTCACCTCCAGGTGATCGCTTGATTCTGCCCTCGATGACGCTTGGATTGAATTCATCCTCCCACCTTTCCTGATTCAGCCATGTTGTAGGCATGGGAATAAAACCATCTCGCCATTTGTCGGATTTGTCTTTTGCCAGAGCAACGGCAGCGAGTAGGGTCTCAGGGCTGGCCCCGGCAGAGATGGCTTTCTCATAAGCCTTTTTGGCAGCACCCTTGCCTTCCTTTTTTGGGTAGATGTCCCAGAATTTCTCAAAGCCAATCGGACAAGAGATCTTAGATCTTTGTTCTTTTTTTGAAGGTGACGGTGAAGGTGAAGGTGAAGGTGAAGGGCTATCGTTTGCTAATGGCAAAACTATGGGTGTGCTATTGGAGTTCCACCTTTTGTCTGCCCCAACCTTTCCTGCCTTCCTTTTGTTTTCCTTGCTCTTGCGGGCTTTTTCTAGCTCATATATAACTCTCTTATGTTCATAGTTGCCGTCCCGAAGAACGAAAAATTGAGACACTTTTGGGAACACCATCTTCCATTTTTTGCGGCTGCACCGAGCGACTGAAAAAAGGAACTCTTCATCATTCGGCAGCTTCCCCTCACGACCCCAGGCCGCCAACAAAAGAAGAAGGTAAACTCCATGCTCCTCCGCCCTCAAGTGCATTGTATCCCGCAAATAGTCGCCGATGTAAAAAGGGAACCATATGTCCGTTTTCACTCTTTCTGATGGCTCATTTTCCATTGTTCGCCCCCTGAAATTTGATAACAGACCCATCACCGTGCTTCAAGTGTTAGGCCGCGATATCCCTTCCATGAAGAAGATCTTTCTCTGTGATGGGCTTTTTTTCTTCTTGAGCTATTTGTATAATCTTAATCCAATGCCATCGGGGTATCTCTCCCACATTTAGCCCCCCTCGGGGCTTCCTGGTCCTCCAATAACTTATTGTTGAGGGGTCAATGTCCAGCCTCCTAGCCAATGGGCGAACCCCACCAAAAATCAGGATCACATATTCGGCGGGGTTTAAGTGCCTTTTGTTTACCTTTGTTTCGGTCATTTTTCGCTTCCTTTTGTCTTGAGACAAGGGACCGCTGAAATATCACTTTTCAGCAGTGAAATTCAAAAAAAACAGCAATTAACAGAGCTTCACGTTACAGACGAACGTCTAAAAAGTCAACACCCACATATTGCCTCATACTCACTGTTGACATTTTCCCACGAATCCGGTAGGTTGTCTGCATGGAAATCAACTTAACCCCGAGCAAGGAGAGCGAGATGAACACATATCACGTCGTGAGAGATTTTTTTGAGAGCGAAAACACCGCCGAATTTGGATTTGGAGATTTCCCAAAACGTACCTCGTACATTGATTTTTCGGTAAAAGCCGACACCAAGAGAAAGGCCATGCACAAAGCAAAAAAAATTGACTCACGGGTAAAGTTTGCTGGGATTTTTGGTGAACAACTTTTTGAAGATGACGAGGTGACTGACGCACTCAGGGCCGCAACCGCCAGACACTGGATCAATTTTCCGGGCTATCCGCACACCAGCTAAAAAGGGGAATCAAGTGAGAACAAAAATATCCTGGTTGGGTAAAAACAAAAAAACTCTAGGACTGAGAACCAACAACGGTTCTTACGACCGTGTCTGGTTTTTTGAAGATCGAGATGAAGCCAAAAACGGACGAATCATCGCGGATGGCGTGTCGATGGGCGCAACTCGATCTGAATACATCAAGTCAGTCAGGTGTGCGTTGAGAGAGGCTGGATTTGCAGGCCACGCCGAGGGGGTTTCAAGGTGAAAAAACAGGATGAAATGGACAGCATTTCAGTTTGCTATTCTGGCCACGGGCAGAATTTCAGCATGACTAGATCGGAGGGCGCGGAGATTTTGTTGGCGAACGGAGCCACTGAATTTGAGATCGATGAGTTGTGGCAAGCCGCGCCCGGTTCCGCTTTTTTTGTCGATGACGTCAACGAGCAAACTAAATTCATTGGACGAATTGTGGCCGAAGGGGGGTCGAAATGACAACTGCGCTGATTTTGATTTGGGGTGGCTTGGCAATCTTGATCTGCTGGAAAATCATAAAAGGAGCCGAATCTTGAATACCACTAAACCGTGGTGCGAATATCCTGCGCTGCCCTCCCTGCCAGAAGACGAACGGCGGGTGCTTGAAGTGATGATCCCCCACGTAGGCAGAGACAAGGCCATCGGTCGCCGGGCGCTTTCTGTGGCGGCTGGATTCATGGAGAGAACCACATCTCCGTCTGGAGCCGAGCGCAAAGCCCGTGAGGCGATTGTCAGCCTCATCATCAATCACGCCGTTCCGATCTGCATGTCCACCAGCGCGACCGATGGAGGATATTTCATGCCAGCATCGAAAGAAGAGGTTCAGTCCGCGAGGGACACCATCGCCAGCTACGTTCACCATCAACAAGAAAGAATGAGGGCCTACGACCGGGCGTTAGTGACACAAGGAAACTTGTTCGAATGATTGATTTTGCCCACCCCTCCTAGGCGGGTGCTTCGGGCAGACCCGGCGTGAACCTCGGGGGTTCAGTGGGGGGGTGGGCATCATTCAATTAAACAACATCGTTGACATTTTTGCACGATTCGACCATCATGATTCAACTGACCATAACTCCAAAAGCGTAGTTTTTAATCTTTTGAAAAGAACGAAAACTATGCCATTAACCGAATTTATGAGGAGGGAAAGGGAATGCAGGGACTTTTTGAAATTTCAAAGGAAATCACCAGGAGCGCAGCAGAGGAGGTGGCCCGAAAGAGCTTTGTGAATTTTCAGCACCGGCGGCTTGAGGATTGGGACACCGGATTCGATGAAGGCCTGAATGGTCTTGGACTGAAAGATGATGCCAGTTTGGCTCGGCAGCTTGGCTGGCGGCAGGGGTCCATCGAGCGGAACGCTTGAATCAAAATATAAAAAAGGAGATCAAAATGACTGAAAAAAAAGATGAGATCAAATCATTTAACGTTCACCAACGGATTCACGCAGTGATGGAAGAGTTGGCCTTTGTCCAGAAAACTGGCTCGCTGAAATTTGGGAACACCGACAAAGGGATCCCTGTCGCCACTCATGATGATGTCACCAAGACAATTCACCCCCTCTTGGTCAAGTTCAGGCTCACCAGCCTTCCATCGGTTGAAACCTTCGAGCAAGTCGGAAATCTCACGATGGTCACAATCACGACTCGTTTCACAAACATTGACGACCCCAGCGATTTTACGGAGATCAAATCACTCGGGTTCGGGGCTGATTCGCAAGACAAGGGGCCGGGCAAGGCCGTTTCGTACGCCGTGAAATATGCCTATTTGAAGTGCCTGGTTCTGGAGACGGGCGAGGACGCTGATCTTTCAACGACAGCGGTCAGAAATGGTTCGACTCCGAATGTGGAGGCAACGCCGCCCCAGGAACAAGTCAAAAAAGAATCAGCCACGCTCGATCAGGCTGAAGTGAAACCTGTGAACAGCGGCGGCTGGGGTGGTGAAATTTCAGAAAAGCAACTGAAACGACTTTACGCCATAGCAAAAACCGAGGGCGGAATCGGTGACCATAATGTCATAAAAGCCTTCGTTCAAATTAAATTCGGCCACGACGAGCTTGCCAAAATCAAAAAAGGAACCGAATACGAGACTGTCGTCGAGTGGTGCAGAAATCACAGGGAAGTTTATGCAGATGCAGATGCAGTCAAGATGTTGGTTGAGGCGGCTGATGTCGATCAGGTCAATGATTCGGCTGCTGAAAAATTGTACACCGGTGGGGATCATGCTGCGGCTCAAACGTGGGAAGATGACATACCCTTCTAGGAGGCGATTATCTTGAATGAAAAAAGTGAAGTGAGAGCGCAAATTCGCCGAGACGAATTCGACCCTGAATTCTATCATTTTGGATACAAGTTTAGGCATATTCGGGTAGGGGAGGCAGGAACAGAATTCAACTGCCACGCATTCTCGATCCATCAGGATGTTCTGATCGATCTGATGTCCAGAGATGATTTTGCAGAAATATCTGACATCGAAGCTGAGTATCCCATTGAGATCGATTTTTACATCAAGCCCAAGAAATGAAGGCCCGGCGGCGGGGGGGAAACAACGATGCTGTCCACGCCATTCCCCTGCTGCCGGGTTCAGGAGAACCGAGGGAAAGTGTGAAATTATGATCCTTATTTTTCTTGCGACATTTGTCAGAGTTTTCCTTCTAGCCCTTCAAAATCAAAACGTGATCGGAGGGCATTATGGGCTGGCGGTTTTGACATCTTTTTTCCTCGGAATCACTGATGTGGCAGTTGTCCTGCTGGTAGTTGAGGGGGGCTGGGAATCGATATTTTATGTCTGTACTGGCGGCGCAGCGGGCGTGACGTCAGCCATGTTCATTCACCGGAGATTTATTCAATGACTGCAAAAGACGAGCGGCGATTTGAAGATGAACATTCAAAAGAAACTGAGGCTTGCCCGAGATGTGAAGGTGGGTCTGAGTTGAACTCGATTTGCCATGAATGCCACGAATCGGCGCGGGAGGATGATGCCGACCGTCGAGGTGACGCGCAACGGGAAGAGGAGGCCTTTGCAAATGACTGACCGAAAATATGCGCTGAAAGACTGCATTCCACCGCCACTGACGCCGAACGACATGCAGGAAATGGCTGCACGGCTGATGCGCCTTGAGGATGACCACTTGAGGAAGAAAGGCCGAAAGAGCGATCTGCGTCTTCGGCTCGAACTGGCCGAAGCCAGAATCTCTGAGCTTGAAGACAAAATCAAAGCACCAGGATGGAGGTGGGATTCTGATGAAAATAACAGTGCCGGGATACGCGCAACCGTGGAAGCGCCAGGGAGCCGCAGGCAAGTTCAGATGGACAGATAGTAAGAAAATGGCCGCCCACAAGGGCCTTATAATTTTAGAGGCTAGGAACGCCATAAAGGACACAAAACCCCTCACAGGGGCTGTGTGGCTCTCTGTGACGATTTTCAGGGCCATCCCCAAGGCATTCGGCAAGAAGAAGCGGTCTCTGGCAATAGAAGGGATAGAACTCCCAACAACCCGGCCAGACCTGGACAATCAGATCAAGCTGATCAAGGACGCACTGACAGGTTCAGGCGTCTGCTGGGTGGACGATTCACAGGTCTGCCGACTGGATGCCCTGAAGAGATACGGCGAAATCGAGCGGACAGAGATCATTATCACAGAGATTTGATGGGAGGTGTTTTTTTATGAAGGGGCAAACTAAATTCATTGGACGAATTGTGGCCGCATGGCCGAAGGTGTCTTATCCAGCAGGGAGAAAGCCGTTGCCATTCTTTCTGGGCATTGAGACAATTCTGCTTCGGTTTTTGGTCGGTAGAAGCATAAAAAGGGGAGCGTAATGGCAAATGAGTTGATCGTTTGGTTCATGGACGAGGACACAAAATTCCCGCCAGAACATATGCACAGAATTGCTCGATGTCCTGGCTTCGAGTTGTCCATCCGAAGGACTGAAAATTACAGGTCAAGCAAAGACTCCTATTTGGGTGAAATATTTGAAGATCTCTATGAAACGGATTTCCCTGACAGAAAAAGATTGGTGGCCCTTAGATTTCCAATGATGCGCGAAGCCAAAGAATATCTTGAGAGCCGAGTCAGGCAGCTTGCGTCACGGGGTGGTCGAAGCAGACAGGGGGCTGTTTAATGGCGTATCTCCTGATCGTTTGGTGGCTGGGAGGGGCTAGTATCACAGTGATCGACAGCCACCACCACCCCTACAGCAAGGGTTCAAATGAAGCGATTAATTTTGCGCGGTGTTTGCAGTCGGCCAATTCAATTAGGAAGCACTTTGAGCCAGAGGATATCATCAAGATCAAATGCATCCCGCAGATCATAAAATAAGCGGGCCACTTGGTGTGGGTCGCTGCCCCAGGGGTTCCGCGCATCCTAATTGGGCGATCAGGGTGTGCGGCCCTTTGGGGTTTTGAGGAAAGGAATAAATTGGATGGCCGGGAGGTCTTGTTTTCCCTTCCAGGCCCCCACCTGTTCCAGAAATCTCCCGGCCACCCATAAACACTTTAATCGCAGTTCTTCAGCCATTTCATTTCATTTTTTAATATCGCACGGCCCGTATCCTCTGGAAGCTCAATCGAAGGGATCGGAATCCGTGTGTAAATCAGGCAGAAAGTATCAACGCTTCTTGCGGCTTGCGAGCTTCCGCAACCGGGCAGAAATACCAAGGGCAGGAAGAGCATCCACATCCGCATCGATCTTTTTCGCATCGAGTCCCGCCTCCAGTATTTCGCCTGACGATTCCGCGCGTTCTTTGTCAACACCAGACTGAACGAGCTTATGATCCCGGATCATACCAGCAACAGTTTGCGACAAGGAAACTATCCCGCTTGCCAGCTTTGCGAAAGCCCACATCAGTCTAGGTTCTTTGCTTTCCCGGTATTTGCGCCCAAAAAGTTTACGGCTTTCAATACCCAAGCCATGACCTCGTCATCCGATTTATTTGGGGTCATCGTGGCCAGAAGTGCGAAGGCCCCTACGACCTCAAGAATCACGGTGAGATTGCTGGTCACGAAGCTGAATCCTGAAGTGATTATTTCCATTTTCGTATTTCTCCTTTAGTTTTTCTATTTGCTCAAGAGAGAGACACATAAAGCCCGTCAGAAGTGCGGATCCATCTTGCTCTACGATTTGCCATATCAACGTGAAAGCCGGGCATGGGCTTCCAGTGCTCGTAGAATCCGACTCCATCAAAACCGATGTCGCGGATAATGTTGCTCTGCTGATTGATTTCAATGCCTGGGATGTGGATATCAGCGGCGAGGCCGAGATAATGGGCGCTGCCACCGGCATGACCACCAGAAGCATAACCGCCACGAGCCGCGCCATGAACTGCGATGGGAGTGCCGATATTTTCCCGAAGCGAGAACAATTTGTCCATGAACTTGGGATCCATGTTGAGTCCACTATCCGGCTCCATTGATTTCGGATCATCAAATTCGCTCCAATGGAAATAAGGCCCCCAGGTCCATTCTTCTTTTTTCATCTATCTTTCCAGCCGATCATATCATTTCTCCATTCGAGCGATAGCAGCCATTTTGCCCGTATGAGTTTCGGGATCAGCTTCTCGATTGATCCTCAGGCAACGTGTTTCTGTTCTCATTCTGGGTTCACCGTCCACAATAGATGGCCCCTGAGTGATAATTTC
>Ga0114996_10010362_pt1 | contig 10123 bp, 9 predicted proteins | sample ArcticOcean_MG_C_4_FD_87039 | JGI IMG/M metagenome (GOLD analysis project Ga0114996, IMG submission 87039) | Marine microbial communities from western Arctic Ocean - ArcticOcean_MG_CB4_134 | ecosystem: Environmental > Aquatic > Marine > Oceanic | place: Arctic Ocean: Canada Basin | collected...
CCCGCAATCAGAATTGACTTTTCTTTCTCAATACAGAACCACAAATAAGCCAGAGTAATCGCATCAACAGTACCATACTTAATCAAGTCAATAGGACTTAGCGGCTTTGTGAAAAACTTCCGAATTGTAAAATTACTTCCTCGCCGAGAAATATCTGTTCCATAAGTAACTTGTAATCTACTTCCATCTTCTAAAGAACCATCAAGCAAAGGTTCTGCAACAGAAACAGTTCTATTTGCTTTCTGCGCCAACCGCATCACAAAAGAATCTAACAACTCTTTAGTCTCAAAAACAATTGAAGTAGCCATTTCAGTGTAACTAGGATTTCTGTGGAAAATAAAGATTGGCAAACCAATTCCATCACAACTAATATCTTCAATATTTGGATCCTGCATCAAAGCATCAATTATTCCATATCCCGCAGTATCTCTAAAAATGAAATACTTCATCTTAAGCGCATGATCTGCAGGAGGAACAATATTTAACTGTGCCCAAATTTCATCAACCTTACCATTCAAGTATTCATACATTTCAGTTTTAGTTGTAACACTATCAAGTTTGATATCCAAACGTTCATGTAATTCTTCAATGGTACGTGTTACAACTTCGAGAGAATATTCATCTAACACTGGTTCGACCATAGTGTATTTCAGACTCTGGGCCGCCTCATCAAAAGCAATTGTAGCATAAGCCAGATGAACTTGTTGACCCTCATGGTCTATTGAAACTAAAGGATAACTGTCATTTACTTTCCGAATTTCTTCAGCAAAATTTTCAGTACTTTTCTTTGCAGCGCTATGCTCCTGAGGTATCTGTACTCTCAAAGTTTTTTCAACAACTTCCTCAATTTTAATTTCAGATTTCTTAGGTATTTCAGCTTCCTCGTTCGCTACTTTTTGAGCAGAATTATACTTCTTTGCCATTTTTTTTACAAAAGCGCGAGATTTAGGACCAGCCATAAAATTAAAACACTTTTCACGTATATATATTTAATGACTAACGAATTTCAATGCCAACACTTGAATTATATCGTAGAACATAGAGCTGATTTGCAGAATAAACTGACGATACACGAATCGGCAGATCGGTATTAATAGATTTAATAAAGATAGTTTTAGGCAAGCTAAACTGACTTGAACTTTCCTTTAAAATTATTATTTCTGAATCATTCAAAAAAGCACCACCTGAATTCTGATCTCCGTTCGCATTCAGCGTTATTGTGTAAAAGTCAGAACCAATTCTCGAAGGAATAGAATTACTTAACTCAAAAATAGTTTCAGAAACATTAGATTTAATATTTTCAATAAAATAAATATCAGATTCAACTTTTTCAATTAACAAATCAATCTGCGCTTCTGACAAAAAATCAGTCTGAGTTTCCTTAATACTCATACTCCAAAATAAAACCAAAGCAAAAATTGCAATACTGATTACAGTAAGAATTCCCAAATAAGCTGTACTAATTTGACCCCGTTTCATGATATATCAATCTTAACTGTTGGCTTTTTGACTGTTGGACATGAAGCTTCTGCAGTAGTGTTCAAATGATCATAAGTTAATAGAATATCATGATTACCTTTACCAACTCCAACATTACTTCCAAATTCAAGTCGAATTGCAACACACTCATTATTTACCGTATCATTCAGTAGTGGATAAAATATTTTGTAAACAACTGCGCCTTGTTTTGTAACACAAGTAGGACTGTCAACTCCAACAACTCCGACACGGCTTTCATTCAAACAAGAGCCACCCGTAGTTCGATTTAAACCTTTAACAACAATCTCAGTTCCACTTGCTCCAGGTAAATCAAAATTACTTGTGAATGAAATCGCTGAACGATTGTACACAAAAAGAAAACCATCATCAATATCAAAGCTCAAGCTCCTCTGTGTTTTCTGAGTTGCAACTTCACGAATTGCGTTATCCAATAAATACATATTTCCTTCAATCCGCGTAACTTCATTAACATTATTCGATCGTTCAATCAACGGGTTAGACCAAATGAAAACAATTGCAGTAACTGAAAGCATGATTAGAGTAAGTATAGTAAATCCAACAATCTGTGCTTGTCCTCGTTTCATTTAACTGAACCCCGTAGCATTAACTTCAGTACTTGTCCCAGTTTTCTTCGTAAAGATTTCCAAATTCTGGAAAAACTTCCCAATCCCTAATCTAACTGTGAACGTTGTTTCAGGAGCATAACCACTAATATCACATGCACTATCTTCAATAGATAAAACTAAGTTAGTACAATCCCCTCTCTTGAGAGTTTTACTACAACCTTCTTTACAGTAGGGTTTTCGGTCAATACATGAAGTATACGTTAAAAACTTTTGAATCTCAGGATAAGTATCATCAACATAAACTACTGTCGGTGCACCCACAGAACCTGAAGTTACGTTCACTCTTTCAATAATTGCATGAGTTTTATTAGTACCACTAATAAAAACAAAATCTCCAAGAGTATCAAAAGTAATCGGAATAACGCGTGAAGGTATAGGCGGAGACAATGCATTTACTTGATAAACTCCTCCGCCTGCATCAGTAATAGCTACAATCTGAAAACCAGGATGGCGAGTCTGATCCTTCATAAAAACCAAAACCTGTTGACTTTGCTTATGATATTTCATTTCAATAATTTCATATTTTGGATCGACTCCAATTGTTTCCAAATTAAGACAATGTATATTTGAAGAATCACCTTCAGAATATCCAGTATAGAATATTGAAGGAATTTTATGTGTACCATTTGTCAAATTATTTACTCCAATAAATACTGGAGCACTATCACTTATTTTACTACTAGCTGAAAATTCTGGAACATAAAGCATATCAGGAATACCATCAAGTGATATATCACAACCAATCGGATCAACAGTAATTCCACACTGCACAAAACTCTGTATATTGTAAGGACAAACAGTCCCAGGATCAAGGTAATTAACTTCCATACCCGCCAAAAGCTCTCGAGTTTCATCTATAAAACCAATACTACCGAAATCAATATTTCCTGTAACACCCAAAAGAAGCTGTGGCGCCCCCAATCTTAAAATTGGTTGAATAGCCGTTATTTTTGTACCCGCAAATACTCTCCCCGCAGCGCCAAGTGCAGGCAATCGTTCAGGAGTATCATAAACTGTAAACTGACGAGTAAGTATACCGGCTTTCGGAGCTGAATCCGATGGATTAACAATCGCCCCGCCTCGGAACAAATTGAACAAGCCACCAGGAACATCTTGTAATAATGCAGCATCATAGTAGACCGTCACATTCTCATCAAGATCAGTAATATCATAACTACTACCTTCTAATTTATTATTTATTATTGTAAGAACTGACTTTCTGTTACCTGTTGTACTATGTCGTCCAGAACCCATCAAAAGCATATTTTCTGGATCAATTGTATCATTGTTTCCCTCAACAAAAAGATCCAAGTAAGTAAAATTAAATTTTCCATAATCTTCATAAGCTGAACTTACTCCCGAAGTAGTCCAAGTTGTACCATCGGTTGATTTAACAATATAAATTCCCTTTGTCGAACTGTCACCCCCCAAAACCCCAAATAAAGTAGTTTCATTAGTATTACATCCATCTTCAAATCCAGATTCAGCACAAATTATATCTGTCTCAGCTCCATAACCTTCATACAATTCAAGACGTATATCTGACGAATCTAGAACAAGCGGTTTCTCATCAGCACAGAGACGAGTTTTATATTCAGCAAAATTATTTACGTTGACCTCACGATCAGTATTATATGTTGCATCAAGTATTGCAGAAGTTCTACTCACAACTTGATCAAAAACATCTGCCTGAAATATTTCAGTTTTTACTTGGGCCTCGTCTTGTCCAGCAGAATACCAATAATAAAAGCTACCTGAGACTACTACAACCATAAAAATCAACAAAACGATTCCAACAACTTCAGAGACTCCTTTTCGCATACAAGATAAAACTGCTTTTCGTTAATATAATTTACTTAAGCAAGGACTACTTCTCGAATTCTCCACCAGTGGAAGCAATACCACTAAAGTCAAGAGTATATGCAAATTTAGTAGTATTAGCATAGGATGAAAGACTACAATCACTTGCTAAAGTCATAGTCACTACTTGTAACTCACCAACATCAATTGAATTTCCACACCCAGCAGTACAGCTCGCATGCGAACTATCAAGATAGGTCTGACACACAACCTTTCCCGAGCTCTCTTGCATCAAGAAAGTTGTTGTCGGGCTGGTTGAACCACTCTTAACCGGAACATCCGTACCTCCAACATTTTTCAAATATACATTCAAACTAGTACTTTGTAAATCAGTAACCATAACTTCTATTTTAGAATTAATAGTTTCAGATAATTGATTTGCATGACTATCTGATCCACCTTGCAATTCACTTTGAATCCTTACAAACCAGAAAAAAGCAGCACCAGCAGCCGCAACAGTCATCATCATAAGTAAAATAACTGCGATAATTGGCGTTATTCCCTTCTTGTTTTGCGTTCCAATTCTTCTTAGTTTCATATTCTAAATGTACCTGCCGAAGTAGTCTTACCACTAAATGTTATTTTCACAAATATTAATGTATCGTTTGCCTGACTCGAAATATCACATTCAGAGTTAGTCAAATTTAATTTAACCAATCGCAATTCTTTCAAGGCCAACTCACTTCCACAACCTTCAGTACATTCCGTATCGTTCGTCCCGTCCGAATCAGAGTCTTGTTTACTCCAATCTGAAGAGCAGAGTATATCTTGCTCACTATCTAATAGCGTCCACAACGTCTTGGGGTTGGTTCCCGAATTTGAAATAGGAATTTTAGTTGTTCCTGTGTTCAAAAGAGCAATAGTTAATTCTTCTCTAGTACGATTGTAGCTTGAATCCTGAAAAGCAACATTAGAAGTCATTCTCTCAAAAGTCTGTTCTTGGAACTGCTGCGTCCCTCCTTGCAACTCTCCTTGAATTCTAACTAACCAATAAAAACTAGCACCAGCAGCCGCAACAGTCATCATTAGCAAAAGAATCATTGCAATAACTGGAGTCAAACCCTTTCTAGACATATACTTTAGAAAAACCTTTTTTCTATATAAATATGGCTATTTGGTCCGCCGATAAGTTACTGGAATCCCGCCCGGAAAGCGTTCTTTGAAATAAGATTTACGCTTCACAGATTTATGTAACGCATCAGTCTTCTCAGATAAGTTTTGATTAGAAGACTCAAGTTTCTCAATTCGTTCAATTAGTTCACCAAGACGATCAACTTCTTCTTCCTCTTCGCCACCAAGTTCTTCAAAAACTTTTATAATTCCCTCAAGCTTAACAGTCATTTTAGATAAATTTTTTACAGTCAGTTCAAACTTATTTTCAATCTTCTGAACTGCATTCAAAATATTCAAGTATTCTTTCGGAGAAGAATTTTTCTTCTTTAAATCCTCTCGGAACTTTTTCATTTCCGCTTGTAAATCTTTAAGAGGTTTTATAGGAATTAATTCATACTCTTCAGTCTTATCAACCATAAAATTATATATGCTCTATTGAATAAAAACCTTGCTCAAAACCAACTCTTAAAAGTCTTCTTCCAAGCTAACATTATGTCCAATCAAAACTTTCAACCTGTATTTATTTTACCTGAAGGTTATTCTAGAAATCAAGGAAAAACAGCGCACAAAGCCAATATTGCAGCTGCAAAAGCATTAGCTGATACTGTAAGAACAACTCTTGGTCCAAAAGGAATGGACAAAATGATTGTTTCAAGTAGTGGAAGAGTTACAATAACGAATGACGGAGTCACAATTCTTGATGAAATGGAAATTGAACACCCAGCAGCAAAAATGCTGGTTGAAGTCGCAAAAGTTCAAGAATCCGAAGTTGGTGACGGAACAACAACGGCCGTAATTCTTTCTGGAGAATTATTGAGCCAAGCTGAAAAACTTCTTGACAAAAATATTCATCCAACTGTAATCGCAAAAGGTTATGAAATTGCAGCAGGAAAAGCACAAGAACTTCTAAACAAACTTGCTGAAGACATATCAATCAAAGACAAATCACTCTTAATTAACATCGCATCAACTGCAATGACTGGAAAAAATGTAGAATACGAAACCAAACAAAAACTTTCCAAGATGGCAGTTCAAGCAATAATGGCTGTAGCAGAAAAACAAGGAAACCAAATTACGATAGATTTGAATGACATCAAAATTGAAAAGAAACCTGGCGCAGACACTTCAGATTCAAAACTAATTGAAGGAATTGTAATTGACAAAGAAAGAGTCCATTCTTCAATGCCTCGAGAAACCAAGAACGCAAAGGTTCTTTTGTTAGATGCTCCGCTGGAAGTTAAAAACACAGAAATTGACGCAAAGATTCAAATCACTTCTCCAAATCAAATTCAAGAATTTATTGAGCAAGAAGAAAAAATGCTTCGAGATATGGTGGCTACAATAAACTCTTCAGGAGCAACAGCAGTATTTTGTCAAAAAGGAATTGACGAAATTGCACAACACTTCTTAGCAAAAAATAATATTTTCGCAGTTCGAAGAGTCCGAGAATCAGATATGAAGAGATTAGCAAAAGCAACATCAGGAAAAATAATCACATCTTTGAGAGATTTAGAAAAATCCGATTTAGGAAAAGCTGGATTAATTTCTGAAAGAAAAATTTCAGATGAACATATGATTTTCGTTGAGAAATGTTCCAAAGCAAAAGCAGTAACGTTACTTGTTCGAGGAGGAACTGACCACGTAATCTCAGAAGTTGAGAGAGCGCTAACTGACGCAATTGGAGATATTGCTGCGGCAATTTCAACAAGAAAAGTTGTAGCTGGAGGTTCAGCAATTGAATTAGAACTTTCAAAACATTTGAGAAAATATGCAGAATCCTTCTCCGGAAGAGAACGTTTAGCAGTAACAGCATTCGCAGATGCACTTGAAGTAATTCCAATAACTCTTGCTGAAAATGCAGGACTTGATCCAATTGATACTTTAGCAGAATTAAAATCAAAACACGATGCCAAAAACAAATGGGCAGGATTGAACGTCATGACTGGAAAAGTTGAAGACATGTGGAAGAAAGGTGTAATCGAACCAGCAAAAATCAAAACTCAAGCAATATCAAGTTCAAGCGATGTTGCAATAATGCTTCTAAGAATTGATGACATAATCTCAGCACAAAACGTAGCTCCGCAATTACCTGACGGAACTCAAATGCAATAATTATTTTCTGAAAGTTCCACCTGTTGCTGAAACACCAGAGAAATCAAGTTCGAAAAAGAATACTGATCCGTTTGGATACTTGTTTGGTCCCTCAATTGCACAGTCTGAAGTCAAATTAATAATCAAAAGGGTTTGACTATTTACTCCAAGGTCTCCACCACAACCAACCGTACAATTTGCTGACGGGCCAAAGAAATTCTGACTACAAATCACATCCTGTTCATTATTTTTGAGAATGAAATTGGTAGTGGGACTAGTGGACTTCGAAGTCAGAGGTACTGCCGCACTTCCCGCATTTTTTAGTATAAGTGTAAAATTACCGCTCTGATTATAGCCATCATATTGTGCATGAACGGGTTCAACCTGTGAGTTCAAATTACTATTCAAAGTATCAAAATGTTGTTCTGAACTTCCCTGAAAGCTTGATTGAATTCTAAGAACCCAGAAAAAAGCAGCACCAGCAGCCGCAACAGTCATCATCATAAGTAAAATAACTGCGATAATTGGCGTTATTCCCTTCTTGTTTCGAATGCGTATCTTTCTCAGTTTCATTCCAAAAGTCTCCTAATTCTTGCAAGCATAATTACTGCAACAAAAAGGATAACGCTAATGACACCCAAAATAAATGTGCTCAATGAAGTCCAACTAAGCAAACTCAATTCAAGATTTGCCGCTTTGTAAGTCAAATAAGTAATTGAAATAATCCAAAAAGTCAAGCTTCCTAAAAGAACGTGTTCAGTGAGGTCTGGACTACTAACTTTTGATTTACGCATCATGAATAATAATACTCTACGGATTATAAAAAAGTATCCTAAGAAATGTTTATATTGTTCTACAGATTAACAAACGCATGTCAGAAACGATTAACCTAATCACTAATTCAAAAGTGTCAAAAAACGACTTCATTTTCGACTTCAAAGAATTATATGGGCACACTGAAGACTGGTTAAAGTGGCGCCAGTTTACCGTTATTGAAAGCAAATATGTGGAAAAAACAGGACCAAATGGAAAATCTTACGAAATCCACTGGATAACAAGTAGAGGAATTGACGCATATTCAGAATACAAAGTTGATATTATATGGAAAATTAATGATATGAACGATATTCCTGCAGAAATTGATGGTAAAAATTTAATCCTCCAAAAAGGTTCAATTGAGTTTGATATGAGTGCGTACTTAGTTGTTGACAAAGATGATAAATGGGAAAACCAACCTTGGATGAGACTCTTCAAAGGATTCTTTGACAAGTTCATATACAAGAGCACAATGAATCGAATGAAAACTGAGTTGTGGCAAATATCAACTGAACTTCAAGCAGAAGTAAAATCATTCCTCGAACTTTACAGATATAATCAATAATGGACATCAAACCGAGAAACCAGCAATTGGTCATTAGTATTGTATTAGTTTTATCTCTTTTAATTCTGGTTACGGTTGTTCAAGTTGATCCATCTGGAAAATTCTACGATCCTTATTTAGCTCAGGAAGAAGCAATGATGATGAAAATGGGAGGAGATCCAGCACTCATGGGACTGGATCCGATGGATCCAATGTACCGCAGAGGAACTACTATAATACTTGCAGATCCGGCCGCCGCAGAAGCATTATTCAGACACCGATTTGGACCACCACCTCAAGAACCAAAGTTAAGTATCTTTGACGAATTACCTCCTGAAGACACATCACCCTCTACTCAATCAGAACCCGTTGATGCACCGGAACCTCCTCCCGAACCAACTTCAATCCTCTCACCAACAGCGCCAGATGCAGATTCAGATAATGTACCAGATAGTTCAGATAATTGTCCAAACATCGTAAACACAAACCAAGCGGATACAGACTTAGACGGAATAGGAAATCCTTGTGATAATTGTCCAAACGCAGCAAATCCTACTCAAGCAAATTGGGATCCTAACACAGACTCAACAGGAGATGCCTGTGATGATTCAGACGGAGACGGAATTTGGGACAGTGACGACGATTCCGACGATTCCGACGACATTCTAGATGTGTATGATTCTTGTTCAAATACACCTTCAACAGAAACAGCAGACGCAACAGGATGTTCAATATCACAAACTGACTCAGATGGAGATAGTGTTTATGATAATACAGATCAATGTCCAAGCACCACAACAGGTGAAACTGTAAACTCAGAAGGATGTTCAGCATCACAAACAGATGGAGATGGAGATAGTGTTTATGACTCAGTTGATTCATGTCCGTTTGAAGATGCAACCGGAAACGATGCTGACGGAGATGGATGTATAGATCTAACACCTCCTCCAGAAGGTTTAGTTGATACAACTGGACTCGAACAGGGCGCAGCAGTCGTAGAACAAGTCGTTGAATGGACAAACCTTGAGACTGAAGAAGTTATTACAACTGACGCACCGATGCTAACTGAAACAGAAGTAGTAAATAATGAAAAGACCGTAACTGTATCTTCAGATTATACCTATCAAAACGTTTTGACTTATGCAACAATTCCAAATAAATCTCAAAGCAAAGTCAAATTACACTGGATGATTAATGGAGTCAAGACAGATGTTACAACTAGAGAAGATTTCAATGTAACATTTTATGATGAAGACTCAGATGGATTAGTAGATAAGATGTCTTGGATTACACCTCATTTATCCACTCAAGAATTCGTAATATCCTTTGACGAAGAAATTGGAGTAGTCCTTCAAATATATATCGAAGAGAACCATGATTTCAACTCTGGACCCTATCCAATTGATAATAATATTATCATAACTGTGGAGAACTCAACAGTAGAAGGAGAATTGATGACGGCAGGCGAAGTAGACGTATTAATCACATTACCAGACGGAACAACCACAACTCAAACATCAACAGAATGGACATTCTCAGAATCAAGAACTGAAACAATATCTATACTTCTAAC
>Ga0114996_10010363_pt1 | contig 10123 bp, 10 predicted proteins | sample ArcticOcean_MG_C_4_FD_87039 | JGI IMG/M metagenome (GOLD analysis project Ga0114996, IMG submission 87039) | Marine microbial communities from western Arctic Ocean - ArcticOcean_MG_CB4_134 | ecosystem: Environmental > Aquatic > Marine > Oceanic | place: Arctic Ocean: Canada Basin | collected...
TATATTTAAAATTTATTAATAAGTTGGGGGAATTTTTCAGATTCCCCCAATTTATTTTAAGAAAGCAATTTTTTGAAAGTGATGAAAGTAGATTTGAAATATGCAGGAAGGAAGTTTGGGCGCTCCAGAGCGTCATGTCATACCTTGGCGTGATGATGAGTTTTATGATGAATTATCTCTAGATAAAGAACTAAGGAGAGTTTTTGACATCTGTCATGGATGCCGCCGTTGTTTCAATCTCTGTGATAGTTTTCCAAAACTTTTTGATTTGATAGATGATTCAGATAGTGGAGAATTGGATACTGTTTCATCGACCAATTTTGAAGAGGTCATAGATTCGTGTACTCTTTGTGATTTGTGTTTTATGACAAAATGCCCTTATGTACCACCTCATGAATTTAATCTCGACTTCCCCCATTTAATGCTTCGTGCGCGTGCTGCTAAAGCAAAAAACAACGGTATTCCTTTCGTGCAGAAAGAGCTTACTAAAACTGATAGAAATGGTCTTATTGGAGGTTGGTTGGCCCCAATTAGTAACTGGATTGGCAAGTGTGGCAATAATATTACACGGCCAGCTATGGAATTGATTTTAGGGGTTCATCGTGATGCGATTTTGCCTAAATTTAGCTTTTCAACATTCAAAAGTAAGGCAAAAGAAAAGTTAGAAATTAATAGAAGTGCGCCTGCTTTTGGTCGAAAGGTTGTTATTTTTTCTACATGCTTTTCGAACTATAACAATCCAGAGATAGGGTTGGCGGCGAGGCGCGTATTAGCGAAAAATGGAGTAGAGTCAGAAGTAGTTTATCCAAAATGTTGTGGAATGCCTCAATTTGAGCATGGGGATATTGCCGCTGTAGCAGAGTCGGCGTTGACTGTTAGTGCTTCACTTCGGCCTTGGATTGAGAAAAAGTATAGTGTTATTGCCTTAATCCCATCATGTGCATTGATGATGAAGTTTGAATGGCCACTAATTGTTCCGGAAAGTGATGACGTTTTATTGCTTAGTAAGTCTACCCAAGATATTACCGAGTACATTGTTGATATTGCTAAAACTGAAGGTGTGGCTGATGGCTTAGGTTCAGTTGAGGGGGGAGTAACAATGCATGTTGCTTGTCATGCGCGAGCCCAGAATATGGGCCAAAAGGGGGTAGAAATGCTTCGTATTATTCCAGATATAGATATTAATGTGATTGAGCGTTGTTCGGGGCATGGAGGATCATGGGGAATTATGAAAGGTAATTTCGAAACAGCAATGAAAATAGGGCGGCCCGCTTATCGTAAGATTTCTGAATTAAAACAAAGCTATATTGTTTCAGAATGCCCGCTCGCACGAGAGCATCTTGTGCAAGGAGCTAAAAGTCTCGCAGTAAATTATGATAAAGTTAGTTCTTTTCAACATCCAATTCAAGTTTTGGCATCTGCATATGGGCTTTGATTTTTTAAAAGGTCAATTTAAAGTATTACTTAACTAAATTAGGACAAACGATGGAAAAGAATTATAAAATCACCCGTAGTGATATAATGCCCATGGAAAAATATGCAAAAATTAGGTCGGAGAGAACGAAAGAAGTGACTAGGCTTAAACTAGACCGGAGATTAAACGTTGGACCATGTGCTGTTTTTTATTTTGAGAATTATGAGACAATGTTTCATCAAATTCATGAGATGTTATGGATTGAAAAAGGGGGAGAGAATCAAATTGAAGATGAGTTATTTGCATATAACCCATTAATTCCAGATGGACATGAGTTAGTTGCGACCTTGATGTTCCAAATTAATGAACCGGTTCGTAGAGCTTCTTTTCTTTCTAAGCTAGGTGGAGTTGAGGAAGCGGTGTATATTGCTTTTGATGGAATAAAGACAATTTTTGGTACTAGTGAAGAAGACGTAGAAAGAACAAATGATGCAGGAAAAGCATCTTCAGTGCAGTTTTTACATTTTAAATTTACAGATAGCCAAATTAAGCTTTTTAAAGATAAAAGCGTCGAAACTTCAATTGGAATTAACCATCAAGCGTATGGACATATAGCTGTTTTCCCCGAACATATCGTGGATTCACTATCAGCAGATTTTTTGTAATAGGTGGTTATTGAATAGATTCATTCTTGTATGCTCCCCAGATTTGAGTGCGCCGGAGCCATCCATTATATTCTCCTATTTGTACACGACACCAGTCGCTTTGAGTTTTACAACTTTTAAGAGTTCCGATTACCCCTGGTTCAGCCTCGGCAATAGCTATACTTTTAGTCTTACCTCTTTTTCTTATTGCCTGGGGTGAATTAATTATAATAAACATCCTTTTCCCAGATAGCATGCTTTGATGAACCCATCCAAGAGTATCTTGCCAATCTTTAATCTTTCGCCAAGTTTCGTATTCAGCAATGATCTCAATTGGCATTTCTCGCTTTTGATAGACCCATTCGATTGGGTATCGTAAGCCAGGCCCAGTACGCACATTTACTTTATTTGATCGTAAACTCGCAAATCGAGGTAAAGGCAATCCTGTACTAGTTTCTTTAGCATAGCTATGGTTGTATGGAAAATTGTTTAAAAAAAGAACTAGAGAGCTTAAAATAATTCTGTTAATTAGCATGATTTCTTTTAACTTCCTTTAAAGGTAGGAAAAGTTACCATGTATAATCTTTAAAAACTTTTAATGACTATGGAAAAACTAATTATAAATGTTGATTTACAATAAATCAATTGAAATTCAGAAACTAGTTATAAGAGTATTAAGTTTGTAATATATTCAGTGTTATGGAGGATTATATATGGTTGCTAACAAACCCCGTGTTATTGTTACACGCAAACTTCCAGACGTTATTGAAACACGAATGATGGAGTTGTTTGATGTTCAGTTGAACTTAGATGATAAGCCGATGAGTGTTCCAGAATTAATAAGTGCTGCTCAATCTGCAGATGTTTTGGTCCCCACACTCACAGATAAAATTGATTCAGAGATACTGGAGGAAGCTGGGGAGCAATTAAAATTAATAGCTAATTATGGGATGGGTGTTGATCATATTGATTTGAAATATGCTCAAAAAATGAAAACTATAGTCACTAATACACCAGATGCGCTGACAGAAGACACAGCTGATATGACAATGGCTCTGATTTTGGTAGTTCCGCGACGTTTGTCCGAAGGAGTAAAGTTATTGCGATCAGGAAGTTGGAAAGGGTGGTCCCCAACGGGAATGTTAGGTTCCAGAATTTTTGGCAAACGTCTAGGTATTGTTGGCATGGGGCGAATTGGGCAGGCTGTAGCACAGCGTGCTAAAGGTTTTGGTCTTGCAATACATTATCATAATCGTCATCAACTTCATGTAGATATTGAGAATAAGCTTGAAGCCACTTTTTGGGAAAGTTTGGACCAAATGCTTGCGCGAATGGACTTTATTTCAATTAATTGTCCTCACACGCCAGCTACTTATCATTTGCTCTCTTCTCGAAGATTGAAATTATTGCAATCTCATGCTGTTATAATTAATACGTCTCGTGGTGAGGTTATTGATGAGACAGCTTTAACCAAAATGTTAGTGGGAGGTGAAATTGCAGGAGCTGGGCTAGATGTGTTTGAAAATGAACCGGCTGTTAATAAAAAATTATTAGTTATGGATAACGTTGTCCTCTTACCACATATGGGGTCTGCTACAGTTGAAGGAAGAATAGATATGGGGGAGAAAGTTTTAATAAATATTAAAACATTTGTTGATGGTCATAACCCACCAGATCGAGTGTTTCTTGATTTTCCCTAGATGAGGTTTAGTAAATAGGCTTTTTAAAGAGATCAGAACTGATGGGATTTGATTTATGACGGCTACTAAAAACTTACTAAAAGATCGCTATGGTTATGACTTCCCAATTACCGAGGGCATTAATCAAACAATAAATACTATTCTCAGTCACGGAACCTGCAGAAAGTATACAAATCAATCGATTTCGGATGATTTGCTGAATCTTTTACTTGCCTGTGCCCAGTCAGCGCCCTCCAAATCTAATCTGCAACAATACTCTGTTTTAGTAGTCAGAAATTTAGAGATTAGGAGAAAATTAGCAGCCCTAGTTCCAACTATGAATTGGGTGTTTTCGGCTCCTATATTGCTAGTTTTTTTAGGTGATGTTAGGCGTATTAGACAACTGGCAAAAAAGCGAGGATATAAGTATCAAAATAATAATGCGGATACATTCATGAATGCTTCAATAGATGCTGCTTTAGCGATGCAATCATTGATAACTGGTGCAGAGAGTTTAGGCCTTGGTGTTTGTCCAATTAGTTATTTACGTAACCATATTGGCCGATTATCAACTTTATTAAGTCTGCCGGATGGAGTATTTCCGATTTGTGGATTGACCTTGGGTTATAAAGCCGAACCAGGATATATTTCTATGCGGCTCCCACAAGACATTGTTGTGCACTATGATTTTTATAATGATGATGATTTAGATAAAAAAATTAAAGAATTTGATGATCGAAATCATGAGAGGTCTCCGATTAGTCCTATAAAACAACGCCATGTTGATAAGTATGGTGTTTTAGAAAGATGTACTTGGTCAGAAAATGTGTGCCGCCAGTTATCATTGCCAGAGCGGGAAAAATTTGCTGACTACTTGAATAGCAAAGGAATAAAATTAACTTAAGGGTTATGATTGAGCTATTGTGCTAAGAACCCACCATCTACAGGGAGTGTGTGACCAGTAATCATTGAAGCTCCTGGACTAGAAAGAAATAATATTGCTGAAGCAACTTCTTCTGGTTCTGCTATTCTATTTAGTGGAGTCATTGATTCTATTTTCTTAATTAGTTTTGGTTGAGTTAATAATGATTTAATGAATGGAGTGCGGACGTAAGTAGGAGCAACAGCATTGACACGAATTCCTTTAGTTGCCCATTCTACAGCCATAGCACGCGTCATATTAATGATAGCACCCTTAGTTGTTTGATATGATATATTTGGATAGAGACCACCACCAGATAGACCCATTATAGAAGCTATATTGATTATGACGCCGCCATGCTTTCCTTTTGACATTAGTCTAGCTGCAACTCGAGAGCATATAAAGCAACCAGTCATGTTAACATTAACTACTTTATTCCAGTCCTTAAGGGGCAAAGTTATCGCTGGTTTTCGAATTGCAGTACCAGCAGAATTAACTAAAATATCAATGGATTTTTTTTCTTTGAATATTTTTTCAAGTGAATTTTTGACATCAGTCTCAGCTGTGATGTCTAGCGAAATGCCGCTACATATATGGGTGTCCAAGGAAATCTTTTTAGCAGCTTCTTTTACATTACTTTTAGGGAGGTCTAATAAAACTACTTTAGCACCAGCAGCCACAAATATTTGAGCTGTAGCAAATCCAATTCCACTTGCACCTCCTGTAATAAGGGCAATTTTTTGATCAAGGTTAAAAGGGTAATTTGAATTTATTTTTTTAGTTTTTTTCACAATTAACAATCCCCATTTAATTTTTTTAAATTTAAAATAGTTATATTTTCTTCTGCTATGTCGATAAAACAATTTAAAATAATTTTTCTAAAGATTAATTAAAGAGAGGTTTTTGCCTGTTAAATAAATAAGATAGAGCTATTTTTTGATGCTTCTTTGAGAAATGTGATGGCACCACCAGGTTCAATTTTGAGATCTTTTCGCAGGACAAAGTTTTCTAGCTGCTTTGCTTTTAAGCCCATTTCACATATCATAAATTTAGTTTTAAAAGTAATACAGGCATTAATTAATTCTTCAAAGGTAGCAATTCCCTCGCGGCGATAAAAATCATTTCTTTCTCTACCTGTTTTTTTACTGTCACTTAATGGCATTTTAGACCACGCTGGATTTCCTTCTTCATCATTACAGAAAAGTGCATTACATGCTCCCATTGTAAAAAAAAGGGTAGTTGGTTGGCCGATTGCTGCTGCTGCAGCTGCCATTACAAGAGCGTAATGAATTTTATCAAAATGATGATCATAAACGATTATAGATAGTGGTTTCGATGAAGAGTTATTTTCCATGGATTGACAAATTTCTTATTGAGGGATCATTGCCGCATAGAGGACATTTAGGATCTTGTTTTATTTTGATTTTACGGAAATCACTTCTCAAGCCATCTAAAATCAATAAAGAACCCGCTAAACTATCCCCTATTTGTAAAATTTCCTTAATAATCTCAGTTGCTTGAAATGATCCCATTAAACCGCAGAGTGACCCTAAAACGCCAGCCTCGGAGCAAGAAGGAATGTGCCCTTCAGGGGGCGGCTCTGGGAATATGCATCGATAACATGGATTTAATTGCCCTTCTTTTTTATTTTTATGTGATTTAAATGTTGAAAGTTGGCCGTCAAACCGGAGTATAGCAGCTGAAACCAGTATTTTTTTTGCAAAATATGCGGCATCATTTATCAGAAACCGAGTTGCAAAATTATCACTCCCGTCTGCTATAATATCATAATCTTTAATTATATTTAAGGCATTTGAAGGGGTGAATCTAATACTATGAGCTATGACATTGACATCAGGGTTCATTTCTTTGATAACCCGTCTTCCATTTTCAGCTTTTAGATGTCCAATATCTCTAGTTCTATGAAGGATTTGTCTTTGTAGGTTTGATAAATCAATAGTATCATTATCTACTATCCCTATAGTTCCTATACCTGCTGCTGCAAGGTATAAAAGCAAGGGTGATCCAAGCCCTCCTGCACCGATAACAAGAACCCGCGACTGCAACAATTTTTTTTGGCCAAGTCCACCTACTTCTTTAAGTAAAATGTGGCGCGAGTATCTGTTTATTTGTTGTTCGGAAAAATTCTTAATTGCAAGCTTCCTTTTTTAGGAGAATAATTTAATTATATCTGAGATTATGGAACAGTGCAGTGATTCTTATTTATAAATAAATTGAGTAAAAGTTTTTTATAATATTACACTTATTTTTTTATATTTATACCAGAGGATCCAAAACCCTTTGACCCTCTAATCGTTTTATTTAAAGTATCCACTTCTAACCATAAAATTGAATTGACGGGTTTTAAAATTAGTTGGGCGATCCGCATTCCGCGTAAAATTTTAAAGTTTTCCTCCCCGTGATTAATAAGGATTATAAGAATCTCCCCCCGATAATCTGGATCTATTGTTCCTGGTGCATTGAGGCAGGTGATGCCGTGCTTTATAGCTAACCCTGAGCGCGGTCGAATTTGTACTTCAAATCCTTTTGGAAGGGCAATAGCTATCCCTGATGGGATAAGAACTCTTTTCCCAGGCGCTAGATTAATATCTTTATAAATTGCTGCTAATACATCAGCGCCGGCACTCATTTCTGTTGCATATTTTGGAAGGTCTAATCCTTCACTATTTTTTAGTCGTTTAACATTTACTTGTATTGTTTTCATTTTAAATCTTTAAAATGATGTGATATTAATCGAGCTAGTTTGATGCTGACCTCATACTTGCTCATTAGAGGCCAAGCGTCTACGCCATCCTCCGAAATTAGGTAAATTTTATTTTCGTCGCCGCCAATTGTTTCTGTTTTTAAGGAGACATCATTTGCAATTATCCAATCGCATCCTTTTAGGGTTCTTTTGGCTATAGCATTTTGAACAATATCATTAGTTTCTGCTGCAAACCCTATTACTAAGCGGGGGCGGCCTATTTTTTTCTGGGAAATAAATTTTAAAATATCTGGGTTTTCAGTTAATTGAATTTCTGGAGGAACTTTTTGGGTAGATTTCTTAAGTTTGATTGGCGACTTGTTCAAAACTTTCCAATCTGCTACGGCTGCTGTGCAAATTGCTATATCTGTGGGGAGGACACTTTTGCAAGCGTTTAACATGTCCTCTGCACTTTCAACACGAATTATATTTACGCTTTCTGGGCAAGGCTGCTGGGTTGGACCGGAAACCAGTGTTGTTTCTGATCCTAATTTTGATATTGCTTGTGCAATATTGTGGCCTTGCTTTCCAGAAGACCGATTTCCAATAAATCTAATAGCATCAATGGATTCATAAGTAGGCCCACTTGTGACTAGAGTTCGCAGTCCAGATAATGGCCCCTTTTTGTCATACGATCGTTCTAAGGCTTCTACAATTTCAAGAGGTTCTAACATTCGCCCATCACCAAACTCTCCACAAGCGGCTTTTCCTCTACTTGGCCCAAGGATTGATATCCCTCTAGATTTTAATATTTTTATATTATCTTTTGTGGCGGGATTCTCCCACATTAATGGATTCATAGCTGGTACAATTGTAACAGGTTTGTTTGTTGCTAATAGGGTTGTCGTGGCTAGATCAGGCGTTAGGCCGTGCGCTATATTTGAAATGATGTTTGCACTAGCTGGTGCAATAAGAATTACATCAACTGAACGGGACAGTTGAATGTGCCCTATTTCATTTTCGCTATTTAGTGAAAAAAGTTCACTATAGACTTCTTTTCCACTAATAGTTTGGAGGGTTAGTGGCGTAATAAACTCTGCCCCACCTTTAGTCAGTATACATTGAACGTCAACACTTTTTTCACGCAATTTACTTACAATTTCGGGTGCTTTATAAGCTGCAATTCCGCCTGACACTATCAATAAAACTTTTTTTAAACTCACATCACCTACCTCTTACAGAGTCTCATACAAATATAAATATGTTAATTTTTAATATAATTATAGTTAGACTTTAGTTAGTTTTGTATGATGCAATTTTAACTAAATCCTAAATATCCACCAATAATTAATAGAAGAAGTATCAAGGTTCTATAGACAAATGTACTTTTTTTATAGTCATTTTGAGAGAGCTTGAGTATTTCTGGGTCAACTTTTATTAGTCCATTTGCCATAATTGTTGTGCTTTTTTCAATATTATCTATTAATCTTGGTAATTTTTCAACTATGTTAGAGAGCGTGTCCACCGTCATTCGAACCTTTGCCTCTGGTCCCAAGTTTGAGCGCATCCAATTTTCCATTAAAGGCCTTGCTGTTAACCACATGTTAGCTTTTGGAGCAAGTTTTCTACTTGTGCCTTCAGCGACTAACATGGTTTTTTGGAGAAGTAATAATTGGGGCTGTACTTCCATTTTAAAGGTTTCTGAGATTTGAAATAAAAGTCCTAATAATTGGGCTATAGAGATCTCATCTTGGGGTTTGTCCAAGATTGGCTCCCCAATTGCTCGGCATGCTTGAGAAAATAAATCTTCAGACTGATTAGATGGTATCCACCCGGCTTTAAAATGAAGTTTCCCAGCAAGTTTATAGTCTCGATTAAGAAAAGCTAGAAGGATTTGTCCAAGATATTTTCTAGTTGCAAAATCTAACCTTCCCATAATTCCAAAATCTACAGCACTAATTGCGCCTGACCTTGTTACAAATATATTTCCTGGATGAATATCTGCGTGAAAAAAACCATCTCGAAATACCTGGTTGAAAGAAATTTTTGATAATTTTTTAAAAACTGTATTTGGATTCAAGCCAGCTTCTATTATTGCGGAATAGTCATCAATAGGAATTCCTTTTATTCGTTCTGCTGTCATTACTCGTCGCGACGTTAGGGTCCAATCAATTTTTGGTATTATGAAGTCAAGGTCATTCTTAAAGTTGTCATAGAGTTCAGATGCCGCCGCCGCCTCCAATCTGAGGTCCATCTCAATTTTCATTGAGTTCTCAATAGTTTTTATGACCTCTGAGAGTTTGAGCCTTTTATATTCAGGGCGGGATTTTTCAATAATTTGGGCAAGCCAGGTAAACAGATCTAAGTCTTTATAAAATGATTCTTCAATATTTGGACGAAGAACTTTAACAGCAACTTCTTTCCCTTCGTTTGTGGTTGCAAAATGAACTTGAGCAATAGATGCTGCGGCAACAGGTTTATTACTAAAGCTTTTAAATAAATTGCTAATTTCCCCCTCAAGTTCACTTGCAATTGTTTCTTGAACTTTTTTAAATGAAAATGGTGGTAATTGGTCTTGTAGAGAGGACAAGTCATGTGTCAGTTGTTCTCCAAAGATATCCGAACGGGTTGAGATAGTTTGGCCTAATTTAATAAAACTAGGGCCAGCCTCGCTAAGGGCTGAAACCAATCTTTCCCCAGGGCGTTTAGTTGGGTTTTTTCTATGGAAAAGCTTAACAAACTTTATAATTATCGGATAGA
>Ga0114996_10010367_pt1 | contig 10121 bp, 12 predicted proteins | sample ArcticOcean_MG_C_4_FD_87039 | JGI IMG/M metagenome (GOLD analysis project Ga0114996, IMG submission 87039) | Marine microbial communities from western Arctic Ocean - ArcticOcean_MG_CB4_134 | ecosystem: Environmental > Aquatic > Marine > Oceanic | place: Arctic Ocean: Canada Basin | collected...
CAGGGACGCCCCAGCATGGGCGCCTGGGCGACCTACGGGCTGGGAAGCGAGTGCGACGATCTGCCCGGTTTCGCCGTCCTGGAATCGGGCTTGATTCCTCCCGGCGGCATGGATCTATTCGGAAGCGGTTTTCTGCCGGCCGCCTACCAGGGGACGCTTTTCCGGGAAGGCAAGCACCCCATCGCGGACATCGAGGCACGGGAGGCGAATCCGCAAGCGCAGAGGAACAAACTCGGTCTGCTGCGGAAGCTCAATCGCGGCGTGCTCGACCGTTTCGGGCAAGTTTCTGAATTGGAGGCCACGATCTCCAACTACGAGCTGGCGTTTCGAATGCAAGCCACGGTTCCGGATCTGATCGATTTGACGACCGAGAGCGAGGCGACCCGCAAGCTCTACGGCCTGGGCGAGCCCGAAACCGAAGCCTTCGCGCGGCAGTGCCTGTTGGCTCGCCGCATGGTCCAGCGCGGCGTGAGGTTTTTGGAGCTTGTCACCCCGCGCCGCAGCCGCCAGGACCGTTGGGACCAGCATCAGCGCCTGATCGAAGGCCACCGCATGAACGCTAAAGCTGTCGACAAGCCGATCGCCGGACTGATCAAAGACCTCAAGGCCCACGGGTTGCTCGATCAAACCTTGATCGTGTGGGGAGGGGAGTTCGGCCGCACGCCGACCGCGCAGCTTTCAAACGACGGCGATATCAACAAAGTGGGGCGCGACCACAACCCCTTCGGCTTCACCATGTGGATGGCCGGCGGCGGCGTCAAGGGCGGGACGACTTACGGCCAGACCGACGAGTACGGTTATTTCGCCATCGAGAACAAGGTCGAAGTGCATGACCTGCACGCCACGATGCTGCACCTGCTCGGGCTCGACCACAAGAAGCTAACCTTCCGCTTCAGCGGCCGCGACATGCGGCTGACCGATGTCCATGGGAATGTGATTCACGAGTTGCTGGCTTGAGAAGCGGTCATGGCCAAGATCACCTTTGACCACGGGCCAAGGCCGGCCTAGAATTTAGATATGCCGAGCACCGTCACCAAGACGCTGTCCTACTCCGTCGTCTATGAACCCGCGCCGGAAGGAGGATATGTCGTAACCGTTCCGGCGCTACCCGGATGCCACACTCAGGGTGACTCCTTCGAAGAAGCGGAAACGAACATCAGAGAGGCAATCGAACTCTATGTCGAGTCGCTGCTCTCTGACGGAGAAGATATCCCACGGGAGGATGGCGCACTGCAGGGCAGGATTACCGTCCCAATTGCCATGCCCGTCTAGTCGATGGCCTCTCGATTGCCTGGGCCTCAATCCCCTTACTTGACTACACCCGGACAAGCGTCGCCGCGGCGATCGTGATGCCGACCAAGACGACCGACCAGGCGAAGGCCTTCCGAAGTCCTTCCGGCGAAATTCGCCCGACAAACGAGGTCCCCAGCCACATGCCGGCCAGAGCGGCCGCGAGAAACATGGCGGTGAGCCACCAGTCGAACTGAGCGAATCGGAGCTGACCGGCAAGGCCCGCGGCGGAATTCAGCGCGATGATGCCCAGCGAAGCACCGATCGCTTTCTTGGCGTCGATGCCGGCCAACAGCACCAGCGAAGGCACGATCAGAAAGCCTCCACCGACTCCAAGAAAGCCCGTCAGAACTCCGACGCCCGCACCGATCGTCAGGCATCGCGCCGGATAGCAGCGTTCCGGCACGCAGACGAGATCCTTGCGCCGCAACATCACGGTCCCAACGATAATCATCAGCACGGAGAAGAACGACATCAGCACCCGCGGGGAGACACGGTGGGTCAAGACCGAACCGAAGTACGCGCCCACCATTCCCGTCAAGCCGAGAAACAGCACGGCGCGCAAGTGAAAGTGCCCCTTGCGCTGGTGGAGCAGCGCTCCGAACAAGCTCACCGTCCCGACGATTGCCAGCGACATGGCAATCGCGTTCTGCGGTGGAACGCCCATCACGTAGACGAGCACCGGAAGCGTGATGATGGAGCCGCCGCTTCCGAGCAGCCCCAATGAAAGCCCGATGGCGGTGGCTAGCGCGAGGGATAGATAGAGCTGGGGAGCCATCGCTAGCTTCCCGCGGGCAGTCCGGCTGCCTTCCAGGCGCTCATGCCCCCGATGACGTTCGACACCGATTCATAGCCCTCCCGCTTGAGGAAAGAGGCCGCGATCGAGGCTCGGTATCCAGAGCCGCAGATGACCGCCACGGGTTGATCCCTGGGAACCTGAGAGAAGCTCTGCTGGAGTTTTCCCCCGTGGATATGGATAGCTCCATCGATGTGGCCTGATTGCCATTCTTGTTCGGTTCGAACATCGAGCACCGTCGGGCGGCTGCCGTGGCTGAGCTGTGAGAATAGGTCACGAACGGAAATCGTCGACAGAGTGCTGACAGGAAAGCCCCCAGTCACCCAAGCGTCGATACCGCCTTCCAGGTAGCCCCGCACGTCGTCGAAGCCAACCCGTAACAGGTGAGTTGTTACTTCCGCCATGTCGCCGGGATTGTCCAACACGATGAGCGTGGGGTGGTCGTAGGGGAGCACCCAACCGGCCCAAGTTGGAAGATTCGGCCCGAGAGGAATGTTGATGGAGTTGGGCAGGTGCGCCGAGGCGAAAGCTTCTTTCGAACGCACATCAACGATAAGACAGTGCTCGCACATGCGCTCATGGACTTGCTTGGCGCTCCATCGATTTTGCCCGGGGAGGTTCGCGCCAATCAGCGCCGGACCCGCCTGGTTGACCTGTTTCATTCGCTGAAAGTAAGGCGGAGCGAGGGGCATTTGCGCTAACAGAGCCGCTATCCAGTCTTGCTCGGGCAGCGCTGTCAGAGCCTTGTTGAAGAGCCGCTCGTAGCCGACTGTCGACGAACGGCGCGAGCCAATCGCTTTGCCGCATAGTGAGCCGGCGCCGTGCCCCGGAAAAATTTCCGTTATATCGGGCAGCGTCGGCAGCCTCTCGAACACGCTTTGGTGCAGTTGGTGGGCCAGTTGCTTCCGCGCCCGGTCACCGAGCAGATCGGGACGTCCTACATCGCCAACGAAAAGAAAATCGCCGCTAAAGGCCACCCACGGGGTGTCGGCGCTTCTCGACTCGTCGTAGAGCAGCCAAGAAAGATGTTCTGGCGTATGGCCTGGGGTGAAAAATGCCTCCAGCCGCACTTGGCCGAGCCGGACCGCATCGCCGTCCTTGACAATCTCGTCGGCGTGAGGCGGGGTCCAGTCCTCGCCGCCGTGGCCCGAGCAATGAATCGCCGGCTCGTCATCGAGGCGTGCCTTGAGTTCACGGGAGCCGCTGATGAAATCGGCATGGACGTGAGTCTCCAAGATGTGGCGGATATGCAGCCCGTTGTCGCGCGCATACGCTATGTAACCGTCGACGTCGCGGGTGGGGTCGATGACCGCGGCCTCTCCGCTCTTTTCGTCGCCGACGATGTAGGAGTTGATCGCGAGCCCTGGAACGAAACGCTGATGCAGGAGCATGATATAAGGCCCTCGGTCAACTTGAGCAGGAAGCGTCGCGGCCTTGATTCCAAGGCATCCGGGCGAGCAGCATCGCCATACCACACGTATCGGTTACACCGGCAAAGACCTGTCCGGCACCGATGAATCCTGAGAGAAATACGAAGATGGGGTGGATGAACCATGCCAAGATCGTTCCGAACAAGACGAGCGAACCGGCGAATATGCGCACTTGACGCTCTAGTGAGACGGCCTTCTTGCCCCGAGTGACCGCAAGGCCGGCGGCCTCCCAGGCAACCGTACCGCCCTCAACGTTGACGGCGTTGTCGTAACCCGCCGCGATGAATTGTTCACACGCAATTGCTGAGCGGTTGCCACTACGGCAAATCAAATAAAGAGGCTCGTCCGGGGAGCCCTTTCGCGCCCCGGCTACCCCGCGGGGGTCCAGGGAACCAATTGGCTGGTTCGCGGAAACGATGCCTGCGTGGATCTCCCGAAATTCGGCCGGCGTGCCGACGTCGATTAGCTCGACGTTACCGGATTTCTCGAGTTTTTGAAGTTCGACAGGGGTAATGCTGTTGATTGAATTCTTCATGGTTTTTTCTTATCTATGGAAGCCAGTCGCGAAGGGCGCGCTCGGTTGCCAGGAACAGTGGCTCCCTGGCTTGGTGTCCTCGGAACCCTATTGGATCGCCAGATACGCGAACCCTCGCATCTGGCGATCGATGATAGCCGTTGCCGCCGAGAGAGCGACTTCAACTTCCGGGGCCGTTTGCTCGGGCCTATACCCGGCATGCATGAGTGCCTGACCGCAGACGAGGATGCGAACGCCCGCGCCGCGAAGCTGCCGCACCAGGTCAGCGTTGGGATTCGGTTTCCCGAATAGTGCCGCGTAGGCTTCACCCGAAAGCGCTTCCTTCGTAGCGGCGCCATGGAGGATAACCGCCATTTGAAAATGACTCGCGCCTCCCAATGTCAACAGGTTCGTGAATCGAGCCGCTCGATCCAGCCCCTTGTTCACGCCGCCGTCTTCGGCTCCCGTAGTGACGTCAACCACCACCTTTGAATCCTGGCGAGGCATTTCAGGGGAACCTGGAACCCGAAAGACGCCTCCGTGCCCCTTGATCGTTGGGAATTCAAGCGATTGCGGGGGATCAGCAGCGAACCCATTGGGCGCAAGCGCTAGGGCCAAGAGAATGAGGCTGAAACGCAGCGATCGTCCCGCCGGTAATTTCTGTCGGCGTATTGAAATCGCGGGAGCTATTGGACGCACGTATCTAGTCATTGATTTTCCGAAAAACGTTGCTCGATACAGTTCATGATGTCCGCCAGGTGGAGTTCAGCCACCTGATAGTAGACGCGCCGCCCGCGCTGTTCGCTGTGGAGCAATCCGCAGCGCTTCATCAGCATCAAATGTTCGGAGGCCATGTGGCTGGGGATCTCACAGGCGCCAGCCAATTCGCCGACGGTATGTTCCCCCTCCAGCATGAGTTGGATCATCCGCAAGCGATGTGGATGGGCGATCGTGCGAAGGCACTCAGAAGCTTGAGTCAACGCTTCCAGGCTGAGCGAATTGGCCGTTGCGATCGCCACTCAACTACCATATGTCGATCGATCCCGATATGTCAATATGGTTCTCGGGCGATAGCTCGTCTTGACGGTCTTCTCCGCCTTTTCCCACAAGAATTCACAAAAACCACGAGCCACGACCAGCCGTTTGGTGTACAATTACCTGCAACCGGGAAGTAAACGTGAAAATCCCGGTTTACCGGAGGCCAGCCATGATGCGCGACACACCCCGCAGCCCGAGCGGCCGGAAAAATTGGGCGGCGCTTGTTCTCGGCGCCAGCTTGACACTGGCGAGTTCCGCGGCCGGCGCCGAACTGACCCACAAGCCCGTCACCTTCGCCAAGGACGTGGCTCCGATTTTCCAGCAGAAATGCCAGGAGTGTCACCGCCAGGGAGCCATGGCCCCCATGTCGCTGGTGACCTACGAAGAGACGCGGCCCTGGGCGCAAGCGATCAAAGAGCGCGTGCTGATGCGCAATATGCCGCCTTGGCACCTCGACAAGACAGTCGGCATCCAGCACTTCCAGAACGACATGTCGCTGAGCGACGAGCAGATTGCCACCGTCGCCCGCTGGGCGGATACCGGAGCGCTTCCCGGAGACGAGAAGGACACGCCGCCGCCGAAGAAATGGCCGGTCTATGACGGCTGGCAGCTCTCGGGCCAGTTCGGCTCGCCCGATCTGGTCATCAAGTCAGAGCCCTACGACATGCCGGCCGGCGGACAGGATGTCTGGTGGAGGCCGCTGACCGCGATACCGCTTAGCGAGCCGCGCTGGGTGCGGGCGGTCGAAATCCGGCCGGGATCGGAGGCCGGGCGCGGCATGGTGCATCACGTGCTCGCGCGCCTTCAGCAGGAAGAGCCCGATCGTCCCGCGGTTCCCGACGTCAACACGGCCAGTGCCGGGATGTTGATGGAATGGGCAATCGGCAAGAACTACGATATTTACCGTGAGAACACCGGCAAACTGCTGCTGCCGGGCGCGCATATCTGGTGGGAACTCCACCTCCATGCCATCGGTCAGGCGCTTCGCGAGCACGCCGAACTCGCCATCTATCTCTATCCCAAAGGCGAAGAGCCCAAGTATCGCACCTACTTGAAGGCGCTGCATGCTGCCAGACGGATCGAAGGACAGATCCCGCTGCTCGACATTCCGCCCCACTCGGTCACCCAGACCCAGGGCTTCTACGTCCTCAAACAGGCCGCGCGGCTTGAAAACTTCCAGCCGCATATGCACCTTCGCGGTAAGTCGATGTCGATGGAAGCGATTCTGCCCGATGGCTCGCGGCGCGTGCTAAGCTCGGCCGATAATTTCACGTTCAACTGGATGACCAACTACATCTATGCGGACGAATCGGCGCCGGTCTTACCCGCCGGAACGCTGCTCGAGATTACCGCCCAGCATGACAACACGATCGCCAACCCGAATAATCCCGACCCCAGCCAGTGGGTGGGATGGGGAGATCGCACGGTGGACGAGATGGCTCATGCCTGGGTGAACATCACCTACCTGCCGGAAGAAGAGTATGAGCGGCTGGTGGCGGCGGGTGCATCGGAATAAGTTCGTCTGGAGCGGTTTCGTTTGGAGTAGTTTTGTCTGGAGCAGTTTTGTCGATTCGGGCCAGGCCGGGGATTTCCAAAAAGTGTTGATCGAGCGCTTGACTGCCTGGGGTTTGTGTCTGGGGATGGCCTTCTCGAGTGCGGCTGCGTTCGCCCAGAACGTCCAGGTCAAGCATCTGCATGACTCCGGACAGGGCATCACCGCTGCCTATGAGGGTTGGTTTCAGAATAAGGACGGCAGCTTCAGTGTTCTCTTCGGCTACTACAATCGCAACGAAAAGCAAGTGCTCGACATTCCGATTGGGCCGCAAAACCGCATCGATGCCGGCGGGCCTGATCAGGGCCAGCCGACGCATTTCCTAATCCGCCGGCAGTGGGGCGTTTTCACCGTGACCGTCCCGAAAGACTTCGGAGAAAACAAGCTCACCTGGACGATTACCGCCAACCGCCAAACCACGACGGTGCCGGCAAGCCTCAACCCTCTGTGGGAGATTTCCCCTCTCCTCGACGCCGACGGTAACGCACCACCGCTGATGCGGCTGGGAGACGGCGGCGCTGTCGGGCAGGGGCCGCTTCCTATCAAAACCAGCCTTACCGCTACGATGGCGATTCCGGTCGAACTAAGCGTCTGGGTGGCCGACGACGCCCGAATGATTCCGGGAGGCCGAAAGCATACCACTCCCCCGATCGTGCTGACCTGGAGCAAATTCCGCGGACCCGGCGCGGTGACCTTCGAGAATATTCATCCAGCGGTCGAAAAGGAAGACCCGCCCGCCCCCGGCAGCGCCGTCAGCGGTCTAGCCGCGACGACCGCAACCTTCAGCGAGCCAGGCGAGTATGTGCTGGAAGTGGTAGCCAACGACTGGACGGGCTTAGGAGGCCGCGGTTTCCTCTGCTGCTGGACCAACGGTATGGTCAAGGTCTCGGTGAAGTGAAAGTCGACGCCTGATCGTACTATTGACCCATGGCGGCGGCGTACGTTGTGACGCGCGGACAACCTGCCAACTTACCAGTCCAACTTCTCATCGCAGTGCTCAACGGCAGTGTCCATGCCAGTCCGAATAGATTCCCGCATCCCCGGCCCGGAGAGTAAATAGAGGGGTTCTTCGGCAGCTCTCCAGTCCTCTTCCGCGATAAGTACCGCGTTGGACCTCTTGCCAGTGATAAGAATTGGTTCGTGATAGGCGGCGGCGTCTTCAAGCAAATCGTAGAGTCGGGCCCGCGCTTCGCTGGCGGAATAGGCTTTCGGTGGCACTGGCATGAGATCCTGATTTCTTCAGCTACCGGGCTGGACGAACAGAGCTCAGCTCCTGCTCGATTCGCTCGGCCAGAAACACTTTCATGAGCGACTGATAGGGCACATCCCTGCGGTTAGCGAGCACCTTCAGTTCGTTGATCATCGACTGTGGCAACCGTACCGAAATGGTCTTCAGCGAAGGTTTGAGGTTGGGGAGCAGGACGCGCCGAGCGGCGGACCAGTCCACATGTTCGGTCGAGTCATGGGAAGCCCAGTAATCGCGCTCCTCGTCTTGGGACTTGAAACTTGGAACTCCTTTTTTCATCACGAAGAGTAAACCTTCCTTTCCTTGCGGCTCATATCCCGAGCCGAGACGACTCGAATCAGCTCACGGCGCAACGTAAAAACGACAAACAATTTTCGGCCTGCTGCTGTCTGCCCCAATGCGTAAAATCGTTGCTCGTCGAATGACCACTGCGTACCGGAAACCATGAGTGGATTGCTGAAGAATACCTGCTCACACTCCACGGGTGCGACTTGGTGTTTCGTCCAGATCTTGATCGTATTGTGCTCATCCCACTCGAATCCGGTGCACTTATCAAGCGCAATCCAGATACCGTCGTCAGTCATTTGTATATGATCATTATATACATAGATGCTTGGAGGCGCAAGGAGTTTGGGTAGCCATGCGGCCAAAGAGCCGGAATTGATCTAGCGAAACTCAACAGTGACACGAAAGGGACAGCACCTCTACCCTACCTCCCGTCGAGCACGAACAGCCGCTTTCGCTTATCCCGTTCCGCGATGACCGACACCGCCTGGGTGCCGCGCCTGGCAAGAGCCAGCCGCAATGCCGCCACGTTTCGGGCTGTTCTCCCGTTGACGAGCAGCACGCGATCACCGGTCTGAAGACCCGCCTGCTGGGCCGCGCTGCCCTGCGCCACCGACTCGATGACAAACCCGTTGCCGGCCCCTTCGAAGGCCAGCCCGCCGCTGCTGGCAACTTCGGCGGAGGTAGGGGGCCGTCCGCGCGCCGAAAGCTCGAACGATCGGGAGCGCGTGCCCCGGCGAACGCCAATCTCGATCAATTCACGCGCCACGGGCAGCACTAACGGCAGCAAATCATCGGCACTCGCAACCTCCCGTCCGTCAAGAGAAACGATGAAATCACCTGGCAGCATTCCAGCGCGGTCCGCCACATCACCGGTCCACACCTCGCTCACCCGCACGCCCTCGGCGAGAGTTTCAGCGGGCTCTGGGAGGCCTTCATCCGAGCGGCCAACGCCGCGCTCGATCCGAAAGCCGTAGCGCTCGAGCAACTGCGAATCGAAGGAGTGCGCCTCTTCGATCGCGGTACCGATTCTGTCCGCCGCCATGGCGGCATAGCGATCACCGCACCGAATCACCATCGCCACCAAGTTTCCATCCAAATCGAACAACCCACCTCCGAGCATGCCTTCGCCCAGACTAATGTTCCAAGTGATTTCCGGAAATTTGAATTCACCGCACGATGAGGGCGCCAATCCCCCGTAGATTCCGGGAGCGAAACTGTATCGGCCATCTGCCTGCCTTGCCACCGCGACAAGCCAATCCCCCGGAACCAGCAGATCGGGCCGGATCGAGTGCGCCGGCTGGAATACCGGGCTTGCAATGACCCGCAACGAGACGACGGGATTGATGGGCGAGACGACGGCCGTTTGTGCTTGAGCCTCGCCACCGGGCTCCCTTTGCTGGGAGGTGCGGACTCTGCTCTGTGATGGAAACCCGCTTTCGGAAACCGCGGAGATAAGCGTGCCCTCGGTGTCCCAGCAGATGCCGCTCGAACCCGCATCCATCAGATAGACGATGTGCCGGGCGGCATTGGCCGCAACGTCGGAAAAGTAGGCGGCCATGTTTTGGGCCGTGCGCCTCTGCGTCAGTTGCTCCAACCGAACCAACTCGGCCGGAGAGGCAACCGTCTGTAATGACTCGTCGCTGCCCTTCTTCGGCCGGGCCCAGATGCCCAGAATTAGGACGAGGCCGGCAGCGATGGCCAGCAGTACGACATACCTGCGATTCGTGTTTTCGGCTGGCATAGGTCGGGGCGGCAACAGGGAGAGTGGGGAGTCCTGGAACAACCAGGCCTCTCTCACCGGCTATGTTTCCCAAGCTTGGGGTGGAACGGTACAGTGTCCGCGTACTAGGCTTATTCTCCCATACGGGCCGCGCCTGGAGGCGCGTTGGCGCTGCCCGAGCAGCAGCAGGACGGTGGTCTCGTCGAAAACCTCGCCCGAGGGCTGGCAGCCACGTACACGTGACTCA
>Ga0114996_10010368_pt1 | contig 10121 bp, 8 predicted proteins | sample ArcticOcean_MG_C_4_FD_87039 | JGI IMG/M metagenome (GOLD analysis project Ga0114996, IMG submission 87039) | Marine microbial communities from western Arctic Ocean - ArcticOcean_MG_CB4_134 | ecosystem: Environmental > Aquatic > Marine > Oceanic | place: Arctic Ocean: Canada Basin | collected...
AAAAAGCAACACCGATAAAAAAAGTAGCTGTCAGTAAAAAAGCAACGCCGATAAAAAAAGTAGCTGCGAGTAAAAAAGCAACACCGATAAAAAAAGTAGCTGTCAGTAAAAAAGCAACGCCGATAAAAAAAGTAGCTGCGAGTAAAAAAGCAACGCCGATAAAAAAAGTATCTGCGAGTAAAAAAGCAACGCCGATAGATACTAAAGTTAAAAATAAAAAGATAAAAAAAATTGCTGATAAGAAAGAAACGAAAGAAAAAACTCCTAAGAAGAAAAAAAAGAAGAGTAAAGTAGAATTAAAAATTCAAAAAATAGGTAGTGATGCAAATCGATCCTTAAGTAAATACCTTCAGGAAATAAGTAAATACCAGCCTCTCGAACCTAATAGGGAAGTAGAGTTAGCGATTGCGGTTAGGACTGGGAGTAGAAAAGCATTAAAAGAGTTAACGGAAGCAAATCTAAGATTTGTAGTTAGTGTCGCAAAAGATTATCAGGGCCAAGGATTGCCACTAACTGATTTAATTAATGAGGGAAACCTTGGATTAATAAAAGCTGCAGAACGTTTTGATGAAACAAGAGGATTTAAATTTATTAGTTATGCAGTTTGGTGGATTAGGCAATCAGTTCTACAGGCGCTTGCTGAACATTCAAGAATTGTAAGGCTCCCACTAAACAGAGTTGGGACAATAAGTAAAATCAATAAAGCATCAGAAAGATTAGAACAGGAATTTGAAAGAGCACCAAGGTCAGATGAATTAGCAAAACAATTAGATATGAAAGTGAATGAAGTGAATGATGCTCAAAGAATATCAAGAAGACATCATTCTTTAGATACTCCCTTCTCTGATGATGATAAAAATTCATTATTAGATGTAATTGCTGATGGGAAAACTGAAGACCCAGATAGGGAATTGCAAATTGATTCATTAAGAGAAGAAGTTAGAGCTGCACTAGATACATTAAAAGATAGAGAAAAGGATGTTATCAAAATGTATTTTGGTATTGATCATGACTATGCCTTAACTTTAAATGAAATTGGTGAAGAATTTGGATTGACAAGAGAAAGAGTGCGACAAATTAAGGAAAAAGCGATCAGAAGATTGAGACATCGCTCTAGAAGTCAAAAATTAAGAACATATCTTGGATAGATTATTTTAAGGAGTAATTGTTTTGATATACGTTACCATAAAAAAAGATGAACCATTTGAAAGAGCCCTAAGAAGATTTAAAAAGAAGTGGGAAAAAGCCGGAGTGTTAAGAGAAGTTAGAGCTCGCTCTTTTTATCTTAAACCTAGTGAGCAAAAGAAGATAGCTAGATCAAAAAAAAGAAGAAGATAAGACCCTTACAAATATTCCGAACCTTTCCTTTTAGTCTATACAATGACCTTAATTAAAAGTATTTCTGGCATAAGAGGTATAGTTAACACCTCACTTAATTCTGATTTAATAGTAAAATATGTATCTGCATTTGCAAAGATATCACCTCCTGGTAAGTTATTATTAGCTAGAGATACAAGAGCCTCTGGCGCAGAATATATAAATTCTGCTAAAACTTCACTTGAATATTTAAATAGAGAATCAATTAATTGTGATATCATCCCAACTCCAACAGCTCAATTCTTAATCAAAAAAAATAATTATGCAGGAGGAATTGTTTTTACAGCAAGTCATAATCCAAGTAATTGGAATGGCATGAAATTCATTGATCATAATGGAATATTTATTGACCAAGAAAAATTTGATCAATTAGAAAATGAGTTTAAAAAAATAATTTTGAGTAATGATACGGAACCTAACCTAGTTATTAATAAACAAGAGAACAAAGCAGAAGAATCAATTAATCTTCATCTCGAAAATATCTTAAATCTTACTATTATCAATAAAGCAATAATCCAACAACAAAAATATAAAGTTGTAATTGATTGTGCGAATGGGGCAACTTCAATTGCCCTTCCAAGGCTACTAGAAAAACTTAATTGTGAAGTAATTAAAATAAATTCTGACTATAGCGAAGATTTTGGGAGATCACCTGAACCGATACCATTAAATATTAAGGATTTAGCCTTAATTGTAACTAAAAATGATGCGGACATCGGATTTGCAACAGATCCAGATGGTGATAGACTCTCAATTGTTGATAATTTGGGAAATCCACTAGGAGAAGAGCTTACATTGGCTTTTTGTGTTTACTATTTTTTGAAGTTTTTTAAAAATAATAGAAAATATCCCATTGTTGCCAATTTAAGTACATCAATGATATCAGAAAAAATTTCAGAGTTATTTGCTACCCCATTTGTTAGAGCAGCTGTTGGAGAAATCAATGTAGTAAAAAAAATGGAATGTGAAAACTCACTAATTGGAGGAGAAGGAAATGGTGGCGTTATACTCAGAGAATCACATTTAGGTAGAGATTCATTGGTGGGAACTATTATTGTTTTAAATCTTCTTGCAAAAGAATCTCAAACAATAAATGAAATCTTCAACTCCCTTCCTAAATTCTATATTCAAAAAACGAGCATTGAATTGAAAAATGATAGTGATGCTACAATAGGTAAATTAAAAAGATATTTTATTAATGAAAATATAATCGAAACTGATGGTTTGAAAATTGTTAGAAAAAATGAGTGGATTCATATTAGAAAATCAAATACCGAACCCATACTTAGAATTATTACTGAATCTAAATCGATATCTAGATCAAATGAATTAATAACTATGGTAAAAAATGAAATTTAGTGAAGGGGAAATTATTGATCTTGATATTAAGAGCCTTGCATATGGAGGAATGGGAATTTCATATTATAATGATATGGTTGTTTTTGTCAGGGGTGGAATTCCAGGAGAAAGATTAAAAGCTAAAATATCTAAGAGGAAGAAAAACTACCTTGAGGCGTATGCTCTTGAAAAAATTAGAAAATCAAAAAAATCTGTGGATCCACCTTGTGAACATTTTGGGATATGTGGAGGGTGCTTATTCCAAAATTTAGATTATAAAGAACAGTTAAATCAGAAATATATACAAGTTAAAGATTTATTTACTAGAATTGGGGGCATACAGACTCTTCCTATAAATAAAATTGTTGGTTGTAAAAATCAATATAACTACAGGAACAAAATGGAGTTTTCCTATTCATCAAATAGATGGATTCAAAATCTAGCTGAGAAAACTCCTCTTGATAATTTAAATGCTCTTGGTTTACATGTTAGAGGTAGATATGATAAGATCGCTGATATAAATGAATGTCATATAAATGGAGATCTGTCAAATAAAATTTTTAAATCATTAAAAAATATTCTTTCTAATCAAAAGATTGAACCATTTAATGCTAAAAATAAAACTGGATTTCTTCGTAATATTATTATTAGAGAGGGACACTCAACACGTCAAATTCTTATCAATCTTATTACCACAAGCTCAAACACTAAAATCCTAAGTCCGATAGTAAAAATACTAACTGATGAATTTTTAGAGATAAAATCAATAATTAACACTATTGTCAAGCCAAACTCTGGATCCTTAATGAGTGAGAAAGAAGAAATAATATGGGGTGAAGATTATATCTCAGAGAATATTGGACAATATTTATATAAAATATCAAGTAATTCATTCTTCCAAACTAATTCTATACAAGCAAAGGTTTTATATGATCTAATTATTAAAATATGTGAATTTAAAGGAGATGAAGTCGTTTATGATTTATATTGTGGGACAGGTTCTATTGGAATATATGCAGCTAAATATGTCAAAATGGTTTATGGTGTAGAAATCGTCATGTCTTCTGTTATAGATGCTATAGAAAATGCAAAAAATAATAATATTAAAAATATCCAATTTTTCCATGGAGATTTAATTAATACCTTCCAAAATAATCAGGAATTAAAATTAATAGAGAATCCAGATATTATTATTCTAGATCCCCCAAGAGCTGGAATTCATAGTAACACTTTAATTGATATAATAAAATTCAATGCAAAGAAAATTATATATGTATCATGTAATCCTTCTACACAAGCAAGGGATGTGAATATTTTAATTAAGAATGGATATTCAATAAAAAATATTCAACCAGTAGACATGTTCCCACATACACCACATATTGAGAATATAGCACTACTTACTAATCATGAATAATATAATAGAAATTAGTAACCTTAAAAAAGTCTATTCAAATGGGAATGAAGCCCTAAAGGGAATTAATATTAATATTGAAAAGGGTAAATTTTTTGGTCTATTAGGGCCAAATGGCGCAGGGAAAACAACAACAATAGGAATTTTAACAGGATTAATAAATTTAACCAATGGGAATGTTAAAGTTGGTGGCTTAGATGTAATCAAAGATTACAAAAAAACAAGAAAAATGATTGGCCTCTCCCCACAAGAAATTAATTTAGATGTTTTTTTTACTATCAAAGAATTACTTGTATTTCAAGGTGGATATTATGGATTATCATTAAAACAATCAAAAGAAAGAGTCAATAAAATTTTAAAGGATTTAGGGCTAGAGGATAAAATGAACTCAAAAGCAAGAGAGCTATCAGGTGGAATGAAAAGAAGAGTTCAAATTGCAAAAGCATTAATTCATAACCCTGAAATTATTATACTTGATGAACCAACAGCTGGTGTTGATATAGAGTTAAGACATTTACTATGGGATTCGTTGCGAGATATGAATATAAATGATAATAAAACACTATTACTAACAACTCACTACATTGAAGAGGCAGAAAACTTATGTGATGAGGTGGCTATTATTGATAATGGAGAAATTATAGCACAGGGAAGTCCAAATGATTTAATAGAATCTGATGGAGAATCTCATATAAACATTACAATTGATAAATGGGATGATAATATTTTAAAGAATTATGAGATAAATTATAAAGACAATGTGTTAAGTATAAAATCAAAAAATACCGAGAGAGATATTCCTAATATTATTAATGAGTTAGCAAAGTTTAATATTTCAATTCGTAAACTAAGTATTAAAAATGCTAGTTTAGAGGATGTATTTATTAAACTTACAGGGAAAAAAATAATTGATGATATATAGGCCATTTTTAACCTTAGTTTATCGTGAGGTATGGAGATTCCTAGTATTATATAAGCAAACTATTATGCCAGGTATTATTAGCTCTGCATTATATATGGTTATTTTTGGTCAGGCACTGGGATCACGTATTAAATTAGAAAATGATGTGGAATATATGATTTTCATCATTCCAGGGTTAACTATGATGTCCGTTATAAACCAATCCTATGCAAATTCTTCATCAAGTATTATGCAGGCAAAATATCTAAAATTTATAGATGATTATCTAATCGCACCTGTAAGTGGTTTTGAGCTTAGCATGAGTTTTATTATAGGTGCAATACTACGTGGAGTAATAAATGGGGTTCTAATTATTATAACTTGCTCTTTATTTACAAATCTTACTATAGACAATTATTCATTATCACTTTTTTTCTTGGTTGTGGTATCCTGTGTATTTGGTGCATTAGGCGTCATTGTTGGAATTATGGCAAAAACATGGGATGCAGTAGGGATATTGGGAACTTTTGTTTTTATGCCATTATCTATGCTTGGAGGAGTCTTTTGGTCAATTGATATGCTTCCCGAATCATGGGCATTTGTAGCACTATTTAATCCCCTTTATTGGATGATTAATGGACTTAGATACTCAATGATAGGTATTAGTGAAATTTCAATTGTATTCTCTGTTGTTGTCTCTATTGTTTTTGCAATAATATTTACAGCTATAGCCTCTATAATGTTTTCGAAAGGATATAAAATTAAATCCTAATTACTGTTAAACTATAAAAATAATTTTTATATTTAAAGAAGATGGCCAAATTAAAAGAAATATATCATCATCCAATTACTAAAATTATTATTTTACTTATAATAATTTGGGTGAGCGCTTCTCTAGGAATTTTATACCTAGAAAATGGTGCCCTATCTGAGATTAAAAATTCATTTTGGTGGGCAATCGTTACTATAACGACAGTTGGTTATGGAGATTACTCTCCAGAGACTTTCTCTGGACGCGCTTTAGCGATTCTATTAATGTTATCTGGGATTGGACTTGTTTCAACTGTAACTGGATCTATATCATCAATATTTACAACTAGAAAAATTATGGAAGGAAAGGGGTTGGGTATGATAGAATCATCAAAACATATTGTTGTTTGCGGGTGGAATGAAAACATCGAGCACTTACTTGCATGTATGTCACAAATAGTAAAAACAACAAAAGAAGATGTAGTATTAATTAATGACTTATCTGAAGATCAATTAAATTCTATTCTAGCAAAGTTTACTGACTTAAATATAAAATTTGTTAGGGGTGATCATTCAAATGAAGGAACATTGAAATTGGCAAATATTAAAGAAGCAACTTCAGTTATTATTTTCTCAGATGATAGTATCCCAGAAGATGACGATAAAACAATTTTAACAACATTAACTATTAAAAATTTATACCCTCAATTAAAAGTCATTGCATATGTAACAGAAAGAAAAAAGATCCCCTATTTAAAAAGGGCAAATGCTGATGAAGTAATAACCGATGAAAATTTTAAATCTTTTTTAGCTGCTACGCATGTAATTGAACCTGGTGTCCCCCAAGCAATAAATCAATTATTAGATGTACATTCTGATCATAGATTTAAAAGTGAAAAAATAAATGAAACCTTCCTAGGGAAATCATATAATGACTTATTTAATTATTATAAAAGTAATAACCAGCTTTGTATAGGTCTATATATTGAGAATACTGCAATGGGGTATGAAGAACTATTTTCTTCAGAATCACAATCAGATGCCCTTGATAGATTTATTGAAAGAAAATTAAAGAAATCTGGACATGGCCTTAAAGAAAATAATATTGATGTAATAATAAATCCTGATAATGATTTTATAATTAAAGAGGGGCAAGGAGCGCTACTGATAATATGAAATATGATTATAATTTATTTAAAAATTACTTAATATTTGATGAACTATCTGAAGATGAGATAAAAAAATTCATAGATTTAATGAAATTTAAAAAAGTAAAGAATAATGAAATAATTATTAAAGAAGGTGATGATGGTGATACTATTGTCCTGCTACTATCTGGTGAGGTAAATATAACGCAAGCTCTTACTCTAAGAAATAGTAAGACTATAACAGATAACAGAGAAAAAACATCCATTCGAATAGATTCAAAAAATTCACATCATTTTTTTGGAGAAATATCTCTTTTTAATGAGGTAGATAAACGTACAGCAACAATTACAGCAACTACTGATTGTGAAATTGCAATTTTAGATGATAATGATATTATTAATCTTTGTAATGAAAATTATAAGTTAGGTTATAAAATAATGAAAAATTTAGCTGAAAAATTAGCATCAAGTTTAGAGAGCACAAATAGACAAGTTTTAAAATTAACTACAGTATTTAGTTTAATTTTAGAGAACTAAAACAACCTACTAATATCATTTTTCATTATTATAAGAAAGAAAATTCCTAATAGAAGCACTCCTATTTGCTGTATAATCATAAGGGTTTTAAATGGAATCCGCCTTCCAATAATTCCTTCAATGATTGCAATCAATGCATGTCCTCCATCAAGTCCAGGAAATGGCAAAATATTAATTATTCCAAGATTAACGCTTAATATGGCCATGAAATTAATAAAGGCTATAATACCTATGCTAGTTACTTCTCCTGCAATAGAGGCTATTTGAATTGGGCCACCAAAATTCTTTATATTTAATTGCCCTGTAAAAAAAGAATATATACTTTGGGACATCATACTGAGCCATGCCAATAGATCACTAAAACCATAATATGTGGATTTGAAAAAACCTGGGTTCAATTTGAGAAATTCGGGACCTATTCCTATTACTCCAATGCTATCCCCACTTGGAATTAATATACTTGATACTAATATTGAAGTACTAAATAGTTTCTCATTTCTTTCATATGCTAATTTGATATTCTGGTTAGGCTTTCCATTAATATTAATCCTAATTTCATCCCAGGTATAGACATCAACATCATCTATTGATATTATCTTATCACCATCCAGTAATCCAGCCCTATATGCTGGTTCATTTTCTACTATCTTTCCAATAATAGTGGTATCTAATGGAACGGTCCTTCCATTAAAGAATGTTATCCCTGAAAATAACATAAAGGCTAAAATAAAATTAAATATTACTCCTCCAGATGTAAACCATATTTTTTGAAACATGCTTTTTGAGATATACTCATCAGGCTCTCCATTATACTGATCATCTAGAGACTCATCAATCATTCCAGCTACTTTCACATAGCCACCTATAGGGAATAATCCAATTCCAAACTCTGTTCCATTTATTTTTTTCTTTAGTCCCAATCCAAATAGATTGAATCCAACATAGAATTTTTCGACTCTAAGGCCAATAGATTTCGCTGCAAGGAAATGACCTAGCTCATGAATTACAACAAGAATTGTAATTATAAACAAGAAAGATAGTGTATTTATTAAAATTGTCATGAGTTATTCTTTAAGTTACTATCAATAAAATTCTGAGTCCATTCTATCTGATTAACAATATCCTCTAAATCTGGTTTATTAATATAGTTATGTTTTTCTAAACATAACTCAATAAGTTTTGGGATATCTAAAAAACTAATTTTTTTATCTAAAAACAGACCTACAGATATATCATTAGCTATATTTAATACCGATGGGGCAGTGCCCCCAGACTCTATGGAATTATAAGCTAATTTAATACATCTAAATTTTGATATATCGGGTTTTTCAAAGGTTAGATTAGATATTTTAGATAAATCTAATGAATCTAATCCTAAGCTTGAATGTGAGGGATAATTAAAAGCATAATTAATTGGTATTTTCATATTAGGAAGACCTAGCTGAGCTTTTATAGAGGTATCTTTAAACTCAACTAATGAATGTATAATAGATTGGGGGTGCACTAATATATCAATATTTTGGGATTCAATGTTAAATAGCCATTTAGTTTCAATTACCTCAAATCCTTTGTTCATCATAGTTGCCGAATCAATAGTAATTTTATTCCCCATATCCCAATTTGGATGATTAAGCGCATCCTTAACAGTGATATTGTTAAATTTATCTTTAGTCAATTTTCTAAAGGGGCCACCTGAGGCAGTTAAAATAATTTTTTTTATTTCAGAGAATTTTTCTCCTACTAAGCACTGCCATATAGCACTGTGTTCACTGTCAACTGGTAAAATTTTAACATTTTGAGTCTTAGCCTCACCCATTACAATCTCACCAGCCATTACTAAACTCTCTTTATTAGCTAAAGCTAAAAGTTTTGTTCCACTTCTTATAATGCCTAATGTCGGGGCTAAACCAGCAATGCCAACAATAGCATTTAATGATAAATCTACTTTTCTTGAAGATATAAATTTTAAGATCTCTTTATTCCCATAAATCACTTCTGTATTAAGTGTGTCCATATTTTTTAATTTTTTATATGATTCGTAATTATTAATACACGCGAACTTTGGCCTACAGCATATAATCTGTTTATATAATAAATTATAATTTGAATCTGAATATAAATAATCAACTTCAAATTGATTGTTATCTTTCAATATATCTAATGCTTGGGTCCCAATAGAGCCAGTGGATCCTAATATTGATATTTTTTTCATATCTCTATATTTATTTCTATTAATTTATTCATAATTGAACTTTGTGAGTTATAATTAAAAGCTATCATTAATGAACAATTATTTTTTAGAGTAGTTTTTAAATTATAACTATAATTTATATTATTATTAATGCTATCGATATTAGTGATATTATAATAAAATCCAAATGCAGATACATATCTATCTTTAATAATAAATTCAAAAATAGATCCTAAGTCAATCCAATTATATGTTTTAGAATGCTTAAATAAATAATTATAACTAAATAATACGCTTAGTGGGGTACTTTCTCTTGATAATTGTAATGTTATTTGATTTAAAAACTTAAAATCATCTAAGTCTATTACAGATAATTTGGTTGAAGTAATTAAATTATGACTAACAAATTTATCAACAGAGAGAGAAAAAATATTATCTGTTTGATATCCCAAATTAAATTGAAAT
>Ga0114996_10010371_pt1 | contig 10119 bp, 3 predicted proteins | sample ArcticOcean_MG_C_4_FD_87039 | JGI IMG/M metagenome (GOLD analysis project Ga0114996, IMG submission 87039) | Marine microbial communities from western Arctic Ocean - ArcticOcean_MG_CB4_134 | ecosystem: Environmental > Aquatic > Marine > Oceanic | place: Arctic Ocean: Canada Basin | collected...
CCGAGTGTATAGGTCGGGAAATAACCGAATGCACCAAGTGACCAATGAATGTCTTGCAGCACCCCCTGTCGGCGGTCGGGTGAACGGATACCGAGGAATTTTTCGTACATATCATCCCAAGCGTCTGCGACATCGTCGACCTCAAGGTCGCCGTGAATCAACATTTTTTCGATTTCATAGCGGATCATCACATGCAGATTGTAAGTCGCTTCATCCGCTTCAACTCGGATTAGCGAAGGCGTCACTTCATTGACAGATCGCCACAACATTTCTGGGGTCACATAGCGCATCTGGTCGGGGAAATGCTGTTGCCACATCGGCATCACCCACTCACAAAACGCTAAACTCCTACCCACCTGATTCTCCCACAACCGACTCTGGCTCTCGTGTAATCCCAATCCGTTGGCGTGGCCGGCTGGTTGGTAATCGAGTGAGCGAGGCCGGCCCTGTTCGTAGAGTCCATGACCGGTCTCATGCATCGTTCCGTAGAGTGCGCTGAACGGATCGTCGTCGTTGTATCTTGTCGTCCATCGAACATCATCAGGATTCGAGCCGCCACAGAATGGATGCGTGCTCGCATCTCTTCTGCCGGCTTCAAAATCGAAGCCGATAGCCTCGGATACAGCATGACTCAGTGCGGCTTGCGCTGCTTGCGGCCAACTGTTGTTCGTAATCCATGACATATCGACGGGCGGACAATCGCCAACCGCTTGGATGAGCGGAACTGAAGATTCTCGTAGCCCAGCGAACAGTGGGTCGACTTGTGATACGGTCAATTCGGATTCGTATAAGTCGAGCAGTGCATCGTACGGCGATTCTTCGTAGCCGAGATGTTCGGCGAGTTCTCGCATTAAGTCAATCATCATAGAGAGGTCGTCGCGGAAGATTCCGAAGTCATCTTTTTCTCGCGCTTCGGTCCAAGTGATTATTGATTTGGACTTGTGTCGAGCGAGCCGTTCGACAAAGTCTGCGGGTTTTTTTGTCGCCTTGTCGTATGAATTTCTAAGCAAACGTAGATTGCCATTCATGACCTCGCCGCCAACACCATTTGATTCGGCTTTGCCTTGTTCAATTTCTGCTGCCTTCAACGCTTCAGCCATACCTCCATCAGTCATCATCGCATGACTTGTTTTTGAGAGCCATGCTAATTGGTCAGCCCGGAGTGGTGCAGCCTTAGCCGGCATCATCACCTCTTGGTCCCAACCGAGTAGCCCTTGGATTTGGCCAATCATCTCAATCTCACGAACCCGCGTCATCAACCCATCATATGCAGCAGCCATATGCTGCGGGGAGTGCCTTCAACCTCAAACCCTACGCTCAATTCATCTGAAGAATAAATTCCGATTAACACCAAAATTCGTTGAATAAAATATGAAAAAAATTATCATGAATTTGGAGTGTATGTTTCAGCAATTCGCCAGTCGAGAGTCGTTCCGTCAACAGCGACCATCCGAACCATTGACTTGACCTGAACATCAGCACCATCAATTCCGTAGGGAATTGTAAAAGTAGCCAACTCATAATCCATTCCTTCGACGATTACTTCGTAGACCCATATGTCATCACTCTCGTTGAGTTGATACCAACCTTGTTCTCTGAAGAATGAATCAATTGGAAACTCAGCTAAATCCGGTGCTGCGGAAGTGCCGTGAATTCCGAGTAGGCGAATTGTAGCCCTTGACATTTCTACTCCCTCGACTTCACTCGGTAGAATTACTTCGCCAGGAGTATAGATGTGTAATATTGCCTCATCTTGACCTTTCATCGGATAGACATTCACCTCTAATTCATCACCCCCTTCACTATCTTTGGCCCACATCAACACATGTGGACCATCGATGACCGCGAGTGAAACGAGCGCTGCCAAAGGCAACAATGCGAGCACACCAATGGTGATGGCCCGTCGCAGAAATTTCACCCCACCCAGAACAATTCCCTGTTCGTCGTATCGTTCTCGCCGGGCCAACCAGACGACAGCGAGCATTCCAGCGACTTCGCCGGCGAGTAACATCGTGAGCATAACATTACCAATGTCTGCCATTTCGTAATAACTGAGATTCAAACCGTGAGGTGAGAACATCTGGACTACCTGCGTCTCGATTGGCGAAATGCCGACCGAGACGACTTCGATGGTGAAGAGAAATGGTAAGACCGCTAAAGAAATGAGGTGTGCGGGTGCGAGTAATTGTCGAGCGCCAGGGGCACCATTGTCGAAGAATCGTGAACGTAATTCTTTTAGTGAAATCAAGAACAGTAATGGTTTTGCTAACAAAATGAGAGCCGGCCCGGTCAGTGGCAGTATGGTTTTCTCAGGCATTAATTGCATCGTGACGATGAATATGCCGAGCGCGACAAATACGCCGCCGTTCCAGAGGTGCATCCGCTCTCCAGCAAAATAACCAAACAATTTTTGCTTCCTCTGTGGCAAAGTTCTGAGGAATGACAATTCAGCAAATCCAGTAATAAATCCGAATAGGGGAATGAAGAACATGAGTAGCGCCATGGACATGAAATAGAATTGGCTAATACCGGTTTCAAACGGTTTGATGCAAATCGAAGTGATCGCAATCATCACGAACCAGAACGGAATTCCTAAAATCCGGATAAGAATTCCACGCCAACCATTGCACCAGCGAACTAAGCGGTTCGCCCAGATGGACCCCCCAATGCCGCTTGATGCCGTGGCATTCAGCATCTGAGCAGGTATTGGTTGCGGCGGGCTAGAATTTGTTCGTGAGTAACCCGGCGTCGAACCCATACGCGACTCTGCTCTAGATTTGAGAAATTCTGCCAAGTGCCGAATCAGCCAAATAGGTGTGACCATGTATATGATTAGAAACATAGGTGTTGCCATGATTGCGAGTAATACTCCAACGCCACGGAATCCGATTCGTTCTGGCCAAGTCAGGGCACTTAGGACTGTGAGAGAATGGATAACGACGGCGAAAACAAGGGCATACCAAACGAATTTTTCACTAAATTTTGAATGTGATTCATCCTCACGGTTTTGACCAAGTTCTACATCTGCCGAATTCGCTTGAATTTTTGATTTGTCATCATAGTGAATGTGGTTTTGTTGAGGTTGAACCGGTAGGTGCTGAACCACTTGAGTTTGAGCGGCTATTGGATAAATCGGTTGAGGGTGACCGGGCTGAGGTTGAACGGGCTGAGGTTGAACGGGCTGAGGTTGAACGGGCTGAGGTTGAACGGGCTGAGGTTGAACGGGTTGCGTGTTAACAGGCTGTGGGTAAACTGGTTGAGCAGGAGGTTGAATATTCGCAAGCGGCGGCTGTACATGGTTCGGAGAAAATCCCTCTCCCCCCCCATTCATCGAATCTCCGAGCCGGCTTCGAATCATCTGCTTTCCGCAAAATAACGGTTAATCTGGATGACCTGTTCTAATTATCGGCCCCTTACCTTCTACTAGGTAGAACTGCCAAGCCGTTCTCAGAATTGTGAGAACCATTCGTTGGCTAGAGTCATATCTCTGTCCATTAAAATGTACAAATCGGTTCTTTTTTGAACAGTCGCCGCCGATACTTCGCAACTATTCGATAACCTAAATCTCGTAATGGCAGAGGAATAAGCCAGATGATTGGAGCCCACATCGCCCACCACCACGAGAGGTGATACAATCCGCGAAGCACAGCCGCCGAGCGGATGTATACGCGGCCTTTACGAAATAAGTAGACTGAATCGATTGACTGTTGCTTCAAAGTCAGTCCGGAAAAAATGCGTTGACCTCTGTTGCCCTCAATCGGCAAGAACATCAGAGAGGTCGGCTCTCTCAATCGAGAAATCATAAATTGGGCGAGTCGGTTACAGAGTCCACATTGCCCATCGAGCAGGAACAAATCCGAGCCTTTACTTAACTCGAAATCAGTTTCCGCCGAGCCATCATCGAGCAATGATTCGATTTCACCACAGCCGTCACTGAGCAGTGAACCAGTTTCATCCGATCTTTCACCCAGCAGAGATTCAGTTTCACCTGAAGCCCCATCGGCATTATCAGAGATTTGCATCATCTTCGACGTACTCCGAATAATCTTCGTATTCTTCGCCACCATCTCTTGAGCGGAGGAACATCATTGTTGCACCGACACCGATCAAGGCGAGTATTCCGATGAGTCCAGTACCTGCAATGCGGCCGGTTGAAGCGAGGAATGACTCCTTGACCGGCTCGGTTACAAGAACAGAAACCGTGCGGGTGTTGTTCTCATTTCGTTCTTCAATCAAATCATCTGAATCGACGACAACCATCAATTTCATTTCCCCTAACCAATCTGGGTTCCACGGAAATGAGATGGTCGTCGAGGAGGTTCCTCTTGGCAAGACGAATGACTCATTGGCGATTTTTTCACCGAACGCTTGGAGAATCACCAAACAAGATTCATCGGTGAAATTTCCGATATTCACGATTGTAACATTGACTAAAGTTGCTTCACCAAACACCGGTTCAAGAGGGAATATCGTGACGGAACTGATGATGAAATCGGGGCGCGTCTCAACGATTGGTAGAGCGAGAGGCCAACTCAGTGTCGCACCGAGTCCCGAGATAGAATTGCCAGCGAGGTCATTCATCTCGATGACGCATTCGAGCGTATCACCAGCCTCCATCGGCTCGAAAGAGAGGTTGACGAGGTAGCGCGAGACCTCGCCGGCGAGCATTTGAGTCGCATTTCCGAGAATCGCTTCGCCGATTGGGTCAAATCCACGTCGAATCGAGCAGGCGATCGGAACCGATTGATTCGAGAGTCCAGAATCCATCTCCTCTACACTGAACATCAGTGAGACTTCGGTTACATTAGCGGCGATAAAATTCGGCTCATTCGCAACGACCTTTGGTGCGGTATCATCGAGGATGAGTCGGACTGGCGTCGGTTCTGGTTCGACTTCACCAGCACCCTGTCTGACCCGCAGAGTCACGCTATACAATCCGCTGCCGAGCGCATCCATTTCGCCCGAAAACCAACCGCTTGGGTTCGTCTCGACCGGCAGCGGCGAATCGAGCGGCACATCGAGTCGAATATCGTAGGAATCGATTGGCGGCGCGAGATCGGCTACCGAATAGCGAACACGGCCACTCATCGTCAATCTGGAGCCAGCCGAGACATAGTCATCGTCAATCAAAAGTGTGTCATCGGCGAGTAGGATGACCGAGTATTCAACGAGCATAATATCGGCATTAAATTGCCAAGTCAGCCCTGCCCCCAGTGTTCTGACACCAGACGAATCGCTGACATGAATCTCAATTATTCCACTATCTAGAATTGGTGTGAAATTCGGTGTCACCGAAAACGAGACATTCAGGTGAAGTCTCGATTCGCTCAATCCGCTTGTCGAACCAGAGTCATCAGCCACACCGGACCCACCAGACCCACTCACATCATCGATGTCAGCAGTCAGCGAAAACGACTCGACGATAATATCGACATCATTTGATATGAGTTCTCCATTCTGCAGCCATTCTAGTTGAATCCCCTGGCCGAAATCTATCGTGATCCCCTCGATATCTTCCAAACCGTTCGCATCGTCAAGCGTTACATTCAGCCAGTTGCTGTAGGAGGGGACGATATGGTCGTCACCGGCGGGGGAGAAGAAAGCATTGTGAATGGTCGGTGGGCTGGGTACTAAAGTGATGTAATGCAGCAAGTCTTGAGTTCGGCCAGCAGCGCCTCCAAGAAGCGAATTGCCAGCGATATCACCACCTTCTACGAACAGTGAAACCAGTTGTCCATGATTATTGTCGGTGTCATCGTAAGTGGCATGAAAATTATCACTTAAACCGTCCCGTAAAAGCGGCAGACTGCCATATTCTTCAATTTCGGCAACGCCATCACCATCGTCGTGACGAGCCTCAGACCACCAGCGAAGTCGCAGCGAGCCATCATCGATTCCAATCGTGTCATCAATTGTAATATTGAAGAGTTGTTCAATCGAGGGCAGCACTCTTTGGCCGGTCGGCGAGTTGACTTGGAGTCCCGGTAGCGTAGCGTCGATTTTGAATGTGCGAGTGGCCAATCCGCTCGGGGTTCTGTCGAGGTTCCCGACGATGCTCGCGGTGATAGTGAAGCCGCTGTAGCGGTTTTCATTCGGCGCTTGAGTTTGGATAGAAAATGCGCCGGTAGAGTCGATGCTACCATTTCCACTGACATTTTCTAACTCGATTTGAACCTCGCCTGCTAGGGGCCTGTTAGATTCGTTCAGGAACCTGACGGTGCCACTAACTCGCAGCGAATCGGCTCCGGCAACCCACTCATCGTCGAAAATTTCAGGCCCACCCATCGTTGGCACCGTCTCGTCCCAGAGGTTGAACGAATCTATCTCGACTCGTCGTTCGTGGTCGGTTGTGGCCGTGGATATCCGCTCGGTGTGTAGGGAATCGATTGTACCGACTCGCGCCTCCCATAGAATATCCTCTGCTGGTAACCAATCCCAACTAACTTGAATACTCCATTCCATCCTCCCGGTGTCCTGGTTCAATGCTTGCCAACTACTGCTGATATTACTGATGAAGCCGGCCGTATCATCGACCCATGCGGTGCCGTTGATGTGTGAATAAATCAGTGTCGGCCGGCTTGTTGTGTCAGCAAGTTGTGGCGTCAGCGCGACCCAACTGAGATTGCTGAGCCCTTGATATGAAGTTAATTCGAGGCCGAGTGTGTAGTATCGGCCGTCGGGAAGCATGGTCTCTGTTGGTAGAATAAACGAGCCGATAGAAGGCGCCCTATCGCCCGTATTGATGAGTAGCTGAGAGAGTTGGATGACGCCACCGCTGCCGCTGCTCACATTGATTGGAATCGTTACATTTCCAGTTGAGTCGGCGGTGAGATTAGTCAGATGTTGATTTAGTTCGCTAGCGAAATCAACCCCTTGTGAAGTGGTTATCGTTGGTGACCAGTCGTAGCGAATATCGATGTCACCGATCACTAATGTTGCATTTCCAGTGATATTCAGTTGAATGTCTACGAACTCGTTGCCCCAATCATCGACAAAACTCGTCGTTGCGTTGGCTAACAGCGAGTTCAGCGTTGCCGAAATATCGGGTATCGATGAGCCATTGCCGAGCGGCCCGGCATGGCTCCACTCAAAACTGCCATCGTCTCCAACATCGATGCCTGCGGTAACATCATCGCTGCCCTCAAAGACGATGTGCAGGCGCGGCGAGTGACTCGAATTTTCGCTCGATGTAATCTTGATCATCGACCCTTGCGGTTTGTTTGTCGTCTCGTCGCCGACCATCAATAAGCCACGATTTTGAACACTGCCATTGGCCCAGCCTTGCACCAAATCTGTTAAAGTCGTCGAATTAAAACCCATCCAGGTTTGCTCAAGGTTCGCTGGGCTATCGATTAGACTCGCGACAGCGGCACCGCGATCTGCTGTGCCAGACGCTCCTGGCGATGACCAAGCAAAGTCGCTGCCGGTCAGGTTGTCAATCGCATCGTTCCAAGTGACGCCAGGTGCCTGCTGAACCGGCAGATTGACCTCCATTCCTTCCTGCCAATCTTTCAGCAATGGATGGAGGTCGTAGGAGTACTGACGGGTTACGGGTTGACCGTTGGAAGCGTGATTAACAACATCGTCAACCCAGAACGAGAGGTTTGCGTCGAGCACGGTCGCCATCGGCAGGGTGGAGAGATTAAACCAGAATACTCCACGGTAATTATGCCAGTTTGACCACTGTGTTTTTCCGACGACAACATGAGTAGCATTTCCGTAATTACACGACTTATGGGTGTTATTTCCAAATTGTGAATTCGGTTGATGAAGGTAAGAATCCCGGATGTCGCCGCCTGATAATGTCATCTCGCTAAGCGATGAAATGTTGAGGTTTGCAGAGGTGATGGAGGCGTTTGCAGGAAGGCGAAGCGAGTAGGAATTGTTAGCCCCGCTGCTCAGATTTAATCCGACCCTTTTCCAACCGTTCGAGAGTTCAGTCAAATGACCAAATGATCCATTCCCCGGGCCGCCATAGGCCCATTCAAGATCACCATCATCACCGACATCAATACCGATTGTACGCGGTCTCTCACCGCTAGCACTTGGCCATCCGTTGACCTGAAGGGAAGCCTCGCTGACCACGGAATTTGCACTCATTTTCAGCGTCGTCGAAGTATCATAACCAGAGCTCTGAAAGGAGATATTTACTTCACTCGGCATTCCGCTATTGCCAAAATTTGTCACTTGTCCCGCGGCAGCGGTTGGAGATAATTGAGTTGGGATTGGCAGCAGGCCAGTTAGCATCACAAGCGCCATCAGAATTGTCAGGCGGGGTGCGATACTGACTCGCTGAGAGTGTGCCAAGCCGATGTCCTCCAGAATCTAGCGCATCGAGCACCCACTTCAAACCCACGCCTGATGGGTTTGATGGTTATGTTGGATTGATGGCTATGTTGGTTTGATGGTTATGTTGGTTTGATGGCTATGATGAATCTCTCATCGATGGCTAATCTTGATGAGGGCCGGAACGGGCGGCTATTTTCATGCGACCCTCGGCGATGTCGTTTCTCATCGTCTTGCTGATGGGTTTGGCACCGATTGCCGGCTGCTTAAGCGGTGCGGATTCAGACTTTGATAACGAAGCGGAACATTGGCTTCCAGCAGTCGAAGGACGCGCTGAATTACAATACGAAGATGGAGATGTATTCAGCCGCGTCTCACAGAATGGAACATGGGGCATCGGAGAGCCACGTTCTGTATTCGTCGCCGTCCCAGAAATATCGCTGACCGATGGTGGCGCGGGTGTCACCGGCGGTGCTGAAGTCCATCTTGGACTATGGCTGCCGATAATCGAAGGGTGTGACTGGGATTCGCTCGTGGAAGGCGGAGGTGAATCATCCGAACCGCCCCTCGCCGCTGACGGAATTACCGTCTGCTCGGTGCCAATCATCGCCGAAATCGGTCCATATTATGGAGATGGCGATGTCGTAGCGACAGAGCCTGCTGGGCGCCTCGGCCGATTCCTCATCGAGAATTTCGTTCCCCACGGCTTCGGCGTCGCGCAGGTCAGCGTCTTTGGTACAGGCGAAGCGAATCATTGCATGGACTTGATGGGACTCGACGAGCAGGCTGGGATCAACGCTGCTATCGATTGGCTCGGTAGCGAGGCGTGGTCGAATGGCAAGGTCGGAATCATCGGCAAGTCATACGATGGCAGCACGCCGTGGAACGCAGCGGCCGACCCATCGGAATACCTAGCGACGATAATCCCGATGTCCGGCCTCATCGGCGTGCACGACTTGATGTGGCGCAATGGCAGCATGGAAGCGCGTGGCGCAATTATGCACAACGGCGTCTACGGCTCATTCGGACTCGACGGCGATAGCGGTGACATCGAGAACGCCTGTGAAGGCTATCTCGAAGGATATCTCGCCGGACCGGCAGCATATGTCTCGGGCGACAATCTCGCTTGGACCGGTTCAGATTATTGGCAGGAACGGTCGTTCCTCGACCGCGCGCTGGAGAATTACAACGGTTCGGTCTACATCATTCACGGAATGCAGGATTGGAATGTCGACCCACACATGGCATTCCCGACGCACCGATTATCTCAGCAAGCTGGCCTCGATGTCAAAGGACTCTATGGCCAGTGGTCACATGATTATCCGGACCGTGCGGCAGGGCACGCAGGACTGACCTCGGGGCGGGGAGCGGAGGCATATCCGTACACATTGCGCTGGGACTGGGCGGATGATTTGTTGGAATGGTTTGATTTCTACCTAAAGGAAGATGGCCCACAACCGAGATTAATCGCCGAAATTCAGGACAACATGGGCGGCTGGCGAGTTGAATCTACCTATCCTCCAGAAGACATTTCGTGGCAATACATCGGACTCGATTCCTGTGAGTTACTTTCCGGTGGCTCGACTATTTCGTCCTCTTCAACCACTGTTTTGGAGTGTGGCAGTTTTACTGAGGAGACTCGGATTGTTGGGTCTCCGACGCTACACGTAGAATCACAGATTTCGCTGCTCGCAACCTCCGGTCATCTGTTCGTTGAGATGGTGCGCGCTTCTGATGGGATGCATTTGGGACACGCAGTGATGGATCTGCGATTTGCCGATGGCGGCAAATCTGGACGCGTCTTGAATCCAGGCGAGACCGTTATCGCGAAGA
>Ga0114996_10010373_pt1 | contig 10119 bp, 9 predicted proteins | sample ArcticOcean_MG_C_4_FD_87039 | JGI IMG/M metagenome (GOLD analysis project Ga0114996, IMG submission 87039) | Marine microbial communities from western Arctic Ocean - ArcticOcean_MG_CB4_134 | ecosystem: Environmental > Aquatic > Marine > Oceanic | place: Arctic Ocean: Canada Basin | collected...
TTGCCACGATCAGACCTGCAATCGCTGCAGGAAATGTTAATGCAGTATTGTCCCATCCGTAGGTAGATGTTCCGACACAAAGCAAGAGAAGAAACAGCGTCTTGCTAACGGTTCCAGCAAGAGTCATCTGCTCTGCCATAGCAAAGGAATTTCCAGAAGTGGCTTGAGTACCACCGAACCCTGCAGAAAGAGCTGGATTGCCAGACCGACCAAATTTATTGAGCGCTGCGTGTCTTGACATTTCTAATCCCCTTATAAATTCTGTCCTAATAATCGATCGATTTCATTTCTACCAGAACCCTTATTAACAATCTAATCATGATTTCCTAATTTTTAATAGCCGCGACTTATATCAATTAAATTTAGCAACGGTTCACCAGCCATGTAGCGCCTCAAGTTCTCACGGTAGAAAACATACTGATTGTCTCGATAGCGAGGCGAATAATCCGAAACGTGTGGAGTCATAATAACACGAGGAAGATCCCACAATTCAAAATCATCTTGCGGAAGATCGTCCGTTCCAAAACCAGCGATTTTTTCGGCCTTGAGAGCCTTCTTGAGGTCTTCCCAATTGATGACTCCAAGACGAGCAATACTCAAGAAATAAGCAGACTCTTTCATAGCATCAAAGAATTTCATATCAAATAAACCGCGTGTGGCAGCTGTCGGCGGAACCGCGGCGAAAACAATATCGGCCTTTGTCGCCAGTTCATACATTTCATCGGATAAGCCAACATAATCAACAAAATCCGGTCCAGAGCGACTACTATTCCTAGTCGCTATGACCCTCATTCCCAAAGCGTTAGCTAGTCTAGCTACCTCCGTACCAATACTACCTAATCCCACAACGAATAACGTCAAATCTTGAAACTCAACATCAAGATGTTTATCTCTCACAACGTCCGTTCTCGTCCTTCCCCAAATATGATTTCGCTGTCTTTCGGCATGAATATCCATGCCACCAAGCAGAGAAATCATAATGGTGAGCGAATGCTGGGCAATGGCATCCTTGGTCATGTCACGGATGGAGCTGACCAAAACATTCCGCTCCTCCATGATGCTCTGCATCCTCTCGGCATCTTCGCCAACTGTGTTAAAACATCTGTCCAATCCGACACTTCCCGATTGTATCCAGCGAACCTCAGGGCCAATTGCATCGATTGTAGCCGGGCCACAACCTAGACCAATAGTAGCCTGTGCGTCTTCCAAGACACCCTTCTCTATCGCGTCCGCAAGATTCTTTACAGGGATAAACTGTACTTCCGGTGCAATCGCCTGTAAGAACTCCAATCGCTCAAATCGAGCTTCCCAGGGTTCGTTGCCTGGCATCTCGACTACCACCTTTCGCAGTGGAGTCCATCCAGCCATGTCACGTACTGGAAGCTCCGACTCGCGAAGGCCAAATTTATCCACCAATTCTTTTGGCGTGAGATCTGCATAATCCTCAACGCCAGAAGATATTCTCTCCTCCACATCCGGAGTCGAAGCCTCCTGACTCTCTGGACTACAAGAATACAGGGTTCCGACCAAAGAAATGATCGGGAGTGCGATATAAATGCCTTTATTTAAACTCAAATTTCTAGTTTTCAATTTCTATCCTCGCTACTCTGACTTGTTGAGACTCCACCGAAACATCAGTCCAGGCCAACACTAATGATCCGTCTGAATCTTGCACTAACTGGGGGAATCCCGTTGCACGGCCTGAAGTTGCTGCGGTTAGGGCCACACTTTCCGACACCTCGCCGGTGGAACTAACTCTACGCATTCTCACTTCCGCTCCTTCGCCTCCTGTCCGTTCTAACCAGGACACCAGAGCTTCACCAGTAGAGAGCCCCACCACAGAAACTCTTCCTGCAGGATTACCATCATCGATGATCACGGGGCTATTGAAAGTTTTGCCCATGTCTAGAGAAGTTGCCACTTTCACTCTGGGTTGATCTTCCGCTCCTGTGAACCATGCGACATACAATTCTTCCTCCGCCATCGCCACTGAAGGCCCATTCACGGGACATCCTCCTATATTCCAATTGTCCTGATACACAGGCTCTCCAGTAGTCCAATTTCCATCTACCAAGCGAGTGATATAGATATCCCGAATTTCTTCTTCTGTGCGATCTCTGTAAACTACGACAGGACCTTTCGGTGTCATGGCAGCATCTGTCTGACAACAGTCGCAGACCCTCCCATCCACTAAAGTCTCAATTCCAGGAGTCCCATCAACTTCTACCTGTCTAAACCTAAGTGTCATTTCTCTCGCTATAGAGTCATCTTTTTCCGCTGCAGCAAATTGACGTCCATCCAACCACACCAGGCCCATCGTCTCTCCTAGTGACATCATACTAACAAATCCGTGCTCTGTTGCCGTGCCATCATCGTGAGGCGTCCAGGGTTCCGACCAAGTTTCTCCACCATCACTAGATTTTACTACTCTCACACCGTAGTCATATCCACCCTGTGTCCCACCCTGCAGCCAGTGTGCCCACAAGGTACCGTTAGGACCCGATTGTATAGATGGGAAATCAGCCCAATTGACAAAAAAATTATCACTTTCAGTGATGACTTTGGCTTTTGACCAACCATCTCTTTCTAACTTCGAAAACTTCAGTTGGTGTTCAGTTTCACCTTTTGCCTCCAGCCAACTCATAAAAACTTCTTCTCCTGAAGTTGTTAGAAATGGTTCGCCACTGCTTTGGCCGGCGGGCGAGACCAATTCATTCGAGCTTACCTTGAGTAGGATTTCTCCGTCATCACAACTCGACAACAGGACTAGTAGGGCCAAGCCGACACAGGTCTGCTTGGTAAACCATTTTGACACTTTCGGTAAATTTGACATCGAGTTTTCCCCCTTATCTATTTTGGTCTTAATGACCAGATTTTTTCCACCTAGTTTTCTCACCAGAATCCTCTAAGGTGATCCCTTGAGAAATCAGTTCATCTCGAATTTGATCTGCTCTTTCAAAATCACGATTCTGTCGTGCTGTGGCCCTTTCAATTATAAGTGACTCTACCCATTTTTCCATTGAAGGATCTATGCGACGGCTCTCTCTCCCTAGGGCAAGCAGACCAAGTACCGCATCTATAGATTTTAATGTTTCCAGGGCCTTCTCCACATCCTTTTGGGATACTCCTGGGGTTGAGTCCAGTTCACCATTAGCCCTATTTATAAAAACAAAAAGAGTGGCCAGCGCCTCTGCAGAATTCAAATCATCGTCCATCACTCCCTGGAATTCCTCGATGGCTTCAAGGGATATGCAACTTAAGGGACCTTCTCCCTCGACAGAAAGCCCTTTGAGTGAATTCAGTCGAACTTCAAAATCAATGATCCTCTGAACAGCTGACCTAGAAGCATCAAGATCTTTTCTCGTAAAATTGAGTTCTCTACGGTACTGCGCGCTCAAAAGCTGATGGCGTATCGCCGCCGGCTCAAATCCCTCTTCTAATAGCTGACGGACCGTTATCGTATTACCAAGTGACTTAGACATCTTGCGACCTTCAACTATCAAGTGCTTGACGTGTACCCAATGTTGCACGAAAGGTTTCCCTGTAACTGCTTCTGATTGCGCAATTTCATTTTCGTGATGAGGAAACACCAGATCTTCTCCACCCATATGAATATCTAGTGTCTCTCCAAGCTCTTTAATGCTCATCACCGAGCACTCAAGGTGCCAACCAGGCCTCCCTCTTCCCCAAGGTGAGTCCCAAGATGCCTCTACTTTTTCATCAATCGATTTTGCAGCCTTCCATAGGACGAAATCTCGAACGTCTTCTTTCTCATACTCATCGGAGTCTACCCTTGAAACGGTATTGTTAGATTCGAGATCCAAACCCTTTAAGCGACCATATTCAGGAAACGATCCTATAGAAAAATAAACAGAGCCATCTGCTGTGGAATAAGCCACTCCATTATCGATAAGACGTTCAGTCCAAACAATCATTTCCTCTATATAGTCCGTTGCCAGAGGGTAGACCTCAGCAGGCAGAATCCCCAAGCTTTCAGCATCATCTATGATCTGCTTGCCAAAAGGCCCCGTATATGCCTTTATCGTCTGATCTGCTTCGGAGGCTCTTTCAATCGTCTTGTCATCTACGTCCGTGAGATTCATCACAAAACGAACTTTGTACCCCGACCAGACTAAATAGCGGTGTAATAAATCATAGACCAAAAAACTTCGATAATTACCGATATGAGCGTGGTCATAAACAGTCGGGCCACATGCATATAGCAAGACAGATGGAGGATTCAAGGGTTCGAATTCCTTCAGGGATCGTGTCAAAGTATCGTAGAGTTGTAGGCTCATGGAAAATCCTCAAAAAATTATTTAAACGTGTTCACACTTGTCGGGAGATTTCTTCATTTAATCGACGAAGCGTATTAGACGGATTTTCTGACTGCGTAACAGATCGTCCTACCACTAAATAGTCTGCACCTGCTTCCACAGCTGCCAACGGAGTACCAACTCTCGCTTGGTCGTGAGTGTCCTCACCAGCAAGACGGACTCCCGGAGTCACTACAAGGAAGTCTCCTCCCAAAGACATCTTTAGCATTCTTGCTTCCCGTGGTGAAGCGACTACTCCAGACAAACCAATTTTCTTGGCTTGGCGTCCCAATCTCAAAATTTCTTCCTCGAGTGACTCTACTGGACGACCCCAAATTTTTTCCACCTCATTCGCTGTCATAGAAGTCAGAACTGTCACACCCAAAATCGAGACAGCACCTGCTGCTGCCTCAGCGGCGGCCGCCATCATAGCCTCTCCTCCAACTGTGTGAAGTGTCAGAAGGTCTACCCCAAGATCAACTGCGGATCTTACCGCCCCTGCCACAGTATTAGGGATGTCGTATAGCTTTAAGTCCAAAAAGATTTTTTTCTCTCTTTCTCTTAAAGCTTCTACAATAGCTGGTCCTTCCTGTGAAAATAATTCAAGGCCAACCTTATAAAAACTACCCTCATTCCCAATCGAATCCACGAGGAACAAAGCTTCCTCGGCATTTGGAAAATCCAAAGCTATTATCACTTTTCCCTTTTTCACTATTCAATCAACCCCTTTAAACATCGCCCGCTACTTCCACATCATCAGTATACGCTCCAATCAAACTTGAAATGCAATCGATCTTCTGGTTCTCACAGAATCTTACTATCCCACGAGCTATACCTTGTGCTGCCCTTGGGTTAGCAAATGTAGCTGTCCCGACTTGGACTAAAGAGGCTCCTGCCAATAAGTATTGAATAGCGTCATATTCGTTCATAATACCTCCAGCACCTACTAAAGGAATGCTAGTTTTTTGTCGAGCACGATGTACCGCATACACACCCACAGCACGAAGTGCTGGGCCTGATACCCCCCCCTGCCCAGCTCCCAACTCTGCTTTTTGTGAATGGACATCAATCGCCAGACCTGGAATTGTATTTATCAATGTCACCCCATCAGCTCCATTCACCTCTGCGGCTTGGGCAACCAAACCTATATCTGGGACATTGGGAGCCAGTTTTACCAAAATGGGACGATCAGTCAACTCACGAACCGACGATACCACTTCCTTTAAAGATTCTGGATCCAGCGCGAAAGGCATACCCTCCATTTTGACATCATTGGGGCAAGACAAATTCAATTCGTATCCAAGAAACCCACCGGTTTTTTCGAGACGTTTTACTATTGCACAATACTCTTCTTTAAGATGGCCAGCTACGCTAATAAACACCTGCAATGAAGGTAGGTTTTCGTTCATCCAAGGAATCTTATCACTACAGACCACTTCCACTCCTGGGTTCGCTAAACCAATCGAATTAAGCATGGCATTACCAGCTTCTACCACCCTGGGTGCAGCATTTCCTACCCTGGGATCATAGGTCACTGACTTAGTCACAATGCCACCTAATCTATCGAAATCTAGAACATCATTAAGTTCTTCTCCAAACCCACAAGTGCCTCCTGCCAATAACACAGGGTTACGAAACCGAACTCCAAAAATTTCTTGTTCTATCTGCATGAATTTTTCCAGTAGTTCTTCTTAATACAGCTTAGTAATTTCCATTGATACCAGTTACTTCTTGCCCAGGTGGATAACGCTCATAAAAACCCCTAACTGCATCAGCTAAAGCCTTTCCAATCCGCCTCTGGAATTCAGAACGCGACATTTCCCTCTCTTCTTCCCGATTGCTTACAAAGCCTATCTCAACCAAAACCGCCGGCATTAGCACATTAGTAATCACAGCGAAAGGACCTTGCTTCACTCCCCGATCCGGACCCATATGCACTATTCTTAGCTGTTCCTGTATAGTCTCAGCCAAGTTGGCCGACCAATGTTGATGATTAAGGTTTCGGAGCTCTCTCAATATGAAGCCCAAGTCAGGAGTTTCACCGTCTTCTTTCTCCCCCGCATATAAGCGGAGAGGGGCGTTCTCATTAGCAGCTACTCGTTTTTCGTGTTCAGTGCGAGCCTCAGAAAGGAAGTAGGTCTCGAACCCTCTAACAGAAGGACTATTCGGTGCTGCATTAACGTGTATGGACAAGAAAATAGCAAGATCATCTCCTTTCTGGAGCATCGCCTGTTCACCTCTCTCCCAAAGTGGCACGAATACGTCCCTGTCTCTGGTCATATATACCTCTATATTCTCATCCTTCTCTAATTCCCTTACCAATTCTCTACTGACAGACAAAGCAATGTCTTTCTCACGTCTCCCACCAGCACCCGTGGTGCCCGGATCCTTGCCTCCATGTCCAGGATCGACAATCACCAGCCGCCTTAAGTCAACATTCGTTTCGCCATCATGAGCCACATCTCCTTCATCAGGCAGATCAACCACTGGTTCCGCTTCCGCCTCAACTATCTGAGTTTTCTCTCCAGCTTTAGGTTCTTCGCCCAAATTAGATTCATGGCCATTTGTGAGAACATAACCAGCTCCCAAACGCACTGGGACAAAATCAAGAAAAAATTGAATCGGAATCTGGGCAGACCTTCCTTCCATAACCGGGGAATTCACCAATTGAAGAAGATCATTGTTCCAGTAAAAAAAAGGACTATCAAATAAAAACCGTACCCTATCTGTTTCACTTATTGTTGCCTTGAGACTCTCACTATCGATTTCGACATCCCAGCCCATTTCTTCCAATGCAACATGAGTCACTGTCCTGTACCCTCCCGTATCAAAGACAGTAATATCCAGAGTGTCTCCGTCAGAACCTACTAGGATTAAATGGCCTTTGGATTGACCGAGAGATTCTATCGGTTGTAATAGCAGAGGGGCAAGAAAGCAGAAGCCATATATTAACCAAGAAATTACTTTCATTTATACCTAGCCACCGCTCTACGAGCTTCCATTTCTTGAGTTGCTCTCCTGAGTTTTTCTCGCTTGTCATGAAGCTGACGCCCCTTACCCAGACCCAAAGTCACCTTAGCGTTACCTCGCCGAAAATAAACATCTAAAGGCACCAGGGTGAGACCTTTCTCAGCCGTTTTAGCTGACAAACGACGGATCTCACTCCTATTCAAAAGAAGTTTACGTTTTCGATCGGAATCCAAATTGGCACGATTTGCCTGAGCATAGGGTGCTATGTGTAAGCTATAGAGCCAAACTTCGCCATTCTCTACTTTTGCAAAGGCATCCCTGAAGGCCATCTGTCCTCCACGCAAGGATTTTACCTCAGGGCCTTTCAAAACAATTCCAGCTTCGTAGGTGTCTAAGATCTCATACTGATGTAAAGCTTTTCGGTTCCGGCCAACCACTTTTCGGGAACTAGTCGCACTCAAAACTCACATATCTCCCATGAATATTGAGCGGACCAAAAACAACTGTCGCTCAAAAACACTGGCCGTGATTTACGGACACAAAACATAGTCTCCTCAACCGTTCTTTAGTCCTCTTCGCTCCTCGCGGAATTCTCCAACACAATAATTCTATCAATCATAACTAACCGGCTCCAAACGCATAAGGTGAGTTGGGTCACCGTCGAAGCCCCGAGCATCTCCATCCACCGCCAAATAAATATATCCATCAGGTCCTTGGCGAACATCCCTTATTCTACCCATATCCCTTATCAAGGTCTCCTCATTAACTACATTTTCATCGCTCAGAGTGATTCTCTCTAACTTCTGACCTCGCAGACCTCCCACGAACATATCTCCCTTCCAATCTGGAAATTGATTGCCTGTATATATCAACATTCCTGAAATACCAATAGAAGGAACCCATATGTGTCTTGGCTGTTCAATTTCATTTTGATGAGTTCCTTCATGTATTCTCAGCCCTGTGCCATAATTGACACCATAACCAACTACTGGCCAGCCATAGTTTACACCAGGACGCAGTACATTTAATTCATCTCCTCCTTGGGGGCCATGCTCGTTTATCCAAACTTGTCCCGTCTCGGGGTGTACCGCGATTCCTTGGGCATTACGATGTCCATAAGTCCAAATTTCTGGAAGCGCTCCCGGCACTGCAACAAAAGGATTGTCTTCAGGGACCCTGCCGTCATCGTGCAGTCGCACAGTTGTGCCGTTATGAGTTGAAAGATCTTGAGCGGGATGTGCAGTCAGATCTCCTTCAGAGGGCCATTGCCTATCGCCAATAGTTACAAATAGATATCCAGCATTGTCGAAAGCCATTCTGGCTCCCCACATAGAGCTTCTATCTGTCCCATTGCCCGGAGCCAGAGCCGTAAATATCTCTTCAACATCAGTCAGTTGATCATTCTCAAAACGCCCTCTGGCAACCGTTAAATTTCCCAAAGAATCGACACCTTCGCTTCCAGTAAAGCTCAGATAAATCATCCTATTGTTAATAAAATCTGGATGTAAAACTACATCTCGGAGGCCAGCCTGTTCTCGCCCGTCCATTGAGATAGCCCCCTGACCAAGGGCCAAGATTTCAGGAAGACCCTCAACTGGTTTTTCCAAAAGAACCCCATCTCTAATTATTCTTAGTCGGCCTGGGCGTTCCGTCACTAGCATGCCACCATCAGGAAGAAATTGCATCGCAAACGGATGGACTAGTCCTTCTGCAACAGTCACAATCTTAAAGTCATGAAACGCCGACCTGATTGTAGACTCATTGGAGTCAATCTCAATTTTTCCAGACTGGCATCCCCAAACGCCCAAAACAAGGAATAAACTTGTTGCTATCATCCTTCCTTTCACCACTGAACACACCTTTGGTCCAACCATGTACGACCTCGTTTTTGTTTAGCCTTCGTCGGTATCCTCTTCAAATCCAATTCCTCCTAAAATTCTTAATTTTTCTGGAAGAGCCGACCCCTCTTCTTTCTTTTTTCCAGAACCCTTAAGAAATTCTCCCAATTCCTGACTAATTCCTCCGGTGCTCCCCTGGCTGGATTCGACTATATCCTTTACAAGTCGAATCTGGGACTCAATACCACCCCTCAAGTCGTCTATCCGTTTTTCTAGTGTCGGGTTATGACCTATGAGTCGGTCTTCCGCTGAACCCTGAATTTCTTTGGCTTTCCTCTTTATGTTTTCCTGAATCTCCCTTCCAGACTGAGGAGCCAAAAGGAGGGCCACCCCTGCACCTAACAAAGCTCCTAGAACGAAAGACCCAACCCCCAATCCAACAGTGGCTTCTACACCTCTCTCAGATGGCTCTTGTTCAATATCCATTTTCTTGGTCCCTTTCTCCATGTTCACCAACCACAGATGACGCAGAGAACCTATAAAAATACTGTGAAAATTCATACGAAAACCTAATTACCGGAAACATTTCCTATTCTCCAACGAGAGTCCCTTTTAGAAATATCTGAGTGGCCAGTCTCTTCCCTCTCCAAAAGTTCAAAGGTTAGCCGCTTACCCAACTCAACCCCCGGCTGGCCTAAAGCATTCACCCCATATAGATCACCTGCATATACCGTTGACATCATAAACATCATCAATAATTCGCCCACGGCCTCCTCGTCCAGTTTCTCTAATTCCAAAGTCATGGTCGGACGACTCTTTCTCCTTAAAGATTCTACGGTAGCTTGGTGCTCAAGATTAAGGAGTTCCCCGACTCCTCGTTCCGATAAGGATCGGAATAGACTTGGTTCCAATGTTTCGACAGGTATCTTTATGTCAGCATCATGGTTCCTCAAAGTTAAGAACAAAATAACCTTATTTTCAGGACCTTCCGCAAA
>Ga0114996_10010376_pt1 | contig 10118 bp, 7 predicted proteins | sample ArcticOcean_MG_C_4_FD_87039 | JGI IMG/M metagenome (GOLD analysis project Ga0114996, IMG submission 87039) | Marine microbial communities from western Arctic Ocean - ArcticOcean_MG_CB4_134 | ecosystem: Environmental > Aquatic > Marine > Oceanic | place: Arctic Ocean: Canada Basin | collected...
CATGACCATCACCGAACAGCGACAACGTCCACCAATGAAACGCCCTCTTGCTATCCACGTGATGGCAAAGCCGAGTGGCGCTATCTGCAATATCGATTGCACTTACTGCTTCTATCTCGAAAAAGAGAAGCTGTACCCGGACAAGGCACGTGGCTCGTGGAAGATGGGCGAAGAAGAGCTTGAAGCGTACGTAAAACAGTACATTGAAGCCAACGACATTCCGCTGGTGAACTTTGCTTGGCAGGGCGGTGAACCTACTCTGTTGGGTCTCGATTTCTACAAGAAAGCGGTAGCGCTTCAGAAGCAATACGCCGGCAAAAAACAAATTACGAACGCCTTTCAGACGAACGCCATTCTGATCGACGACGAGTGGGGCGAATTTTTTGCTGAGAACAAGTTTCTTATCGGCGTTTCAATCGACGGTCCTGAAGACATTCACAACAGATACCGCGTAGGTCGTGGTGGAGAGCCAACCTGGGACAAGGTCATGGCCGGTATCGAAGTGCTTAAAAAGCACGAAGTCGAGTTCAATACTCTGACCGTGCTTCACAAGCACAACGCCGACCACCCGAAAGAGCTTTATGAGTTCCTCACTCGCGAAGTAGGAAGCCATTTTCTACAGTTCATCCCAATCGTAGAGCGCGTAGCCGACAAGCTTCCCGCGCACTTCCTTCAGTTGGTTGGACCGGAATTCCGAGACGGAGCGACCGTTACTGAATGGTCGGTCGGGTCAGAGCAGTACGGGAATTTTCTTAACGGCATTTTCGACCAATGGGTGCGAAAAGACATCGGGCAGTACTTCGTTCAGATCTTCGATACAGCTCTTGCCAGTTGGATGGGGCAGAACCCAGGATTATGCATCTTTGCCGAAACCTGCGGCGACGCAATGATTATTGAGCACAACGGCGACGTGTACTCATGCGACCACTATGTTTATCCCGAATTTAACCTCGGCAACGTTAAAGAAAAATCGATTCGCGTGATGGCTGAGTCGCCCGAACAGCGCAAGTTTGGTACCGATAAGCGAGATACACTTCCCGAATTTTGTCGATCTTGCGAATTCAAATTTGCTTGCAACGGCGGCTGCCCGAAGCAGCGGTTTACCAAGACGCCCGATGGCGAAGATGGCCTGAACTACCTCTGCGCCGGATACAAAAAATACTTCGCTCATACCGAGCCTTACATGAAGGCGATGGTCGGTGAGCTCCGAAGCGGGCGTCCAGCCGCCAACATCATGGTGAAAGCGGGTGCGATTCCTGCTATGTCATCCGATCCTTACGCCGGTGTCGGCCGCAACGACAACTGCCCCTGTGACTCAGGCAAGAAATTTAAACGCTGCCACGGCATCGCCAAGTAGCCATATGCCGTGTCCCGACCAAAGAGGAGGGACTTGTGGGGTTGAGCGGTGAAATCTTGCTCGATAGGCGAGATCGCTCAAACACTCACATCACAAGGTCGAAAGCACGCTCCAATCAAAACTACGAGATCTTTCAGCTTCAGCGAGCGGTTCGCCGACGATAATACCCGGTCCTCGCCAGATCCTTCATCTACCGCTCGCGACATTTTGGTTACGCTTTCGAAAAATTACCTGCTACAAGCACGAAATACTCTATCTATCTTCCTCGACCCCCCAACAGACTCGTTAGCGGGTTAGAATTCCATGGGTTAATTCAACTTGCCCGTCTTTTACTCATTCTTTATGGGGAGAAACTCCAGTGGAACTCAGAACCAACCGCGCCAAGCAGAAGCTAGCTAACGGCGAAGTAGTAACTATCGTCAGCGGAATCACTCACCCCGACGACATAGACGCTGTTGGCCCTGTTGGATTCGACGGAATCTGGCTCGAAGGTGAACATGGTTCTACCGAAGCCAGCGAACTCGGCAACCTCACACGAGCGTGTGATCTCTGGGGCATGACCTCAGTCGCACGGATCAATCTGAACGAGCAGGGACTCATATACAGAACGCTCGACCGTGGAGCCCAGGCAATTGTCGTTCCGCACGTGAACAACGCGGCTGAAGCACAAAACGTTGTCGATGGGGGCAAGTTCACCCCGCTCGGTAAACGTGGCATGTTCACAAGTCGACAAGGCTACGACGTAGAAAACTACCTCCACAAAGCCAACGATGAAACAATGTTGATCGTTCTGATCGAAGACATTGTTGCGTGGGAGAATCTCGACGAGATCATCGCTGTCGACGGTATCGACGTTTTCTTCGTAGCTCCATCAGATTTCGCCGCGTCAATGGGTCATATGGGCGATCTGAATCACCCTGACGTAGTCGAGAAAATCACCGACGCTCTGACTCGTATCGTTGCCGCTGGTAAGCACGCTGGTGCTCTTGCAACAAACGAAAACGTCGCTGCGTACGTAGAGCTGGGCGTTAAATTCTTCATGACAGGAGCCGGACCTTGGATCGCTGGTGGATTCAACCAGTTCGTAGCCAATGCAAACTCTGGGAAAAAGTAGACAATTAGTCGCCTGCCTTTTGCGATGATAACCGCATCGGCAACCGAAATTTCAAAACTTAGAAGCGAGAATGTTCGAATTGAAAAGTGTGGTATCTAAACGAATATTGGTTTTTGGGGGAATGCTCATTCTGATAGCGCTAACCGCATGTCAGGCAGCCGGAAAGAACCCTGAAATTATCGATATTCCAGTGTTGTCGGCTACTGCCGATGTTTCACTGTGCCAAAACGAGTTCTACCCGCAGGGATCGCCAATATTTGGTGACGTTACTAGCAATCAACTCCGTGGCGATGTAGATGGCATCAAGATTTTCGATCTAGTCGAGGGTGAAGGCGAATCGCCAAAAATCGAAGACATGGTGACGGTCAGATACACAGGTTGGCTAGATGGCGGCTGTGTATTCGATTCAACCTACGCTCGTGGTGAAGACGCCGAACTTCTACTGGTTGCACTGATTCCAGGATGGCGTCAGGCAATGCTCACAATGAAACCTGGCGGTTCACGCCGAGTCGAAATTCCGTCATCACTCGGGTACCGAGAACTTGGTTCACCCCCGGTCATACCCGGCAACGCAACTCTTACTTTTGAGATTGAACTTATTGCCGTTTTGACGCCTACTCAGGCAATCGCTACCGCCACTGCTATGGCAGCGAATGTAACGGCGACCCCAATTCCAACTGCTACGCCCGAAGGAGGGCCAATAGTGTCTTGTGACAACGCCGGTTACCCGGAAACCGCACCTCAGTATGGCGATATAACTGAAGACCAGTACTCAGACGAGCCATCAGGTATTCGCGTATTCGACACGAAGGTTGGCGACGGCAGCGCTGTTAACCCTGCAAACACGGTCGATGTTCACTACACCGGCTGGCTTGTTGCTGACGGATGTGTCTTCGATTCGTCGTACTCACGTGGAGCGTCTGTTTCGTTCCCCGTTGGCGGCGTAATTCCAGGATTCCGTGACGCTATTCTGGGTATGAAGGTTGGCGGGCAGCGACGTGTCTACATTCCTGCCGATCAGGGATACGGTGCTCAAGGCGCTGGCGGAGCAATCCCGCCAAACGCTGATCTAGTATTCGACATCGTCCTCGACAGCGTTCGATAAGGTGATAGTGGCACGCTTTCTTCCGTGTGGGAGTGGTTGCCTCGCTTGCTTGTCGGCTCAGCTGAAAATGCTGTATTGATACTTTGAAATAGGAAAAGCCCTCTACCACTTGGCGGAGGGCTTTTTTCTTAGATTCGTATTGAAATCGGGTGTCCCTGTCTGTGATCTCGCAATCGCGTGGACAGCGTTCGATGGCGAAAGCAAAGATACATTTCGCTTTACTCTCAAACTCGATGAAACAACATAGCTACGTGGGTCTGACTGGGCCATTTGGAAAGCCTTAATTACCTACTAGAGAATATCCAAAACTAACGCTGTAGAAGCAAAATCCTAGCCGATCACGCAAACACTTAAAGCCAAATCACGATGGCGATGCACCAGAGCAAACAAAAGCGTAAAGTTCGCCAAAACGTCACGAAGACACAGCTTATAAATACAGCCAGTCAAACTCTAACTCTCAGAAAACGTGGCCAGCCACTCTCTCTCCTTTCGCGAGGGAATAAGGGAGGGCAGCCTAGGACGCGCGACTAAGTCATCCTATGACTCTCGGAGCTAATCACGCAAAATGCAAATAACTAAAGTTGAAACTATCCATGTAGACGAATTCTGGCAGATGTGCTGGGTTCGTATTCACACGGACTCTGGCGAGATCGGACTCGGGGAAACGTGGTACCTGCCTAAATCCGTGGCCGCAGTAGTTCACGAAATATTCGGACCAACGCTGATCGGTCGAGACCCAATGGATCGTGAAGGTATCTGGGACGAACTATTCAAGCTCACCGGGATTTTCACCTACTCCGGAGCCGAACTACGAGCTTTATCGGCCATAGACATCGCATTATGGGACGTCGTTGGGCAAGCGCTTGATCAGCCCATATACAACCTACTGGGCGGAAAATCACGAGATAAAATCCGTATCTACAACACAATCGGTAGCTACGGTGACTGGCAGGACAACGAATTTGAGCAGCGAGATCCCGTCGGATTTTTACAAAGCCTCATCGACGAAGGAATCACGGCCGTAAAGGCGTACTACATGGCTCCTTACGCCGCCGAATCGGGCGGAAATTTCGTATCTGCAAAGCAGATCAAAGAAGGACTCGCCCCCCTCGCTAAGCAACGCAAGGCACTGGGCGATCAGATCGAGATCGCACACGACGGTGGCGGACAGTGGGCGTTGGCTCCCGCAATCCGCATCACGAAGGCGATGGACGAGTACGATCTGATGTGGCAGGAAGAAATGATTCATCCCGTGAACGTCGAGACGCATCTAAAACTTGCGCAAGAAACGAGAACACCAATCTGCGCAGCTGAACGACTTATGACTCGATACGAATTCCGCGAATACATCGAAAAAGGCGCTGCCGAGATCGTGATGCCTGATCTGATCTGGACCGGCGGGATTTCGGAGACCAAGAAGATCGCGACAATGGCTGACACGTATCAAACGCCCATAGCTCCGCACGACTGGACGGGTCCTATCAATGTTTTTGCCTGCGCTCATATCTCAATGAATGTCCCGAATGTGATGATTCAAGAAACCAACCGTGCCTACTACCAAGGCTGGTACGACAAGTTCATCGAGCCGAATATAGTAATCAAGGATGGCTATTTGCTGGCCCCCGAAGGACCCGGACTAGGAACTCGTCTGAAAGACGACGTTTTCGGCCGATCTGACATCCACGTAGAAGCTACCACCGAATCCCGAGTGTGGGAGCCAGTAGGATTTAACGACCCCAACCAAAAAGTAGCCAACTTCTTCTCCCCAAACGTGCCTGAGGAAAATGGTAGATAGAAGTGAGAACAAGCAAACCAGCAGCAATCTAACGACTCTCCTTCAACCCAATATTCTCGCGCTAGTAGAAGGGCCCGAAAATTCCACTTCGAACAACCAGTCCCATGATCCAAAAACTCGCCACAATCGCCCTCGCACCCCTAGGCTTCACCAAAACCTTCGCCTGCACGTTCTCGCGTTAGATTAAATAGCCGAAGCACTCGATTAACCCGGCATTCGCTAGATAAACTCCTTACATGTCCACTCACTACCTGTCCATCGACGTCGGATCTACGTCGGTTACTGCGTTGATCATCGACATTGAGTCGAAGTCCGTTGTTGGCTCTTCGACCATCGACAATAACGCCGAAACCACGTCTGAAAACGATAAAAAAATCGGTCGATCTGAGTGGGATCTCGAGTACATGACCGATCTTGCGCTCGTCAACGCAAAGAACCTCATCGAACGAACTAAGGCCCAACCCGCGGCGATCGGTATCACCGGTCAGCAGCAAGGGCTTCAGCTTCTCGACCAAGATCTAAGCACGGTCGGAAACTTCATTTCCTGGCAGGATCAGCGGTCGAAAGACCTAATCCCCGGCGAAAATCTCACGTATCTCGACGCGATGGGCGAACTCGGAGGTGCCGTAACTGAAGACGGCGGACTTCCAGCCTTCGAAAACACCGGATGCCCTATCGTTACCGGCTACACAGCTCCCAATCTCTACTGGCTAAAGGCTAACAACGAACTCCCAACAAACGTCGCAAACATTCACGGCACAACAGCTCCCGAATTCGTCGTTTCTCGCCTGACAAATACCCGACCCGTTACCGATCCCACCGACGCTGTCAGTTGGGGTGTTTACGATCTATCCAAAATGGGCTGGAATGACCATCTCATCGATTCCCTCGGCCTGAGCCGCGAGCTCTTCTCGAATATCGCCGACTCGTGCACCCCTGCCGGAACGCTTACCAAACCGATGGCAGCAAAGCTCGGAGCGAAAGCGGGTATTACGGTTTCGGTCGCATCTGGAGATCATCAGTGTAGCTTTGCCGGTACGGTGTCCGACTACGAAAACACCGTTGCCATCAACATTGGCACAGGCGGACAGGCTTCTGTCTACGTTGAAAACCCAACCCCTCGGGGATGGCTCGAACTTCGTCCGTACATTCAAAGCGGCTACCTACTAGCAGGGGTCGGCGTGGTTGGCGGGCGAACGTTCCGCACCCTCAGAGATTTCTTCAACAACGCAAACCTAGCTATCACTGGATACCAAGTGGACCCCGACGTTCTTTACGTAAAACTGGTCGAACTAGCTGCCGAAGTTCCAGCTGGAGCCGAAGGAGTGGTTTTCGACCCACTGTTCACCGGCTCACGAAGTAACCCTCTGGCGAAAGCAGCGGTGCGAGAACTCACACCGGGCACATTCACGCCCTGACACATGGCACGTGCGCTCTTCGAGGCGATGGCGGCTCAGCTAGCAGACTCGTACCGAGAGGCGGCGAAGCTAGGGGCAGGAACACGGTCGATGCTCGTCGGATCAGGCAACGGGTTAAAACTTAATCCGGTTCTTAGAGAATCACTCGAAGCAGAACTCGGTATGTCTCTTCAGCTTGGTCGAAACAACGAAGAGGCGGCAATCGGTGCGGCGCTATGTGCTGCTGTCGCTGATGGATCGTTCAAGTCGATTGCCGAAGCCAGCGCTTCGTTTACCGGATAGAGCGTTCCGTTGTCGCTAGTTCTGACGACTAATCACTTCTACAAAATGTCAGCAGCAGCCCGCGCGATGCCAGATGTCGGGCCGTAGGAGCAGGGCTGCGCGAAGCTAAGCATACGAAAGATGTCAGCAGACGAAATCAGACGTGCCCATCATGATTTCACCAAGAACCTCCTCGATTAGTGCGCACGATTCCTGAGAAAGCCAAGAATATAGCCTCCCTATCCGTTTGGCTTGATGACGAATTTCACGCCTTTGCCTTCACCTGAATCGATAATTGCTTGTGGCAAGTCCTGAAGCTCGTAGCGACCTGAGATCACGCCGTCAAGATTCAATTTGTCGATCTCAACGGGAGTTCGAGCAAACACGTCACCTCGCCCAAATGCGCCTTTTAGGGTGACTTCGCGATAGTGAAGGTCGTACATATCGACCGGCAAAGATTCTCCTTCTGGGACCACCCCTACCATCAACACTTGACCGCGTGGACGAACCGCTTCAACGCACTTGGCGACCAGTTTCGGCTGTCCAACAACTTCAGCTGCGATGTTCGCACCGTATCCACCGTTGTGATCCTTGATGAACTCGGTGATATCGCTCTCGGCAGGATCGTGCAGCAGATCGGCCCCGAACTGGGTGGCCATTTCGCGACGAGCGGCGACTGGTTCCGACATGACCATGCGTTCAACGCCACGACGTTTTAGAAATGCCAGCGTGAACAGTCCCATAATGCCGCCACCGATTACGACTCCGACTCCGTTGTCGTCTATTCGCATCATTTCTGAACCAGAAAGACAACACGATGCCGGTTCGGATAATGCTGCTTGCTCAAGATCGAGAGAATCAGGAATTTTCACTGCCGATTGTGATGGAGCGGTGGCGTATTCAGCGAACATTCCAGAAGTTAGATCGGCATTTTCGCAACGTGATTCCGACCAAGTAGTACATGCTGAACAAACACCACAATGGCTCGTCGTATTCATCACGACTCGATCACCAATTCGGCTTTTATCTATGCCTTTTCCGACATCGACAATCACACCTGAACCTTCATGCCCTAGGACTTTTGGCGGTGTTGAAGGAAATAGACCCTGCGTAATATGAACATCGGTTCCGCAAACGCCAATAGTGTCGACCTTCACGACAACTCTGCCCGGTCGTGCTTCAGGGTCTGGCATTTGATCGAGAGTGAATTTATCACCACCGTGCCAGGTCATCAGTCGCATCATCGGCTTGCCTTGTCCTTATTACTCTCTAACGTTCACGTTGTTCTCAGCGGATAGTAGGCGAGAGGACACCACGGTTCAACTCCGCTGAACACGAAATTTCACAAGGATACAAAGCTATGAACCGACACCACACACCTGAAGTACGGCGAGTAGTTCGTCAGAAATTTCAGAGATATCGCCTGCACTCGTTGCCACAACCGCAACAGCTAAATCAGAAGGGTCGAGTTCACCTGAAAGACACGTCAGCTGCTCGATAGTTAGCTCGCTAACCGGAATCGAAGTCGCTGTGGGTTCCGTTATTGGTTCGATTGGGATCGGACCTGTACCATCACCAGCGCTATCATTTGGCTCGATAGGAATTGCGATTCCAGCCCCGCACTTTTCCAATGCAGCTTGGAAATCAGCAGGAAGCATACCGATTGGGTCGCGTAGCAATGCCAGAGGATCTTCACCGAGTTCTTCGGTAAGACATTCTAAAATATCACCGCCAGCGCCACCTGCGAATCCGCCGCGACCTGCGCCGCGTTGACCGCCACCGAACAGACCACCGCCGCCACCAAGAATTCCTCCACCAGCACCGGGTCGCCCGAACTCTGCACCACACGCTTCAAAAGCTGCGGCGATATCTGTTGGTTCGAGCTCTCTGAGGACAGTGAGATCGAATTCTCCGGCGCTTAAGTCCATACCAAGTTGACCAGCGAGACATTCTTGCACTTCCGGATCGTCCAGGCTGGCTGCTCCAACATTGCCTCCAAGTGCACCTGGAATATCAACCCCACACGACTCGAGGACGGCGAGTTCTCTGGGTCCAAATCTGCTCAACAATTCCGGTCCTACCGCTCCCAAATCGTCATCAAAGCGATCACCCAATTGTTCAGACAAGCACTGTCGTACTTCGGAATCTGTAAAAGCATCTATCAGACTCCGAGTGGTATCTGTATCTACATCCTGAGATGCGACCGGAGGCACCGCAGTTGGTGATTCAGCAGTTGGCTTATCCGCAGCAGTATCGCAAGCGGCAGCAATCACTGCGATCATGAGGGCAATACAAATGAGAAAAGTTGATCGTGAAATATGAACCATAGCGACTCTATATAAATCCGAATACAAAATTATCGATCCAACCACAACGTTCCGTGCGAGCGCGGAGCGCTGCGTGGAAGGATCAATTATGAACATGCTACTTGCGATGTGTTGAGGAAATGTGAAGAATCGAGGTCTATCACTCAATCACACCAAGTAGATCAGCACATGCTCTAAGCGATTCAAGTGTTTCCTTGCCCTCGCACATCAAAACCATGTTGCCAGCAACCACGTAGTCGAAATACTTCGGGAACCCACACCTACCGACGTGATGACCTCCGCTCGAATCGCATCGACGGCGTTCGGTTAGGCCTTCTGTCCACGTTTGATCGTCTTCGTAAAGCTCCGCACCAGCGCCTGTCGCATGATTAGCGAACTCGACACCTGCGCTTTTCGCCGACTCATTAGAAAAGTAGAAACGTACCTCATAATCGAGCCGATTGTATGGATCGATGCCGTAAAAACCATAGTGGGCCGAGCTCGCCTCAGGCAGGTTTTTCACGTCGTAAGTTTTCGACTTCTTGAAGCCGACTGATTCAAGATCGGCAATCCTGTACTTCCGTTCTGTATCTTCGATATGAGCAACCATACCCTCGGCATCGATATCGATTCCACAAGTTTCTATTGCGTTCGAGAAACCTGATAAAAGCCCTCCGCCAAGCAATTCGCCATAGCCGTCGGCGAACGACTGCCCAAGCTCGCCTACCATGCACTGTTCGTCGAGCGAAGAATATCGCTGAG
>Ga0114996_10010377_pt1 | contig 10118 bp, 9 predicted proteins | sample ArcticOcean_MG_C_4_FD_87039 | JGI IMG/M metagenome (GOLD analysis project Ga0114996, IMG submission 87039) | Marine microbial communities from western Arctic Ocean - ArcticOcean_MG_CB4_134 | ecosystem: Environmental > Aquatic > Marine > Oceanic | place: Arctic Ocean: Canada Basin | collected...
AGCCTATCCCGATCGCCACCGCGCTGAGGCGCGACGGCCAGTTTGTGTTGGAAGTGTCCACAAGGACCGGAAGGTTATCCACGAAAACGGTTACAAGCCCAGCGTTTGTATTCCAAGTCGTCACGACATGGTACCACTTCTCTGTCTGTGTGCTGCCGATGAGTGTGCGGGTAAATTGAGGCAAGCTGGTGGCGGTGTCATCGCCAATCGCCAACGCGAATGGCCCTGCTGAATTTTCCTCAAACCGAATCGCTCGATTCCCGGTCGCGTGGCCTCCAAGCGGACCGGTTGTGAACGGATTGCGAAAATTCGAGACAGATTCTGAATACATCCAGAACTCGATGCTGCCCGCGACCGGTAAGAGACCCATGTCGCCAATCAAAACTGAGTCGAGATTGCCGTCAAATCGTGCCGACTGTCCGCCCTCGCCCGGAATTCCCGACTCAAAGACAACGTCCCCATTATAGGTGCCGGTGAACGCACCGGCGGAATCCGCCGCCATCAAGCCGTTGGCGCTCGAGGCGTCTTCAAATCGCCACCACGCAATCGGCCCGTCAACGTCAACCTCCGTCACGTAAGAAGCACCGAAACCGATGTTCACGATAACCACTGCCAACAAAACCACGGCCGCGAGGATACGCGAATCCCCCGCTCGCAAGAATACATGCATGCCTTCCCTTCCCATCGTATTGCAGAATGTTCCGACCCAGCAGAGAGCAGAGGGTCGGTATTCTCAGTATCACACTGTATCGCGTTCTCCGCCTGAAGTCACTGCGGAAAACGTGAAACTGGGAACCCTGAACGATCTGCAGCAAAAAAGGATGGCCTCCCCGTCGCACATTCCCTTTAGTGAGCGCTTCCCAAAATCGGAGAGGTGACAGAGTGGCCGAATGTGCGCGACTGGAAATCGCGTGTGCCCCACAAGGGTACCGAGGGTTCGAATCCCTCCCTCTCCGCCAGTTACGTAAATTATTTTTATTAAAGTGTTTACGAGTAATTTAAAGCGCTTAGAATTATCAAGTAAGAATTATATTAAGAATTGTAACGACCGTAACCTGGATGTCGTTGACTTGATCTGAGCCCCTTTTGCAGCGCTTTTTTGGCTGCGCAAACCGGTCCGTTGAGTGCTAAAACTTCGTACAATTGCGCTCCTTTTTCTCTCTATGGCTATTACGAGCGCTAGTTACCTCTTTTTTATGTGTGGCTATAGCGCCAACTCCTTCAGCTCGAGAGCGATTTGATGAGCTCGCGGGAACAGTAGGCTCTTTTTCCATTCATGGATCCTTCAGATCTCGAAAACCCGTCCTCCCTCCGCGCGGCCGGACCGCGCCTTGTCCGCTCATTATGTCTGCGTAAACCCGGCGTCCGTCCGTCCGTTATACCCCTAAAGGAATCCGGCCAGGCGGACACGAGCAGTTCGTTGAGCATCGGGTCGAAATGGCATCGCGAAGTCCGCCGGCAGGGGTTGAAAATGTCTCGCGGTAAGGCACGAGTTCTGGGATTGTGCATTGGATCTTTGCTTAAGGCATCAGAACCACTTAATAACCAACATGTTAATCGCACCTAGCGTTTTAAGAAATAGCAATTTTAGTTTTGACGAGATGCATCCTGACATTTATCCAATCTAGTGGTCATACCGGCCGTAATTGCGGCACGAAAAACGCCGAAATCCGAAGCAGTTGTCATGTCCTCACCCTATGCCGAGCTCCTCGAGATTTTGGAACCTGCTTATTCGCCTTGTATCAATTTTTCCGGGGCGTGTTGCGACCTAAAATGGGATCCGGCTGGATCTGCCCCGGCATTACGCCAGAGCAATAATGTAACTCGCCCTGTGAAGGGCGGGACCTGCAAGAGATATGAGTGAAGCGATACTCGGGGGGTTGACGTAATACATTTATCCCCCATCAGAGCCTCCCTGTAAACGTCCGGTTTTATCCCGACGTTTACAAATTTCAATCTCCGAGCGATCTGGGCTTGGGGTTTGATCGCGAGAGATCGGGTCCGTGATCGCGACGAGGTCGTATGAAACACACAGGTTATTTACTCTGCATCCTGGCCCTCGTCTTTATGCTTTGGGGCTTCCCGGTGATGTACCCGTTGAAGCTCCTGGTGGTATTCTTCCATGAATCTTCTCACGCTTTGGCAACCGTCTTGACGGGAGGAAGGGTGGAAGAAATGGTTGTGAACTCGAAAGCCGGCGGGCACGTCCTCTCTCAGGGAGGCAATCGCTTCGTCAGTCTAAATGCCGGTTATCTGGGCTCATTGATCTGGGGAGTAGTAATTTACACATTTGCCGCGAGCACTCGGATGGACCGGCCGGTCATGGCATTTCTGGGAGTGGTAATAGCGCTGATTACGTTATTTTACGTCCGCAATCTGTTCGCGATTCTCTTTGGCTTGACGACGGCGACAGCCATGATCCTCTGTGCCAGATACCTCAACGAAAAAATCAATGATTTCATTCTGCGGATTGTCGGCCTGACGAGTATGATTTATGTCCTGCTAGACATTTTCGACGACACGATATCCCGTTCCCATTTACGCTCAGATGCTCGCATGCTCGCCGAAGAATTCGGCGGAGGGACCATTCTATGGGGATGCCTTTGGATCATGATCAGCGCCGTGATCGTGGCTAGCTGTCTGAGGTGGAATCTGGAGACCGGGAGCGAGGCGAAAAGAGCCGACACTACGCGGGATTAATCTGATTTCGTCGAACTGCCTACCAAAAAGGGGGGGAAGGCTAAATCATTACCCTGCTAATATGTCCTGAGGCTCAATGCCGGTAAGCATGGCCTTGCTAAGCGGCTCCTTAATCGTCCAGAGCCGCAGGGCCTGGTTTCGAATCACCTGTTCGAATAGATTGCGGGCAAAACGGCCGTTTCCAAAACTTCGATCGCTGTTTTGAAGCGCGTCTGAAAAACGGGCATTGAGCTTCATCTCCGCCTCCGCATTGAGCTGGTACTCATTGGACTCACAGAACTTCCTGAATATCGAGATTAATTCCTCGGCAGAGAAGTTCTCGAAATTGATGAAAGTATTGAACCGGGATTTGAGCCCCGGATTGGAAAGGATGAAGTTCTCCATTTCCTCGGGATAACCGGCCGTAATGACGACAAACTTGCCGCGCCTGTCCTCCATCTGTTTCACCAGCGTATCTACGGATTCACGCCCAAAATCGTTTTCGCTACCCGCCTGTACGAGACTATAGGCTTCGTCGATGAAAAGCGTCCCGTGCATCGACGAATCTATCATTTCCAGCGTCTTGTTCGCCGTATGGCCGACATACTGGCCCACCAGTCCGCTTCGGTCTGTTTCGACGAGATGTCCCTTCTCCAGGATGCCAAGTGCCCGGTAGATTCGGGATACCATCCGCGCGACTGTTGTCTTCCCCGTGCCGGGGTTGCCCGAAAACACCATATGGAGAGAAATGAGTGTCTGCGGGAGCGACGCCTCCCGGCGTTTCTGTTGAATCTCAAGAAATGAAACCAAACGCCTGATTTCGTCTTTGACTCCCTGAAGGCCTATCAGTCCGTCCAGCTCTCCAAGGAGGTTCTCAACCGTCTCGCCCCCGGCTCTCGCGTTTTCGGGCACGGATTCTGACCGGCTTCGGACAACCGTGCCGCTCTGGTTAGAGCCCCCGAGGATGCCTTCGATTTCGTCTTCCCAATCTGACGCCTCTCCGGATGCCATCTTGCCGCGCAGATTGTCCAGAAAGAAGCGCTCGTCCCGATTCAGGCTACCGTCCGACCGTGCGGTCGCGTATCCGAGCTTGAACAGAACGGAGCCCAAAAGGGCGCTCTTCTCCGCTGCTTTGAAGTTGGAGATTGAATAGGACGGCTGCCGGTCGATCCGCGACGCCAAAAGGTTTCGGTGCATCTGCGACCATTCCATGGCCCCCGAGACGGCATCGCGAAAATTCCGTTCCGTTGGGTTCAGCTCACCATCCACGATGGAGGCGAGAAAAACGATAAAAGCGATCTCGAAATCGATCTCAAATTCGGAGAGCAGGGTGTCCCGCTGGATCTCCTCCTTAGCCGACTTTACGGAGGCGAGGCAATAGCGGGCGAGGGTAAAGTGTGTGCTCATTGGGCGCCTCGATCGATCGCTTGCACTTGCGACCCATCCGCCCGAAGACGCTCCTCCAGCAGCACTCGGATTTTCTCCGCCACTCGCCTGTCGCCGCACGTAAAGATATCCACAGCAGCGTAACCTTTCTGAGGCCACGTGTGAATAGTAACATGGCTCTCTGAAATGAGGACTACTCCGCTTACTCCCTGTGGAGAAAACTTGTGCATCGCCGTTTTTACAACGCGTGCACCTGCGGCGACGACGGCCTCGCACAGAATCGTCTCAATTTTCGCTACGTCATTCAGCACTTCCCGGTCGCAGTCAAAAAACTCGACCAGGAGCTGAAAGCCGAGGACGCGGGCTGTAAGATTCTCGCTCAACTTTGCGCGGTAGTGAGAGCGTCGTTATTCAAGGAGTCGATTGTCCCAGGTCGGCTTTCATCGCGGCCAGTTTATCCTGGATGTCCGGGCTCACGGCACTGGACCCAAGATCCTCAAATTCCTTTTCAAGGGCGTCTCCCCCTTCAAAAGTTTCCGCCAGTTCTTTCGCCGCGTCGGCTTCCGCTGAAGTTCTCTCTGCTTTCACCTTCATCCTCGCCATGAGGTCGTCGGCTGAGGAACTCTTCTTGCCGATTCGGGCTTTTGCTTCGTAGATGCTCTTTTTGACATCCGCGGCCTTCGATTGGGCGATGATAAAATCCTTATTTCGTTTGAATTCGGCCAGCTCGCCCTCCATCTTCAGGATGTCCTTCTTCAAGTCTTCAACCGCTCCACGTTGCGACTCCCAGTTTGATTGCAACGCCACCGATTTCTGCTCGTGCTCCGTGGCGCGCTGCAGGGCTCGCACCGCGAGGTCCTCCTTCCCGGACTTAAGAGCCGCCTGCGCTTTTTGCTCCCATCCGAATTTCTCAGCCTTATCGCCCTCCAGCATCTTCTTTGTCTGCCGTTCGGTAGCGATGCACCCCTGAATCGCTTTCTTCGCGTCGCGGACCTGACCTTCCTTGTCGCGGATAGCCTGTTCCAGCATGAGCTCAGGCTTTTCAAGCTTATCGAGAGCCTTGTTGGCGGAAGCTTGTCCGATTTTAAAAATACGTGTGAATATGCTCATTGTTGAATTCGGTTAAGTTAAAGAATAAAACGGAATATGAGACGAGGTCCTAGCCGAGGTACGGTTCGAGGATCTCCTCGGCCTTGTCGGCCGCCAGTTCAAGCGCGTCAAAGACACTGAGCACCTCCCCGTCGCTGAGATCGCCAGAGACGCGGCTCTCGGCGAGAACCAGGCGCGGGTCTTCCGGATTCGAGTTATTAATTCCGAAACTTACCGGAAGGATCTCCGTGTTGGCATCCAAGAGCTTGAAGAACAGCTCCTTCCCGGCGAAACCCGAGACATTTCCCAGATCGACTTCAAAGTAGATCGCCTCCTCCCCAACCGCCAGGTAAACCGGCAGTTCGTCCTCGCGGACAACCCGGTAAATGTCATCCTCAATTGCCTCAACTTCAAATCCATTGTTCTGGAGAAAATCAGTGAAGGTGTCGGTTTTCTTTGTATGAATGGTAATGTTATTCACGGATCTATTTTTTGGTTTGAATTTTGAACAATCGCTGCTCTGCCAGTCCCCACAAAGATGAAGCAGATTCAGCTGTTTTTCAATATATCATTTTCGATTATCCTCAAATGATCTGCTTGCTCGGCGAGCACGATGAGGCTGTCGGTTTCTTCTATAACATGGTTTTTGTCGGGATTCAAAATATATTTCCCGTTCTGAAGAATCCCGATCACCTGAAGATTCTGCGGGTGCTCCAGAACGGCGACCTGGATTTCCCGAACTTTGTGTCCGGTCAGGCGGGTCTTCAGGATATACAGTTGGCTGCCGACCTCGTTGGATACGATCTGATGAATGATCCCGTTGATTCCCGGATACAGAAACTCCTGTACAATCAGGCAATCGGTAATCCCTTCGTGTGAGACGATCCCGTCGGTACCAGTCCTCAACATCATCTGACTATTCTGTTTGTTCAGGAGTTCGGAAACGACCCGCATATCACGCCCCCGTTCCCGTTCAATACTCGAGACAATCGCACTTACGGCAAAAGTCTGCGCGTCGGAACCGGGATCACCGGGGTCGTCTGAGAGCACGATGACACCCCGACATTCCCGCACATTCGCCCGGAGCAGGACATCCTCCTGCATCGGACTGCCCCTGACAAAGAGGATATCGGAATTTGTCATCTCCTCCGGCAACTCATCCAGCTTGTCGGTGACAAGGGCGACGGTGCACCGCGAAAATTCCTGTGTTGATCGCAATTCCCTCACAATCTGGAGCACTTTCGCTTGAGAGGGAAATCCACAAATTAATACATGGTTTTTTTTCATGAGAGGGATGAGTCCTTTGCGTTTGCGGGATGACCGCAGGATGATCACATCGGCCAGACTACCCAGCATATAGCCGAGAAGACCGATACCGAAAATAAAAGTGAGGTAGGAGACGAGAAAGCGTCCGATCGTCGACTGGGCGTAAAGATCACCATAACCAACCGTCGTCATGGTCACCATCGCCCACCATAAGGAATCCGGCCAGGTCAACTCCGGCTGCACTCCGCGTTCCGCCAGGTAAAAGCTCGTCCCGAAAACGAGATTCATGGCCACCGCCATCAAAACAAGACCGCAAAGCCGGCGTGTCGAGCTGCCCCTCTGAATGAATCTGCGATAGAGTTGAACGAACATTGATCGGGTTTTGCCTGTTTATCCTCGCCGCTGACGCGCCTGGTCGAGAACCTATCTTAAATTCGCAGATGACGATGCAGGGTGCTACAAGATTCGTATCCTTCCCCCTTACCGCCAATTGCGCCAGCTTTCAAGATAGTAATGCAGCAGTTGCGGGTCGTCGAGTGTGTTCGTCCGCGGTGCCGGCTCTCCGGCGATGATGTCCTTTTCAAACTGGAAACAGCGTTTAAGGGCATTCCGGCCAAGAAACTGCGTCGGAACCGGGATCTCCAGAGCTGCGTAATCGAACCGGTCCTTGCTGGCGACAACGAAACCCCAATCACCGAACGAGGGGACGAAAACATGGTACGGAACGACATTTTCAAAACGGGAGGCACGAACCGTCTCATAAATGCACCAAAACGCATTTTTCGCATAGTAGGGGCTGGTGGACTGCGTTGCGAAAACACCGCGGCGAGTCAGCCTCGAAAAGGCCAGATCGTAGAATTCCCGCGAGTAAAGTCGCGCTAATGACACGTTGTTTGGGTCGGGCAGGTCCGCGAGGATGACATCGTAGAGGCTCTCTCTGGACTCGAGAAACATGTAAGCATCGGTGTGGAAAACCATCACTTGGGGGTGATCGAGGCTCGCCTCGTTCAATTCCCTCATGAGCGGATTCCGCCGGGCGAGAGCGACTACCTCGGGATCGAGGTCCACCACCGTGACAAATGCGGACGGCTTGTATTTGAGAATCTCCCGGACCGCCAGGCCATCGCCGCCTCCCAGCACGAGGACGTTTTCACGGCGCCGTGCGGCGGCCATCGGGATGTGTACCAAGGCCTCATGGTAGCGGTATTCATCCCTTGAGGAAAATTGCAGATTCCCATTGATAAAAAAGTTCAGATCATCGCGATACTTCGTCAGGACCAGTTGCTGGTAGGGCGTCCTCTTTTGAAAAATCACCTGGTCTTCATATAGGCTCTGCGACCATACCCGGATCAACGGTTGCGCACTCAAGAGCAAAATCAGGAGCATTAATACCGAGACGATGGAGTAAAGGAGGTAACGCCGGTGATACTTGGCCCCCACGGAATCCGAAAATCGCCACAGCATGATAAATCCGATGCCCATATTTAACACCCCGAAGACGAGAGAACTCCGAAACGTCCCGAGGAGTGGCAAAAGAATAAAAGGGAAGAGGATCGTCGCGACCAAAGCGCCCACGTAGTCTACAGAAAGCACCGTGGATATATTGATTTTGAGCACGTAGTATTTGTCCAGAATCCTCGCCAAAAGCGGAATCTCCACGCCGATCAGCACGCCGATCAGCAGCACCAGGAGCGGCATTAAAACGGGGTAGGCCTCCGGCCTCAGGGCGTAGCAGGTGTAGAGAAACGGCACGCTGACGCCACCGATGAACCCTAAAGCGATCTCCATTTTGATGAAGAACGGAATGAGATCGCCCTTCAGCAGGCGAGACAGGTAAGCCCCCAAACCCATCGCTGCCATGTACATGCCGATAATGATGGAGAACTGCTTGATCGTATCACCCAGAAAGTAGGATGAAACCGTGCTGATCAATAGCTCATAAACAATCGAGCAGACACCCGCGATAAAGATTGCTACGACGAGGACGAATACGTCCCGCCTGGAAGTGGCCAGGTCTTCTCCGGTATTGGGCATCTGTGCGAAGGGGCTCGGTAGGTTGACGAGTTCGGTTAGAAAGCGCAACCAATTAGGATCCAGTTGCGCCCCAGTTCGAAAATCTGTGAGATTTTCGGACTAAGTCACCAACCCGGCCAATGTAAAGCATTTGCAAAAATCGCCGGCAGCCTGGTTCATCCGCCTGACGGGCCGAACCTTGCAGAAAAAGCCGGCGCGTAGTCGCCGCCCATTAGAGCGCCACTCCCGTCACTTTCCGGCCCCCGGCCCCGCGCCGCTGCGTCCCGATCCCGAGACACTGCCGGTTCGAACGGAAGGATTTCCGTAATAACTCGCGCCACCCCAATAGAAAATACTGGGGGAGCGATACCCGCTATACATGCCATTGTCGTGTCGCCGCCCGCCGTAACCCGCGTAGCCCCAACCGCGGACGCTGTAGGAGTAGACTACCCCGTACCCGACAACCAGAATACCGCATACGATGATTAGCTTTACTGTCCCTCTAGTCATCCCTAATATCTCTCGCTTAGTCCCGCCTCAACTTTCTTCAGCCATCAGCCATCGCCGCCAGCGTCTCTTTGACCGCATCCATATTGGTTATGTAGCCAATGATGACCGCAGCGATGAATGCACAAATTCCTGCCAGCATAAAAGGTAGAGGGCTCGCCGCCTTGCGTTGAATCGTAACCTTGATCGGCGCGTTGTAATTCGGCGCGTTGTTTTCCGCCGTAAGTCCGATGAGGTAGTCGCCCTTCTCCGGAACGGTGAATTTCATCTTAAAATTGCTTTTGGCCTCCGACCATGCGCCGTCAGAGTCTCTTCCCGAAGCCTGCCACACGTCGCCGCCGAAACTGAAAATGCTGGTCTCATTCTTGTCCATGATTTCGATCTCGATATCGCTCCACCCGGAATTGCTGGGAAGGCCGCCCGGGTGCTGGGCAACGGTAGCGAGATAAACTGAATGATCCTCCGGCACGTTAAAAGGATATCCAACCGGATTTCCCTCAGCTGGCGCCTGAATCGTGAGCGGCTTTCCGTCGTCAAAGGAAAATACGAACGCAGTGGCAAAACAGATGATCGAAAAGCCCATCAACACCAATCCGTACCCGATCGGAGGCTTGGACGCATTCGCCTCCTTTTTCGGTTTTACGTATCCTTCGTGAGTAATTGGCATCGCGGCTGGGAAATTAAGAATTCATTCGATCAGGATACGATGACTACCAGCGCCGTGGCAAAGCCGATCATCGCAGTCGCTTCGAGAAATCCGGCACCGAGGTTACGGTCCTCCTGAATCTCCCGATTGAGGTCGAATCGGGCAAAGAGGAATTTATCAAAACAGAATCGGACGATGGGGAGAAGGAGGAGAACGACCAGCGAATGAAGGACGAAGCTGGAAAGGTGAATCCCCCATCCCGCGAAATTCCCCGCGCTCGCGTTCATCAGGACGATTCCAATCGCGATAAGCGCGCCCCCGAACGCCACACCGACCGCCGCGTTGTCCTTCTCGATTTCGTCATGGATGTCAAAGGGAGTGACCAGGTTGTAAATCAACGTGAAGATCACCAAAACGACCTGGCCGGCGGCAAAAAGCGCCAGCACCGACAGGAAACCTCCGCCCTCGCCCTGGATAGCGCCTGCCACGATGAGGCCGGAAGCGATATAGGAACCGAATTGCACCGCTCCTG
>Ga0114996_10010378_pt1 | contig 10116 bp, 9 predicted proteins | sample ArcticOcean_MG_C_4_FD_87039 | JGI IMG/M metagenome (GOLD analysis project Ga0114996, IMG submission 87039) | Marine microbial communities from western Arctic Ocean - ArcticOcean_MG_CB4_134 | ecosystem: Environmental > Aquatic > Marine > Oceanic | place: Arctic Ocean: Canada Basin | collected...
GCAGGCGGTTCTTCATAGGGTATCAAGCGTACCAATAATTTAATGGTATATATTAAAACTATCAGTACAGTAAAAATCACTGAAATAGCGATTAAGGAAACGATCAGAGATGTTAGAACTATTGAATCCATATCTGTTACTTAGGTAAAGATGAAATAGTTGAAATTATATTAGTTGCTATCTCCGCATGATTTGAGCCAACCGTCGGGTCACCAAATAATGATATGAAAACACCGGCTGCTACGGCGCTCCCTATTACTCCTGCCACATTGGGACCCATGGCGTGCATGAGAAGAAAGTTTGACTGATCTTCTTCGGCACCCACTTTTTGAGAAACGCGGGCTGCCATAGGAACAGCAGAGACTCCTGCCGAACCAATCAAAGGATTTATTTTTCCACCTGAAAGTTTAGACATGATCTTCGCAAAAATAACACCACCTGCGGTCGCCATACAAAATGCGAGTAAACCAAGGACGATGATTTTTATTGTTTCTAATCTTAGAAATGAATCAGCTGTCATGGAGGAGCCTACTGCGAGTGCCAGAAAAATAGTTACGATATTAATCAAATGAGTCTCAGAAGTTTCATGAAGTCTGGCGGTGACTCCCGATTCTCGAAAGAGATTTCCTAGCATCAGCATTCCAAGTAAAGGTGTTACTCCAGGGAGCATCAGGCAGCACACGATAGTTACCACAACTGGGAAAATAATTTTTACTGTTTGTGATATTGGTTTTAACTGCTCCATTTTGATTTTTCTTTCTTCTGCAGTAGTCAGCCATCGCATAATCGGAGGTTGAATAAGTGGGACCAGCGACATGTATGAATAGGCTGCGACAGCTATTGGAGCTAAAAGGTGAGGTGCGAGTTTGCTGGCAATAAAAATTGATGTAGGCCCATCAGCACCTCCAATAATTCCAATTGCACTTGCCTCTTTGAGGTCGAACCCTAAAAATACAGCCCCAACCAAAGTTGTGTAGACACCTATTTGTGCAGCGGCTCCAAGGAGAAGAGTTGATGGATTAGCTAGTAAGGGCCCAAAGTCTGTAAGAGCCCCTACTCCTAGAAAAACTAAAGGGGGCAAAATTTCATGTTTAACACCTTGGTAGAAAAAATTCAAAAGTCCGCCAGAGTCAGTGCTTGCCATCATACTGAGTGGAAGATTTGCTAGCAGACAACCAAATCCGATAGGTAGCAGAAGAAGGGGTTCAAATTTTTTCCAAATGGCGAGATAAAGCAGCACGCAAGCAACTAGGATCATCATTCCGTCTCCAACTGTTAAGCTTGAAAAGCCGGTAGATCCTATAATTTTGGTTGCGGCATCGCCGAAAGTAAGTTCCATGAGTATTTAGACTTATAATCTAGCCGATGACTAATAGGTTATCACCGGTATTAACTTTTTGTCCTTCTTGGACTTGGATGGAGTTTATAGTTCCACTTGCGGTGGCATGAATTTCGGTTTCCATTTTCATGGATTCCATGATTATAACAACATCTCCTTCACTGACCTGATCACCGACGGCCACCTTAAGAGCAAATACAGAGCCAGGAAGGGGTGAGGTTACAGACGTTCCATTGGCTGCCGGAGCTACCGGGGTTGGGGCAGCTGGTGCGGAGACTTGTTGTGGAGCACCGCCGACACTTACTTGCACGGAAAAGGCTTGCCCATTGACATTTACCGTATATGTAGCACTACCAGCTATTGAAGTGGCTGGAGTCGCTGCTGTAGTTACAGGTTTTGGAGTCGGAGTTGCAGTTTTCTCGGTCGAAGGGAATCCTTGTTCTCTGTTTTTAAAAAATTCTAAGGCAACTTTAGGAAAAAGAGCATAGGAAAGCATATCTTCTTCTGAAGTGCACTTACCCTTGCAATCTTTTACAACTTGGTCCCACTCAGGTTTAAGGAGATCGGCAGGTCGACAATCAATAGCTTCTCCATCTTTCTCAACCCTTGCTAATAAGTCGGGATCAAGAGATGCGGGTAGTTTTCCATATTTACCAAGCACGCACTCACGGGTTTCTTTCGTGATCAATTTATATCGTTCGCCGGTTAAAATATTTAAAGTGGCCTGCGAGCCAACAATTTGACTTGTAGGTGTAACTAGTGGCGGGTAGCCCATATCTTTTCTTACACGCGGGACTTCCTTAAGGACTTCGTCAAGTTTATCTATGGCATTCTGCTCTTTCAGCTGATTTTCCATGTTGGAGATCATTCCCCCAGGAATTTGTGACTTAAGGATATTGATATCCACACCTTTAAAATTGCTTTCAAATTCCGCGTAATTTTTTCTCACCTCACGAAAGTAATTAGAGATTTCTTCTAGTAGATCCAAGTCAAGTCCCGTATCCCGAGGCAATCCTTGTTGCGAAGCGACAATACATTCTGTCGCATAATGTCCCGTCCCCATTGAAAGACTAGAGATGGCTGTATCCACCATATCGACTCCAGCATCAATCGCAGATTGTAGATTCATTCCGACGAGTCCTGTTGTGGCATGTGTATGTAAATGAACCGGTGTATCGACTGAATTTTTAATTTCTCGGATTAGGGTTCTGGTTACTTCAGGTGTGAGTAAACCGGCCATATCCTTAATGCAGACAATGTCCGATCCCATATCAACTAATTGGCGAGCCATCTTTATGTAAAGTTCGACGCTGTGGAATGGGCTCACTGTATAGCTGATACAACCTTCTACAGTTTCACCGCATTTATTTACTGTTTTGATTGCGGTTTCAATGTTTCTTAAATCGTTGAGAGCATCAAATATACGGAAAATATTTATTCCTACATCAACAGATTTTTTTACAAAACGCTCAACAATATCATCGGCATAATGCCTATACCCAACGCAGTTTTGACCTCTCAGTAGCATTTGAAAAGGTGTATTAGGGATTACTTTTTTGAGCTTGCGTGCTCGTTCCCAAGGATCTTCATTGAGAAAACGTAAGCACGAATCGAAAGTAGCTCCTCCCCACATTTCCAAAGAGAAAAAACCCACCTGATCAAGTTTTTCGCCGATCGGCAACATATCTTCTGTACGCATTCGGGTTGCCAGCAAAGACTGATGAGCGTCTCTTAGTACTAGCTCAGTAACTTTTAATGGAGAACTTGTATCCATGGGACTCTCGAAAAGCGTCCTTCCCTGAAATAGGGAAAGCAGTTTAGCAAATATTTAGTGAAAGAAAGCAAACGTTATAGATGTCTTAACCGAATCAACATTCCATGGTTGACTTAGTCATCTAAAGCGGGAACCGGAAGATACTAAGATAATAAATATATAAAATCAAATCTTATTTGCGCCACGCCATAGGTAGAAAAAGAAGCACGATTCCAAATATTTCCAACCTTCCCATTAGCATAAAAGCGATGAGGATACTTTTACCCATGAATGGTATATCTGCATAATTACCAATAGCTCCGACCTGCCCGAGGCCAGGACCAATATTAAAGAGGCAGGCTATGGAAGCAGACACAGAGGTTGTTAAATCCATGCCCATTAAGGATAAAAGAATACAGCCCAAAGTTGCAAAACCCATAAAAAAACAAGTAAGAGCAACTACATTGGTCAAGTCATCGGGTTTGACCGGTTTACCACTAACTTTTACGTGAAAAATAGCGCGGGGATGGACGAGTTTTTTCAATTCCCTTCTAATTATTTTAAATAAGATGATAAAGCGGATTACTTTTAGCGATCCACTGGTGGAACCAGAGCATCCACCTACCATCATGATGATTAGCATAAAGATTCTTAGAAAGTTTGGCCACGCGTTGAAATCATCTGTCATGAAACCAGAAGTTGTATTAATTGAAACGACATTAAATGCAGCTTTGCGGAACGACTCGTCTAAAGATAGGTCGGGTCTGGAAGAAGCGAGACCCCAGGTTGCAAGTGCAACTCCGAAGATAATCATTGTTCCATAAAACCGTAACTCAGGGTTTTTAAAAACAACTCCAAAATTTCCGTTGACTAGTTGATGGTGAAGGAGAAAGCTGACGCCACCTAAAAACATGAACACAATCGAAATTGATTCTACGTAGGCGCTTTTAAAATAGCCTATGCTGGTGTTGTGGGTTGAAAATCCGCCAGTGGCAACCGTAGAAAAACTGTGACAAAGTGCATCAAAAAAACCTACTCCCCCCAATTTAAGGAGGAGTACCTCTAACACAGTCAATACGACATATGTTTTCCATAAGATTTTAGCGGTCTCTGCAAGTCGGGGTTGCATGCGTTCTACGGTGACACCACCAGGCACCTCTGCCTTGAACAAGTGGGTGCTGCCAATTCCAAGGGCTGGGAAAATTGCCATAGACAAAAGAATGATTCCCATTCCTCCAAACCACTGGGTGAGATTTCTCCAAAAAAGAATTCCACGAGGTAAAGAATCGATATCTGTAAGGATGGACGCCCCTGTGGTGGTAAATCCACTCATGCTTTCAAAGAATGCGTCTATAAAGTCTGGGCAGTTTCCAGAAAGATAATAAGGAAACGCACCGGCTAATGCGATGAATACCCAGGATAAGGCGACAATTGCAAACCCTTCTCGGTCTCGTAGTTTTTCAACGCCTGATGGAAGGATCTTCCACAAAGAAAGGCCGAGTAAGAATGACACCACAAGGGTTAGAAAAAATGCTTGTGTGTCTGTCATGTAACCAGGTAATGGGGGATGGTCGTAGTAATATGAAATACCAACAGGCAGAACCATTAGGCCTGAAAGAAGAAGGAGGAGAACTCCCACAACATTAAAAATCGCAAGGATGTTCATTAGAACGGGAAAAAGTGTCTTTTGCGTCCGAAAAGTTTTTCGATTTTCTCGATTGCTGAACTCAAAGCAACAACAATAACTGAATCGCCTTCTTGAACAGTACTTTTTTCGTCAGGGGCCAACATTTCTCCCTGGCGAAGGATTGCACCTATCATCGCATCTTCGGGGAAGTCTAAATTAGAGATTCTGTTCCCGGCGATGGTTGATTTGGCATCAACGACTAACTCCATCACTTCGGCATCTTCTATTAGCTTGAAGACAGAAATAACACCCCCCTTACGCACATGCTTCAAAATAGTGCTGACTACGATCAGGCGAGGGTTGACCATAATGTCGATACCAATCGAATCAAGAATAGGTAGATACTCGGGGTCATTGGTGATGACCAGCGCACGTCGCGCGCCATACTTTTTTGCCAAGAGAGAAGCGAGAATATTGTTTTCATCGTCATCAGAAAGCGCCATAAAAAAATCGACGTCTTTCATATTTATCTCGTTAAACAAGTCGAGATCAGTTCCTGTCCCGTGGTGTACTAAGGTCTTTGAAAGTTCCTCAGCGGCTTTGTTGGCGGTTTCACGCGAGGGTTCAATAATGCATACATCTTTTACAGTTTCTTCCAATGCCTTGGCAAGATTGATAGATACAGGATTAGCGGAATAGATGACTATTTTTTCTACAGCATCGACAGTTTTGTTCAACATGGGCAAAAGAAACGGTAGGAACTCTTTGTTCACTAAAGTGTAGATCCGATCACCAGTTTGTAGAATATCTTCTGGTTGTGGGATAATGAGTTTTCCTTCGCGTACGATAGCCACGATTATTATCAAGTCGAGATCAGAAATGCTTGCGAGTTCCTTGATGCTTTTCCCTGTCAATGGGGCATTTTCAGGTAAATCAAACTCGCGTAATAAAACCTTTCCCTGGGCAAACTCTGCAACATTTACAGCGCCAGGTGTTTGTAGAATTTTAAGAATAGTATCAATGATGATTTCTCCAGGATTGATTGCCTGGTCAATAAACAGTTCTTCTGGTGAAAAGATTTGTCCAGAACCAGTGAATTCCATACTGCGAAGTCTTGCGAATCGCTTTGAAACTTGAAATTTAGAAGCGAGAAAACACACCATCAAATTAATTTCGTCTTTGTTGGTGACAGCAATTACCATTTCCATGTCACGAATTCCTGCTTTCACAAGAACGCTGGGCATACAGGCATTACCGCAAACCGACATTACATCCAACGTGTTGGAGATAAGGCGAATTTTTTCAGCGTCTTCATCTATGATAGAAACGTCATGGCCTTCTTCGGAGAGTTGTTCAGCTAAATTATTACCGACAATGCCAGCCCCAGCTATCAAAATTTTCATAAGAAATAAAAGTTGTTTAAGGAAGCCTGGGAACTTGGTTTTAATCCTGGTTTAACAAAACAGCACCGTTACATGAGGGAGGGGTTGTCCTATTGTGGCTATCAGTTGTTCTTATTAAGGAAGTTTAAAAATTCAGAATCTTCCGACAGAAGAATGGTGGTGTCTGTTTTTAAAGATTTTTTGTAAGCTTCCATGGAACGAATGAAGTTGTAGAATTTGGGATCTCTCTTGAACGCGTCAGCATAAATCTTTGTTGCTTTCCCGTCACCTTCACCTCTAATGGTTTGTTCCTGCTTATACGCCTCGGCAATAAGAATTGTTTTCTCTTTGTCTGTCTGAGCTCGAATTTTGGTGGACTCTTCTTTCCCTTCTGAACGGTATTCCATTGCAATCCGTTGTCGTTCAGTACGCATTCGGTTGTAAATCGAGTTGGCGATTTCTGGTGGCAGGTCAATTCGCTTCATCCGAACTTCGTCCATTTGGATCCCATATTCTGCTGCTTTTTTATTCGCCTCTTTTGTCACCTTTGCCATGATGGCTCCTCTAGTTTCGGTTACGACCTCATGGAGATCATGGGTACCAATTTCGACCCGAAGTTCGGAATAAACGATATCGTCGAGTCGTGCCCGCGCACCATTTTCTGACCGTACTGTTTCTAAAAACTTCAACGGATCGGTAATGCGATACAAAGAAAAATTATCAATCAATAGATTTTTCTTATCGCGTGTAATGACTTCGGTGGGCGAGGAATCGTTGTCTAAAAGTTGTTTAGAAAAATAGCGAACTTTTTGAATAACGGGAATCTTAAAATATAAGCCTGGCTCAGTAATGATTGTTTTCGGTTTTGACAACTCGAGCACAACCGCAGATTGCGTCAAGTGTACAGTGAACATCGAGGTTGAAATTAACGATGCTACTAACACTAGCCCTATAATGAGTCCATTTTTTTTCATTTTATTATTTAGTCGCGTCACCAAGTGCTCCCGGTCTTAACGGAAGAATGGGTAGAACACCTTGTTTGTTGTTGCCCATTACGAATTTCTGCATGGAAGGTAGGACCTCTTCCATCGTCTCTAAATAAATTCGCTTGCGAGTAATTTTAGGCGCTTTTTTGTATGCATCGTACTGCAGTATAAAGCGCCGACTATCACCCGTTGCCATACTGACTTTTTCTTCTCGATATGCTTCGGAAGCTCTGACAATTTGGGCAGCTTGTCCCCGAGCTTCCGGAATTACAGCGTTGCGATAGCCCTGCGCCTCATTGATCATTCGCTCTTTATCTTCGCGTGCAGAGACAACGTCTTTAAATGCTGAAGCTACTTGCTCAGGCGGATGGACATCTTGCAATTGTATGGTGACAATTTGCAGACCTGATTTATGTTTGTCCAGGAGTTGCTGAATTTGTTCCTGAGCGGTTATTTGGATTTCTGCTTTACCTGTTGTTAGCGCCTCATCGATTTTTCTACTCCCCACTATTCCACGAACTACGGTTTCAGAGACATTTCTGATTAACTTATGTACGCGCCGAACATTGAATAGATAGGCTACAGAATCCATGACTTTGTATTGAACAACGAGATTGATATCGATAATATTTTGATCACCTGTGAGCATAAGAGATTCGGCGGGAACTTTTTGCAAGCCTCCCCCTTGAGTTGTTCGGAAACCAATCTCTGTCCTCCGGATTTGTCTTACTCTCGGTGTGCTTGCGTGTTCGATCGGAGATGGAAACTTAAAATGCATTCCAGGTTGAGTGATACGGGAAAATTTTCCAAAGGTTACAACTACCCCTTCTTCATCCGGTTCTACAAAATAAAATGTACCGGGAATAATCCAGACCAGTAGCAACAGTCCAATAACAATCCAAACCATGGAAGGTTTGAATTTCGGGATTTGAATTTGAGGGATGTCAAAAGGAAGTTTGTCTTCTGGTCCGCCTTGACTTCCGCCACCTCTTTTTCCGGATTTTTTAGATTCGTGTAAATCGTCCCAGGGCATCTTTAATTTCCAATAGTTATTAAAAATAGGATCAATTTTTCTACGCTAACAAACTGCTTACTTAATGTCAATATACCGTAAGTCACAAACTACTTACACGGTATAATGCTAAATAATGGTTTACTTTTAATAGGCTCGAGCATAGTATTGGATCATGATTACAGTCGAGTTTTGCTCAGAGTTCCAAGCAAAAGAAAGGCCCGTTGCCTTCCATGTTTGTGACCGTCGATACAAGATAAAAGAGGTCGTAGATAGATGGTACGGTGATGGTGAGGTTTATTTTAAAGTGGAGGCCGACGATAACAATATTTACCTTTTGAAATATGAAGAAGGTCAAGGTTGCTGGGATCTTGTTTTTTATCAGAACCCCGTTTTGGTAGAAACTCTTATGGTAGGTAATGAAAAAGTCGGCTTAATTGAGCGATTAAGGTTTAAGACGTTCACTGGCCAAACAAATAGGATGTCACGCCATTTGCATTAGCAGTTCCTCGTCTAGATTAATTTTCTAATTTTATCCTCTTCGGTTTTGTACCATAATTTCTCGAGTTTCTCGGTAGCATTTTAGGAGGTCGTTCCAAGTGGAGTTGACGGAGCAGGCCATACAGGCGTACGCTGGACAGAGGCGTAAGATGATAGAAGAACAACTATCAGGGCGTGGTATCAAGGACCTTTCGGTGATGGAGGTGCTAAGCCGGGTACCAAGGCATCTTTTTGTTGATACTTCGCTTCGGCATAGGGCTTATGGGGATTGTCCGTTGCCCATTGGTGAAAATCAGACAATCTCACAGCCGTACATTGTTGCATTAATGACGGAGGTTTTGCAGCTTAAGGGAGGTGAACGGGTTTTAGAAATCGGGACTGGGTCGGGTTACCAGACGGCTATTCTGGCTGAGTTAGCTTCGCAAGTATTTACTATTGAAAGAATCAAGCCCCTTGTTCAGAAAACCAAAGAATTGCTTGAGGGATTGAGATATAAAAATATTATTTTTAAAACGTTTGACGGTACATATGGTTGGCGTGATCAATCCCCGTTCGATGCAGTTCTTATTTCAGCCGCAACGCCAAACATTCCCACCGCATTGATTGAGCAGTTGGCGGATCGAGGTCGTTTAGTAGCACCTGTAGGGGGAAGAGAATCACAAGATCTTATTGTTCTCAATAAGAATGGTGATAGGGTAATTAAGCGAAAAATAGGAAGTTGTAAGTTTGTCCCACTCATCGGCAAATTTGCTTGGTCCGAAGAAGAATGACTTCATTGAACAATGGTCAAATAAAGAAATGAAAATTTTGTAAAGGCCATTCAACAAATGTTTATCGTCGAGATATTTTTTAAACGTTAGTTTAAATTAGTTTTCGGGATGGGGGTGTATTGTGTTTTCACGGATTAAGAAGGCGGGGGAATTTGTTTTAAGCTCGGGGGTTAAATCGAACTACAATTACGATTACTCTCTACTATCCGATACTATGAACGAAGCCTATTGTAGCTTGTTAAAACAGAAACTAGATGTTTGGCAGTCAAAGCATGGTAAGTTTGATGTGATTGTTGGTTGTGAAACTGAGGGAATACGTATTGGGTATGTATTGTCAAAACTGATTGATCTTCCTTTTTACATAATGCCTAAGAAAAGTACTGACTTTGCTGAAGTTGCTATTCCTCCCTATCCGGCAGATACCCACTGGTTAATAGTTGATGACATTGTCACTACCGGTTCAACCTTTATGAAAGCGGTCAACTTTCTAGATATAGAAGAAAAGCCTGAAAGTATTACTTACGCCTGTATGATCAAAAGGAAACTAGAAAACATGGATTACTCCGCAGTACAGGGTGATCCAGACAAGGAGCAGTTCCATGTCCGTGACGAGCGATTCGGTTTTATCGATAAAAGGCTTGTTTCCTTGTACTCAGAGTAGCCAAGACCGATCTGCGATTGGAAGAGAAGCATTTTCAGTTTTAATACCTTGATAATGAAATAATTAGGTGTACAGCTGACAAAGC
>Ga0114996_10010379_pt1 | contig 10115 bp, 11 predicted proteins | sample ArcticOcean_MG_C_4_FD_87039 | JGI IMG/M metagenome (GOLD analysis project Ga0114996, IMG submission 87039) | Marine microbial communities from western Arctic Ocean - ArcticOcean_MG_CB4_134 | ecosystem: Environmental > Aquatic > Marine > Oceanic | place: Arctic Ocean: Canada Basin | collected...
GGTCCACGGGCCGATCCCACGAATCTCCATCAGCTGCCGGCGTACCGACTGGTCGCTGGCGCGGCCCAGGCGGCCGAGGTCGAGCGTGCCGTCCACGATCTTCTGCGCGATCTCCTGACAGTAGCCGGCCTTTTGTCGCGTGACGCCCGCTGACCGCACCTCTGCCACGGTCAGCCGCGCGAACACGTCTGGCGTGACGCTGCCGAACGCCGTCCGCAATCTGCCGAAGGTGGCCCGGCCCGACGCCAGCGAGACCTGCTGTTCGAGGATGATCTGGACCAGGGTCGCATAGCCCGGGCGCCGAGCCCACATCGGGGGTGGGCCGAAGCGTGCCACGACTGTCGCCAGATCCGGGTCGGCCGCGGACAGCGCCTCGACGCCGAGGCCGAGCGCCGCCTGGGTGAGCCGGCGAGCCGGTCGCTTGGTCATGACTTGCCCGGCCGGACGCGGGACGCCCATCACGGCCTGGCGGAGACCGCGGTGAGGTCGTCGGCGGTCGGCGGGGGAGCCGGCTCCGCGAACGTGAAGGCTCTGGCGGTTGGGCCGTTCTCGGCCAACCATCGCAGCCGGGTCCTGGCCTCCTCGGGTGTCGGACGGTGTTCCACCGGGACCCACCAGAGGACGGAGGACGGGTCGGCCAGAGGGGCCCGCCCGTGGGCGATGTTCAACTGGGCGAGATGATGGTCCATCGCGTCAACCCTTTCGCGGACTGCGTCGCGGCCCTCGATCGTCGCAGCAGGCCAGCCCGGGCACCGCTTCGGCGACCGTGAGCTCGCGCCCCGTGTTGCAGCACAGCCGCGCCCGGTCGCGCGTGGTCGTCGGCAGATGGGTGAGACTGTGCATGGTCGACTCGAGCACGGTGCGTAGCACCTCGTCCGGCTGGCTCGCAAGCCGATAGTGGACCCACAGGCCCTCGCGCCGGTCCGTCACCAGCCCGGCTCGCTTCAGGTAGGCGAGATGCCGCGACGCGGTCGGTTGTGGGATTCGCAGGCTCTCGTGAATCTCGCAGACACACACTTCACCGGCGGCGAGCAAGCCGAGAATCCGCAGTCTCGTCTGGTCCGCAAGCGCCTTGAACACCGCCTCCATCCTTTCGATCCGGTTCACGGCCCCATTATATTCGCCTTGACAAATATATCTACCATTCTCTAGGATCGATATATATCTGCCTAAGCGAATCTATTGTCGCCGCGGCATTCACACGAGGCCCCCGGACGGCCCACACATCAGAAGGAGATTGATCATGACCACCGAGACGCACCTGACGGATGTCACCGATGTCGTCAAACGGAAGTACGGGGAAATCGCGAAACAGGTCGCCGCCGGTCAGGCCGGCACATGCTGCGGCCCGTCAGAATGCGGGTGCGGAGGCGCGGACCCGATTACTGACGACCTCTACGACGGGCGTCAGGTGCGTGAGCTGCCTCCGGCGGCGCTGCGTGCCTCCCTCGGCTGTGGAAACCCGACGGCGCTGGCCGAGCTGAAACCGGGGGAGACGGTGCTCGACCTCGGCTCGGGCGGTGGCATCGACGTCTTGCTGTCGGCCCGGCGGGTCGGCCCAACCGGGAAGGCCTACGGCCTCGACATGACGGACGAGATGCTCGCGCTCGCGCGTCAAAACCAGCGCGCCGCCGGCGCGGACAACGTCGAGTTCCTCAAGGGGCAGATCGAGGCCATTCCACTACCGGATGCGTCAGTTGACGTGATCATCTCGAACTGCGTGGTCAACCTGTCGGCCGACAAGGACGCCGTGTTCGCCGAGGCGTGGCGGGTGCTCAAGCCGGGCGGCCGTCTCGCGATCTCGGATGTCGTCCGCCGACGGGCCGTCCGGCCAGAGCTGGCCCGGAGCATCGAGCTCTGGGTCGGTTGCGTCGCCGGTGCCCTCGAAGAGTCGGACTACCGTGCCAGGCTGGCGGACGTCGGCTTTGTCGGCATCGACGTGGAGCCGACCCGGGTGTACCACGCTGCCGACGCCGCCGCTTTTCTTGCCGAAGCCGGCTTCGACCCGGACGAAGTTGCCCCGGAGGTGGACGGTGCGTTCATGAGCGCCTTCGTGCGCGCCACGCGGTAGCAGTCCGTGGTGAAAGTCCTGCGTCGCACCGAGAGCGTCGTTCGAATGCAGTGGGACTTTTACCACGGGCTGCTCGACGCCGCCTCTAGTGTCCCGTGTCAGCAGCTCGATACAACGACCCCCTGATGCGGGACACTGGTAAGCTGAGACCCAAGCGACGTTGCCATGCCCGATGCCCCGGTATCCAGCGCCCGTCCCTCGGCCCCCGGTCTGCTCTTTCTCTGCGTGGCCAACTCCGCCCGCAGCCAGATCGCCGAGGGGCTGGCTCGTGCCAGGTTCGGCGACCGGGTGATGGTCCAGAGCGCAGGGTCCCGTCCGGGGACGCTCAACCCGCACGCGGCTGCTGTCCTGGCCGAGCTCGGAATCAACAGTTCCGGACAGCGGTCCAAGCACGTCGACACCATCGAACCCGCCAGCGTGACGACCGTCGTCACGCTGTGCGAGGAAGAGGAGTGTCCCCAATTCCTGGGCGCCGCCGTTCGGCTGGCCTGGCCGCTCCCGGACCCGGCCGGGGGAGGCGGCAGCGAAGCGGAGCAGCGGGAACGGTTCAGGACGACACGCCGCGAGATCGCCCGGCGCCTCGATGGGTTGGTGGTCTGAGTTGTGCGGCCCCACCACGGGGTACCGATTGACCTGCGCGAGATGCCAGAGTCCTTACCAGCGCATGACGCGCCGACCGCGCCACTCCGGCCCCTCGATCACGAATCGCCATTCCGGGTTGCGGCGCTCGTCTCGGAGCGCCTGGCGCACGAGGTCGAAGGTCGGTAGATGTTCGTCGGCGCACTCGAAGTAGGTCACGAAGTCATACTCGTCCGGGCGTTGGTAGCCGTCCGGGTTGTGGTAGAGGCGGCGATAGATGCTCTCGATACCCTCTTCAGCGGCCTTGGCGTGGCCACATACCGGGGTCCCGCTCTCCTGATCGACATGGGGATAGAAGAAGGCCTGTCGCTCCAACATGCCCATTTCCCACCAGGCCTTCGTCTTGCTGATCGGGATGATGATGACGTTCCCGCTGGTCTGACCCGACTGTCGTTCCGCCGCCGGTTTGAACGCGTAGTCGTAGAGCGCGGCGCTGGTGTACCGGGGCGCCTGGAGCGCGCCGTCGAGCGCCCGCACGGAGGCCGCGTTTCCCAGGCGTCGCCCAAGCTCCGCCTCGATCTCGTCGAGCCGCGGTCGATACCGCGCGGTCACCAGTACGACGTGCGCGTCCGAGAGCAGACCGTCATTGCATCGCCGCGTCTCGGACGCCGTGACGAACTGGATCGTCTCGCTGGCGCTTGTGCCGGAGGTCCCGTTACCGTAGAAATCGTTGAAGAAGCCCCGGGCGATGCAGGCCCCCGCTTCGCGGACGCGCGCCCGCGTGCGAGCATCGTCACCGTGAGGCGTGACGAACAGGAACTTGCAGTACACCAGGTTCGTGCCCAGCGCGCCGCTCTCGTTCCCGATCCGGAAGGTTTTTGCGTTGTGCATGACTATGGGACTCCCTGAGACTCTATCGGTCAGCTCTCGCGCAATCTCAGGGCGCCGACCGAGAAAACCGGGCAGAACGTGAAGTTGCGTGCAGTGGCGCGCAGCCCGCCAAGGCCCCCGGTCCGACGCGGGGTGGCACGCGCCGCCTGCGGTGCCCAAGACTGACGGCGGATGTGGCGTAACATGGGAGCGGGCTGCCCGCGTCGATGCCTCTGGCCCGCAGCCTGACTCTTCCTTCTGGATAGCCCTTCCGATGATCCTGCCGCTCGGCGACGAGCCCAACCCCGACGGTGTCCCGGTGATCACCTACGCGCTGATCCTGGTCAACTGCGCCGCCTATGTGTTTGTCGCCCTGCCCCTGAGCTTCATGAGCGCCGAGCCGGCGGATCCGCTCGTGCAGGAGTACGTGAGCGCCCTGTTCGAGACGATGTCACGACCCGTGTCACCGCGTGGCGCCGCCGCCATCGTCGAGCGGCTCACCCGATACGATCTGTTCGTCTTCCAGTGGGGGTTCCGGCCGGCGGTGCCCCAGTTCGTGGATCTGTTCACGGCGATGTTCCTGCACGGCGGGTTTCTGCACCTGGCCGGCAACATGCTGTTTCTGTGGATTTACGGCGACAACGTCGAGCATCGTCTCGGTCGGGTTCGGTTCCTCTCGGCGTATCTGGCCACCGGTGTCGCCGCAACGCTGTTCCACATGACGTTCGCCGGTCAGTCTCTGCTGCCGCTGCTTGGCGCCTCGGGAGCCATCTCCGGCGTGCTCGGCTTCTACTTCATCTGGTTTCCCCGCAACCGGGTCCGACTGTGGGTCATGCTGTTCCCGTTCTTCATGCGGGTCATCTACGCTCCCGCCCGCTGGGTACTCGGGTTCTACGTCATCGCCGACAACCTGCTCCCGTTCCTGGCGTCGGCCGGCACTCAAGGGGGCGGCGTCGCGTACGGCGCCCACATCGGCGGCTTCCTCGGCGGCGTGTCGGTCGCCTGGGTGCTGAACCGGGGCTCGATGCCGGCCCCTGCCACCGACCTGGCCGCCGCGCCGTTGCCCGGCCTTCCCCGGCCGCCGGAGGGGAGCGTGGCGGCGCTCATCGACGCCGGGGATTACCAGGAGGCGGCGCGGCGCTACGTCGTCCTGTCGTCGGCCGAGACACGGGGCCTTCTGAGCGAGCGCCACTCGATGCTGCTGGGCAACTGGATGGCGGTAAAGGGGCACCCTCACGCCGCCCTCGGCCTGTTCCAGCGGCACCTCCGTGACTTTCCGATCAGTCCAAGTTCGGCCGACGCCCACGTCGCGGCCGGTCTGCTGCAGTTACGCGCCCTCGGACAGCCGATCCCTGCCTACCAGCACCTGGTCGAGGCGCTGGGCCTGCACCCGAGCGCGGAGACCGAGGCACGAGCGCGTCAGGGCCTCGCCCAAATCTCGGCGCTGCAGAAGTTTCAGCTGAACTCCTTGTAGCCCCGCCGCGAAGGGTCGCCGCAGCGCGGCGATTGCCCACCAGGCCCAGGCTTCGATATAATCGGACGTTCCTCCATGCTGGGAGGTCGTTCAATGGTAGGACAGGCGGTTCTGGTCCGTCTAATCGGGGTTCGAATCCCTGCCTCCCAGCCAGCTTTTCCTCCTGCCCCAACTGAATTCGTATTTGATTACCGGGTCACGGCGTTTTTCCCTTGTACTTTGAGCGCAGATTTGGCATAACTGGCGCGTGAGCACCCGCCATGACGACGCCCCGCCACCCGACGCTGGGTCGGCGCCGGTGCCCGAGGACCTCCAGCGCGAGAACGCGCGTCTCCGCGAGGAGTTGCGCCAAGCAGAGCGGGATCGCGCGCGCTTGCGGCGGAAGATCGAGCGGCTGCAGGGACAGTTGGACGCCGCCCGGCGGGCCGGGTTTCGCCAAGCCGCACCCTTCTCGCGCGGGACACCCACGCGGGCGCCCCGACGGCCCGGGCGGAAGGCCGGCGCCGCGTACGGCCGCCGCGGGTGTCGGGCGACCCCGACGCGGGTGGACGAACGGCACGACGCGCCCCTGCCGCCTGCCTGTCCGGACTGTGGCGGCGCCCTCGCCGAGACGCGGGTCGCCGCCCAGACGCAGATTGACCTGCCGCCCATCCGCCCGGTCGTCCGCGCGTTTGCTGTGCACATTGGCCGGTGCCGGCAGTGCCACCGCCGGGTGCAGGGGCGCCATCCGCTCCAAACCTCCGACGCCTTGGGGGCCGCCGCCGTGCAGGTCGGCCCGGCGGTCGTCGCCCTGAGCGCGCACCTGCACGTGCAGCTCGGGGTGTCGTTCGGTCGCATCGTGACGCTGTTCCGCACGCGGTTCGGCCTCACGGTGTCGCGCAGCACCCTGGTGCGGGCGCTGCAGAAGACGGCGCGGCAGGCCCAGCCCACCTACGCCGCGTTATGCGCCACGGTGCGCGGGAGTCCGGTGGTCGTGCCCGATGAAACGGGCTGGAAGGTCGCGGCCCGGCTCTGGTGGCTCTGGGTGTTCGCCACGCCCGACACGACGGTCTACGCGATTCAGCCCGGGCGGGGCTTCGCGGAGGCCGCGACGGTCCTGGGCGCCGACTTCGCGGGGATCCTGGTGCGCGATGGCTGGGCTCCCTATCGGCGGTTCACCGCCGCGACGCATCAGACCTGTCTGGCGCACCTGCTGCGGCGCGCGCGTACCCTGCGCCTCGACTACCCGCGCGCCCGCTTCCCCGTGCAGATGCAGGCCGCGCTGCAACACGTGCTCACGCTGCGTGATCGCTCGCACCAGGGCGCGCTGAGCCCCCACGGGCTGGCCGTCGCCCGCGGCCGCGTGATCAGTCGCCTGGGCGGGCTCCTGGAGGCGCCCGGTCGGACGCCCGCGATCCAGTGGTTCGCCGCGCATCTCATCACCGAGTTTCCCGCGATCTTCAGTTGCCTCTTCGACCCCACGGTCGACGCGACCAACTGGCGGGCCGAGCAGGCGCTCCGGCCGGCCGTCGTCACCCGCAAGCTCGGGGGCGGCGGCAATCGCACCGCGCGCGGCGCGGCCACCCAACAGATCCTCGCCACGGTCCTCCGTACGGCTGACCAACGGCACCTCGACAGCGCCGCGCTCCTCGCAGAGATGCTCCACGCGCCCACGCCCACCGTGCCGCCCGCCTTCACGGCGCCAGCCCTATCCCGGTAATCAGATACGTTCAAACGTAGCGTCGCCGAGAAGCGAACAGCCTGTGTGAGAAACGATCGTGGGCTGCTGGGGCGATCGATCCTCAAGACCAGCCGGTCTTCTTGTCATAGCAATGACCCTGGGGCTCTCGTCTGTCTCACTACGAACCATTAGGCGCTCCGCGGCGATGTCGCAGTAATGGCGTTGAGGACTCGGCCGAGGCAGTGACGCGACACCTGAAAACAGGTGAAGCCGAGTCAGAGGCCGCTGAGGTTGGTGAACGGCACGATGGAGACGGTGCCGTCTGTCTGACGGAACGCGACGGCCGGGAGGAGGCAGATGGCGACGAAGAGCCGGACGCTGTGACGCACCACGTCGATCATGACATGCCTGTTGTTTGACATCGTGGCCAGATCTGTGTAATTTTCATTAATCAAAATTAAAATTTTGTTTATTCGAATACATACCGGAGATAGCCATGCCTGACCCCGATCCACAGATCTTCCGTTGGATGCTCCTCCTGGTGCTTGTCGGCAATCTCGTGATCTCCGGCTATCACCGCGCTCGCGCGCGCGCCGACGAGACCATTCCCCGTGCCGCCGAGCCGCTGGGGCTGCGCCTCGTACGCGTGGTCTTCGCCTTACCGGGGATGCTCCTCATGCTCGCGTTCATGATTTACCCCCCCTGGGTCGCCTGGTCCTCGATGGCCGTGCCCGTCTGGGCCCGCTGGGCCGGCGTCTTCCTGGGCCTGGCGGTCGCGCCGCTAAATGTCTGGGTGCTGCGCAGCCTCGGCAAGAACGTGTCGGAGACGGTCCTGGCCAAGGCGAGCCACGAGCTGGCCCACGCGGGCCCCTATCGCTGGGTGCGGCACCCGCTCTATAGCTCCGGGTTCGTCATGATCGGGGCCGTGAGTCTGATCGCGGCGAACTGGCTGATGGGGGCGCTGACGCTGGGCGGTATCTTCCTGTTTCTGCTGGTCATCATTCCGCGCGAGGAGGCCGAGCTGGTCAAGAAGTTCGGCGATCGGTATCGTGAGTACAGGACCCGGACCGGACGGCTGTTTCCGCGATTCCTGCCGGCGCGTGGCTGAGCAGCCCGCGTTCCCCGGTGCTGTTGACAGCCGGACCATCCGAGGACCAGGTCCGCCGCAGAGATCCCCGTGTTATCGCCAGCGTTCCAGCTCGCTCGCGTCCAGACGCCCGCGCATCTCGATGCTCGCCGGGCCGTCTGGTCCGCGGCCGCGATAGAACGCCACGAAATCGAAGCCGCCGCGCAGAACGTCGATGGGATAGGCGGCAACGAGTCCGAGGTCGCTGAATGGGACCGGGGCGCCAAAACGCGCGAGGACGGCCGGGTCGTCCGTCACCCACAGCGGTCGCACGAGCGTAGGCTGCGGGTCGAGGCAGCAGGTGGCGGTGTCGGCCGGCACGAACGCGAGCCAGGGCGGGCCCGGCGCGTCGGCGCGGGCGACCGGCGGGGCGCGTAGCGCCACGTAGACGACTGGCGCCGCGAGCCAGTTCGGCACCTCCTCGATCGTCAAGGGGCGACCGGACTGTTCCCTCGCATGCGCGACCCAGGCGATGCGGAGAAACGGGGTATACACGGCCCCGGCCGCCTCGCCCTCGTCTACCGGCGTGCGCGTCGACGGCACGCGATTTAGCACGTATGGCTCCGGCTCGCCCCGCTGTCCCCATGCGATCGCCGCGCCCATCTGTTCTGCGTCAAGCCCCGCGCCTGTTCGGGCCGTGAGCACCCGCAGGGTGGGTATCCGCTCGCCTGGCAGCAGCGCCGGCGGCTCGATGATGAGCACGACGACCATGACTGCGGCGACCGCGGGCGCCGCTACGCTCATGGCACGGAGCATTGCATCATCGTAGCAGCCCGTGGTGAAAGTCGCCGCTGCATCCCGGCTGCCCGCGTTGGTCCTCGGTCGCATACTGCCGGTATGCTCCCTCGTCTCGCTTTGGCCGCCGAGTGCATCACCGCTCTCGGTGCGACGCGGGACTTTCACCAGGGGCTGCTAGCCTGGATTATTCGTGGAGGCGCTGATTCCGGGCTCTGGTGGCACCGCTACGCCACCAGGACGGAAGTACAATCGGCCTGCGAGTCCGGATACGGGCAGCGGAGGGTCCTACAACACCGGAGGTTCAGCATGCGTCTGTCCGTTTTCACGACCGCACTCCTGATGGGTGTCGTCTCGCTGTCCGCGCAGTCGTCTGATCGGATCGCCGCTGACGGCGGAGACATCGTATTCACGCCGATCATCCATGCGAGCGTGCAGGTCGAGCATGCGGGCCTGGTGATTCAGGTCGACCCCTGGAGCGTGGGAGACTTGTCTCAGGCCAAGCCGGCTGACCTCATCCTGGTGACCGATGACCCTGGCCATCATCTGGATCTCGCGGCGATCGAGCAGCTCCGCAAGCCTGGGGCGCCCGTCGTCGTCACGGCGGCCGCCCACGCGAGGTTTCCTGGCGGCACCGTGTTGTCGAATGGTCAGCGTGGCACCTTCGCCGGCGTCTCCGTGGAAGCGGTCCCGGCCTACGACCTGACGCCAGGCCGGCCGCTGCATCCGAAGGGGGAGGCGAACGGCTATGTCGTGACGCTGGGCGGCAAGCGGATCTTCTTCGCGGGGGTGGGGGAGTGTGTCCCTGAGATTCAGGCGCTTCGCGATATCGACGTCGCGTTCATCCCGATGAATCTGCCGGTTGATCGGATGCGTCCGAGGCCGGCCGCCGAGTGTGTGAAGACCTTCAAGCCAAAGGTCGTGTATCTCAATCACTACGACCAGGGCTACGCGTCCTGGTTGACCAACCCGCAGGGCGCCGGGCCGAGTGTCACGCAGGACACCCCGGCCACGATCCGCGCCTTTCGGACCGCGATCGAGGACGAGCCGATCGAATTTCGCGCCGGCGGCTGGTATCCTCCCTTGCCCGTGCGCTGAGGGGTGCAGCCCAGTCTAGGTACTACTACTTAACCCGGCAGCGCGAAGACATAGACGGCGTTGCCGCCGACCGGTCGCTTCTTCTCAGGAGTGAGATCGGCCGGGACCATCCCGCCCCAGCTGGCGCCGCCGCCACCAACCGGCACCGCCAGATACTGTTTGCCTTCCACCGCGTAGGTGATCGGGAACCCCTGGACGGAGTTCGCGAGGCGCGTCTGCCACAATGTCTCGCCGGTGCGCACGTCGAAGGCGAAGATCTCCCGGTCCCACCCACCGGCCACGGCGAGTCCGCCGGCCGTCGTCAACGCGGCGCTGGTGATCGGCGTCCGGAACCGGCGCCGCCACTTGACCTCGCCCGTGCGCATGCTCATCGCCAGGAACTCACCCAGCTGATCGGGGCTGTCGGGATGGAAGAGGTTCGTCCGCCGGACCGGTCCAGTGCCCCCGCCGCCGGCGACGCGCGCGCTCAGGGCACCGGTGGCAAAGGCGGTGGCGGACGCGA
>Ga0114996_10010382_pt1 | contig 10115 bp, 8 predicted proteins | sample ArcticOcean_MG_C_4_FD_87039 | JGI IMG/M metagenome (GOLD analysis project Ga0114996, IMG submission 87039) | Marine microbial communities from western Arctic Ocean - ArcticOcean_MG_CB4_134 | ecosystem: Environmental > Aquatic > Marine > Oceanic | place: Arctic Ocean: Canada Basin | collected...
CGTACACGGCCGATGTGCGACGCGAGGGCATGCTCGATGTGAGCTACGCCCGCAGCATGTACCCGCACGCTCGGATCATCTCGGTCGACACTGCGGCAGCGAGAGCGATGCCGGGCGTGCACACCGTGCTGTTGGGCTCTGATGTGAGGCCCTTCTGCCTCGGAAGGACACTCCAGGACTGGCCCGTGCTCGCCTGGGACCGGGTTCGACTGGTGGGCGACCGCATAGCAGCGGTTGCGGCTGACACTCTCGCGGAAGCGGAGGCTGCGTGCGACATGATTGCAGTGGAGTATGAGGAGCTCCCGGGTATTTTCAGCCCGGAAGCGGCAATTGCGCCGGGGGCTCCAGTTCTCCACCCCGATTCCGACGGTTACCGCTTCCTGCGCGGCATCCGCCATCCCCGCAGCCATCCCAACATGCAAGGCGAGGGGAACCACGAGCATGGCGATGTGGAGGCGACATTCGCTTCGGCATCACAGGTGTTTGAGCACACATTCGACGTCGCCCGCACGATCCATGGGCACTTGGAACCACATGTCAGCGCGGTGTGGATGGAGGGGGACCGCTTCCACGTGTGCAGCACCAACAAGTCGCCTTTCAGGCTGCGCGATCAACTTGCGGCCGCGCTCGAGATTCCGGCTGAGCGAATCGTCGTCGACTCCGAGTACATAGGCGGCGACTTCGGGGGCAAGGGTTTCTCCATCGACGAGTACGTACTCATCATCTTGGCTCGCACAACGGGAAGGCCGGTTCGCTACGTCACCCGGTACGCCGACGACATCAGAGCAGGGAACACCCGACACGCGGCTCGGTTCCGGATGCGAACGGGCGTCGACGCACGAGGTCGGATCGTCGCCCATTCCGCGAACATCGTCTATGATGGGGGCGCCTACGCCGCGGGCAAGGGGAATCCCGCTCTCATGCCTGCTGGCGGACTGTCGACCCTTGTCGGGTATCACCTCCCCGCCGTGCGCGTCGATGCCATGTGCGCCTACACGAACAATGTCCCCGGCGGCAACGCTCGTGCCCCCGGCCAGCCGCAGATGTCCTTCGCGTCTGAGTCACACGTCGATCTCATCGCCCGGTCACTCGGAACAGACCCGCTCGAGTTCCGGCGCATGAACGCGATCCAGATTGGTGATATCGACTGCAACGGAGAGCGGTGGGGAGACTCGACTTTCAGCGCGGTACTCGACCTCCTCCACCATGAGACGCACTGGGACCGTCCGCCTCGGGCTGGCCGGGGCCGGGGCATGTCCCTTGGTGCGCGCTCGAGCCCAGAGGGGGGCCTGACTTCCGACCTGATGATCAGTGTCAGCGCCGAGGCCCAAATCCAGGTGCTGACTGGCGTCGCCGATCAGGGTGGTGGCGCCCACACCATGATGCAGCGCGTCATCGCCGAACGTCTCGGTGTCCCCTTGGACCAGATCGAAGTGCGGAAAGGCGCTACCGATGTCGCGCTCTTCGATCTGGGTGCCGGAGGAAGTCGGTTGACCCCCGTCGCCGGTGGTGCCGCGCTGGCCGGAGCCGACGCGCTGTCAAAACGCCTCGAACTACTTGCGCCGGGCCGGCCCGTGCTCGCGCAACTCGAGTTGGCGGCGCGGTCCGGCGACATCCGTGTCAAAGGTCACTTCGAACACGAGGCCGGCTTGCACTGCACATACGCGTGTTCGGTCGAGGTCGAAGTCGATCGCCAGACAGGCCAGGTGAGCGTGGTCGATTGCGTCTTCGTCGCTGACGTTGGAACAGTGATCAATCCGCTGGCGCTTCGGGGCCAACTTGTCGGAGGCTTCGTCTCCGGTCTCGGGCAGGCCCTCATGGAAGAACTGAATGTGGACGAGGGCTTCGTCACGACGCCCAATCTCGGCGACTACAAGATGCCGGCGATGCCCGACATCCCACCCATTCGGATTGTCTTGCTCACGGAGCACCCGGGAGGTGGACCGTTCGGGGCCAAGTCGGCCGGAGAGCTCGCCAACGTGGCGGTCGCGCCTGCAGTTGCAAACGCGGTTCACGACGCGGTCGGCGTTCGAATCACTTCTCTGCCCATCACCGCAGAAAAGGTCTTCGCTGCCATGACGGCGACCGAACCGGGAACCGCCAACTGAGCATCTCAACTGCGACCTGAGGGTCGAGGTCAGATGCGTGCTTGCGCTGCTCCATTGTCCGATGAGTTGTATACAAGGGCGTTGGTGATGTCTAGCGATCCGGCCAGCAGCATCGGGAGCAGTTCTTGCATCTTGGAGTTGCTGAGGCGCTCGTTCGGTCCGAGGATGCTCAGCGCCGCGAGGGCAAAGCCGTCGTTTCCTAGAATCGGCACGCTGATCGAGGCAACACCGACAGCGTGCTCGCCGTGGCTCAATGCGTAACCGTCGGTTCGGGTTTGTTCGAGCGTTTCTTCGAGAGCGCCTCTTTCAGTGATGGTCATGTCGGTCGAGGCGGGCAGCGGAAGTCGATCGAGTAGGTCGCTGAGGTCGGCGGGATCGGTGAATGCCAGTAGGATCTTGCCCATAGCTCCGGTGTGCAACGGGCTGCCCCCGCCCACGCGAGCGGTGTAGCGAACCGGCTGAGAGCTTGGCGACTGTCCGACACATATTCTTTGGACGCCGGTGCGGACATGCAATGCCGAGGATTCGCGACTGTCGTGACTCAACTGTTCAAGGGTTGTGGCGGCGGTCGGGCCGAGGCCTCCCAGGCCACGCATGACAGCATCAGCGATGCCAATGCAACCAGGTCCGAGCATGTACTCGTTGGACACGGGGTCCTGAATGACCAACTTGCCATAAGCGAGTGTTGCCAAGAGCCGGTGTGCCGTTGGCTTCGAGAGTCCGGCCTGCTCTGCAATCCGACCGAGGTTGGTCGCGCCGTTCTGGAGCACGAGCAGGATGTCAATCGCGCGTGTGACTGATCGTACGGCGACTTGACTCTCCACCCGCGGAATTGTAATGGAACGATTGGATCGTTCATCCCGGATGCCAGGCACCAACTCGACTAACTCGGGTTGCGCGATGGTTCGACAGGAATGGAGAGGCGCGCTAGAGCAAGAGCCTTCGCTTTCAACCGCCCGCCACGTTCTCCGAAGCCCCTCGGTTGCCCAATGTCACCCGTTCGATCGCTGGTCGCGGCCTTCCCTCCTCCGGTGTGGAGCACACCAACACCTGGAGTATCTCGAGATCCTGGTCCTGATCGGCTGACTCGAACCAGTAAGGAAATGTCCGGGGGATCACGACCCCTTCCATCGGACCGAGATCGGCGACCAGCTCGTCGTCGGTGGTGTAGAAACGGACTCTGCCCTGCAGGACGGTCCAGAACCCATCTGCATTCGGGTGCATGTGCAGCATGTTCTCCCCACCCTCCCGGATGCGTTTGACCGCGAACGTTGCCAAGTCGGTTTCCGCCAGCCGACACTTAGCCGTGCCTCTACCGGGGGCGAACTCTGGTTTCACATACTGATAGGTACGCGCGTTCGGCGCGATTGTCGGGCCAGAATCGACGTCGCTCTTCGCCATCGCTGCATCTCTTTCTTCGAGGTCACTTCTCGTTCAACACTCCGGGGGAGGGCTCGATCCATTCGGGCTGGACGACTTCGCGCCACGCGTCGAGCCCCCACTGGAAAGCGACGACGCCAGCTTCCGGGCACGCGATCTCGATCGCTTCGAGGATCTCCTCGGGGGTCGCACCCGCGGATAGAGCAGCCTCGATGTGGCTGGTGATGTGGGTCCGTTCGGCCCGCAGGACAGTGAGCGAGACGATGAAGATCAACTCCTTGGTCTTTCGATCGAGGCTACGCGGTTCGAGATACGCAGCCTGAACCAGCCCGTCGACAGCCTTCATGAACGAGACGTCCTGGTTGACCATGACCTTGTGGTAGTCGAGGAGGTAGCCGCGGCGCCGGGCCATGTCGTCGATGTACTCTTGTTCCTCGCTGAGCGACTCGCTCGCCTCCTCGGCCATTGGTTGGTCCCCTCTCAGCGTTGGAGCGTCTTCACCTCGAGGTACTCCTCGAGGCCGTACCGGCCGAACTCTCGCCCGATGCCGGATTGGCGATAGCCCCCGAACGGGGCGGCCGTGTTGAATGCGCCGCCGTTGATCACGACGCGTCCGGTGCGCATTTTCCTTGCGACGCGCTCAGCCCGTTCGGCATCCGCGGACCACACGGCACCAGCTAGGCCGAACTGTGAATTGTTGGCGATCGTGATGGCGTCGTCCTCGGTCTCGTACGGGAGAAGGCAGAGAACAGGCCCGAAGATCTCCTCCTGGGCTATGCGCATGTCGGGTTCGACCGAGGAGAAGACCGTAGGGCGAATGAAATAGCCCTGATCGAGCCCGTCGGGGGCGTCGGTACCGCCACACAGCACCAGCGCGCCTTCTTCGACGCCCAGGTCGATGTAGCCGCGCACCTGCTCGCGTTGGGCCGCCGACACCAAAGGACCCATCTGGGTCGCGGGATCGAACGGATCGCCGACGATGAACGACCTGCCTGTTTCGGCAGCGATCTCTTCCACCCGTGACAGCCATGGCCGCGGCACCAGCAGCCGCGACAACGCAGAGCAGTTCTGGCCAGCATTGCGAAAGCACCCAGCGACGCAGCCCGGGATCAGTTCTTCCATGTCGGCATCGTCGAGAACGATCGTGGCTGATTTGCCTCCAAGTTCGAGCGTCACCTTCTTGGCCGTTGGCGCGGCCAGTTCCATTACCCGTTGACCGACGGCGGGTGAACCAGTGACCGATACCACGTCGACATCCGGATGGGACGCGATGGCCTCACCCACGACCCGACCGGCGCCGGTCACGATGTTGACGACGCCGGCTGGGAGATCAACTTCCTCGAAGATCTCGCCGAGCACCATTGTGGATAGCGGCGCGATGCTGCTCGGTTTGAGAACGACGGTGCATCCGGCCCCGAGGGCAGCGGCGACCTTGGCCATCGCCTGATGCAGCGGGTAGTTCCACGGTGTGATGGCGCCGGCGACGCCGGCCGGCTCGCGCACGACGAGGGATGGTCCGATCGGTTCATCCCGCATTGCGTCTGCGATCGACGCGGCCACACTCTTGGTCACCTTGATCGGCAGGCCCACCTGGGTGCTCTTCGAGAACGAGAGGGGAGAGCCGACTTCTCTCGAGATCAGCCGGGCCAACGTGTCGGAGCGGTCCTTTAGGGAGGCGACGATTCGTTCCAGGAACTCCGTTCTCGTAGCGATGCTGGTGGTGCTCCAGGTTGTGAACGCGTCGAGCGCTGCCCCAACTGCAGCATGGACGTCGGCGTCTGTGCTCGATGCGACGCTTCCGATGACGTTCTCGGTGGTGGGGTCGGTGACATCGAGCTGCGATCCACCATTCGATGGCATCCAGCGGCCACCAATGAAATTTGCCTGGGTGGTCATCGACACGTGTGCAGCGCCTTTCCGGTTCGGTGGTGGTGAGTCGAGCGCGGGCTTGGGTCGACAACGGATCTCTGCGGAATGACCCTTCCAAACGCTGTTCTACAGTGACATCGCTTAGTTGCATCGTCAAGCGTTGACAGGGTGGCGCTCCACTGGGATGCTGGCGACAATTTGAAACAGCCATTAGGCCTGGGGACACAGTGGGAAATCGCGTAGAAAGAAAGGTCGCGATCGTCACCGGCGCCGGCTCGAACGGGCCGGGAGTCGGCAATGGCCGGGCAGCCGCAATCGTGTACGCGCGGGAAGGCGCCCAGGTGATGCTCGTCGATCGCAACCTGCCTTCAGCTGAGAAGACGGGCGGAATGATCAAGGACGAGGGCGGAACCTGCTTTTCGTTCGAGGCGGATGTCTCCGTCAGCGGTGATTGTGAGGCCATGGCCCAGACTTGTATCGACACCTTTGGCCGCATCGACATCCTTCACAACAACGTCGCCATCCCGGGTGATCCGGGTGGTCCGGTGGAGGTGGACGAGGCCAGTTGGGACCGGGTGATGGCAGTCAACCTCAAGAGCATCTTCCTCGCTTGCAAGTACGTCTTGCCCCACATGGAGCGCCAAGGTGGTGGTTCCATCGTGAACATTTCCAGTGTCGGCGCTATTAGGGCCCGGTTGCACCGGCCGAACGTCTCCTACTCGGCGTCGAAGGCTGCTATCGAAGCATTGAGCCGTGATGTAGCTATCCAGTACGCGTCCAGGGGAATTCGCTCCAACACGATCCTGATCGGCGGCGTGTTTACGCCCCGAATCGTGGCCGAGCGGCCGGGCGTCGATGTCGAGGACCTTGTACGCAAACGCGGCGCCCAGACGCCGTCAGGCCAGTTGGGAGATGCCTTCGACGTCGCCTACGCCGCTCTCTTCCTCGCATCGGACGAAGCGAAGCACATCACCGGAGCGACCCTCGCTGTGGACGGTGGGAAGTCAGCGTTCATGAACGTGGCGATCGTCGAAGGCGTAGATGGGGGCGGTCAGGTGACATGACTGTCTCCGGCTGTCCTGTTGACACCAGACAGTAGTGGCGCGAGACTTGATCAACTTTGGAATGACCGTTTCGAAAGGGACTTTTATGCAGAAGGTCGTCACCCCAACTGTCGCCCAGCCCTTCTCGCTGAAGATCGAGCGTCTTTCAGCCGGGAAATCAGAGTTGCTTCTGGCTCAAGCCGACGAGCTCGAGTTGCGCATGAAGGTCTACGCAGAGGGCGGAGAGAACACCCTGCACGCCCATCTCGACCACGATCACTCCTTCGTCGTCCTGGATGGCCAGGCGACGTTCACCGACAGCGACCACAACGAGACGGTGGTCGGTAAATACGAGGGGATCATGCTCCCGCGCGGAACGCACTACTGCTTCTGCAACAGCGGGGAGGGCAACCTGGTGATTCTGCGCGCTGGTGGTGGCCACAAGCCCCAGAGGGGCTGGGAGCGGGCGATCGGCAAGACCGGACCGGCCACACCCCGGATCACCCCCGAGAACCGCAGAAGCTCTGGAGTGCCGGTTCCCGGCGAGTTCTTCGGCGCCTGAGTCACCCACAGATCGGAACGACATGACACTCGACCAACTTCATCAGCGAACGTATGGAGCCGAGGCTCAAGAGGCGCTACCCGTCGACTTGGTGTTGTACTCGGCGGACTCTCACGTGATCGAGCCCGCCGATCTCTGGGCGAAGGAGCTGCCCACGAAGTTGCGGAAGGAATTCGAGGCCGTCACCACGGGGTTGGCGCGGCGAGCAGACCATCGCGGGGACCCACCGATTTTCGGAGGTGGTCGACCAGACGACGTCGAGCACCCTGGCGGTACCGACAAGAATGAGCGCCTCAGGGCCTTGGACGCTGATGGTGTCAGCATCGAGGTCCTCTACGGCACATGGGGCCTCAAACTTCTGGCCATTGACGATCCGAAGCTTGAGGCGGCTTGTGTCAAGATCTACAACGATTGGCTCATTGACTTCTGTCAGGCGGCTCCTGACCGCCTAATTGGGCTCGCGATCTTGTCGTGCTACGACATCGACGGTGCGATTGCGGAAATGGCCAGGTGTCGCGATGCTGGCATGCGCGGCATCAGCGTCTGGCAGATCCCCCGCGATGACCTCAGGTTCAGCACCGACCATTATGACCGCTTGTGGGCTGCTGCCCAGGAGATGGGAATGCCGGTGAGCCTGCACATTTTGAGCGGACACGGCTACCGCAAGCATCCGGAGATGATGCCGACCAGCACCGACATGACCAAGAAGTTGGCGGTCTGCATGGATTCGATCCACGACATCATCTTCTCCGGAGTCCTGGAGCGCTTCCCCGGGCTACGAGTGATCATGGCCGAGAACGAGATCGGCTGGCTCCCGTGGGTGCTCGAACAGTGGGACTTCTACGTCCACAAGGGCCGCCACCACTTCGACTACAAACAAGAGGAGTTGAAGCTACTCCCGAGCGAGTACTTCCAACGGCAGATGTACGCGACCTTCTTCAACGACGCAGTGGGTGGACGTCTTCTCTCGTGGTGGGGTCAGGACAACTGCATGTGGTCCAACGACTTCCCTCACTCCAACTCGACCTGGCCGGTTTCACGCGATGTGATCGCGAGGGACCTTGGCGATCTTCCCCAAGACGTCGTCGCGAAGATCGTTCATGGGACCTGTGCCAATCTCTATGATCTCCCTCTGCCCTAAGCGGCTGTCTGCAGTTCATGGCTAATCCCAGAGACGCGAGGCCGGGTCAACCACACCTGATTCGCGACAACCAGCAATGGGTCTTCGACTACGTCCTCCAGGACTCTGGGCGGACTTACCACTGGTGGACCGGCGAGGGCCGGACTCTCCCCGAGAGCGTCCGCAGCCATGCGATGGTGAGCAAGCACCTGGGACGTCTGGGGCTCGCCAAAGAGGCAGATGCCCAGTCCAAGAACGACGCTGGCGACGAGCGGGCCGCACTGGAGCTCTACTGGAGCGCCACTCGTGACCTGATCAAGGCGCAGCACCACATCTTCGAACTCAGCGCCGAGAAGCACTTCCTCTACGACAGCATGGAACGGTGCTACGAAAAGGTCCGGGAACTGTGCCCATACACCATCGAGAGGATCGAGATCCCGTTCGAAGGTGAGGTGGTGGCCGGCTATCTACACGTGTGCCCTGACGTCGGCCGGGCTCCGCTGCTGTTCTACATGCCTGGTTGCGACACGACGTGTGAGAGTTCGCCGGACCCGACCAACAACCTCGTGCACCAACGAGGAATGCATGTCTTCTCGTTCGACGGTCCGGGCCTCGGCCAGAGCAATATGCGCGGCATCAAGCTGACGGGTGACAACTTCGAGAGAGCCGCGAGCGCTGCCCTTGATGTACTGGTAGAACGATCGGAGGTTGACGAGGAGAAGGTCGTCACCTATGGAGGAGGTGCCGGTTCGTACTGGGCGATGCGTCTGATCGCCACCGACCACCGGCTGAAGGCAGCGGCGACGAAGTCGTCCTACTCCGACAAGTACTTCATCATGAACGAGGACTCACCCCGCTACAAACGGCTCTTCGGCTTCCTCACCGGATCGACGACGGAAGCCGAACTCGACGAGGTGATGGCGGAGATGAACCTCGATGACCACATGGGCCTCATCGCGTGCCCCACGCTCATGCTGACCGGCGAGTACGACCACCGCGACCCGATCGAGGAGGTGTATCGGCTGTTCGACAAGGTCGTTGCGCCCAAGGAGCTCTGGGTGTTCGCCGACCAATTCCACCAGCTGCGTTTCGCAGGTGGTGTCGATGTCTACAGCGCATTACTCGACTGGTTGGTCGACCGGTTGGAGGGTAAGGAGATGACGCGCTCTGGCGAGGTCATCTACCTCGATCCCGACGCCGACGGTCCTGACAGCGTTCATGCCGATCGAAAGCGTCACTGGTACGAGTCCTGAGAGTCACGTAGATGCGACCGAACCTCGCGTCGCGTTGATCGCCTTGGTGAGCACGGGCAGCACCTCGCTCCAGTTGCCGACGATCCCGATGTCGCTGGCCTCGAAGATGGCCGCGTCGGGATCATTGTTGCTCGCCAGGACGGTTCGGGCGGCGCGAAATCCGATTGCATGGTTGAAGCCACTGGATACCCCGACAGCTACATAGAGGTCAGGGTCCATGCTGCGAAGGGTGATGCCGACCTGGCGGGGCCGTGGCATCCAATCACGATCAGCGACCCTGCGTGTCGCGGCGAGGGCGCTGTCGACAGCGCCAACGAACTCGTCGAGTTCGTGATACCGGGTGTGGTCTGCGCAGCCCCGGTCCGGATCCGAGTAGTTGCCAAGATCTCGACGTCGTCGTCGCTCTCGCTGGGGGTCACCCGCAACCGTCGCTCGACATCCGCCGCCAGGTGATCGCTGGTCGGTTATCTTTGTAACGTGTCTGCTCTTGACGAATCCCAGATTAGGGGTAATAGTTTCCCCTAGTGGAAGGATTATTCCACAACCGGCCTCTTCTATTTGGGTCGCCGGACACGATGGGCCGCACCCGAGGGGGAGAACATGAAGTTGATATCCAAGGTGTCCATAGCGTTGCTGGCTTTGGCATTGCTCGCTGCCGCGTGCGGCGACGATGACAAGGATTCCGCATCGACGACCACGGCTCCGGCCACGACTGCGGCTCCGGCCACGACTGCGGCTCCGGCCACGACTGCGGCTCCGGCCACGACTGCGGCTCCGGCC
>Ga0114996_10010384_pt1 | contig 10113 bp, 7 predicted proteins | sample ArcticOcean_MG_C_4_FD_87039 | JGI IMG/M metagenome (GOLD analysis project Ga0114996, IMG submission 87039) | Marine microbial communities from western Arctic Ocean - ArcticOcean_MG_CB4_134 | ecosystem: Environmental > Aquatic > Marine > Oceanic | place: Arctic Ocean: Canada Basin | collected...
ATCGAAATACAATTGTTCGTAATACGATATTGCAAACCGCTCTACGGCTGACTCCACGTTTATGAGCATGGCGTTTTGGTAAACGTCTATTCCGGCGTACCCCATATTGGATACGTTCCAGATCGAACGAAAATTGGTTTTGATTTGGCCATCTCTTGAAACATAAATCTTATCCACCAAATCGAGGTCATAGGTATAGAGGAAGGTTACTTTTCCTTTATCCCATACTCCACGGATTCGGAAGAGCAATACATGTCCGTTTTCTTTGTCGATCTGGACTGCCTTTTCCTTCAGCACGGATAGGATCTTCTGTTCAACCTTGGCGGCGTCAAAATCCCCTTCAATACCTTCGGCAATTTCCAGCATTGTCTTAACAGATTTGATACCCCAAAGAATTTCACTTTGGCGTTCAATGGGCACCGATTTAAATAGACTGTGTCCCAAATACATGGACACTCTTTGATAGGGTGTTAGTTCGGTCGTTTGATCCCCAGATTTTTTACTGTTGGACGCTTTATTGGCCTGGCCGAGGCACAAACCGTGTATCGAAAATATAAAAAGGCAGCAGAAGGTAAGGAATTTCATGCAATTGGGCTATTGTCATTTTGCACGTGTTGCAATACCAAAGGTGGTCTGATCACCCTCTTTTGTAATTCCCCCTAGTGCCCTACATTGTGGACCTGAATTGTGTTAATTGCTCGATCCTGGAATCCCACTGCGTTTTGTCTGGACAGGAACCAACTCGTGTTTGATGAATTTCCTTTTCTGATATGACACGTATTCTATTAACGACTACATCTTTCCAGGATATTCCTGGCCCTCATCATGACTTGCTGGAGCAATCCGGTTTTGAAATTATTCGCGAACGGGGCCCGCTAACGGAGGGTCGTATGCTCGAACTGGTCGGTGTGGTTGACGGCATGATTTGCGGGGATGATGCTATCACTGCAGCCGTCATTGACAAAGCATTGCCCCGCTTGAAGGTCATATCGAAATACGGCATCGGACTCGACAAGATCGATGTAGATCACACCAACAGAGTTGGCTTGCCTCTTACTTTTTGTCCCGGGGTAAATCACACCACAGTTGCGGAACATACTTTTGGACTGATGTTGGCCCTTTTCCGAAGCTTGGTTGAGGAGGCAAACTATACACGAGCTGGAAATTGGAAACGGCTCACAGGTAATGAGATCATGGGGAAGACCCTTGGTATCGTTGGCCTCGGGCGTATAGGTCGCGAGGTGGCCATTCGAGCGAAGGCCTTTGGTATGCCGGTGATTGGCTATGATATTTATTGGCCGGAAGAGTTCGCTGAGGTTCAGGGGATTACGCAGTGCAGCAGCATGGCCGAAGTATTCAGCTCGGCTGATATTCTTTCTTTGCACACCAACCTGACTAAAGAGACCCACTCAATGGTCAATGAAAGGAGCATCGCCACTATGAAGGACGGCGTTGTGTTGCTCAATTGTGCACGTGGTGAGTTGGTAGATTCTTCGGCCATAGCTAATGCACTGAACTCCGGAAAGGTCGGTGGATATGGAACCGATGTTTTGGAAGTGGAACCTCCGCCTTCCGATCATATACTACTTTCCGCCAAAAATTGTATAGTAACTCCACACATCGGTTCCCGTACTCACGAATCAGTCCAACGTCAGGCTGGGATGGCGACGAGGAACCTCCTGAACTTTTTTGCCAGGCAACCTGCGGAAGCTCAGGCCAATAAGGCTCCCTGGCCGGTTGAGTAATTTTTTACTAAACGCATTTTAACTCATGAGTTCAGAAACTTTTTTTATAGTCCCGTCATCGCTTCACAACGATCTGGTTGATCAAGCTTATCGATATCGTGGATTTACCGCGGAAGAGTCGGCCGCTGCGGCACGTTTTTCATCCTATGCATCCTGGCATGGTATTCGTACGCACAACGCAATTAAGGCGCTCCATCTGGACCACCTGTTCGGGTCTGAGGCCGGTGGTTGTGTGCCTGCCGCCACAATCGAAAAATTGCCTTCAAGGTTTTCAGCTTCCGAGATTTGGAACGCTAATCGCAAGTTGGGTCAGGCGACCGCCTATGCAGCTTTGGACCGTTGTATAGAGCTGGCCGATGAATTTGGTATCGGTCAGGTCAGCGTTGATAACGCCTTTCACTATTTGTGGGGCGGTGGCTATGTTATGGAAGCAGCGAAGAAGGGCTACATCGCTTACACCAATTGCACTGCAGCATTGGCTGAGGTAGTGCCGTTTATGGGAAAGTTTCCTACCCTTGGTACTAATCCTCACAGTTGGGGATTTCCTACCACCGATGCGATTGGTTATCCGATAGTCATCGACTGGGCGACCTCAGTGGTCGCGATGGGCCGAGTGCAACAATTGAAGCGGGAAGGCGCACCCTTACCACCGAACGCTGCTGTGGATAAAAATGGAAATCCCACCACGGACGCGGATGCTGCCGAAGCCCTCTTACCTTTCGGAGCACACAAGGGTTATGGCCTTAGTCTGATCAATGAATTGGTCGGCGGCTTGATTGGAGGATCCCTTCCCACTATTCGAAGCCGTGAGATTTCTGATCCCGATGAAAAACGTACTCCCTGTTTCTACTTCCAAGTTATTCATCCGGATGCTATGAGTGGCGGTGCGTTTGCGAAAGGCCGCAATCAATCGGAAAATGTGAAAGCTGTGATCGACGACATATTAGGCCATGGAAATGAAAATTGCCTGCTCCCAGGACAAATCGAAGCCGGGGCGGCCGCGCGTTGCGAGAAGAATGCGGGGTTGTTATTTTCAATTGCCGAGTTGGACGCATTTGACGAAATTGCTGAAGAGTGTGGTGCTCCTAGATGGGACCGTGCAAGTTTCCCGGAAGCCATTTAATATACAACAAACATACATGTTATGAGCATTGAAATAAAACCTGCCGATTCTTGTAAGTACGACATTGTTTCTCTTGGGGAGATTATGCTTCGCCTGGATCCGGGTGAAGGGCGCATTCGAACTGCCCGTAGCTTCCAAGCCTGGGAGGGCGGAGGCGAATACAATGTGGCTCGTGGGGGTCGTAAATGTTTCGGACTTCGAGCCGGAGTAGTCACCGCCTTCGCGGATAATGAGGTAGGTCATCTCATTGAAGATTTTATCCTGCAAGGTGGTGTAGACACTTCGTGGGTTCAGTGGGTACCGTACGATGGTCTGGGCCGGACAGTGCGAAACGGTCTCAATTTTACCGAACGTGGATTCGGTGTTCGCGGAGCTGTGGGTGTTCCGGACCGAGGACTTACAGCGGCAAGTCAGTTGAAGCCCGGCGATATCGATTGGGAGGACCTGTTCGGCAATCAGGGTGTGCGCTGGTTTCATACCGGTGGCATTTACGCTGCGCTATCTGCGACCACACCCGACGTGGTTATTGAAGCGGTAAAGGTGGCCAAAAGACACGGCACCATCGTTTCTTACGATTTAAACTATCGGCCTTCCCTTTGGAAAAGTATCGGGGGTCATGAAAAAGCTCAGAGCGTGAACCGTGAAATTGCCCAATACGTCGATGTGATGATTGGTAATGAAGAAGACTTTACGGCCTGCCTGGGATTCGAAGTTGAAGGTTTGGATGAAAATATCTCACACATTGAAATAGACAGTTTCAAAAAGATGATTGAGACCGCAGTGTCTGAATTTCCAAATTTCAAGGCTACGGCCACCACGTTACGTGCGGTAAAAACGGCGACCGTAAACGATTGGGGCGCCATCTGCTGGCACGATGGACAGTTCTATGAATCCAACTCCTACCCGGCGCTTGAGATTATGGACCGCGTCGGAGGAGGTGACAGTTTTGCCTCTGGCCTTATTTATGGATTTCTATCGACTGGTGAACCTGCAAAAGCAGTTAACTATGGCGCTGCCCACGGAGCGCTTGCTATGACTACTCCCGGGGATACTTCCATGGCCACGGTGGGCGAAGTCGAAAAATTAATGGGCGGCGGTGGGGCTCGCGTAGTTAGATGAGGAATACATATTATGGGTGATTATTTAAATTCTCTTTTTGGCCTTGAAGGCAAAACGGCTGTGATCATTGGCGGCACGGGTGAACTTTGCGGCGCAATGGCTGAAGGTCTTGCACAGGCAGGAGCTGAAGTTGTTTTAGTGGGTCGCAGTCAGGAAAAAGCCGACGCTCGTCTGGCTAAAATCTCCTCAGCCGGTGGCACTGGTTATTTTATTGCCGGTGATCTTTCTTCCAAGGATGGCATTCAAGCGATAATGGCTTCCGTTATAGAGCGGTCTGGTAAAGTGGACATTCTAGTAAATGGCGCCGGGGCTAACGCCGCTACGCCTTTTCTCGAAATTCCTGAGGAGGAGTGGGATCGAATATTTGATGTTAACCTCAAGGCGGTGTTTCTCAGCTGTCAGGTGTTTGGTGATTACTTCGTAAAGCGAGGAGAAGGTGGGAGTATCATCAATGTTGGCTCAATGTCTGCCATTATACCCTTGTCGCGGGTTTTTACATATTCTGCCACAAAGGCCGCAGTTCATAATTTATCCAAGAATCTGGCTCGTGAGTGGGCGGAAGACAAAGTCCGCGTCAATACGCTGGTTCCGGGGTTTTTCCCTGCGGAGCAAAATCGTAAAATTCTCTCTCCGGATCGGGTTGAAGCGATTATGGGCCATACCCCGATGAACCGTTTTGGCAATTCGGAGGAACTTGTTGGTGTGACTCTACTTCTTGCTTCAGACAATGCTGGTTCGTTCATAACTGGTACAGAAATCGTCGTAGATGGTGGTTATGCAGCCATGACGATTTAACCCCTAAGCAATTATTCCATGGCTTTTTTAGACGACGATTTCTTACTTCAAAGTGAATCTGCCCGAAGGCTCTTCAATGAGTTCGCGAAGGATGAACCCATCTGCGACTACCATTGTCATCTTCCGCCTCAGGATGTGGCATCAAACCGGCGTTTTAATAACCTGTTCGAAATCTGGTTGGCAGGAGATCACTACAAGTGGCGCGCCATGCGGAGCAACGGAATCTCGGAAGAGTTCTGCACTGGAGATGCCGATCCTTATGACAAATTTTTGGCCTGGTGCCGGACGGTTCCGAACACCTTGCGTAATCCGCTCTACCATTGGAGCCACCTGGAGCTCAAACGCTACTTTGGCATCGATCTACTAATATCCGAGGACACCGCACAGGAGATCTGGGAAGAAGCGAATCTAAAACTAAAGTCTGACGAATTGAGCGCCCATGGCATCTTGGAAAGCTTTAAAGTAAAGGTGGTGGGTACGACGGACGATCCTACCGATTCTCTGGAACATCATCAGACGATTGCTGGTTCAGGTATTGGCACTCGTGTGGTTCCAACTTTTCGTCCGGACAAAGGATTGAACGTGGATCAGCCGGAAGCGTTTAACGATTGGACGAATCGTCTTGCTGAAGTTTCAGGAAATCGAATCGACAATTTTGTAGAGTTTCTCGCTGCGCTAAAATCCCGCCACGACTTTTTTCACCAGATGGGAGGACGTCTTTCGGATCATGGACTCGAGCGGTGTTTTTACGCGGAAACAACCAAGGAAGCGGTGTCTGCAATCTTCAATCAAGCTCGCAATGGCCAGACAGCATCAATTGATGAAAAGGAGCAGTTTGCTTTTTATGTCATGCGAGAAGTGGGTCGATGGAATGCAGAGAAAGATTGGACCATGCAGCTGCACATTGGGGCGATGCGCAGTAACAACACCCGTAAGTTCAATGAAATTGGACCGGATACCGGTTTTGATTCCATCGGCGACTTTCCACAGAACCATACAATGAGCCGCTTTTTCGACAGTATGGATCAGACGGGACAAATGCCCAAAGCAGTGATCTACAATTTAAACAATGCGGATTACTATTCTATGGCAGCCATGCTGGGAAATTTCATGGACGGTTCTGTAGCTGGAAAAATTCAATTGGGATCCGGCTGGTGGCACCTCGATCAAAAGGAAGGCATGATAGACCAAATGAACGCGCTTTCCAATATGGGCTTGATCGCGCATTTTGTCGGTATGCTTACGGATTCGCGATCTTTCCTTTCGTACCCCCGTCATGAATACTTCCGTCGCATTCTTAGTAATCTATTCGGAAACGACATGGAAAAGGGCGAAATCCCGAATGATTTTTCATTGGTTGGTCCCATGGTCCGCAATATTTGCTACAACAACGCAGCTCGGCTTTTTGGCTTCGAAAACTAAAATTAGCGTAGAACAGGCTTCCAGCCTGTTTATTGGAGATCCAGTGAATTATGCAGGCTAACCGACTAGATTCAGAATACTGACTTCCGGCCGACAGTTAAATCGCAAGCCGTGGAGGTTCCCGACGCCCCGCGTTACGTGAATATGGCGATTCCCCCAAGTCAAAACACCCTCCGGAAAACTCTTGTCCCTGACAGGTAGAATTCTATTTTGTCATCCAGTTTCCATGTGATGAAGTCCCCAGTCAGAAATGCAACTTCAGGTTGTTGCTTCATGGCTAAGTCGATGGCTTTCTCTACCGCCTCAAGGCTGACGACTTCCGACACATGAAAGTCTGAAAGATGGAGTGCCCGGATAGGCGTTTTGAGATTTGGAACGCTCAGATTCTTCGTCGTTACCTCCAGCCAGTTTGGCTCAAACCAACGCATGTAGCTCGCAGTAAGCGCTCCCAAAACGGGTATTCCTGAAAGAGCAACTACGAATTTACGACGACTTAGTTTCACCCGTTCATACGAACGACGTAATTGGTTAATGTTCCTACCGGTTCTATTGTGATATTAACTTCGTCGTTGGGTTGAAGCGTAAAGTCGTGATCCGGAATGATTCCGGTGCCGGTCATAAGAAATGCCCCGTGCGGAAGCTCCAATTCGCGGAGAAGATAGTCACGCAGTTCTTCCACAGAACGTTTCATGTCGCTGAGTTTACATTGACCGTAAAACGCCACTCTTGAATTTCGTTTTATTACCAGTCGAATTTCCGTCGTCGGTTTTAGCGGAGTAGGGGTAACCAGAACGCATGGACCTAAGGCTGCGCATTGTTCAAAGGTTTTGGCTTGAGGAAGATAAAGCGGGTTCTCTCCCTCAATGCTTCTTGAGCTCATATCGTTGCCAATCGTGTATCCCACAATTTCTCCATGAGTAGATAGTACGAGTGTCAATTCCGGTTCAGGGACATCCCAGGTGGAATCTCTCCGAATACGAACTTGTTGTCCCGGTCCCGATACACGGGAAGGCGTCGCTTTGAAAAAGATTTCAGGTCGTTCTGCTGCATAGACCCTCGTATAGAAATTGCCTCCGCCGGCCTCCTTGGATTCAGCTTCCCGAGCCATACGGCTTGAATAGTAAGTGACTCCGCAGGCCCAAACTTCCTGACTACCGATGGGAGCCAAACATTCATCCAAATCGGCCTCACCTTCCGCCAGTTGAGTATTACTCAAATGCTCATATAGATCCTGTATCTGGAATAGACTGTCCCAATCATTTTCCAGGTAACCGCTGCCGTTTTCGCGATCAACATAGGGCCCGTTGGGTAGTTTATAGAGTTTTATATGGGCACTCATTCCCTAAGCTTATAGGACGAATCTTTGAAAAATCGCAATCCTAGAGTGAATCGTGGGCATTTTTTTTGGTGAATCCTGTTCCGCGCCATCTCAAGCAGGTGCAACGCGAGGCATAGGCACGGGTTCCATGCCGAGTTGCGCGTCAAGTAGTTTTCGAGTAAGCTCGGCCTTTAAAGGAGTGGAAGCAGGATCATTCCACAAATTATTGACTTCGCCCGGATCTTCCTGGAGATCGAACAATTCTCCGTAGTCATGCTTCCAATAGACGGTGAGTTTATAGCGTTCGTCGATGTAAGTTTTGGCGTGGATTGTTGTGGGTTGGTGTCGGTTTTCCACTATAACGTGCTCTCGGGCGGAGTCTGCAACTCCCGTCCATGTTGGTAATTGGTTAATTCCGGTCATACTGCGCGGAACAGCCAATCCGCAGGCATTCAAGATAGTTGGTGAGAGGTCAACAAGACTCTGAAGAGATGAATTTTCCCTGTTGGCCGGAATCTTGCCGGGCCAGCTTGCTAGAAAAGGAACTTTTACCAGATCTTCAAAATGGAACGGACCCTTTGCATTGAGTCCGTGGTGGCCGTAGAAGTGTCCATGATCGGACGTAAATACAATCAATGTGTTGTCGGTTAATCCAAGCGCATCAAGTTTATCGAGGATTTTTCCAACGTATTTGTCCATACAGCTGATCATGCCGTAGTAGATAGCGACGTCTTTGGCCAACGACTCCCTGGTCTGGAGGTGGGAACTGCATCCGTGCATCTCAGCACCTTCAGGTTCTACCCAATTGGAAAAGTCTGGGTTTTCTTCCTGAGTCTTGCGGAAGTGCTCTGGGTTTTTGTCATGCTCGCCGGGTGTGACCTGGGGGACTGTTACCTTTTCCGGATCGTACATTTTGTCCCAAGGTTCGGGGACCAGGTAGGGCGGATGCGGATCAAAGAAACTAGACCAGAGGAAGAAGGGTTCACCTTCTTCTGAGTATTCTTCTAAAAGCGCGTTCGACCGTTCAGCTATCCAAGCATTGTAATGATACTCTTCGGGAATGCTCCAGGTATGTTCCTGCGGTTTGGTCTTTTCTCCCGGATCGTTGAAATCGAAATACGGCATCCCATTTTCTCCACCCCAATTATTTTGATAGTGTTTCTTCCAATCTTTCAGACCTTTTTCTTCCATCCATAACGCGTAATGTTGGCCAGCGTGACATTCGTCCGCGTGGTTCCTCGCCAATTCCACATGCTCAAATCCATAAAATGGCCCATCGTCACCCTTCCAATACTCGAGGTCGCGAAGTAAAGGATAAGATTCTTTGGAAGGGTAGTCGTCGGTCGTTACAAGTTGTTGGAAGTGCGCTTTCCCGACAAGAGCTGTTTTGTATCCATTTTTCGAATAAACTTCGCCGACTGTTGTATGATGCTCCGGCAGTTTGGTGCCCAATGAGTAGGCGCCGTGCTGACTTGGATACATGCCCGTAATCATGGACGACCTTGTAGGCGTGCAGGTTGGGTTGGGACAGTAGGCCCGATTAAAGAGAGTGCCACTCCTGGCCAATCGGTCCAGGTTCGGAGTTTGAATCTCAGGATTCTTTAATCCGAGCGTGGACCAGTGCTGTTGGTCGGAAGTGATCCAAAGGACGTTCGGGCGTTTGTTTTCGCTCATGGCAAGAAATTAAAACAACAAATAGACCCCAACAAACCCGCAGATGTAGATCGCAAACCAGAACTTGAACGAGCCAAATAAACCTACTCTTTCCAGGATTGCTGCCTGATCTGCTTTTTCCTCTACGGTCGTCTGCATGAAAGCTAGATCTTCCAATCTGGGTGCTGGGCGAAAGCGACTGCTTATGAGCAGGATCGCTATATAGATCAGAACCAGGAAGAAGTTTACGTGGTAAAAATTTGATTTGAGAATAAAGTCCGGACAATAAGGAATCAGCGCCGGGAGCGTGGAGAACAATAAAAGAAAAGTCCCGATGACAAAGCCCAGAGTCATCGTAAAAATAGCGCCAAAGCTGTTTATCCGTTTACTGAAACGGCCGACGACATAACACACGCCAATTGCAGGCAACAGGTAACTCGAAACTTTATGCATCAGCAAATAGACCAGGCCCAGGTGTTTTATAACCGGCGCGGTGCATATCCCCCAAACGAGAATGAAAATCGCGAATGTGCGTCCGACTCTCAGCGCCTTCTTCTCACTGACGTTCTTATCAAACAAAGGATAAATATCGATGGCGAAAATTGAACTCAACGACATGATGGAGGAGTCCAGCGTGGACATGAGCGCCGCCAGAAAACCGGCCAGCACGATTCCCGATATGCCAATGGGCAAGACCTCCTGAATCAGGGCAGGGTAGGCACGATCCGGATTGATGCCCGGGATCAACTTAAATGCAAGAATGCCCGGGAAAACCAATACGAAGATAGCTATGATCTTCAGAAATCCTCCCAGCAACATTCCAAGCTGCGCGTTGCGGAGGTCTTTTGCCCCAAGCATCCTTTGCAAAAGCTCCGGATTACTGACCGCCCAGAAAAGACTTATGATTAACAATCCGCTTATGACGCCCGTGAATGGCA
>Ga0114996_10010386_pt1 | contig 10113 bp, 9 predicted proteins | sample ArcticOcean_MG_C_4_FD_87039 | JGI IMG/M metagenome (GOLD analysis project Ga0114996, IMG submission 87039) | Marine microbial communities from western Arctic Ocean - ArcticOcean_MG_CB4_134 | ecosystem: Environmental > Aquatic > Marine > Oceanic | place: Arctic Ocean: Canada Basin | collected...
GCCGATGGCCCGGTCGTAGGGTCGGGGCCATGACCGACGCAGAGTACGAACCCAGCCCCTGGGGACCCGTGGGCGATTCGGAGAAGTCTGCGATGTGAATTGGAAAAGTCCCGTTTTCGTTTGGGATTGCGATGATTCTTCACGGCCGAAACGATTCCAGGGGCTGGTTCGCCCGCAGAGACCTTCAACGGAACAGGAAGGCTCTCTTCGCTTGTTGGACAACCGGTTTGAGACGCGTCGAATCGATCACTCAGCAATCAGGGCTGTTCTGGGCGGTGCCTACAGCTAAGGCGGGGAGCGGTCGTCGATTTGCGCTAGCAATCCACCAATCACTGGATTTTCCGGATCGACCCACCCGAAAAGGGATTCATGGTCATCGATATTCGCCGACGTGTATTTGTTGAGTTTGCGCTCGACTCTTCTTACGTTCTCGGCGACCACGACGCACGAGAGCAACAGGGAATACGCCACGAGTCCTCTGAGAAGGATCGAGTCTTTCTTCAACCCGAAACCTTAAACAATATTTCCACAGATTTGTATCGATAGCCCTATCAGAATCTCCTAAATCACGTACCGAGGATGTCGACACTAACGAGCAGGTGGGGGATCATTCCCCAGTGGGGTACGCCTAGAACGACTCTGCCACCGAAGAATAATCGGTCTTGCTTTGGTGTATCAGCTTGTCGAGTGTGCCTTGGGTCCGCGTATACCTCATCCAGTTTTCTACCCATCTGAACCAAGACTCATCCCGGTGTCTCACGCTCGGATACGACGCGTCCCTGGAGATGACGACGTCCTCCCCGCCAGGGCTGCGAAGAGGATGGGTGCCCTGTGGGTTGGTCACGATGTCATCAGTGACCACCGCGTCAACCTGCGATACCAAAAGGCTTTCGAAGCTCTCAGACGCGCTAGCCGTCTCGACCCGCTCCCACCTAGGAAGCACCTCCGCTGCTAGCTCGCCATGAAGTGACCCTCTTGTCACAGCAAACCTTCCAGACTTCGATCGGGCAAACTCCGCAACGCCAATGTCGCCGACGGCATCGTGGACGAAAATGACGCCTCGATAGCTGAGGAGTGGAGTCGAGACGAATCTCACTTGAACAGCCCTATTGGGAAGGTTCGTGTGCTTAAGGCAGACATCCACCAAACCCTCACCTAGGTTCGAGAGCTGCTCCGACCACGCCGAATGCACAAACTCCGGCTCGACTCCGAGGTCGGAAGCGAGTTGCTGTCCAACGAGCCCGACCATACCGGAAGGTCTACCCGTGTTCGGGTCAAGGTACTGCTCCCAGCTCTTGTCCCACGTCGCAGAAATTCGGACCGTGCCCCGGTCAAGGATCGTGTCCAGCGAATGCTCAACCTCAGACATCGGTGCGGCCGAATATGAGAATTGTCTCACCGCTAGATCGCACCGGGGTCGTGAACATCATCAACACGACGCCCTTCATCGGCGCCGACAACTCAGCTAGAACGTTACCTTGCAGGTCCCACATTTCACCGAGTCGCTGCCCTTGTGTCACATGATCTCCAGGCTGCACTTCCGGCATGAAGAGACCGCCATAGATCGACTTGAGGATATACATCCCGTATGTGTCCAAGTGCGTGATGTCCCTGTTCGGCTCACCGGGCAGCATGTCAAGGTGCCGAAACACGTTTTCGAATCCTTCGAGCTCCATCTTGACTACATCGCTATCGACGGTGCCTGCACCCCCGGCCTCCATGAGGACTCCGGGGATCCCCGCATCTGAAGCTGCGCCGTGGCTCGTCGCGCCGGACTTGAGCCCAGCAAAGTAGGTGCCCTCGTCGCTGGACGTCTCCGTTGCGTCGTCGATACCAACGCCCATAGTATTTAGAAGTCCGGTGTCGAAGAGCTTGGCCAGCGCATACGACCGTTCGTCGAGCTCGGCGCTGCCAACGCGCTTGACGCTTGCGTGCCAGGGGATGGCCTCGTAGAGATCACCGCTGTGCAGGTCGAAAAAGGCATCAGAAGCAAGTGAGATCTCTGAGTGGATCACATGGGCCATCCGCTCGCTGATCGACCCAAAGGGGTCCCCCGGGAACACCCTGTTGATGTTGACTTGGTCGAGTGGGTTCCGGAATGGGTTCCTGGTCTCAAAGGCTCGCACATTGACGACGGGAACGATTAGTACCGTCCCGGACATCTTCGTAGGGTCAAGTTCCTTGGACAGACGCACTGCTGTGACGATGCCGTTGTATTCGGCGGCGTGAACGCCGGAAATGATCCCAACGGTTGCCCCCGGTTTGGCACCGCGGACCACAGCCAACGGGAGGGAAAGCTCCCCGAGCGGGGTCCATCCCACGGGAAGCTGATGGAACGACGTTGTTCCGGGCCTTGTGTTGAGACTATCGATGAAACCCATATCGGTACACTCCAGACGTTGGTAATCGCTACGCGACTGCAGCCCTCGAGCGTAGTCAGACCGACCCAGTTAGCCAAATATCGAACGACTAGTTCACTAATCGCACACTTTCGCAACGCGCACCGTACGGAAGGTACGAGCCCATGCAGCCTGATCGGTCGCCGGTGAGATATCTTGAACGGACGTCGGGCATGCCCGAGTGCGCGCTCTAGGGATTTGACGACAGCTGCGACGGATCTTGGAATAGCCAAATATGAATCCGTGAATTCCCCACCTTCAGCACGTGGTCCGCGACGAACGACAGCCGCATTCCGCCATCGGGTCGGACCGTATCATCCGTCCACCGCCAGCAGAGGTGTGTCGACTGTATCGCCCCACATATCTCCTACCGTGAAACCGTTGGGAAAAGGGTCGGTAGGGTCGACGACATAGTTCGCAAAACCAGTTATCCAAGCCTGGCCCGCGATCGCAGGCGTTATCGCTTCTAGGCTGCCCTCCGATGTGGTCTCGATTATTCTTCCTTCGAACGGAATACCAAGAATACCTTCATATACAAATGTCTCTCCAACGCCAAGGAGTCCTTTGGCATGGCGAACTGCCATGACCGCGGAGGTCGCTGTCCCGGCTGGAGATCGGTCGACGGTTCCGGTCCAAGTATTCGGCCGTTCCCAATCGAGGATTCCGTTCGACTGAATGGCCGTACCCCTTAGGTCACTCCTCCCATCCATCGATGGGGACGTCAAGGCGCTGACCGTGATACCCGAGATCCCCCGATTCGTTGGGTGTACCGGAGCGAAGATCTCCTGAGCCCTGACCTTGACCATCTCTCCGACGCGAGTCAGGTCTGCGGCAAACCTCGGGGTCACCTCTAGGTCGAATTGTGTGGCATCCGCGATGACATAGAACATCCCTCCATATGCGACATCCACCGTTGCTTTACCGAGATGAGGCACTTCGATCGTCTGGTCGAGATGAAGCACGAAGGAAGGTACGTTGGTGAATTCAACTCTCGTGACTTTGCCATCTCTGACACTCGCACGGACTGGTATGAGCCCAGCAGGCGATTCGAGTACCAGCTTGGTCAACGGCTCGGTTGCCTCAAGAATCCCGGTCTCCAGAATTGCAGTCACCACACAGATAGTGTTGTGACCCGACATTGCCGGATACTCGACCTGCTCCATGATCACGAATCCGATGTCCGCGTCTCGGTGATTGGACGGTACAAGCAGGTTGCAGTTGGCGGTTGGGAAGCCACGGGGTTCCCGCAACATTCGGCGACGTAGTTCGTCTTTCTTGTCCCTCAGATAGACCATCTTCTCGAAGACTGTGTCACCACGGACATCATGAACACCCCCAACTATCACGCGAGCGTGCTGTCCCGATGCGTGCAGGTCTACAGCGTTGATCATGCTGGATAGTTTCATGCTTCGCACCTTCCAGTCAGTCAGATCGCATGCTAAGCAGCGATCGGGGTGGAATCCACCACACGATGGTGCCGGTCAGGAATCCACGCGACATCGCATTTGGCCACCCGCCGACTAGACCCACGGCGGAGGTGCCGCAACTCGGCTAGCGGGATACTCGCTCGCAGTGTGCTGGGGAAGGACGCCGAGGTAGCGCAGGTTGTGCGCATATCGCACGCATGGGCGACTTTTTGACACCTTCTAGACTCAGATGTAGGGTCAAGGTGTCCAGGCCACCGGTTTCCGCCGGTTTCCCACAAACGACATTTACCACTGACCATAGGGGTATAACTGACATGAAGCGATTGACAAGGGTATTGGCGTTGACGTTGACGTTGACGCTGATTGCTGCTGGTTGTAGCAGCGATGACGACGATGCTGCCACATCCGCTCCGGCGACGACTGCTGCTCCGGCGGCGACGGCTGCTCCGGCTGCTCCGGCGACGACGGCTGCTCCGGCGACGACGGCTGCTCCAGCTCCAGCGGAGGTGCTTCCGGAACTGATTGTCGCCATTGGTCAAGATATTCCGAGTCTTGATTCCCGGCTGCCAGGAGGTTCGGCTGGGTCAATCTCCGTCGTACGACATATCACGGAGCCGCTGGTCAGATATTCTGCTACAGCTGACGAAATCTTGCCGGTTCTCGCCGAGTCGTGGGAACAGATTGACGAACTGACGTGGCGCTTCAAGCTCCGTCAAGGGGTGACATTCCACAATGGCGCAGCGATGGACGCTGCCTCCGTGGTTTGGAGCGTCGACAGAGCAATTTCTGGCGTTGACTTCAAGCCATGGTTCTCGTGGGCTTCCTCCGGCGTTCTCGGTCCAGCAACCGAGATCGACCAGTACACAGTCGACTTAACGACGTTGGTACCGGTCGCCGGATTCCCCGCCGTTCTCGTTGCACTTGACATCTTTGATCCCGCACATGACGAAGCTGGGCTTCAGGGCACTGATCCTGTCGGCACAGGCCCATACGCATTCAACTCGTTTGAGCCGCGGTCACAGTTGGTCTTGGACAGCTACGCCGACTACTGGGGTGGCACGCCAAATTACTCGCGGATTACATTTCGCATCATCCCTGAGCAAGCAACTCGTGTAAATGCCCTGCTCACCGGTGAGGTCGACGCGATCAACTCCATCTCCGTAGAGGACATCGCGCGCATCGAGGCGTCCGACGACACCAAGATTGCAAGCTCGCCGACCACACGGCATGTCATGATCGCGTTGCGTAACGATCGAGCACCACTCGACAACACGCTTGTTCGCCAGGCGATGAACTATGCCGTCGACCGCGAAGCGATTACCAGCACGATCCTTTCGGGAATCGCTGTTCCTGTGGACGGGTTCTTTGCGCCCAGCATGCCGTACTCGCAGAACGACCTTGGACCGTGGCCCTACGATCCTCAGAAGGCAGCGGATCTGTTGGTGGAGGCTGGATACGACGGGGAACCTATCGTTATGGCCGTCGGAGCTGGGCGGTATCCGAGCGACGACCTAGTAGGTCTTGCTGTGGCAGAAATGCTAACGGACGCCGGATTCAACATCGACTATCGGGGTATTGATTACTCTACGATGCAAGCTGAGCTCGGACTCAAAGGTGACGCAGAGTATGACGCCTGGCTCCAAGGTTGGGGCGCCACGTTCCTAGATTCGGTAGGACAGATTCAGGGGTTCTTCCGAGGGCCGAACGAATCGGAATTGCCAGTCTTCTACAACAATGAAGATTACTTCGCTGCCGCAGATCGTTTCCATGCAGCAACGTCCGAAGATGAGCGTCGAGCTGCTGTCAACGACATGGAGACCATCGTATGGAACGATGCCGGTGGTCTGTTCCTCTATTTCCCAATGGACAACTTCGGCATTGCTTCGAACGTTCAGGGGTTTGAGGCCAGGTTCGATGAGTTCTTCATCTTCTCCGACACGACGAAGGAATAGACGATAAGGACAAACTCGGGAGACGAGCTGACCATATCTGGTCAGCTCGTCTCCCCGTTTTGTGGCTAGCCATACCCGCTAACGTTCGCAGACGCTCCAGGACTGGCGACTTTCCGTGAACCGAAGATACGTCCTACGCCGCCTTGTGCATGGCATTTTAATTCTGTGGCTTGTCACGGTCACTGTGTTCATGATGATTCATATCGTCCCTGGTGATCCTGCTCGCATGATGCTTGGCGATAGGGCACGGGAACACGATGTCGAAGAACTGAGAACGAAACTCGGCCTCGATCGCCCCCTTCCCGAGCAGTACATAGTTTTCGCGTCCGGTATCGTGGTTGGAGACTTCGGCGAGTCAATCCGTGCTCAACGGCCGGTTAGCGAACTCGTAAGCACCGCTCTCCCAGCAACCTTGTTGTTACTCGGTTCATCGCTCCTGCTGGCATTCACCGTCGGTATACCGCTGGGCGTTCTAGCGGGCGTTCACCGAGGGGGAATTGCCGACAAACTCGCGCTCGTTCTGTCGCTCATAGGTCAATCCGTTGCTCCATTCTGGTTGGGCCTGATGTTGATTTCGTTCTTCTCTGTGAAGCTCGGCATCCTGCCGACATCCGGAATCGGCGGCTTCCGGCATTTGGTTCTGCCGGTGCTTGCCTTGGCTCCTACGGCCATGGGGATGGTGCTTCGGGTAACTCGTGTGAGCGTTATCGAAGTGATGAACGAGAACTACATACGCACAGCGGTTTCCAAGGGCATGCATCCCATCACCGTTGTTTGGAAGCACTGCATGAAGAATGCCTCGATCCCTATCGTCACGGTGGTGGGACTCCAGATCGGATCATTGCTTGGAGGGGCGATCGTGACCGAAACAGTGTTCGCGTGGCCTGGCATTGGAAGGCTAGCCGTAAACTCTCTAATTCAGAGAGATTGGCCGGTGGTCAGGACCGTTGTATTGCTGTCAGCTATAACCCTCGTGATAATGAACTTCTTGATTGACATGACATATGCAGCCATCGATAAGAGGGTGAAATTCTGATTGAAATCACCGACGACGCTACGGAGGACACGCCTTTCGAGCAACAGGGCGTGATTGGTGAGCCGGAGGCAACGACGCTAAGCCGATTACACGAATCAGTACGAGTGCTTCGCGAACGGGGAGGATTCGCGATCCTGGGTCTCACGGTGCTGGGGTTGATTGTTGTTGGAGCAATCATCATTCCAGGAATCTCTCCCTTCGATGTAAACAACCAGGTTCTCACTGAGCGGCTGAACCCTCCAGGCTGGACGAACGACGCCGGACAAACGCACTGGTTCGGAACCGACTCATTGGGCAGAGACGTATTTACGAGGGCATTCGTCGGGGCCAGGTACTCGCTAGCTATCTCTTTCTCGGCCGTAGCCGGGGCATTGCTGATCGGGACGATCGCGGGCCTAGCAGCTGGGTACCTCGGCGGTGGGTTCGACAATGTGATCATGCGGATTGTTGACCTCCAATTGGCCTTTCCAGTCATGCTGCTTTCACTCGTACTCGTCGCGCTTTTGGGGGCGAACCTTTTCAACCTCGTCATTGTCTTTGTATTGACCGGGTGGCCGATCTTCGCTAGAACGATTCGCGCAAGCGCGTTGACACTGAGACAACGCGGCTTCGTGGAATCTGCGCGCGGTCTCGGAGCAGGTCGATTCCGGATAATGTTCCGGTACATTCTCCCCAACGCGCTCGGGCCGCTGATAGTCGTCGCGACGTTCGAAGTTGCCAAGGTTCTGATCTTTGAATCTTCGCTCAGTTTTCTGTCCCTTGGCATCCAACCGCCGACTCCGACATGGGGCAACATGATGTCCGAAGGTCGTTCGATCCTCGCCGTTGCCTGGTGGGTGACGTTCTTCCCCGGGATAATGCTCGTCTTGGCCGCAGCCTCCTCGAATATCGCTGGCGACGGGATCAATGCCATGGTCGATCCTCAGGTTCGCCGAGCCCGATGACTTCTCAAACGTCGAACCAAATCGGTACCGCAGGCGTCGGCAATCTCAATGGCGCTCGCAACCCGCTTCTGTCTGTACGAGAGCTTCGCACCGTTTTCCATGCGAGAGAAGGAACAGTTGTTGCTGTCGACGGAATCTCGTTCGACGTCTACCCGGGAGAGGTCTTCTCGATTGTTGGCGAGTCTGGCTCAGGAAAGTCCGTTACGGCGATGTCGATCATGCAGCTCATAAACCCGCCCGGAGAGATCGTGTCGGGTCAGATTCTGCTGGAGGAGGTTGACATGATCGGCATGTCAAAAAGCCAGCTAAGGAAACTGCGTGGAGCCGAAATGTCCATGATCTTCCAAGACCCAATGACCTCTCTCAACCCTGTGTATACGATTGGCAACCAACTCGGCGAACCGTTGAAAATCCACAAAGGCTATGGGAGAAAGGAAGCGCTGGAGGCTTCAATAGCAGCTCTTGCAGAAGTCGGGATACCCAACCCGAAGGATCGTATTAGGGACTATCCGCATCAATTCTCGGGCGGCATGCTGCAGCGGGTCGCAATTGCAATGGCGATGATCACCAAGCCGAAACTCGTAATTGCCGACGAGCCGACCACAGCTCTCGACGTAACGATTCAAGCGCAGATACTTGATCTTCTCCTCGGTTTATCACAAACGCATGGAACGAGCATTGTTCTCATTACTCACGATCTGGGCGTTGTGGCGAACGTGTCCGATCGGACGGCTGTCATGTACGCGGGCCAGATTCATGAAGCTGGTACCACAAGCGAGGTATTTGAGAACCCTCACGGACCCTACGTTTGGGGGCTGTTGGACTCGATTCCTCGACTCGAGGGAGATGTTTCCCAGAAACTTGCACAAATAACTGGCCAGCCGCCGTCGCCGTCTGAAGTTTTTCGCGGGTGTCACTTTGGTCCCCGCTGTCCTTATCAAGAGGGACGGTGTATCGAGAGCGAACCTACTGCCGTCTCAATTTCGCCTGGTCACACGGCCAGATGCCATTTCGCGGGTGCGTCTGGGTGGCCCAAGAAACGCACGGTTTCAGCACGAGAGCCGAGCCCCAATGGAGACTGAACCACCGTTTCGCTTCAAGACTCAGACCCAGTCGGATCAGGTGCCCTTGCTCGAGGCCAAGCATCTAACCAAAACCTTCGGGGGGAAACCCAGACGACACATCCTAAGTGGCGAGGCCGCGATCCGCGCTGTGGATGACGTCAGTTTTCATATTGACGCCGGTGAGACACTAGGACTCGTGGGGGAATCCGGATGCGGCAAGAGCACTACGGCTCGGCTTGTGATGCGACTGCTTGAGCCAACATCGGGATCAATCTTCTTTCAGGGGCGAGACATTACCAGTGTCAACCGAAGAGACCTGCGAGAGCTACGCAGTAGTATCCAGATGGTCTTCCAAGACCCATACGATTCTCTTCACCCGCGCATGCAGATCAAAGACATCCTGTCGGAACCTTTCCGGATCCACGGGTACCGCAACAAGCGGATAGTAAGAGACCGCATACTCGAGCTTCTCGAGCTCGTCGGTCTGGATCCTGCTCATCTCCAGCGATATCCGTTCGAGTTTTCCGGCGGACAACGGCAACGAATCGGCATTGCCCGGGCCCTTGCCCTTGAACCCTCCCTAGTGGTGCTTGACGAACCGGTCTCGGCTCTCGATGTGTCAATCCAGGCACAGATCCTCAACCTCCTCAAACGTCTTCAGCATGATCAAGGATTAACTTTCCTGTTCATCGCCCATGACCTCGCGGTGGTTCGGCACGTGTCTCAAAGAATTGCAGTCATGTACTTGGGGAAGATCGTGGAGATCGCCGATCGAGATCGTCTCTACCGCTCTCCCAGCCATCCCTACACCCAGGCCCTCCTCTCTGCGGTGCCCAGACCGGAGGTCTACAAGTCGACGTCATCAGATCGGATCATCCTTCGAGGAGAACCCCCATCACCTACTTCTCCACCAACAGGCTGTCGATTCAGTACCAGGTGTTGGCGAGCGGAGGACATATGTCGACAGGTTGAACCACAGCTTTTGGCTCAAACTGATGATGCGACTGCTGCGGTTGCGTGTCACTTCCCCGGACAGTGAGAACTGCCGAAATGGTCGTGTGCGAGGAAGTGCGCCGAACAGGTGAGGGAGCGGATAGCGGATGAACGAATCCTGCGTGCAACCTGGACGCGTTCGGCTGGCTCGGTGAATGATGGCCGCTATTTGCTCACTGACCCGCCGCGGAACCAAGTCAGCGGTGTTCCTATTGATCGACACCTCCGATGGGATCACCGGGACCATGTCGTTCGCTCCACAACACGACTGACGCAATGGCTCTCGGGGCAAGACGCC
>Ga0114996_10010387_pt1 | contig 10113 bp, 9 predicted proteins | sample ArcticOcean_MG_C_4_FD_87039 | JGI IMG/M metagenome (GOLD analysis project Ga0114996, IMG submission 87039) | Marine microbial communities from western Arctic Ocean - ArcticOcean_MG_CB4_134 | ecosystem: Environmental > Aquatic > Marine > Oceanic | place: Arctic Ocean: Canada Basin | collected...
AGGAGGGCTGAGAATTGGATGTAGCGCATGCGTATCATCTGCAGTAATGCTCCGGGATCTCGCCAGCGAAGGTTCGTCCTATACGACACGGTTTTGCGCGTCCGGTGTGGCGCTTGAGTCAACCATTCAGTTTGCCAGCATGTGCAGGACAGCAACCACCAAAATCAACCCTGCTGTGAGTGTCGCAGCAGCTATGATTTGCGCGGGCAGCTCGGGGCGGATTGCCGCGAACGGCTGCTTGGTGATCTGACCCTCGTCAGTCCCATCGTTCGAGTTGTGTAGTAGAACAATGCATCCGTTGAGCAGCGCGACTAACGGTAAGCTGATGAGTAGTACCCAGAGAGTCCAATAACGAACCGAATACCATGCGACAATCTCCTGAGCGAATTGCAGCGACTGTACATGGCGCGCCACGACGGCAGTCAAAAAGAGCGCCGCCGGAAAGATGAGAACTAGTTGGGTAGCAGCGACAATTCGTCTGTCCATAGCTCACTCTCCGGAACTTCTGGATGCGATCCAGTCCAACAAGAGAAAAGAGGCGGCGAAGTAAGGGAATATCCGGTACAGAGTATCACTTACTGAGTGGGACGACCTATCAACAGCGAGAAAGACCTGGCAACAGAACGCCAGAGTCAATGCTGTGAGGAGTAAACCTTGCCACGATGCGGGACGATAGATCCATCCTCAAGGAGAAAACCATTTCCTCACGGGTGAAGGCCCTTCGCTTATCAGTAACAGCCCTTCCTAGCGCACCTGCCAACACTGTTTTGCGCGTCCTGAGTCGCGGGTTTGAGTGGGGCGGGGCAGCAGAGTGAGTGTGAATCCCTCACACCGGCAGAATCTGGTTGAACCGAGCCCGGTGTCAACGCCGGGCGAAAATGTCCCAAAAGCGCCGACTGAAAATGTCCCACTCAGTCATAGAGGAGACGAGCCTCGTTAAGTCGTTTTCTTCCTCCTCCCCCCACCCCTGGGTGTGGCGGAGGTCTGCTCCCGGGGTGGTGGTTGGAGAACTTTGGAGAGGTCGGTATGCGGTCGCATGCGATAGCTGTTGCCGCGGATGTTGTAGACCCTGCGGCCGCTCTGGGCTGCAGCAATGGCGAGGCTCATCGCGAGATGCGTCTTTCCGACACCGGGCGGGCCGAGGAAGATGACGTTCTCCTTGCGCTGCAAGAACCCGAGCTCGTGCAGGGAGTCGACCTGCTCGCGCTTGATCGAGGGCTGAAAGCTGAAGTCGAAGTCCTCGAGGGTCTTGATGGCCGGCAGCCGCGACGAACGCATCGCGGCCTGCAGCCTACGGTTGTTGCGCAGCAAGATCTGCGAACCGAGAAGCTGCTCGATCGCTTCAGAGGCCGTGACGCCTCCGCCATCGACTCCGATGAGGACGTCATCCAAAGCCTCCAGGGCACCGGGCAGCTTGAGGTCCGCGAGCTGCGTCCGGATCCGGATGGCAACTTAGGGCGGATAGGCGGCATCCGCTCGCGTTTGGAGGACCCTGGCAGCATCTTGCTCGCACGAGCAATCCCGTCCACCGCCCAAGACCATGCCCGACATCACTCGCACCCTACTGAGCATGTTGCTGACGAGCGTGCTTTTCTCTGCAAACGCCCACGGGCAGCGTTTCGATCACGAAGACCAGTATCTCGCGCTGAGCGGCCTCACGGAGCTGAAGGCGCGCACGATCGTGCAGTGGGACATGGCAGTGACGATGCGCGGCGGCACAACCCTTTCGGAATTTGAACGCGACCTCGAGAGCTCCTTCGCACTCGAGCTGCTCGATATTGGCTTGACCCTAGACGAGACGGCTCCGGTTCGGTTGGACTGCGTAGTGAGCCTGACGTACGTGGAGGACGCCAATGCGACGGTGACCGTATCGCGCACCGTCAGGCTCTTGAGGCCAGACGACCCGGAAGAACCCCTTGGCCGCTGGACCGTCGGCTGGTCCAGAGGCGAGACGAGCATGACGGGCCGGGACGAGCTCTCAGGGTCTGAAGTCGGCGGTGACTGCGGCGCGGTCCTTGGACTGAATTGGCGGCGAGCCAACCCCGAGGGATGATCATGCACACACTGCGCGTCCTCACCGTCGGCCTTCTCCTGCTCACCGCAGCTTCGTCCGCGGAAGCACAAATCCCCAGCCAGGAACCGGACTCCACCGGAGTCTATGAGTCCGCGCGGCATCGCTTCCGGGTCGTCACCGTCGTGGAAGACCTCGAGTATCCGTGGTCGATGGCGTGGCTGCCGACGGGTGAGCTACTCGTCGTGGAGCGCCCGGGTCGGCTTCGCATCGTTCGTGACGGAGTGCTGGACCCGAGTCCCATCCCTGGGTTTCCCGCCGTGTATCGTGAACGCGGGCAGGGCGGCTTTATGGACGTTCTCCCTCATCCAGACTTCGCGCAGAATCGGTTGCTCTACCTGAGCTATGGCAAGCCGAACACGAACGGCTCGATGGGCACGACGACAGTGGTGCGAGGCCGATTCGAGGGTGACCGCGTCGTCGGTGTCGAGGAGATCTTCGAGTCCGTCGCCTGGCATGGAAACAACAACCACTTCTCGGGGCGGATGACCTTCGACCTCGAGGGGCACCTCTATGTTGCAGTCGGCGACCGGCAGGCGGCGCCCAACCTGCTCGCGGACCACCCCTCGCAGGATCTCACCAACCACATGGGCACGATCGTGCGCTTGCACGATGACGGAAGGGTGCCGTCGGACAACCCGTTCGTCGGCCACCCCACGGCCCTTCCGGAGATTTGGAGTTACGGGCATCGCAACATGCAGGGACTGGCGATCGATCCCGGCTCGGGCGCCGTCTGGTCGAACGAGCACGGTCCGCGGGGTGGAGATGAGTTGAACCTCGTCGTGCCTGGCCGGAACTACGGCTGGCCGGTCGCCTCCCATGGTATCAACTACGACGGCTCGGTCTTCACAGCGGACGAAAACCTTCCTTGGATGGAAGCCCCACGCTTCGTTTGGACCCCGTCGATCGGGACCTCGGGCATGGTCATCTATTCTGGCGATCGCTTCCCTTGGTGGCGGGGCAACGCCTTGGTCGGGGGCATGGCGGGAGAGCGGCTCGTTCGTGTCACGGTCATCGGCCAGCACGCGGTCGGAGCAGAGACGCTCCTGCACGAACAGCTCGGCCGTATACGAGACGTGCGTGAGGGTCCGGATGGATTGATCTACCTCGCGCTCGAAGATGCGGACGGAGCCCTGACCCCCATCGTTCGGCTGGAGCCGGTCGAGGGAGAGGTTGCGCCGCCACTAGGTGACTCCATCACCCACTTGGATCTCCGGGACACGACAGCGGGAAGACTACTACCATGAGAATACGGCGACGCTGGAGTGTGATTGTCCTGGGCTGCGGTTTATCCGGTGCCATGACTGCCTGCGCCGAAATCGACGAGGCCGGGGCGGCCTCGGCTGATGCGTCGGACGCAGCAGTCAAGGACGACGGCTGGTACCCGCACGAGGGTGCTCGCATGGAATACATGGTGCAGATTCGCTTCGGCGACGAGCTCGACGATAAACGGCCGAGCAATGCGATGCCCGCGGGGTGGAGATTCGGTCGGGTCTCCGCAGTCGCCACCGATTCGCAGGGGGAGGTCTACGTCTTCCACCGGGGCAGCGAGGCCGATCCGATCGTCGTCTTCGACGCGATGGGCACGCGGATGCTGCGTAGCTGGGGCGCGGGCATGTTCACGAACCCGCACGCGATCCGCGTCGACGCCGACGACAACGTGTGGGTTACCGACAACGGCGATCACCGGGTGATGAAGTTCAGTAAGCAGGGCGAACTCCTTCTCCAGCTCGGCACGAAGGACGTGCCCGGCACCACGCCCGATCTGTTCAACCGTCCAGCGGACATCGCGTTCTCGCCGTCTGGTGACTTCTACGTGGCTGATGGTTACGCGAACTCGAGGGTTGTGCGCTTCTCCTCCGACGGTACGTACAAGGGCGAGTGGGGGACCCCTGGCACCGGCCAGAGTGAGTTCCACCTGGTGCACTCGATTGCGGTCGACTCGCGGGGCACCGTCTATGTGAGCGACCGAGAGAACAACCGCATCCAGATCTTCGACGCCGACGGCGAGTACCTGCGAGAGTGGACCCACCTGGGCACGACGCAGAACCTATCCATGACGCCCGACGACGAGCTGTGGATCATCACCCACCGCAACAATATCGAAACACTCACGTACGACACGCTCGCGGGCCGCATCATGCGAGTCGATCCCGAGTCGGGTCGCATCCTCGGCTCGATGGAAAGCCCTGGACACTGGATCGACGTCGCCCAGAATGGAGATATATTTATCGGTAGCCTGACCGGAAACGTCTTCCGTTGGTATCCGAGGTGGCTGACCGAGGGCGCTAGTGCGACCGAGGGGATCGTAGGTGGCTGATATTCACGAGGACCGTACATGAGCGCGACCGCAGTCGATCGATTGAACGCGGCACTGAGTCGAGGCCTGTCTGAGATTGGAACTACATGATTGATCGACCGCCCTACAGAATCCTGGTCGTCGACGACGAGCCAGACTTCCTCGTCCTGCACGCGAGCTACATCAAGGCACTTGGGTACGACGTGGAGACGGCGGCGGACGGGATCGAGACGCTCGAAAAGCTACCTCTCGATATCGACATGATTCTGCTCGACGGGAAGATGCCCGGCATGGACGGATTCGAGGTCGCACGGCGGATTCGTAGCATGCCCGAGTACTCCTATGTGCCGATCGTGATGGCCACGGGCCTGACCAAACCCGAGGATCGGCGGCGCGCGTTGGAAGTCGGCATCAACGACTTCGTCACCAAGCCCCTCGACCCGCAGGAGCTCGGACTGCGGGCACGCTGGCTTCTGGATTTCAAGGCGGCCCACGATCGCCTCGCGGAGCACAAGTCTGAGCTGGAGCGCTCGGTCGAGCGAAAGACGAAGGCGCTGAGACACGCCCTCGAAGAAACGAGCGAGGCGAAACGGCTCATCTATGAAGGCCACCTCGACACGATCCGCCGGCTCACCATCGCCGCCGAATACAGGGACCATGCCACAGCCAGTCATATTGAGCGGGTTGGGCTCTGCTCGGAGATCGTGGCGGCGAAGATCGGCCTCTCGCCGGGAGAAGTGGAGACCATCCGGCACGCGGCGCAACTCCACGATGTGGGCAAGATCGGGATTCCAGATCACTTGCTGTTGAAGCCGGGCCCGCTCGACGACGACGAGTGGGTCATCATGCGCTCGCATGCGGCGATGGGTGCCCAGATCCTGACTCAATCCACGTCGCCCGTAATGCAGATGGGCGAGAAGATTGCGCTGGCCCACCACGAGAAATGGGACGGCAGCGGATACCCAAACGGTATCGCTGGAGACCTAATTCCGCTGGAGGCCCGGATCTGTGCGGTTGTGGACGTCTATGATGCGATCACCATGGACCGCCCCTACCGCCCTGCGATCTCGAAGGACCACGCCCTCGAGATGATGCGAAAGATCGACGGGAGCCACTTCGATCCCGAGGTGCTCAACGCGTTCTTGGAGTCGCTGGCCGACATCCGTGAGGTCCAGACGGCGCATCGCTGATCGAATCAGTACCCCCGGTTGAGGTCCACCACGTTCAGCATTCGCTCTCCCGCGATGTAGCGGCGCAGGTTCTCACGATACAGAAGAAACTGGTTGTCGCGATATCGGTTCGAGTAGTCCGACACATGCGGCGTCATGACGACGCGCGGCATGTCCCAGAGTTCGAAATCCCCCTGAGGCATGTCGTCCGTGCCATATCCCGCGATCGCTCCTGAGGCGAGGGCCGCTTTCAGGTCGTCCCAGTTGATGACCGGTGTGCGCACGACGCTGACGAAGTAGGCGGTCTCCTTCATCGAGTCGAAGAACCTGGCGTCGAACATGCCCTCCGTAGCGGGCGTCATGGGTACCGCTGCGAACACGACATCGGCTTCGCCCGCGAGTGTGTACATCTCGTCCGACAGTCCGACATACTCCACAAAGTCGGGCCCTGGCGTGCGCGTATTGCGCGTTGCGATCACCCTCATCCCCAGCGCGTGCGCGAGGCGACCCACCTCGGTCCCGATGCTGCCCAGGCCGACGAGCAGGAGTGTGTTGTCTTGGAACTCCCGGTCGAGGTTCGCGTCCTTCACCACGTCGGTAGTGGTCCGCCCCCACACGTGATCTCTCTGCCGGTCGCGGTGGATGTCCATGCCGCCGATCAGCGATAGGATGATCGTAAGAGAGTGCTGGGCACTAGCCGGCGCGGTCATGCTGCGGATGGACGTCGCGAGAATATTGTTCTCCTGCAGGAACGCATTGGTCTCCGGCGCCTCGTCGCCGTTGGTGAAGCATCCATCGACCCCTACGCTACCAGACTGGATCCAGCGGGTCTCCGGTCCGATCACAGCTACTGTGCCCGCGCTGCACCCGAGGCCCATGACCACCTGTGCATCGGCCAGGACGCCGCGCTCCACTGCATCGCGCTGATCCCTCACGGGGATGAGTTCGACCCCCGGCGCGACGGCCTGTAGAAAGGCAATGCGCTCGTCACGGACGTCCCACTCCTCGGGTAGCACGACCACAACCTTGGTGGGTGGAGCCCAGCCCGGCATGTCGCGTGCGGGCACTTCACTTTCCCGGAGGTCGAACGCGCGCACCAGCTGTTCCGGCGTGAAGTCTTCGTACGAGCCGCTCGGCAGGCCGTCGGGCTGAGGTAGGGCCTCGGCCTGAGGCGGCCCGTCGGGGGCGGGAGAGCAAGCGATGGCAAGGGCGCACGAGCCGGCCATCGCTAACCTGGCCGCTCGGGGCTTGGGGTGCTGCAGCGTTGTTGATATCACGACGTCCCGCTTTGTCAGAGAGTTCACGTGTGGTTTCTTGCGAGCTCGACCTCTCGGGGCTGTGTGCCCGATGCTCGGGAACGAGCCCCGTCCCCCGTTAAGAGGTGTGGGATGTGCCTGTCCCGCAAGGCGACATGCGCTGCCGTCTGACTCGCCCTACTTTGTGGGCCTGATGTCCTCAAGTCGGAGTGCCCGGTGATCAAGCTCGCTCGTGCGGTGTCGTCGTCTACGTTTGTCGTCCTTTTGCTCACGTCGGGTGCGGCCGCGTTACACGCCCAGGACTCCGGTGCGGCGCTCCAGGTGACGCGTCTCGCAGCGTCCTCGAGCGATCTCGTGGTCACGCGTGGTGAGTCCGTACCTCTCACGATCACCGCATACGATGCCTCCGGTGGGGTCGTCGAGGCCCCGATCAGGATCACCGGAGCCCGGGAAGGCGTCACGTTCGAGGACGGCCGAGTGTTCGGCCTCGCGGCGGGGGAGTTCGAGATCTTTGCCTCCGTGGCGCTCCCGGCCGATGCTGGACGGGAGCCGGTGCAGCTCACCATCCCGGTCACTGTGGAATGGCCATCGATCTCGCGCGTGGAAATCGCGTCGACGCACGAGCAGCTTTTCACGGGCACGACGATGTTGCACACGGCCACTGCCTTCCACGCCGATGGCACGACCCGCCCGGCGGCGGAGGTCCGCTGGACGAGTGGGGCCGCCTCGGTCGCCACGGTCGACCGGTACGGATACGTCACGGGGGTCTCGGAGGGGTCCTTGACCATTGCGGCAAACGTGGAGGGTGTGTCGGCTGACATGGCATACGTAGTCACGCCATTTCCCGCAGCCTCCTTGGAGATTGTTGGGGGGCTGGAAGAGGTGCGTACGGGGGATGTACAAGAATTCGAGCTCCGGGCGACCGGCTCCAGCGGCCAGACGCTGACCGACATCCCTGTGACTTGGACGCTCGCGTTCCGCGGAGCGGAAGGCATCATTGCACCTGCGGCGCCCGGACAGATCGACGAAGGGCGGATGGTCGCGGATGTGCCCGGCATCTACACGGTCATGGCCAGCGCTGGAGGATTCTCCACGACACGACGCTTCACGGTGACGCAGCGCGATGTCGTCCAGCAGGTCAATGTCGTAGGCCAGGGCCGGCAGACGACTCACTATACGAGCGACCTGTGGGTCTTCGAGGGTGTGGACGGCCGTGATTATGCCATGACGGGCGCGAGACAAGCCGAGAGTCACGCCTTCGTCTGGGACGTGACGAATCCGGCTAACATCTTCAAGACCGACTCCATTCAGGTGGACGCTCGGTCCGTGAACGACGTCAAGACTTCACCCGATGGGCGCTACGGGGTCATCTCTCGAGAAGGCGCATCGAACCGGCGCAACGGAATCGTCATTCTGGACCTTGCAGACCCCGCCCACCCGACCATCGCATCGATCTATGACGAGGGCCTCACTGGGGGCGTGCACAACGTATTCGCGATGGACGACTATCTCTTCGCTCTATCAGGTGGAGACAAGTACATCATCCTGGACATGACGGACATCGAGAATCCCACCTACGTCAGCGAGTACGACCATCCGAACAGCCGCATCCACGACGTGTGGGTCAACGACGGGATCGCCTACTCAGCCGAATGGGGCTCAGGAGTGGTCATGGTGGACGTCGGGAACGGCCGTTGGGGAGGCTCGATCGAGAACCCGCAGTTGATCACCTCCTACAAGCTTCCCAGCGACGCTACGCACGCGGTCTTCCCCTACAGGTCTGAGTCCACGGGCAAGCAGCTGCTCTTCGTGGGTGACGAGATCACCAATCGTCGCGGGAAGGCGTGGCAGGGGAACGGTCCCGATGTGCGAATGGCCTTCGATCCCGAGACGGGACGCGGTGGCTACCCCAGGGTCACGTCTGGATACATCCAGGTACTGGACCTCACGGATCCGGAGAACCCGGAGATGATCGCCCGCTACGAGGTCACGGAGTACGGAACCCACAACATCTGGGTGGAAGACGACGTCCTCTATCAGGCCTACTACGAGGGGGGTATGAGGTTGGTCGATGTGTCCGGCGAGCTGATGGGCAACCTCTACACGCAGGGGCGGGAGATCGCGGTACACAAGGCCAACGACCCGCAGGCGTGGATCCACAATGCGCCGGCTGCATGGGGCGTGATCCCATACAAGGGGCACGTGTTCTTTTCGGACATCAGCAGCGGACTTTGGTCGGTCAAGCTGGAGCCGAAGGGGCGCCCGGTGTCATAGCTGCGGGGCACGCTCCACAATCAGCGTCGGGCCCTCTGTCCGGCCTTCCTGACAGGCCGGCGCCACGCGCGGTGCTTCTGCGGTCAGTCTGATCTCGGTTCCGTCGAGTGAGGAACCCCGGGTGAGGTCTGCCCGGACGCTCACGTAGCAGGCGGCCGGGTCGATGAGCCTGAAGACAAAGCCACCCAAACCGTTCGTAGTGGTTTCTTCGGGAAACTGGATATCGCAAAGAACCGCGCCGCAGAAGTCCTCCGCCCCTTCGGCAAGGAACAGGGAGACTCTCGCGCCCGGAACCGGAATGGTGGCGGTGCGGGTGCTGTCGGTGTACTCCAGCACGAGCCCCTCGACCCTCGTTTCCCATGGTGGGATGAGCTCGACAGGGGAGTCGCAGGCGAATAAAACAGCGAGGGCCAGAACGCTCGCGATGCCCAACGGTCTTGTCATTAGAGTCCCCACGGCTTTCCCACTCATGGTGCTGCCGCTGGCCTACCGTCCCCCGCTAACTAGCGCCTGGAACTCGGCGTCGCCCCGCAAACCCGCGAACGCATCGCTGTCGGCCGCTCGCTCCTTGTAGTCAACATTTCGATCGATTGCGAGGGTGAGTGTAACCAACGCACTCGGGTTGCTGCCCGCGCGCGCGTACATCTCGGCGAGCCCAAACAGATAACGATCGCTCTCCGGGGCTAGCGCCACGGCTTTCCGTGCTGCTCGAAGTGCTTCGGCCATCTTTCCCTCCTGCGCCAGCTCAGTCGCCAGTCTCGATTGGTTACGGGAGACTGACATGTTCATCAGACGGCGGATCTCGACGAAGGGCGTCGGGTGGTCGTCGACTCGCACGTCGATCCAACGGTCGGTTGTACGGCCGGAATCCCCGATCGGCTTGACGATCAGGATCCCTCCGGACTGTTTGCCGCGAGCATCTCCGCCCGCGGCCTGGCCGGCGTCCAGCGCGGCCATCATACGCTCGGCGAGCACGCCTTCCGTCCCTTCGAACGCCCGCGCCATCTCACGTACGACCGCTTCCCCAGCAAGGATGTTGCCCTG
>Ga0114996_10010389_pt1 | contig 10111 bp, 19 predicted proteins | sample ArcticOcean_MG_C_4_FD_87039 | JGI IMG/M metagenome (GOLD analysis project Ga0114996, IMG submission 87039) | Marine microbial communities from western Arctic Ocean - ArcticOcean_MG_CB4_134 | ecosystem: Environmental > Aquatic > Marine > Oceanic | place: Arctic Ocean: Canada Basin | collected...
AAATGGCGACATACTCAAGTCAGGCAGTTGGAAGGCTCCTGCACCTAACGGTGTCAGAGGCAACATTTTTGAAGATGATTTTGGTGCCAGTCGTGTAAACGAGTATGGTGCTTCTTATATAAACGGACCGAGGTGGTAATAATGGCACAGATTTTTCGTCAAGATAACACTACCTTATTTCTCTGTAGTGATTGCCTGAGAGATTTAGGCCCTGTACCTGGTTCATGGTTTGAAGATCCACAAGCAGAGTGTTCGGTATGTGGTGAGATAGACCTCCAAACCCGAGAGGAGATGGACGAGTATCATCATCATATGTCGAACCTGCAATACGAGGATGAATATGGGGATGGTCGTTTTGATGACGATCCTAATCCATATCATGGTACATATAATGAAAACTGAACCTAACAATAAGGATGTGGTGCGCAAGCGTCGCAACTTTGTTGCTAAGCACGCCCGTAAGTTTAACAAAAGTGCGATACATAAGGATCGTACTAAATACTGTAGATCAAAGGAGTGGAAATATGACAGCATCTCTGAAGGTGGGTGACATCGTGGAGCTGCAACCGACTAATCAACGCAATAGGCAATTGAGAAGTCAAGAAAAAAAATACTTGTGGGAGGTCATTAAAATTGAACCGACCCAATGTTTTAAGAATGAAGAAGGTATTTACATTAAGCACGTTGGGTCTAGTCATGAACGGTGGGTTCAGCGCAATGATGTTTCGATTAATACATATAGGGAGAACCTAGATAATGAGTAGTGGTAGAGTAATAGATTTAAAGGGTCCACAGGGTAATGCTTTTCAATTGATGGCATATGCAGATGATTTTTTACGACAGATGGGGCGCAGGGATGAGATGGACGCCTTACAGACTGAGATGATGTCCGGTGATTATGACAATTTGATTCGCATATTTGAGGAAAACTTTGGTGATTATGTTGAATTGGTCGGCAAGCCAGGAGATGATGATGCCTAATGGAAATGATAAAACTATGGAAGAATTTTTAGCTCGACGAGAATCAGAGGGTACTGATAAAGATGCCCTATGCCCTCATTGCGGCCTTACGGGAAATATGAGAGAACTTGTAGAACACCATAGTATATGTCCAGCACTACAGGAAGACGATGATGAGTGAAGAATTACGACCAGACCCCTGGTCTACATTAAGTCCAGAGGCTCAAGAGGCTGGAAATGAATTGTGGGATTTACTGTATCATCACTATACCTTAGCAGAATTTTATGATGACCTTTGTATGCATCCATGGTATTCTGGTTATAATTCTTCAAAGAAAATAGATACTATCATTGAATATAATGGTGTAGAGTATGAAAATCTGTATGTGACATATAAGACATGGATAGACTCTGGTGCACCTTATGATGACAAACCTATACGACCAGACGATGTATAAGCGGGTATCGTATAGTGGTAATACCTCAGCCTTCCAAGCTGATGCTGGGAGTTCGATTCTCCCTACCCGCTCCAAGAGGTTCCTTAGTGTAGTGGTTAACACGCCGAGATCAGGGGTTCAAATCCCCTAGGGACCGCCAATTTAAAAAAGGAGAAGTGAAATGGAAGCTTTATGTTTAATTATGCTAGTAGCTGCATTATTAGTTTTTGGAGTATAAGATATGAATGATGAACGATTGAACGGTCCTGAGATAGAGGAGTTACACGAATTTGTAATGGATGTCATTGGTGATTATATTGATTTTGAACATAGTTTTCCCGAAGATACTAGAGAAATGGAAGGCAACGCTGATGAAGGTGATGACCTAGAGACAATGACCTTATATGATACTGATGGTCGCTTTGAGGTCACCATAGAACGTGGTTATAAGCAACGTGGTATGAATGGTGATGAATACGTTTACGATGTTAATTATCAAGGCACGCACATTGAAGGTGACTATGATGCCTATGCGAGTTGGTTAAAAAGAACTTGGCCTGGTGTATATGAAGAAGCGCTTGATGAGTGGAAGATGGTCAATCCGGATCGAATCACACCCGAAGATAAGAAGGTAGATAGCAGATTAGCCCTTAAAGGAGCACAGTAATGAATACAGAAGAAGAAATAATCGTTGACCCACTTGAACCTGTTTTTGAAGGACCAAACAAGGACGATGGTGATCAAGCTAGATTTGAAGAAATAACATGGCCTGCGTACAAAGGTATAGTAGATTCGGTAGAAGGTTTCTTTAAGATGATAACCGATGATCAAGTGAAGGAGTTAGATGTAGTTTTAGATCGTCTAGGTCACACGCATTTCCAATTAAACTGGAAAGGTCGTGTTGTTGAAGAATTAGAGCATAGAGGCCTAAAGGTTAAGAGAGAAATCAAGAACCTTGATGGTATGAAGAAAGTAAACTTCGATCCCGACCCCGGTGCTGTCGAGGATTATGAATTAATGTCTGCTGATGCTATCGGCACTGATATATCTGGTGTTCTAAAATGAGTGCTAATATAGATGTATTCAGTCCGCCTCGCAATAGTACACTAACAAGTAAGGTAGATAAACGAATAGAAGAGTTAGAACAAGCTGTATCCAAGTTATCGTTACAAGTATCAAGATTACAAAGTGACGTAAAAGAGGATCCATGGAAGAGACCAGGACATCCTTGGAATCAATCACGAAATCCTCGACATTTGCCTAAGTGAGATGGAACTACTAATACTAATACTATTCGTAGGTCTAGCACTAGGTACGATTATACTACATCCGATTAAAACGATCAAGTATGCGGTATTAAGTATTTTCGTACTTTTACTAGGTATACTAGGTACTATGCTATTACTAAGCATACCAATATACTTCTTCACCTTCCTATAAACTCAGAAAGAAAGAGCCATTAAACGGAAGATCCGACCCTCCTTATTCAGTCAACCAGAGAGAGAGATATCAACATGTCCCCAGAACTTTGTGGTGCTATAATAGCAATAGGCATCCTCACGCTCGCAATAGCACTAATAATTATTATATTTTAAAGAGAGAGAAGTACCATAGAGTATATAGCCAATACGAGTAGACCTAAGAATCCGAATCGAAGAATCTTACCTATCAATAAGTAAGTACGATACGACATACCTTTATTACCTCGCTTCTTCCAATAAGTATTCGCAGAGGCAACAACCTTTCTACCAGGGTCTTTTAAATTTGACACGATGCCATGTACGCTCATGAAAGTAATATAAGAACATTTTAGTAAATACTTCAATAGATGCTATAGAGACAGCCCAATGAAAGAATCCAGTAATTAACCAAGAGATAATGAATGTATCAGTAGTCGCTAGTATACGCCATGATATAGTCTTATAGATAGACCGTATTTTAGATACACGAATAATCTCACCAGCCTCCCATTGATACTGAGTTTGTGATGATTTCCAATAGCCTTGTTTGTTGATTTGATCTGTGATATCTTGTACAACCTTATTATCTATCTTTTTCATGTAGAAATAATCTTAATGGATAGGCTATGACTCTCAAAGAAATGTAAAATCCAAATCAAAAATCCTAAACATGAGAATATTAATACAGTAACCGTCATATCGCTTATCAATCTCTTAGTTTCTTTAGATAACTTTCTCATACAATTCCCCCTTGCGTGAATAATGTATAAATGTGTCAAAAAGTGTAGTTAAGTGTTATATGGCAGGACAAAGGAATGATACACCTGAGAGTATTGTATCTCAGCGTGGTCAATTGCAGTCTTTAACGAGTATTTATGATTTTGTCAAGATTTTTTTGGGCATATCTGGTTATGTCGCATTTACATATGGAATAGTCGCTAAATCGCTTGCAATTTTGCTCAGGATGCCTTACCATTATGTTATAGATCATTGATTCCGCTAGAGAAACTAAGCATATTCCCGAAAAGTACTTGACAGGTCACCCAAAATCGTGTAGCATTATAGATGTAGAGTACGCTATGAGAATAAGAGAAAGACCTCAGAGAACAGATATAGTAAATATCGAGGACATCCAAAAGACCATATGAATCAAGTACTTACAACGGTTAAAACCTTAATTCTAGGGTATAATTGTCCTTGTGAAGCATCTCGAAACTCAATGGAATCAATGACTTACGGAAGCGCTTGCAATCTAGCGCCAGCTGTGGTATAATACTATTATGGAATCAAGAAACGCCCTCCCCACTAATCAACTATATTAAGGACTACTTATATATGAAACCCCTCTCTCATTCAGGCAAATCTCTACTCTCTGGCATGTCACCCCGCCCCACTGAATCCTTAGATACTGCTGTAGCTGAGTATCTTGCTTCTGGTGGTACTATTACTATGGTGCCTGCTAAGAAAGTTCGCAAGCATAGCAACTATACTAAATCGCATCAGTTTGGCGGCCGCTTCTCACAGTACAATGTGGGTGGTAAGAATCGTCTACGTGCTGCAAGGAAATCTGCTTAATACAATGCCCATTACTGAAGAAATATTTGTTGAATTCCTTACGGAACACCAAATCAATACTGCTGCTGAACTCGAAGAATTCTCACAGAACATCCATCTCCTTATGATGGAACCTAATATCCCATTGGCGGTGATTAACTAATATGAAATCATACGGACACGGCACTTCACCTATCACTATGGACATGGGCTGCTTTAAAATTCAATATCGTGAACCTATCTGTGGTGGTAACAGGCTAGCTATCCATAAGACTCGCACAGTACTTGGTGCTGTCGCTGAGTTTAATACGCTTGAACGTACAAGTGGTTTTGATACTCCTATGAGAGTAGAACGAATTGATACCTTCGGGAATCATACTGACACATGGTTGTTGGATGGTCGTTATGACATTCCTCGACATCACTGGAAGCATACACGATGAGCCGTATTAGTGATAAATGGATGTACTTGATTTTTGTTGTAATGTTTGGAGCTGTGATTGCTGTGGCTGATATGAATTGGCCTTCGCACATGGGGCCTTCTAATGTCTTAGCAGACGCCCTTGTAGGAATGTTCAAATAGGGCAGTGCTAAAAGGGTAACCCTACTAGAGGACTCAACCCAATGTGCCTTACATATACCATAAAGTGAATCCGATTTCCATTCAATCAAAAAAATCCGCCGGAGCAAAAATTCTCCTGGAGACTCCTTTCATATTGAACCTTCGAGCTTACTCTAAGGCATGTGTGGAAGCAGATAAGATCAAACGCAGCAACAAGGTGAGTGTGAAACACCTTCTTGGTACGTTTAATTCAAGTAGTTCGGATGCTGTGTATTCTGTTTATTCTAATGGAACTTGCACCTGTCCGGGCTATACGTTTAGACGCAATTGTAAACATATTAAGGAACATTTCTAATATGAGAGAAGTAAAGGCTAAATTAGCTAAGTTACTTGCGGAAGAGAATATTCAGATCCGTCATATGGCTGGTGCTGAGACTGCTTCGTTTGATGTTAAGAAGCGTATACTGACATTGCCTGTTTTTAAGGATATGTCTGCTACTCTTTATGATCTATTGACTGGTCATGAGGTTGGTCATTCATTATATACTCCGTGTGATGGTTGGGAAGCAGCTATTGTTGAGGATGGTGTTAATAAGCACATTTTAAACATTGTTGAAGATCCCAGGATTGAACGGAAGATTAAGAATCGCTTTCCCGGGTTACGGAAGTCATTTATTGATGGCTATCGTGAGTTGATGACACGTGGATTCTTTGGTGCTGATTTGAACTACAACAAGATGAATGTCCTTGATCGTTTGAATATGCATTTCAAGGGTGGACCGAGTCTGGGAGTGCCATTCGATAAGAGTGAGCAGTGGATGATTCGTTTGGTTGAGAACACCAACACCTTTCAAGACGCAGTGGACGCTGCCAAGGTTATTCAGATGGCTTATACTGACCTTGAAGATGCCGAGACTAGTTTTGATGAGTTGCGTTATGGATCGGGCGAAGCATCCGATGACGACGAGCAGGAAGATTCAGATACTGATTTCGGAGATCAAAACACTCTACCTTCTAGAGGATTAAATCAGGATGATTATGATCCAGCTGACTTTGATTCAGAGGATCATGATATCAGTGAAGGTGAGATTGAAACTCAAGAGCAATATGATTCTACTATTGGCGAATTAAACAAAGATAACGTACGGGAAAGATTCTATTTTGGCTTGCCGAAACCTATCGTTAAGAATCTGGTGATAGATCATAAGAAGGTACGCAAGGAACTCAGTGAGATTATAGAATCAGGCTTTAAACTAATCGACGAAAATGATTATGAATATGCTTCGTATTATGGTCGTCGTGGGAAAGCAATACCTAATAAAGATTTCTTCCAGGCTGATTATAATAAGTTCCGTTCACAGTCCCAGAAGATTATCAATTACATGGTCAAAGAATTTGAACGTAAGAAGGCAGCTGAGGAGTATAAACGTACATCCGTCTCTAAGACTGGTGTGCTTAATGTCAATGCCTTACATGCTTACAAGTATGAGGATGATTTATTTCTTAAACGTGCAATTATTCACGATGGTAAGAATCACGGACTGATTATGTTACTTGATTGGTCTGCTTCGATGAGTCATCACATGGAAAACACCATGAAGCAGTTGTTATCACTTATATGGTTTTGTAACAAAGTAAATATTCCGTATGAGGTCTATGCCTTTACATCTACTTACGAGTGTGATGCATTTAAGTTGTGGGATAAACAGATTATAGATAAAGATGAATATTTGAAGCGTGTGGAACAAAGTTCGCAACCTGATTGGAAATATAAAGATGCAGATGCATACTTTGAAGGCAATAATGATTTTAAGTTGCTTAACATTGTTTCATCACGGTCATCTGTTGCTGAATTAAATCAAATGTTATTTAACCTGTATGTTTTTGCTACGTCACATCGTCGTTATGGACACAATGCAATGGCATGGGGTAAGTATGGTTTATCTAGTACACCACTCGTTCAGGCGATGGTTGCTATGCAGCACATTGTACCAAGTTTTCGTGATCACTATAAATTGGATAAAGTGAATTTCATTTGCTTAACTGATGGTGAAGCGAATACCTGCATCAGTGCCTTCTATGATGAATACAAGGAAAACATTGACGATAGAAAACACTGCTATTCGTTTGCTAATCGTAGAGCTGATTGGATCTTTGATGACCCAATGACTCGCAAACAGTGGAACATTCATCATAACAGCCATTATCGTATGTACAATGGTGAGGAAGAGTATCGTTGGTTAGTTCGTTTACTGAAACATCGATATGGTATCAACACGATTGGAATCTTCCTTGATTCTGGTAACAGAGGTCTGACACGTGGTACCCTTGAGAAGTATTTGGGATGGTACTCTTACAATAGAGATGCACATAAGAAGGCTAGACTAGAAGCTCGAAAAGAAGGGTTTGCAACTGTCCGAACGGCAGGGTATGATGAGTACTATCTGATCCCGATGGGTAGCCAAGTGATCGTGGACGATACAAGTCTTCCGTTGGAAGATGGTGAAGCCTCAGATATGTCTAAAAGTAAGCTGAGATCCATATTTACCAAGAATCAGAAGCAAAAATTCGGGAATAGAATCCTTGCAAACCGCATAATGGACCTAATTACCTGATATGTCGCAGATAGAACAGATGGTGTCGCTAAATCGCTTGCAGTTTATGCCTGGATGTGGTACCATAGTATGTATACAGAATGATCTGTATATTCAATTTCCCTTATATAGGAGAGAAATGTGAAAGTAGTTAAAATGAATGCCAAACGAGTCGCCTTTGTAGTTGCGGCCCGGGTGATGTTTGGAGAATCGTATATGACGATAACTCGTCCTGAGATTCATGCGATAATGGAAGATAATGAAGGCATGACATTTCCCCAATGGGTAGTCGGTTCAGAGTTTCGTACCAATACCCGTGGGATGTATCATCTACCTTTAGAGAACGGTCGATTTGATTTGATTGATCCCGTTGTCAGTAATTCAGAAGCTCAAGCGTCAGTTTTCGTTCCCGAAGGTTTCGCAGTTGCCATGGCACCTAAGGCAATCGAAGTGCTTGAAGAGCAAGATTCATATGTGCCTGGTAAGTTCCCGGGTTATGTGACTTGGGGTAACTATAATACCGTACGAGATGTTATTAAGTCTGGTATCTTTTACCCGATCTTTATTACTGGTATGTCCGGCAACGGTAAGACCTTAATGGTCAAAGAAGTTGCCGCACGAACCAGACGAGAATTTGTCCGTGCAAACGTCACCATCGAAACTGATGAAGACGATTTGATCGGCGGCTTTCGTTTGCTGAATGGTGAGACCGTCTGGCATGACGGCCCCGTTGTGATGGCAATGAAACGTGGTGCGGTTCTTCTCCTTGACGAGATCGACCTTGCATCAAATAAGATTATGTGCTTGCAACCGATTCTTGAAGGATCATCAATCTACATTAAGAAGATTGGCAAATGGGTACACCCGACACCAGGCTTTAACGTGATTGCTACTGCAAACACTAAGGGACAGGGATCAGACGATGGTCGCTTTATTGGAACCAACGTGATGAACGAATCGTTCCTAGAACGGTTCCCTGTTACGATTGAACAGCAGTATCCGACTAACAAGATCGAGGAGAAGATTCTGAATAACGAGTTGGTCAAGTACGATAAGACCGACGAATCATTTGTTGAAAACTTGATCAAGTGGGCAGATGTAATTCGTAAGACGTTTGCCGACGGTGGGGTTGATGAAATTATCTCCACACGGCGACTTGTTCATATCATCGGTGCTTATAGTATCTTTGATAACAAGATGAAGGCTATCGAAATGTGTGTTGCACGTTTTGATTCAGAGACTAAGGAGTCGTTCCTTGATCTGTACACGAAGGTAGACGCCGGGGCATCAGTTGATGATCTCATGTCGGCATCTACTGAATCTGATGAGGAAGAGGAAGAGGAGGAGATTAGCTTCTGAATATTAGAAGTGAAGGGGTTCGTCCCTGGGGTAACCTGGGGACTCAACCTGATGCTTGGAGATGCACCTGTGAAAGGCTCTGTTCTTAATTACGAGAACACATCTATCCGACCCCTTATTTTTTTTATAGATAATACATAGAGATTAATATGAATATTATAAATCGACCAATATGTGCGAATCATGGATGTACAGCGTTGTGCTGTTCATCGGGAAGAAGATACAGACCAGTGTGCGGTCGTTGTCACCGTGCAGGTTATGGTGTGGGTAATCACAAGAAAGGAGTAACCCCAATACGGAAACAATACTGTGACAACAAGGATGAGCGACTAGGCTTTAAATGTGTAACGGGTGGTAAGAAATTACCATATAAAGGAATGTTAGATTTAGATCACATTGATGGAGATTATTTAAACAATGTGGAAGAGAATATACAGACCCTATGTAAATGTTGCCATGCCTGGAAGTCCAAGTTAGAAGGAGATCATAAGGCACAAGATAGATATGCCTATGCAAGGAAGTAATTGACAAACGGTAACAATTGTGTTACCATAAATATACTCGGAGAGTTTTATGACAGTAATTATACCAACAGTAGAAGGTTATGATGTTTGTGACTACACACCAAAATTACATGGTGCTAGTTTTACGTCTATGTCAAAGGATGCAATAAATGAATCTTTGTCAAATCGAAAGTTTGCACTGGTTAAATCTTTTGATAAATTAGAGGACGCCCGTAAGTTTATGATAGGTACTGAATATATTATCCAGTACAAATTTAAGGAAGTATCCGAAGATGTTATTAACGATTGAAGGATATCGTAAACAGAATAAAGAATTGTTTTGTGCGTTAGGTAATGCTGCAGAGTTTTATGGAGAGAAGTTGTTAGGCAAACGAATGTCTAAAAATATAATTCTAGAGATTAAATTAACAAGGGAGTTAAAGAAGAAAGAACAGGCTTATGGGTATTGTCATGTCAGTGATGATAACCTTAATCGTCCACGTGAATTTGCAATTGAACTTGATGCCTCTATGAAGCATCCTTTAGATCAGATTCTTATATGGTTGGCACATGAGATGGTACACCTCAAACAATTTGTGAGGGGTGAATTGTGTGATTATGCAACTGGTTCGGTACAGTGGAAGTCTAAAAGATATTCTAGAAATGTTAAGTATAGCGAACA
>Ga0114996_10010392_pt1 | contig 10111 bp, 8 predicted proteins | sample ArcticOcean_MG_C_4_FD_87039 | JGI IMG/M metagenome (GOLD analysis project Ga0114996, IMG submission 87039) | Marine microbial communities from western Arctic Ocean - ArcticOcean_MG_CB4_134 | ecosystem: Environmental > Aquatic > Marine > Oceanic | place: Arctic Ocean: Canada Basin | collected...
CAGAGACGGCTCGAGCGGCCTCCAGCGAGCGTCGGGCATTGGGGCGAGTGATACCGGCCGCAAAGGAGATGTAGAGGCCCATGGTTTCGTAGCGCGGCACCAATTCGGCCGAGCCGCTGTAACTGTGGACCATCCCGCCAGCCGCTCCCACACCGTCGGTTTCCAGGATGTCGATGGCTTTGCCATGGGCACCCAAGATGTGGAGCACCAAGGGGAGATCCCGTTCGCGGGCCAGCGCCAATTGGGCCCGAAAGGCCTCTTCTTGGATGCCCATCGACGTGGGCGGGCAATGTCGTGATTGGTCCAAGCCGGTCTCGCCCACGGCGAATTCAACACTCTTGGCCAGCTGGTCGAGTCCATTCTGCAATTGTTCGCGGGTCCATTGGCTCACCACCCACGGATGCAGCCCGAAGGTGGCGTAGACGTCCTCTTCTTCGTGGGCGACCGCTCGTTGACGGGTCCAACCATCGGGCTCCACGCCGGCGACGATGAATCCCTGCACGCCCACGTCTCGAGCGCGCTGCAACACGAGATTGCGGTCTGCATCAAACGCTTCGAAATCCAAGTGGCAGTGGGCATCAAACACGAGCGTCCGCGCTTTTGAGCGGCAAGGAAAATCCGAGTGTGGCGCAGGCTTCTTCCAGATCGGAAGGGGCCGGAGCGTTCACGGTCATGGGGCCTTGCGTGGGGTGTTCAAACGATAGTGTGTGGGCGTGTAGGAGTTGCCGTTGGGTTTCGATGCTATGGTCGCCACCGTAGAGAGAGTCGCCCACGATTGGCCAGTCCGCGTGGGCGAGATGACAGCGGATCTGATGGGTGCGTCCGGTGTGCGGTCGGGCTTCCAAGAGACTGAATCCATCGCGATGATCCAAACGATGGAAATGCGTCAGAGCCTCTTTGCCCGTGCCGCATTGTTGTCGTGTGGGGTGGTCGGGATCGGGTTCCATGGGCTCGTCGCACACAAAGTTCATGGGTGGGGTTCCATGCACCACACACCAATAGGTTTTCTCCATGGTGTTGGAATGATGGAGGACTTTGCAGGTGTTGCGGTCTTTGGCGATGAGAATCATGCCGTTGGTGTCTCGGTCCAGTCGGGCCATCAGATGCATGCGTTTCCCGTCGGTCTCGGTACGTAACAACGCCATGAGGTTGGATCGTAGGTACGGGCCATTTCGATGACAGGGCAGGGGGGCCGGTTTGTTGATCACCCAGATCACGTCGTCTTCGTAAAGCGTCTGCCAATCCGTGTTTGTCGGCGGTTCCACGTGGTCGGTCGGATCGAAACCCACAATGGCTCCGGGTCGTACGGGGGTTTCGGCAGCAGCGAGCTGATCGTTGACCGTGAGTCGTCCCCGTTCGATGAACACTCGCCACTCGGCGTCGCTGGTGTGTCGAAAGCGTTCGCAGAGCAGACCAATGAGCTCTGTGGCCCGGTCGCTTTCTCGCACATGGTAGTGGATGGTGTGCATCGCCGTGCATTTCGACACAAGTGCCTGGTGTGGGCAAGGCCTTTGGTGTCTGGCCCACCAATGATAGAGTGCCGCTCGGAGAGACGTATGACTCATCGCGCTGTCGAGAAATACCGGACTCACTACGCCGAACCCGAGAGCCGTTTGCTGGGTTCGGTGTCACGAAATTGGACCGAGGTGGCCGTGATCCCGGCGTGTCGCGAAGCCGATGGGTTGTTCGCAGCCTTGCGCTCCCTAGACAAAGCTTCTGCAAAGACAGGTCAGCGCGCTTTGATCGTCCTGGTCATCAACGCGCGGGAGAACGCGACAGCCGAAACCCTGGCGGTGAATCAACAGACCCTCCATGCGCTCTGTGAGCAGGGCGTCACGCTCGCCGAGGGGATGACTCTACAAGCACAGTCGAACAGCGACGTATGGGTCGTTGACCGAACATCCGAAGGCCGACGTTTCCCGAATGACCAAGGCGTGGGCCTGGCTCGCAAGATCGGGTGTGACCTGGCCCTGGAGCTCTGGGCCCAAGGGGCGCTCTCGACGGAGTGGATTCGCACCACCGACGCCGACGCGACGGTCCCCGACGATTACTTTGAGAGTCGAGCGGGGGCTGATGCGTCCACGTTGATCGCCCCTTTCCACCACACGTTGGTGGGCGACGAGTCGTTCCAAGAGGCCATCGCTCTCTACGACATTTGGCTTCGCTATTACGTGTTGGCGTTGGGTTGGGCGCGGTCCCCCTTCGCGTTTCAGACCGTGGGAAGTACCATGGCGATGCGACCCGAATCCTACGCGCAGGTGCGCGGTTTTCCTCGAAAGAAGGCCGCCGAAGATTTCTATCTCTTGAACAAATTGGCCAAGGTGGGGCGGGTGCATCGCCACGAGGGAGCCCCCATACATCTTCACGGCCGCCCTTCCGATCGAGTGCCTTTCGGAACCGGCGCGGGTGTCACGAAGATCCACGAGTCCATGGCCGACGAGAGCCTCTTTCAACTCTACGATCCGCGTGTTTTTGAACGACTTCGAACGTGGCTGCAGGCCATGAACGCCTTCGCGGAACACGGGCGTATGGATCGGGTCCGAACGCAGTTGGCAGACGAGGGTTGGGAGGAGCAAAGCTTGTCCGCGCTGGAGTCGTTGGGTGGTTTCGGGATCCTGCAGGAAGCGGCCGACAACACCCGCAGCACATCGGCGTGTCGTCGTCGTTTGCACACCGCCTTTGACGCCTTTCGAACCTTGCGGTTGGTGCACGAGCTTCGGGACGGACTTTGGCCGAACGTGCCCTGGCAAGATGCTCTGCACGCGGCGCCGTTCTTGGCAGATTCTCCCATCGACTTCGGAGCGCCTGCGGCGGTGGTGTATGGGACGCTAGCCACGCTGGAGTACCAGCGAGAAGGGGCGTGGTCTGTGGGGTTGGGCAGCGACTAGGTGAGATCTCTCACAAGCCGCTCGTCCGGTGTCAGTCTTCCCGCTTGATGCCGATGCCTCGGGCGACCACAATGGCAACGAACGCCGCGATGGCGCTGAACACAGCCCCCATCTTGGCCGGACCTTGATGCATAATGTTGTGGGATTCTTGGAAGGCTTCTCCGGCCACAAAGAGGGCCACGGTCAAGCCCAGACCGGCCACAATGCCGGCCACGGTCAGGTGACGCAGGTCCATCCGATCGGGCAGTGGCGCACCGAAGAGTTTCGCCACCCACGAAAAGAGGAAGATCCCCACGGTTTTGCCCACCAGGAGCGAAATCAGTACGATCCAGGTCACGTTCGAGATGGACGAAAATGCGACGCCTGCGTTGGCAAATCCAAAGAAGAAGAGGCCGAGATCCACCGGCAGCTTCAGGTTGTGTTCAAAGTTGTGCAACGGGCTGTGCTCGTGGTGTACCGCCACGGGCTGGCCGGCTTCTTCGGCGGCGTGCTCTTGGTCGGCTTCATCCGCTTTCACAAAGAGCCCCGTGTCACGGGTGGGGCCCGGAAGGAAGGGGACGATGGGCACCAAGGCCAGGGCCGGATGCAAGTGGGCGAGAATAAAGCCCAGCCAGCTCAGGGTGCCGCCAAAGAGTATGTAGGGCAGCCAGGCTTGTACCTTCTTCTTTCGCAGGAGCCACGCGACGAGCATACCGGGGACCGTGAGGTACAAGAGATAGATGGGTTCCGGCATGTGCGCTGGGTCCGGATAAAAGACCGCGATGATGCCCAAACCGATGGCGTCATCCGCCACGGCCAAGAGGAGCAAGAAGTTGACCGCAGGGTGTGTGTTTCCAAAGATGATCCGGGCGATCAACCAGGCCAACGCGATGTCGGTCGCGGTGGGAATTCCCCATCCATTGGCGACGGCGTCGTACCACACCTTGTCGGGCGACATGTACATGGTCAGCAGGAAGTACACGCCCACAGGTCCCACCACACCACCCAGGGTTCCCATGAGCGGGTTGATAGCCTTCTTTGGGGGGTTCAAATCGCCCCCGGGGAGCACCGCTTCGGTGATCTCTTTGGCGGCGATGCCGAAGAAGAACACCATGAAGATGTCATTGATCAGAAAATGGAGAGTAACGTCATGGCCAAAAAGCACCCAGTTGCTCACCTGTAAATGGATCAGATGCTCGTAGGTTTCGTAGTTGAGATTGGCGTATACGAGCGCGGCGACCACACCCAGGATCAGCGGGATCGAAAACTCTTGTAGGAGATGAATGACACCTTTTTTCTCGGATGCTGCGGTCACGGGATACTCCTCTCCGTGGTTCGGCTGGCTTGGACGAGGCCCAGTCTATCGAGGTCCGGCGAGATTGTAAAAGAGACGGCGGTTTTCGGTAGACGTCCGAAGTGTGAACGGGACGTTAGGTGTATGCCATGCAGCGAAGGGATGGATAAACTTTGGGTTCTTATGGGTCGTCGGACGGTGTGGGCTCTGTGTCTTTGTCGCCTTGCTCATCCGCCTCTTTCTTCTTCTTGCGGAGGAAATCTCTCACCGTTTTTGGCTTTTCGTCGGGTTTGGTTTCCTTCACCGGTTTTTCGGACACGGGCTCTGATGCTTCGGTGGTCTTCTCCGTCGCCGGTTTTTCGGCCTTGGGCTTCGAGGTTTCCATGGCGGCCGGCGTTGTTTCGGGCAGAGCGATCGGGGTGTCGGTTACCGGGACTTCGGGCGCCTTCTTGCTTGCAGGAATATGAATCTGCCAGTTGTTGGGACCAATGGGGTACCGCTCGTCGATGTCCATGATGCCGCCAACCACAAGTCCGACTACGCTACCGAAACCAACAATACCGGGGGAGAGAGAAATGGTGAACCCCAAACCAATACTCCGGGTGCTTGGATCCTCTTTTGTGGCACCTATGGCCAAAAATAGGAGGACAACCCCGCCAGCGGCTACTGAGCCCCAGCCGGCACCTTTTCGCGTATTTCCCTCGATGATGATTTCGATCTGTTGAATGTCGTCCACGGGATACGGGTACAAGTAGCCTGAGGAACCATAGGCGTAGATCACGGCGCGTTGGTCATCGGCGCCGTAGAACACCAACGGCCCGCGTTTGCCCTTGGTAGTGGTGATGTTCATGGCTTCTCCGCGTTTGATCACTACGAACGAACTGGAGTGGATTTTCTTCAAATAAATGGACTGCGAGCTCACAGCGGCGGTGGGTGGTTTGGGTCGGATGTAGTTCGAACCGGTCGTCGCACACGCGCTGCCGAAGGCTACGATCACCACCAGGGCGCATGCGGCCATCCAAGTCTTATTTCGTTTGTGTCGCATGGGAGGATTCTAGTCCAAGCGGCTGTGGTGGGCAATCGGACGCCACCGCTCGCCAAACGTCGCCGGGTTCGTTAGACTTCGGGTCTATCATCAGCAGGAGGGTCGTCATGGAACTGAATCGAACGGCGTTGATCATGGTGGGCTATCAGAACGATTACTTCGCCGAAGACGGCATCTTGCGGGCGGTCATCGAAGAGGCGGATCGGACGCACGGCATCTTGGACAACACCATTCGGGTGGTGAACGGGCTAAAGGGCACATCGACCACCCTGATCCAAACGCCGATCATCTTTACGGACGATTATAGTGAGCTCATCAACCCGGTCGGTATTCTCAAGACCATCGTGGACGTGAAAGCTTTTCAGGCGGGTAGTGCCGGATCCGACATCATCCCTGAGTTTAAGGAATACGGTGAGCGCATCGTGACCGTAGCGGGCAAGCGGGGCTTGAACGCGTTCTCCAACACCGAGCTGCATGCCGTTTTGCAACGCAACCACGTGGAGCATGTGGTCTTGGCCGGTGCGGTCACCTCCATTTGCATCGACTCGACAGGACGGGCCGCGCACGAGCGTGGGTATCGCGTGTCCGTACTCTCCGACTGCACCGCATCGAGAACCCCCTTTGAGCAGGAGTTCTATTGTGAGAGCGTGTTTCCCTTGTATGCCGATGTTCTGACCTCATGTGAACTGTTGGAGGCGAGCGCCAACGAGGCATGACCGAAATCCTCTCCGATAAGACCCAGGTCGATCTTTTGCTGGCGGAAAGGCTGATGGAAGCGAGTGGCGGAGACACGATTTCGGATCCCACCGCCACCATTCGAACGGCGCCTCTGTTTGAGCAGGAAAACGCGCCCAATCCATGGACAGCAGGGGCCTCGTCGAAGGGTGCACGGACGGTACTTCATGCGGGATCGTCGAGCCATTCCGGCGAATTTGAAGTGGTGTTTACCGAGCACATCGGTTCCGGAGGAGTCGCCAATGTGGATGCCGCCACCCAGCTGTCATTGGCGCGTGAAGTGGCAGTCAAGCGGCCCAAGGACGGCACGAACCCCGAGATCATCCATCGGTCGTTGATCCAGGAAGCCCAGATGATGGCGCAGCTCGATCATCCCAACATTCCCCCCATCCATGAATTGGCGTACGACGACGATGGCAATCCACTGATCGTCATGAAACGGATACAGGGCGTCACATGGTCCACCCTCATTCAGGAGCCGAACCACAAATTTTGGTCCCAACAAGCGCAGGACCCCTTGCACGTGCATCTACGGATCTTGATTCAGGTCTGCCATGCGATGGAATACGCGCACAGCAAGGGCATTCTGCACCGAGACATTAAACCCGAGAACGTGATGGTTGGGGACTACGGGGAAGTCTATCTCTTGGATTGGGGCTTCGCGGTGGCGCTTGATGGGGAAGGTGAGTATTGGATCGACGCGTTTTATGGCACGCCGAAGTTTGCTGCGCCCGAGATGTTCACCGTTCACGAGCCGCTGACTGTCCGAACGGATGTGTATTTACTCGGGGCGACGTTGCACTATGTGTTGACGTGCAACTACATCCATCAAGGCGATCTGTTTTCGGACATCATCGTGTCGGCGCGTATGTCACCGCCGTTTGCGTATGAAGACACAGTGCATTCCGATTTGGCGGCCATCGCCAATCGCGCCACGCACAAGAAACCGGAACGACGTTTCCAAGACGTCGCTGCGCTGCGCCATGCCCTGGAAGAGCATCTGAGCCACTTCCACGTCATGGATTTGCTGAGCTCGGCGCAAGAAAACCGCAAGAACCTGGAACGGACATTGGAGTCGGGCAGTTACGATTTGTTCACTTTTTATCAGCGGGCTTTTCAAGGCCAATTTGCGTGCCAAAAGGTGTTGGATATTCGCCCGACCAACGAAGATGCGTTGCGTACACTCAGTGAATGTCTGCTCTTGTTGCTTCGACATGAAATTAAGCAAGGTCATATGCTGACGTCCGAGAGACTCTTGGATCAAATCAAACGCATGCCCCACGACGAGGTCGTGTTAGAGGCGTTGGAAAGGCGCTACGAACAGTTGCAAGAAGACCGGCAGCGCTCGGGGGAGCTCACTACACAAATTCAATACAAGCTGTTGGAGAAGTTGCAAGACCAACAGCCGGAGTGAGTGAACGCTGGGCTGCAATCTTTAGTTCGTCTCTAGGTCTTCCACCATGACGCGGATGATGTTGGTGCCGCCCCGTGGCCAGTTCATCCCGGCGGTGACTACGATGGCATCACCCGAGTCCAAGTGATAGTCCCGACGCAACGTTTCGCGCGCATCCGCGACCAGGGTCCCAAAGTCGGCGGCACTGCCGCTGTAGGCCCTCACCACGACGGGGTGAACGCCATAATGTAGGAGCAGTCGCCGGGCGACCGCCTCCTGGTTGCATACTGCCAGCAGGGGGACTGCCGGGCGGTATTGGGACAACCGGCGCGGCGTTCCACCGCTTCGTGTGAAACAGATGACGGCACGGGCGGGGATGTGTTCGGCGAATTGGACCGCGGTCAGCGCGAACTCTTCATTGATGCTTCCCACAAAGGGGTCGCCTACGTTGGATCGCGCCGCTTCCCGTTGGCTCTTGCGGTCGTGTTTCAACCACGCAGGGTGTGCGCGGTAGGTTTCGGCATGGCGCGCGATGGTGTCCATACTTGTCACAACCTCAATGGGACGCTTTCCAATGCTCGTTTCGGCCGAGAGCATGACCGCATCGCTTCCATCCAAGATGGCATTGAAAACATCGGTGGCTTCGGCCCGGGTTGGTGTCGGGTTGTCGATCATGGACTCCAACATTTGGGTGGCCACGATGACCGCTTTTCCGCGCCGTTTGGCCGTTTGTGCCAAGTGTTTCTGGATGCCGGGCACCCGCTCTACACCCAACTGAACGCCCAGATCGCCCCGCGCGATCATGATCCCATCGGTCTCCTGCACAATGGATTCGATCTCCTGAGTGCCCGAATACGTCTCAATCTTGGCGACAATGCCCACCGCATCGGGATTGCCCGTATGCTCCTCTACGAACGCTCGGACCCGTTGAATATCGGCCGCCGTGCGTACAAAGGAGACGGCCACCAGGTCCACCCCATGGTCCAAGCAAAAGGTCAGATCCTGTTGATCTTTGGGGGAAAAGGGGTCTAGGTCGATGTCCGCGCCCCTCACCGTGATGCCTTTGTTGGACGAGAGTGTCGCACCAAAAACGACGCGAGCCTCGATCTCTTGGTCGGACATCTTTTGGATGTCCAAAACGATGTCTCCATCACCCAACACGATCTGGATCGGTGCATCTTCATTCCCCTCCTGACAGCGCCCGATGGCGTCTACCACCGCGTTGAAGGTGAGTTCAGGGATGGGAATGTGTTCTGTGGCTTCGTCGCTGGGGCGAAGCGCAATGTCTTGGCCATCGGCCAATGTCAGACCGGCTTCAGGAAGACGACCGATGCGTGCCTTGGGTCCCTGCAGGTCGCCCAAAATGGCGACTCGGGGAGCGTGTCGATCCGCGACGGGCTGATGGGCCCATTCGAGGATGGCCTTTTCGTTCTCGTATCCTTCGCTGGCGTGGGAAAAATTGAGCCGAAATACGTCCGCACCGGCATCCGCCATTCGTTCCAGGAAGGTGGGCCAGTCCGCGTCAGGACAGCGGCCGAGGGTGGCAACTACTTTGGTTTGTCGGGGGCTCTCCCCTCGGTTTCTTTGCATACAGTCCTCCCGGGAACTGGGCTCAACGCCACTATAGCGCACAGAGAGGGTGCTGGTGAAATCTCCTTCTCGTGGACCGGGCGGTGGGCCCGGGGAATTGTCTGTCCACAGAGCACTCCTGGTGGGTCTGGACAGAAAAAAGACACGCCGCCCGAGTGACTCTAAACGGTGGCCTTCGACCTTGTGTTCCGGGAATAATCGCTGGGGTTTGAATCGTCGGGAATTGACGTTACACTGTCAAACGTTGTCCATATCGAAACACAGCTCCAGGAGGAGACGAACCATGAAATCCGCTTTTGCTACCACCATCAGCTTGGTTGCAGCGTTGCTACTCGTTCTACCGGTCATGACGTCCGCCGAAGAGGCCCCGCCGCCGGCACCATGTCAGGGCAAACAGAGCATTAGTATGGTGAAGGCCGCTTGCAGTAAAGGCGGACAGAAGGCTGCCAAGAAGGCGATGAAAAGCTGGGTGCGTTCCACCAAGAAGAAGCACAAGGCAGCGGGTGAGACGGACTTTAAGCTGACGTGCAAGACCTGTCACACCAAGTTGAAGGGTGCCTATCCGATCAAGAAAGATGCGGTGGCGACCTACAAGAAGCTGAAGGCTTGGAAGGCCCCTGCTGGATCGCTCGACTCGTCCACACTCGATGGACTCGCCGATCACATCCAGTCGCTGAGTCCCTAGCCACAGTAGCAATCCCAACCCCCTTTGTGTCCGTAGTAATTCATACACCGGGTGTATCCTGAGTTGTTGCATTCCCCGTACTCACAATATTTCCGATAGCATTTGTTCTCCGCCTTCTTCTTCGACAGGCTCTTCCTCTTCTTCTTTTTGGCCAACGTCGATCCTTGAGGGGCCACGCGAACGGTCTTCAGAACCTTTGGATCTTCGTAACAGGTGATTTTCCGGGTACCCACGCAGTCTGGGTAGGAATGAACGACGAGAACCCCGTCATTGAAGGATACGGTGAGGATCTTGTCGTTCTCACAGAAATGGTCACATACCCGTCCCAAGCGGGCGCACAGTTGGCCTTTCAGCCGGACACGCCGGCCCTTCGACTCCCCGTCGGTCATGGTCAAAACGTTCGGTTTCATCTTCTGGCAGGTGCTGTAGCGGTCGACACATTTTCGACAGCCAGCGGGTACAAAACCTTCCGTATAGGGCGAGTTGAAGGAAAAGGAGCCCA
>Ga0114996_10010394_pt1 | contig 10108 bp, 7 predicted proteins | sample ArcticOcean_MG_C_4_FD_87039 | JGI IMG/M metagenome (GOLD analysis project Ga0114996, IMG submission 87039) | Marine microbial communities from western Arctic Ocean - ArcticOcean_MG_CB4_134 | ecosystem: Environmental > Aquatic > Marine > Oceanic | place: Arctic Ocean: Canada Basin | collected...
AGGACGTTGGCATGGAGAACGCGGTTGCTTCTCGGGGGCGTTTTGATTCGACGACCGATACGACCTTGGGAATGATGTCTCCGCCTTTTTCGATTACAACAGTGTCTCCCTCACGGACATCTTTCCTGGCAACCTCTTCGAAGTTGTGGAGCGTGGCCCGACTCACTGTCGTGCCTGCAACCAGAACGGGAGCAAGGTGCGCCACGGGTGTGATCGTCCCGGTTCGCCCGACCTGGAGACCGATCTTTTCGAGTGTCGTTTCAACCTGCTCGGCAGAAAATTTGAAAGCGATCGCCCAGCGAGGCGCTTTGCTTGTTGACCCGAGTTGGACCTGCAATCTCTGGCTATCCAGCTTGACGACTACGCCGTCAATGTCGTAGGGCAGGGTGTCACGCTTCTTTCCACAACCCTCCCAGTAGGCGATGATGCCAGGGGCACTCGTGACACGTCTTCGCTCCGGGTTGACGGCAAATCCTGATTCCGACAGAAGATCCAGCCGGTCGATATGTGAGTCCGTGTCGATGTCTTCTCCGCGCAAATCGTAAGCGAAACAGCTCAAATTGCGTTTGGCTACGAGGCTCGGGTTCTGGAGCTTGAGGGTGCCTGCCGCCGAGTTACGTGGATTGGCGAAAAGAGGTTCATCTCGTGCCTCGCGCTCCCGATTGATCGCAGAAAAAGTCTCCCTGTCGAGATACACTTCACCTCGCACCTCGCACCTCTCCAGCCGTCCGCGGAGACGGATCGGAATCGACCGGATGGTCCTAACATTCGGTGTAATATCCTCGCCCTGCGTGCCGTCACCGCGGGTCACCCCACGAACGAGCAAACCGTCCTCGTATATCAGACTGAGGGCCACGCCGTCGATTTTCAGTTCTGCTGCGTAGGTGATCTCTTCGTCCGGGAGGTCACGTCTCAGTCTCTTGTCAAACTCGTGTACTTCTTCTTCGGAATATGTATTATCGAGACTGAGCATCGGGGTCTGGTGGACGACCGTCTCGAAGGACTTGGTCAGATCCGATCCGACACGGAGTGAGGGGGATTCGGGGAGGACCAACTCGGGATGTGATGCTTCGAGCGATTCCAGTTCTTTGAGGAGTTCGTCGAACGCCTGATCAGAAATCGTCGGGGCGGCCAGGACGCGATATCGGTAGTCGTGCTCGTTTAGCTCTCTTACGAGTTGGACCATTCTTACGACGCGGTCCTCAGGCTTTTGGGTGGGCATGTTTCACCAATTCAAGGAGTCGCTCGGCCTCAAAAGGCGTGGATAGACAATCGAGCACGCCGTGACCTCGCCGCGTCTCTCCGGTGTCCTTGCTCAAATAAGCCGATATCACTACGATGGGTGTTTTTTGGTTTGGCCCCTCGGTTGAGACTAGGGATTCGATCAAGCTGAGCCCGTCGAGTGAGGGCATGTTGAGGTCGACAGTCAATAAGTCATACGGGGTGACAAGAGCCTCCTCGAGCGCTGCGTGACCGTCTCCGACAAGTCGGACGTCGTACCCGGCGAGCTTGAGGAGTTCGCCAAGAGACTCACGGACAGGACGCTGGTCTTCTATGATCAAAGCACGTTTCATTTGGATTAGTCCAGTTGGGGGGGTGGCAGCCGTTAAGATACACAAAAGAAAGCCCTCGGGATTCATCCCGAGGGCTTGATAGGTCGTAATTCTATGTTATTCAGTGGCGGTTGCGGATTCCTGGCTGCAGCAGGACACATTTCCGTCCGCCGAGCACATGCTGCTCTTTGGTTTTGTTTGATCAGCCAAAAGTATCGGGCTGAAGGTCGTGTATAAACCTGTTATTCCGAAAGCCAATATCGTTGCAGTGACGAGCATTTTTCGTGTTGTCACGACGGGTCTCCCAATCCGGTGGTATCAGAAGGTCCATAAGGCCTGTCATTATGCGCAGCCCGATCCGCATGCTCTACAGGGGTTGGTCGGTGCAACTCTTCTTTCAATAGTTTACCGGGTCTAAAATGCGTTTTTCTCCGGGCCGGTACGTAGATGACCTGACCGGTCCTTGGATTTCTTGCGGCGGGCTTGGGGCGCGTCTCCTTGACCTGAAAAACTCCGAATCCACGAATCTCGATTCGTTGGGCCTTCATCAGGCTTTCTCGCATAGCCTCAAACACAGTCTCGACCATGTCGGAAGCGAGATTCTTCTTACACCCCGTCTCCTGACTGACCATCAGGGCGAGTTCTTTCTTGGTGGTCGTGCCCAAGCCAACACCTCCAAGTTTCTTGATCCGTTCGTGAGTTTCGTCATCCGAAAGGCTCTCACTGAAACTCAAAACTACGCGTTAAGTTAGCATAATCAATGGGTTGTGTCAAGAAAGCGGGCTCGCTCGGAGGTTAGTATCCTGCCAGGGAATCGAATAATAAGGCGGAGATCCCGACGACCATCCCCAGCTTAAGGAGTCTGCTGGGTATCTCCAGCTCGTTTTCAGATTGGCACCCCCACATATGGCAGATCGTAAGCAGGATGAGTGCATCCAGAACGAGCCCCAAGCATAGGTATAACGGGCCGGTGATCTCCCAGAATGCCGGCAGGGGTATCCCAATGACCAATACCGAAAGGACGATGGTCACTATAGCCTTTGATGCTCTTACTCCGGTGAGCAAGGGGAGCGTTCGGGCTCCCACTGTTCGATCGCCCAACTGGTCCTGAATGTCTTTCAGAATCTCGCGTCCCAGGTGGAAGATCGCTGCGAAAACTGCCGGGAGGAGCGACCGAGCCGGGCTCCCCACTGAGAGCCCTCCAAAAATAAACGGGGCACCCCCAACTGCCGCAACAACAAGATTGCCGAGCAGGGGAACCCGTTTGAAACTGAGATTATAGGCAGCCAGGAGCAAGATGGTTAGAGCGGATACGATGATGCACGAGGCGGGTAGGAGGAGGCTGATTGCAAAGCCAGCAGCGCAACACGAAATCGCAAGGATCCAGGCGCCCCTGAGAGGCATTTTCGACCTGGGAAGTGTGCGGTCTGGATGACTGATTCGGTCGACTGGAAGGTCAACGATATCGTTGTGGACGTATCCGGCTGCTGCAATAAGCGCGGCTGCAATGGATGCAAGGGTCAGTTCGAAGGGGAATTGTTGAACGGAGAGCCATCCTCCCAGCACGACAGAGCCGAAAGTTAGCAGGACGTTGAGGGGCCTGACAATCCGGGCCATAGCAAATGGCCTTGACCAGGTCATGACAGGCCGTGGTCAGGTTGTGGCAAGCTGGGTGGTTTCGTGTTTGTGCAGGTCCGCAGAATCAAGGATGCCATATCGGTAGCCCTGTTCAGTCAGGAACATATGCCGGTTCCTGGCGAATTCCTGCTCGCGGGTGTCTTTCGTAACAAGCGTGTAAAAGTGTGCGAGATTTTCGCCCGATTTCGGTCGTAGAATTCGCCCAAGGCGCTGGGCCTCTTCCTGGCGGGATCCAAAGGTTCCCGAGACCTGAATGGCCACGTTGGCATCAGGTAAATCGACGGCAAAGTTTGCGACTTTGGACACGATCAGGAGTCCAATCTCACCTTTCTTGAACTTGCCATAGATCCTGTCACGCTCGTCGTGCGAGGTCTTGCCCTGGATGATAGGTGCACCCAGTTCCTTGGATAGCGCTTCGAGCTGGTCGAGATACTGACCGATCACTAGCACTTGATCGTGCTTGTGCCGCTCGACCAGTTCGCGGACTATACCAACTTTGTCCGGGTTTTCGGACGAGATGCGGAATTTCATGCGTCCGCCCGCGAGTGCGTATTCCATTCGCAATTCATCGGGAAGAGGTATCCTGATTTCCAGGCATTCTGCGGTCGCGATCCAGCCCTGGCTTTCAAGCTCACGCCAGGGTACATCATACCGTTTGGGGCCAATCAGGCTGAAAACATCAGTTTCGAGACCATCCTCGCGGACCAGCGTAGCGGTCAATCCAAGCCTCCTGCGTGCCTGAATTTCTGCCGTAAAGCGGAAGACAGGTGCAGGAAGGAGGTGAACCTCATCATAAATGATCAGACCCCAATTCCCCTGATTGAAAATCTGGAAATGAGGGAAGGGTCCACCCTTCTTCTTTCGATATGTCAGGATTTGATAGGTGGCGACCGTGATGGGCCGGATCTCTTTTCTTTCTCCCGAATATTCACCGATCTGGTCCTCACGGAGTGATGTTTTGTCCATCAACTCCTGCTTCCACTGTCGGGAGGCCGTAATGTTTGTCGTCAGGATCAGCGTCTGACATTGATATTGGTTCAGAACGGCCATTCCCACAATCGTTTTTCCGGCACCACACGGAAGTACGATCGTGCCGCTCCCGCCCTCAGGTCCGCCGCCCGCGTAGAAGATGCTTGCCGCTTCATTCTGGTAGTCGCGAAAACCGAAGGACTGGCGACCGAGCGTCATTTCGCGGATTGCGACCTCCAGTGGCGTTCCCGGCAGATAGCCTGCCAGGTCCCGGACGGGGAATCCAATCTTCGTCAGTGCCTGTTTGAGATGGCCGCGATAGAGGGGGTCGATTTCGATGCTGGTATCGTCGATCTGGTCTTTTAAATATGGGATGACTATCTTGTTACGGATGACCTCGATCAGCAGGAATGCCTCATCGGTCGTCAGGATCAGTCGTTTTCCCTTCTTGATGAGCTCAAGGCGTCCGTAGCGGCCGATAATTTCGGATATATCGATCGAGACATTTTGTGGAATATCATACTTGCTGAAGGTTTCCAGGGTGTGATGAATCTCTGGCGCACTCAAGCCCGAAGCAGCGGCGTTCCACAGTGAAAGCGGCGTTATGCGGTAAGTGTGGATGTGTTCTGGGCTCTTCTCGAGTTCGGCGAAACGCGCCAGAACATCGCGGGCAGCTTCGTATTGAGAGCTGTTGACTTCCACGAGGACGGTCAGGTCGCTCTGGACTATGAGCGGATTTTCTGGGGCATAGGCCATGTTTTGAGAAGTTCCGTTGGAGAGAAGAGAAGTATGGAGGGACCAGAGCCCCTGGAAAGCTTCACGTCTGTGTCTGGAGGATACGCGTACAGGGTCTGCCGGATGCCTTAAACATCTGATTGCGGGGAACGATCCAGGCGGGCTCTTGGACTCAGGCTCGAGCGCCCAAATCGAAGTTTAACCATAAGGAAATCAACAACATTTGTCAATTGAGTGGTCCAGCACCGGCAACATCCAAATTGGTTTGACTTGGTTCTTTTCTTCTCATAATTTTATGTTCTGGATGTTTTTATCTCTATGTGCGTGAGCGACCGAGGCCGGACGCTTGACGGCAAGTCTCGCAGCTTTTGTGGAGGGGGTCAGGATGGAAAATCAGTTTCCAAAGTGCCTGAAGTGTGGGACTGGCGATTTGCTTCCGTTGTCTGATTACGGTCGCGAAGGTGCGTCGATTCGTTATAAAGCCTGGGTTTGCAGTAACCCTGACTGCGGCTTCAATCTGCGGATTGACAATGGGGAGATCAGCACGGGGCGGGACATCACAGAATCTTACAAATAAAACAACAAAAGAAGATGGGTCATAGCCAACCGGGCAGGGAACTTTTTCCTGCCCGGTTCTTCTTGTAATCGGTGGTGAGGTCGCGAGAGATGCGAGTGAATTTACAATCTAAAGAGGGTCCTATCCTGGGTATTGAAACATCCTGTGATGAGACTGCCGCGGCCGTTGTCTCGGGTACGACCGTATTATCGAACGAAGTGTATACGCAGACGGAGCACAGTTTGTTTGGAGGTGTGGTTCCTGAGATTGCTTCTCGAAATCATATCCTGAAGGGAACGCCCATCATCCGTGAGGCCTTGAAATCGGCGGGTGTCGATCTCCCGGACCTGGGCGGAATCGCCGTTACTCAGGGACCCGGGCTCGTGGGATGCCTTCTCGTTGGCCTGTCTCTGGCAAAAGGTCTTGCCTGGGGGCAGGGCCTTCCGCTTATCGGTGTTCATCATATCGAAGGACACCTCTTTTCCGCTTTTATCGGAAAAGAAGAAACAGCACTGCCCGCACTCGCACTGATCGCGTCCGGCGGTCATACCGATCTGATACTGATCGAGTCGCTCGGTGTTTATCGGTATATCGCAAGAACACGGGATGACGCCGCGGGAGAGGCTTTTGATAAAGTCGCCAAGCTGCTCGATTTGCTCGAGCCGAATGAGCCGACAATGGGAGGACCCCGTGTGGCCAAACTTGCTGAATCCGGTGATCCAAAGGCATTCAAGTATCCGAGTGGAATGGCGGGGGAATTGGAATTCAGCTTCTCAGGGTTAAAAACGGCCGTCCTGTATCATCTTAGAAAATTGACCGACGACGAGACCGTTCAGGTCCGGGCAGACATTGCCGCGAGCTTTCAGGCAACCGTCGTGGAAACTCTGATAAGGAAGACTCTCGACGCGGCCAGGGGGCTTGATGTGAAGAATTTGATCCTGGTGGGTGGCGTGGCCGCAAATAAGCGACTACGATTGGGTATGCAAATCGCAGCCAATGAAGATGGCCTGACTTTATCCATTCCAGACGCCGGGCTGTGTACGGACAACGCCGCGATGGTGGCCGCCGCAGGTGCGTTCCGATTGTCGCGGGGAGAGGTGTCTTCTCTAGATTTGAACGCGAATCCCAGGCTGGCACTCCCAGGCCTGATCGAGACAGTCGGTTGACATTTGGCTCATACTCTGTAGACCTGAGCGTCACGAACGGTCTCATTTCGCTCCTGATGTTCTTGGTCGCCGGCATTCTGGTTTACCGCGTATATCGTCCGTCGCGGGCCGGTTCTCTGGTGCACGTGATTCTGTTTGGCTTGAGGTGTGCTGCCCTCTTGCTCTGCATTCTTCTGTGGATGGCGCCTCGGTTGACCATCAGGTCTCATGGCGTGAGGAAGCCGCTTATCGCGGTCCTGATCGACAATTCGGAAAGTATGCAGATCCTTTCAGGTGAGGGCCCGCGATACAATTCCGTATCATCCCTCCTGGAATCCGATGCGCTCAAGGATCTGGAGAATCGCGCACGCATTCTGACGCTCAGGTTTGATGAGGCGCTTTTGGGCCCCGATCTTCAGGACTCGAGCATCTGGCACGGGCCAGCAACCGATATCGCCACCAGTCTCTCGCAGCTCTCAACACGGGTTGAAGGCGAGGGGCTCGCGGGGGTCTTTCTTCTTTCCGACGGGGCGCACAACATTGGACAGAATCCCGCCCCGGTGTCGGAAGAATTTGGTGCTCCCATTTATGCCATCCCGATTGGCGTGGAGGCCCCCCCTCGTGATGTTGCTCTGGCGTCCATATCGGTTCCCTCACTGGGGTATGTCGGCCGGTCGATAGAAATAAAAGCACGGCTTGAGAGCGTGGGGGTGGATCGGATCCATCACGAGATTCGCGTATACGATGGTGAGCGTACTCTGGCCGTTGCCCCTGTCGTCGTCGAGGACGGTGAGCAGGAAGTTACGTTCTCGTTTACGCCGGATGCGCCGGGGCAGTTCACGCTCCGGGTCGCTATCCCGACTCTCCCGGGAGAAGTTGAAGATCAGAACAACCAGGAGTTGGGTCATTTGCAGGTTCTTGCGGCCAGGGCAATGGTTTTTCTTGCGGGAAGTCCGTCACCTGATCTGGCATATGTCCTCAGGGCTCTGCGTTCCGATTCGAATTTGACGGTTGATACAGTGATCTCGACCGCGCGTGGTGAGTGGCCTGTTGGTCTGAGGTCAAAGTTGATCGCATCCAGCGACTACGATCTTGTTATTCTCCACGACGTTCCCCAGTCGTTGATATCAGCCGAGATAGCGGCCGGGTTGCGTCGGCACGTGTTCGCGGGGCGTGGGTTGCTGGTCGTTGGTGGAGAGGACTCGGGGCTTCCTCTATTGGGAGGAGCGCCGCAGTCGGATTTACTTCCGATCGAACTTGTCTCAGGCGGGGCATCGTATGTCTCGACATATATTCGGCACCGGATCTCGCCGGGAGCCACCCATCACCCAATTCTCGGGGCCGGGGACAATTCGGCATCTTTATTGGAGGGCTGGGCATTTCTACCGCCGTATACGGCGATGAACCGGTCGAAGTTGCGAGAAGGAGTCGGTGCCACAGTCCTGGTCGAGCAAGAGGATACGGGTGACCCGCTTGTGGCGATCCGGCTTGCCGGAAGAGGCAAGGTTGCCGTCGTGGCAGCAAGGGGATTTTCCAGGCAAGCCCTGATGATGCGGGGCGTTGGAGAAACGGATCAGGTGGTGCGTTTTTTTTGGAAGCGGATGGTTCGGTGGTTGTTGACAGAGGATGATCTCGCAAAGTTGAGAGTTTCAACCGGCAAGACCAGCTACAGGAGCGGTGAGCGGATTGAAGTAAAGGCCGAATTGTTCGACGACCTTCTTCGGCCAGTGGAAGAAGCGGACGTGGTCCTTGAAGTCGCGGGACGACCGGATGATGGTCTTATTCTGGCACGCAAAGAGAAGGGCCTTTACTCTGGAGCTTTGCGCGGATTGCAGCAAGGCACTCACTCGTATCGTGTTTTGGCGAAATGGGCAGGTGGAGGTGAAGCAGGGGCAGTCGGAGAACTGACGATCGGGCGCTATAGTGTTGAGTTCGAGGATCTTTTGGCGAATGCGCCACTTATGACGGAGATTGCGAGGCGTAGTGGTGGGCGCGTGGTCGATTTAGATTCGTTCCCGGCTTTCGTGGACTCAATGAAACTCGCTCCACAACCACACGTTTCCGTGCTGCAGCTTCGCCTCTGGGGTTTGAATTGGCCTCTGGTGGTCCTGGTATTAGCCTTCGGGTCGGAGTGGTTCGTCCGGCGAAGCAGGGGGATGGTTTGAAAAGCAATTCGAAAGTGTTTGCAGTATGCGGTCTACTTCTGCTTGCTGCGGAAACCGACGCCCAGATTCGGATTACTGAAATCATGGCTGGCCCCCCGGGGAGTGAGTTTCGTAATGAATTCGTCGAACTGATGAATACTGGAGATCGGACAGTCGATCTTTTTGGATGGAAATTGAGCGATGGGACGTCGGCCGACGTGCTCGATTTCGCCAGTAGTACTTTACTTGAGCCCGGCCAGGTTTGTCTGATCGTAGACCCGGACTATTATGAAGGTACCCGGCCATACGCAGATTTTCCTGAGGCGACTCTGATCGCGATAATTGCGGATGCGACGATCGGAACCGCAGGACTGAACAACGTGCAGGCTGAGAGAGTGAGTTTGATCGCTTCGATAGGGGGACACGGTTGAGGCCATCACATACGAGGTCGCGCCCGAGGGGCACTCCTACGAGGCAGTTTTGTCGCTCGATGGCGATATCTCTGGTTGGGATTTCTCCAGGTCAAGGGGTGGAACCCCTGGAGCCACGAACAGCGTCAGTGCAAGCCGTCACGATATTGCGCTCCTGTTTCTGGGTATGCCTTTAGACGTTTTGCCTGGCGCCTTATCTGCGTCTGTCCTTCTGCTGGTGGAGAACGTTGGGGGCGATTCGGCAGGGGAGATCTCGATCGTCCTCAAGTGGTTGGATCAGGAATCGAAAATTCTGCTGGTGAGTCAGCTCTCGCCCGGGGCAGCGGATACGGTTTCGATACCGTTGCCTCGGCTCAGTGGGCAGCGCGTGATGTTCCATGTGTCTGCGGTGCTCGCTGGAGACCACAATAGATCGAACGATAGTCTTGAGTGGTCTGTGTCATTCGGAGTGGCCGCCCTCTCTGTTGTAATCAACGAGATTATGCCAAGCCCGGATGAAGGGCCCGAGTGGATCGAGATCCTTAACCGGACAGCCCAGCCGATTTCTCTGGATGGCTGGACGGTGACGGATGCCTCCGGGCGGGAAGGGAAGATCCCTGATGAGGTCCTGCCAGCCGAGGGGTTCCGCGTCCTTCCGCCGGACAAACAGTTGCTACCGGCGGAGTGGGTGGCGGTCGGAAACTGGCCGACGCTAAACAACGGCAGTGATCGAATCGTGCTCAAGGATGTCAGTGGGGCAGTCATCGACGAGATGCTTTACGACGGTTCGCCTCGTTCGGGCAGGTCGCTTGAGCGAATTGACTCGGCATCCGGATCGATGGACATTGAAAACTGGATCCCCAACGCGCTGAATCGAGGCGGAACACCAGCCCGCTCGAATGGTGCTGCGCTTGCGGCGGCGGATCTGGGTATCCGGGCATTGCCTGACCCGTTCGAT
>Ga0114996_10010395_pt1 | contig 10108 bp, 10 predicted proteins | sample ArcticOcean_MG_C_4_FD_87039 | JGI IMG/M metagenome (GOLD analysis project Ga0114996, IMG submission 87039) | Marine microbial communities from western Arctic Ocean - ArcticOcean_MG_CB4_134 | ecosystem: Environmental > Aquatic > Marine > Oceanic | place: Arctic Ocean: Canada Basin | collected...
TCCCCGGTGTCGGCCGCGGAAAAGCCCCGTCCCTCAACGAGCGGGATCGACATGACGCCTAGAGTAGTTGTCGAGAACCACGCTGATGACGAGGTTCGTCTCTTCCGGTTCGCCGTCTTGGCGTTCGACCTCGTACGTCGTCGTCGACATCGAGCCCGTGAGGGGGACCTGATTGGTCGCCGAGACGGCGGTACCGGGAATGCCCTCGAGCTTTTCACGAAGAAGCGACAAGAAGCGGTCGCGGTCATCCCTCTCAGGATAGACCTGTGGATCGGGGTATGCGCTCATCACGATCAGTCCTTCCGTCGCGAAGCCGCGGTCGATTTGCCAGAGGCGAGTGAAGCTGGAAGCGAGCAAGCCCGAGCCCACGAGTAGCACGAAGGCGAGCGCGGCCTCCGTCACGACTAGGGCTGCTCGAAGGCGGTTCCCCCCCTTGTCTCCAGCGGTGCCTTGAGTCGCGGCTCTGATCATGTCCTGTGGCTGCACGCGTGCAGCCTGCACTGCGGGTAAGGTGCCGACGACGAGCGCCGTGACGGCGGTGATTCCCAATGCGAAGAGGATCACCGTGCTGTCCATCCCGATCTGCTCGTATCTCGTCACGGAAGGCGGCACGAACCGAAGCAAGAATGGCATGGACGCGTAAGCCACCAATAGGCCGGCCAGACCACCGAGTCCCGCTAAGACAGCGCTTTCGGCTAACAGACCGCGCACGAGTCGGCCTGCTCCCGCACCGAGTGCCGCCTTGACCGCGAGCTCGCGTTGTCGGCTCAACCCCATCACCGCCAGCATGTTGGTGATGTTCACGCTCGCGATCAGAAGCACGAGGCCCACGGAGCCGAATAGGAACCAGATAGTCGAACGCACGTCCCCCACGATGGAGTCGAGCAGGCCCTCGAGCCTCGAGCCAATGTCGCCCTGTGTATCGGGGTACTTCAGCGCCAGTTGTTCTTCGATCGTCGCCATGCGTTCAGCGGCCAGCTCGAGGGACGTTGCGTCCGCGAGGCGGCCGATGACGTCCAGATACTGTGTGCCACGTCCGTCAGCTTTCTGTTCATCCCAGAGTGGAGTCCACAGACGAGCTTCGGCATCCGGAGTTTGAAAGCGCGGTGGCATGACGCCTACGATGGTGTGCGCGGTGCCCTCCAATGTGAGGGTCTCACCGAGCACGTCGTCGCGTCCGCCCAGGCGCTGCTGCCACAGTCCGTGCGCAAGTACCACCACCCGAGGCGCTCCTTGCGCATCGTCCTCGTCCGTCAGCGTACGCCCCAACCGAGCGGGCACGCGAAGCACGTCGAAGACACACGAGGTTACGACCTGACCAGACACGATCTCGGCGCCATCGACGCCCTGGAGCACGAAGGACTCGTCGCTGAAGGCGCCAAGCGCTCCGAATCCCGTGTCCTCTCGAATCCAGTCGTTAAAGTTAGGTACCGCGATCGGGAACCGGAGTGCGAACGCGCGGAGCTGAGAGTTGGGCGAGTCGAGCCAGCCAGCCTTCGTCTGAAAGACCCGAACCAGGCGATCTGAATCCGGATAGGGCAGTGGGTTCAGAAGAACGCTCCGCACTACGCTGAATACGGCCGTGGTGGCTCCGATCGCCAACGCGACTGTCGCGATGACGGTCAGCGACGCGCCCGGGCGGGTCCGAATGGCCCTGAGGGCTTGTCGAGTGTCGCTCAGCCAACCCTCACGCCACCCGTCCCCCACGATCCCGGTTCTCCCCGTGCTAGTGCCCCGGCCAGCTCGCTGCGCCGCCGACGCTTCCCGTCTCAGCGTGATCGGGCGCAGTGACACCAATTGGCGCCACGCCCAGCGTCTGGCTCAGCGGCGCCCTTCGGATTGCGCGATCTGTGCATACCGCTCCACGAAGTCTCCGAGCATTTCGGCCCGGGCCGGGCGAGGAAGCAGCGCGGCGAAGAGCAACGACAGGATGCGGGGTGGGGGCTCACTTCGCACGGGTGATCCCCGTTGCCTGTTCGAGTTCACGCTCCAGTCCGTCCCACATCGAGAGCAGCCGGGTCCGCGTTTCGTTCAGCTTGGAGAGCCCGGCCGGCTCGACGCGAAAGAAACGGCGAGCCTTGCCACCCCGGACTTCCTCCGGCTGGCCCATCCAGGACGACACGTGACCCTTCGATTCCAGTCGAGTCAGCGTGATGTAGATCCCGCTGATGGACGCTTGGCGACCTGCGGTGAGCTCGAGCTCATGCTGGATCGTAGCGCCATTGGCCTCGCTTCCGAGGCGCATCACCGCGAGCAGCGCCAATTGCTCAAACTCACCCAAACGATCTGACTTGGCCAAGTCTCCTCCTGATTAACAATGTTAATAATAACAGTATGAATAATATGGGCCTGCGCAAGGCGACCCGCCTCCGTTCCCCCGGCCCCGCGCGCCTCGCGTCATAGGCGGGTCTTGCGGAGTGGGCTGTGGAGGCGACAACGTCACCAATATCCGATTACCCTTCTAGAGCTTCTCACAAGAGCCGGAGGACGTGGATGCACTGGAGTGAACTGGACCCTGGGAGCCAGAGCGTGCTCAGGTGGACGTTGGCGAGCGCCCTCATCTGGGGCGCCGGCTTTGCGCTCACGTCGGTGGCGGGGGCTCTGATCTCGAACGTGAATCCACTAGATCACTTTGGGCCGATCGGTGTCCTCACCGTCATCGGAATCACTGTCGGCGGGCTCGTGGGCCCGCTGGCGCGGGGCCTCGCGGGGCGTCGCAAACAGCTTTGAACTGCCTCTGTTGCGCCGACGCGCCGATCAGTACGCTTTGGCTATGTCTTCCGTGAGTCCCCAGGGTTCAGGACGAATCCTGAGCCACGTCGCGGTCTATTCCCTCCGGTCGAGCTATTGGGGGCTCGACGACGAGGAGCGGGACCGTGTCGCGAATGCCTGGCGGGACGCCGTCGGGGCGGCGGCTGAGGCGGTCCACTTTTACCGTACGTTCGGGTCGCGCGAGGGCAGCGACGTCCTCGTATGGACCTCGATGGCGGCTGAGGCGCCCGACGCGCCAGCGCGGTTCTTCGAGAACTACGGCGACCTCCTGCGCCCGTTCCGGCGGTACTTCCGTCTTCAGCACGTACTCTGGGGATTCACTGCCGTCTCTCCCTACTCGCGTGGCGCGAGCGGGCGAGGCATCGATCCGTTCACTGCGCGTTCGATGCGCTACTTGGTCGTCTATCCGTTCGCCAAGACACACGATTGGTATCAGACGCCGGCGGACGAGCGTAGGGCCATGATGTCAGACCACATCCGGGTGGGGCTCGAGTACCCGAGTACCGACCAGCTCCTCCTCTATTCGACGGGCCTGCAGGACCACGAGTTTGTCGTCCTCTACGAGACCGACGACCTGGCCGCGTTCTCCGACCTGGTCAGAGAATTGCGCGCGACCGAAGTCCGCGGGTACACGCTCCTGGACACCCCCGTACACGTGGGCGTGTACGATTCTCCCGACGCCACCGGTTTGCCTTGGCCGTGACCCTGCGGTTGGCGCTGGCGCGCCGCCCGGCCGGATCGACGGACGGTCTGGGACGTTGCCACCGGATCCGAGGAGTGCCGGCTTGTGATTCGTGGTGCGCAGGTAGTAGGATTCGGGTCCCGATGGGTTTGTGAACCGTATGCGAGGAGAACCGAGTGATCGTTTGGCTTGCTGCATTGGCGTTGTTCCCGATCCTCGCCGCCTTATACCTAGGCGGCGCGGCCATCAACATCGAGGGAGGAGGGGGCGGGCGTCAGGTCGCAGGCCTCGTGCTTCACTACGCTGCCTTCATGGGGGCCTACGCCGTGCTGCGACTGGTCATCCAGACATTCGCGGGACCCGCTCTGTCCGTGGCGTTTGCAATGGTGGGCGCGGCCATTCTCTTGCCGTTGCTGGCGCGTCTCACGTTCCGCGTCGTCGGTGTGCGCATCACGAGCGCGGAGGGTGCGAGCGGAGAAAGCGCGGCATAGAGCCGCTGTTTTGCGCTACCAGGGAGGTATGGAGTGGATGTCTCGGTAGGAGCGGCGATCGTCCTCGGAGGTCTGGTTGTTGTGCGTGTTGGACTCGTTTGGCTCGGCGCCGCACTGCTTCTGCGGCCGGCGCGCGAGTGCCCGGCCTGTTTTCAGCCCACCGCGCTCGTCCGGCGTCCTCTTATTACCGCTATTCTTCCCAATGCCGAGTGGCGATGGTGTCCCCAATGCGCGTGGCAGGGGCCAGCGCGAAACCCGGAAGATGATCGATGGACTCAGAAGAACGTGAAGTCGCAGGTCTGACGGTCCGGATCGACCGCCTGCTCTGCGTCGGGTTCGAGACATGCATCGAGGTTGCGCCGGACCTGTTCGACCTCGACGACGAAGGGATCGCGATTTTTTGCGCGGACACTGACGGGACTCCTCACGAGGACCTCCTGGGCTCGTGCAAATCATGTCCGGTTGACGCCCTGGAGGTCTACGACGCCTCGGGCAGTAAGTTGGTCCCGTAGGTGTGTCCGACGACTGATGAGCCCCGCAAGGTTCGGGGGTATGCCGAGGTGTCGCATGAGACGGGGTCCGAGCTCCTGGAACAAGTTCTCGGGCAACGAGCCCGGGTCTCAGCTCGACTCGACACCATCGGTGCCGTCATCGCTGTTGCGAGCGGAAAGGGGGGAGTCGGTAAGAGCGCGGTGACCGCGAATCTCGCAGTTTCGCTGGCGCGTCGAGGCGCGCGCGTCGGCGTCGTGGACGCGGACCTGAACGGGCCTTCGCTGGGCCGCATGCTGGGTCTTCTAGGCAGCAAGCTCGTAGACGGGTCTGAGGGAGTGTTGCCACCGGCCGGCGCCGATGGTGTGCTTGGGATGTCGTCCGAGCTGCTGCTGCAGGAGGACGCTCCGCTCCGCTGGAAGGGTCCTGACTCGGACCGCTTCATATGGCAGGGCGTCACTGAGGCCGCGATGCTTCGAGAATTCCTTTCGGATGTCGTCTGGGGCGAGTTGGATTATTTGCTGGTCGACATTCCCCCGGGCACGGACAAGATTGGGCGCTTTCTCGATCTGGTTCCTACTCCTGCCGGAGTCCTCGTGGTGACGATTCCCTCGGAGGTGGCGCTTTCAGTGGTGTCGCGCTCGGTGACTTCGCTTCGGGAGGCGGGAGTGGAGTCGATAGGCATCGTCGGCAATATGTCGGGGTACACTTCGCCTGATGCGGAGCAGCCGCTCCCGCTCTTCTCCGGTGACGGGATTCGGCGCTTGACCGAGTCCACGGGGCTAGAGCTGTGGGCCGAGATTCCGTTCGATCCCGGGATGGGGAGCCGAACTGACCGCGGGGATCCAGCGGGCGCGAGCGACGATTCCGTCTTCGGGAGGGCCTTCCAGGCTCTGGCCGATCGGGTGGAGCAAGGCGTCGGTGGGCGAGAGGTAGCCCCATGAAGTTCCTATGCTTGGCCTGCGACGCGGTGATGGCCTTTGCCGAGCGGCAGCTTCCGGGTGACGGCACCCTCACAGCGGTCTTCACCTGCCCCGATTGCAAGCGAGAGATGGCGCTCCTGACAAACCCCATGGAGACGCAGATGATTACGTCCCTCGGTGTGGAGATCGGCGGCCGCACGGTCCCGCCGCAGCCGATGCAGCAAACCCGCATGGGCTTGGACTCGCCTCTCGAGGACGCCTTCGAGGCGCCGACGACTCCTCCGGCCGCTGACGGACCGGTGACCTGGTCCGTCGAGGCGACTGAGCGCCTCGAGAACGTTCCTCGCTTCGTGCGCGGCATGGTAAAGCGCATCTACGGCGAGTACGCCATGGAGCGCGAGATCCGCGTGATCACGCCCGAGGTCATGGACCGGGCCCGCACCGACCTGGGCCTGGAGGACATGTAGCTAGTGTCGCGTCCCGGGAGTTCGCCGGCATTCAGCCACCGATGCATCCACCCTGGCTGCGTTGCTCCTCGACCCACGCCTCCGGCGCGGGTTCCCCATAGCGCTGCTATTACTCGTCGTCGCGCCTTCGGGCACCGCTCGCCGCGAGGCGAGTGGTCGCGGCGCCTCGGCACCCTCGGTTCGCACCGAACTTCCGGGACGCGACACTAGTGTCCGCCCCCGACGCGGGCTCCGACGACGACCCTGACGCCCACAGGGACGTGGATCGCGGCACCGATCCGGGGTCCGATCTGGGCGCCGATCCCGACCCCATGGTCCGAGCCGTTGCGGTGAGCTACCGCTACGACTCCGGCGACCCGGCGCTCGACGGCGTCGATTTGGAAGGCCGCCCCGGGGAGATCGTGGCCCTCGTCGGACCGAACGGAGCCGGAAAGAGCACGCTGCTGCGTCTCCTAGCGGGCGATCTCGTTCCCGACGCAGGGGCGCTCCACCTGCCCTCTCGCAGGAGCGCCAAAGGGCGCATGGCGATGGGATATGCAGGCGAGGAGGCGAGCCACTTCGAGTCGCTCTCGGGCACACACAATGCGGTGTTTTTCGCGAGGGCCGCAGGCCTCGGGCGCGAGGAGGCCGCGCAGGCCGTGCGGGAACAGTTCGATCGGCTGGGTCTCGCCGAGGACGCGCCTCGAGCGGTCTCGACCTACTCGTTCGGGGCTCGACGTAAGCTGCTTCTCGTGGAGGCGCTCGCGCACCGGCCGACGCTCACGCTCCTGGACGAGCCCTTCGTGGGCTTGGACCTGGACTCGCGTGAAGCGCTCGCCGACTTGCTGCGTGAGCGGTCCGCCGAAGGGAGCACGGTGATGATCGCCAGCCACGATCTCGACCTGCTTCCGCAGCTTGCCGACCGGATCGTCTTCCTGCACGACGCGCGCGTCGTCGCCGGAGGGAGCCCCGACGAGCTGCTCTCTTCGATGCCGGATGTCGCACGCTTCGAGTTTACACTCGACGGAGGGTTCGACAGCGCCCAATTCGTGCTCGGCGAAGGGATGGCCTTGGTGGATAGTGGAGATCAACTCGTGCTCGAGAGTGAGCGCGGCCATGCCGCGCTCCCCGAGGCGTGCCTTGCGCTCGTGGCTGCTGGGGCCAGGATCCGCAGCGTCGTCGTTCGGGATTCAGGCCTGGCCGCGGTCTTTCGCAGCGTCACCGGTGCGGAGCTCGACGTATGACCGCCATCGTGTGGGAGCTCGAGTGGCGCATCGCCATCGCGCGCCGGCGGCTCTTCGTTCTCAACATCGTGGTGCCGCTACTTCTCGTGCTCCCGGTAGCGCTAGGTGCAGCGCCGGCGGTGCATGCGGCGGCGGTCTACGTGGTGCTGTTCGCGATCTTCAGCACCTTCGGGTCCGCGATCCCGCTCGTCCGAGACGGCGAGTCCGGCCTGTCGGGCCGAGTGCTCCGGGCCGGAGTCGAGCCTGCCAGCTATTTTCTGCAGCGGACCGCCGCCGGAGCGGTGCTCGACGTTCTGCAGCTGGGGCCCGCGCTCGCGGTGGCTGCGCTCGGAGCGGGTGCAGGTCCGCGCGCGTTCTTCGTAGCCTTCGCGGCCCTCGCCGCGACGGTGTGGGTCGCCAACCTCGTTGGCGTGCTCGTGGCGGCTGCGACGCGGTCGCTCGCCGAGGCGGCCCTTTTTTCTGCGGTCGGTACCCTGCTGCTCCTACACGCGTCGGGTGTGTTCCGCACGCCCATGCCCGAGTCTTTGGGGGCCGCTGTCGAGGGCGTGGCTCCGTTTCGCGCACTGCACGAGGCGCTGCTCTCGATGAGCCTGATGACCCCGGTCCGTGGCGGTACCGCGCTCGGCATCTGGTGTGTCGTCATGGCGGTCGCGACCGGGATTTTGGCCGGTCGTTTGACCGGATCTCTCGGAGTGTCCGGAAGGGCCTGACCAGGGCTAGCGTCCGCGTATCCTGCGGCTTGTGAAAAATCGCTCAAGCTTTGGATGGAGCCGTTGGCGGGGCGGGGCTCGGAGGCCGCTGGAGGGCGGTTGACATCCTTTAGCGGGCTGTCCATACTTGCCCCCGTTCGGGCCGGGTCGGCTGGTCTAGCGCGCCCGCCTGAGCATCCTCGACACCTAGGAATCTCCTCGTGAGGCTCCCAGAGGCTGAGGACTGAGAGCGTGGGCAAAGACGGATTCGGTGCGGAAGCTACCCGGATCCGAAGTTAATAAACCGGCGGGGGCAGTGCGCTGAGCCCGTAGGAATAGACGCAGAAGTCAGCACGGTCGCCCGAAGTGGCCCTAGGCCGCTGTCGGGGGCGCCGAGACCCTTGAGCGACGGTCTGGCGTTGCGGGCACCCGTGCGTGCAGTTGCACACAACCATGGGGTGCCATGTACAGAGAGATTCTGGTTCCGGTCGACAATTCCGAGCTCTCCAATTGGGCCGTCGCCCGCGCGATCGAGCTGTGCGGCCGCAGCGAAGGTCGGATTACCGGAAACCACGTTTACGCCGCGCGCTTGCACGATGTCCGGTTCCGGCAGCTCGAGACCGGCCTCCCGGCGCAGTTCCAGTCTGCCAAGGAGATCAAGCGGCAGCGGAAAATCCACGACAAGCTCATCGAAAAGGGCCTGCAGCTGATCTCGGACTCGTTCCTCGACGAGACTGAGAAACTGTGCAAGGCAGCCGAGGTTCCGCTCACGCGTCAGCTGCTCGAGGGGATCAACTACGAGGAGATCGTCCGGGAGACCAACGGTGGCGAGGGTCGTCTGCCAAGCTTGATCGGCTTCGACCCCAACATCGCCGACAAGTACGACGGCGGGGACACCGTGCGAGGCGACGTCATCCTGGGAGAGGACGGCAGGCTGGTCGCGGAGGACGAGGACGCCGACGAGAAGCTCGCGGGCACGAGCGGTCGCGCGTACGACCTCCTTGTCATGGGTGCGCACGGGATCGGCCGGCAGGAGTTCTCGCAGCTCGGTGGGGTCGTCGCGCGGGTGGTCCGCAAGGTCGAAAAGGACGCCCTCATCATTCGCAACGACCGCCCGCTGCAGGGCGGGAAGATGATGGTGTGCGTCGACGGGTCCGCGTACAGCTATAAGGCCCTGCGAGTCGCCCTCGAGATGGCCCAGGAATTCGACGCGTCGCTCTACGTGTGCTCGGCGTTCGACGTGGAGTACCACCACGTCGTCTTCGGGAACATCAAGGACGTGCTGTCGGTCGCGGCGTCCAAGGTCTTCAAGTTCGAGGAGCAGGAAGAGCTTCACAACAACATCATCGACAAGGGGCTGCTGAAGCTTTGCAAGGCCAACCTGAAGCGCGCGCAGGTGATGGCCGAGGAGTTCCCGGACGTGCCGGTCGAGACTCAGATCCTGGTTGGCAAGCCCTTCGACTGCATCCTCCGCTGGGCGACCGAGATCGAGCCCGCGGTGCTCGTGATAGCGCGCCACGGCAGCCATCGGATCGAGGGCACCGACCTCGGCTCCCAGGCTGACAACCTCCTTCGTCTGACCGAAACCAGCGTCCTGCTCGTCGGGACGCAGGACGTCGGGCCCGAGGACATTCCATGGATCGAGGAGGACGGCGAGACCGGCCTCGAATGGGCGCCGGATGCCGAGGTGCGCATCCTCAGGGTTCCCCCCTTCGCGCTTGGAATCGCGCGGCGGGCGGTGGAAGAGTTCGTGCTCGACAACTACGGTGCGGGGGCGAACGGGACATACCGTGAGGACCGCGTATCTACCAACGGGAGCCGTCGTGCGGAGGCGCTCCTGGCAGGCGCGGGAGTGAAAAGCGGCAAGACGGGAAGTAAAGGCGCCTCAGCGGGCAACGGCGTCTCGGCGAGCAACGGGGCCTCAGGGAGCAACGGCACGCTCGAACCCAGCGATGATGCGCAGATGGTCGCGGTTCCGCCGCTCGGGACCGACCAGCAGCCCCTCGTGACCGGGGATCGCTTGGACGAGGCCATCACCAAGCTTCTGCCCACACACATGCAGCTCATCATGGGCATCGGGACGGCGGAAGAGCTGGTGCTCGCGGAGGTCAAGGCCGAAGAGGCCATGAAGCGGACGCATGTCGAGGGAAGCGACGCCGACCCTGAGGCGGATGTACCCATGATCTCAACGGCGTGCCCTTACACCGGTGACGTGCTGACCCGCGAGCGGATTGAGGCGGATCCCGTCACCTGGACTAACGAGGCCTTCGATCGCCTCCGCGCCGTGCCGCTCATCGCTCGGCCGCTGGCGCGCAACACCGTGGAGAGATTCGCGCGCGAGCACGACTTCTGGCGCGTCACGACGCTCGTCA